>JACLAA010004647.1_pt1:32500-34955 | contig 34955 bp, 23 predicted proteins | sample 8027891 | NCBI WGS metagenome assembly JACLAA01 (sample SAMN15724900, study PRJNA655200) | protist metagenome | isolation source: fluorescence activated cell sorting (FACS) single amplified genomes of... | place: Spain: Blaines Bay Microbial Observatory, Mediterranean Sea | collected... | reverse complement strand
TTGCAGACTCGAAGGAGAGAGCGAAACGAGACGCCGCGTAGAAGAAGTTGAAGAGTTCGTTATTAAGATTTCCCATCGAAAACTCTTGGGAACGGAAGAAGAAGAAGAAAAAGGAAAAGAAGAAAACGACAAAGAGGATGAGTTTGCAATCGACCCGTACTTCTTTGACGATGGATATTCCGTCGCCGCAACGACTGGTTTTGCTAGAGTTTGGGAAGGAGCGAGCGTTTTCACAGATTTTCTGGTACAGGAGTGTCCCAACCTGACTTTGCGAAAGAATGTCGTGGAGCTTGGAAGTGGTGTTGGATTGTGTGGATTAGCAGTTGCAATCGCTAATGGAGCGAACGTCACTCTCACCGATCTCCCATCCGTTGTTGAGGGTGTTTTAAGGCAAAATATTACTCAAAACAGTACTTCTCTCACAGAAAATGGTTGGCATCGCGTTATCGGCCCACAAGGTGGCTTGGCTCGAGCCGTCGCCTTGAACTGGGAGAAACCCATGGATTGCCATCATTTGACTGCGTCAGAAAAGTATATAGATGCTGTTGATGTCATAATTGCGGCAGAATGTATTTGGCTCGCCGATTTATTGGATTGTTTCTGCGAAACGTTGAACATTTTGTTTGAACGCGAGAAAAAATTGCGCAGTCGAACGCCGCAGTGCTTCATTTGTTGCCGCGACCGAAGTAGAAAAGATTCAAAAATGAAAATTTTCGCCAGCGAAGAGATGGTAGAAGTAGCGTTCAGTAGACACGCGTTAGCGTTCGACGTCATGCGAGAATTTCCAAGTACAATTGAGCAGAATAGATGCGTAAAAATTTATTCATTATCGAAGAAATAAAGAAAAACTGTGTGCCAGGACGTGGTGCAGTTCATAGCTTTTACGCTCCTTGCGGATGAGGATATTTTATCTTACACTAAACATTGACACGCACTCGTTGTCACTACTACTGGAAGATTCCTACTTCACTTTTTTTCTTAATAGGATTGCCAAAGAGACTTTTAATCATATCGAGACTCATCATTCCTTGTTTTGAATCTATGCTTGGATCATCGAGCGCCTTTCGTTGTTTAAACGTTCGAAGCAGTCGTGACTTTTCTTGCTTTTCTCGTAGCTTCGCCATTCTCATTTGCTCCTCGGGAGATTCTGGTGCGGAATCAGGATTTTCTTCCGCGCGTTTCTTTCGACGCTCTTCCATAGATGCTATCATTTTGGCCTGTTCTACTCGCGCCATGTAAAAGTCGCGTTCTTTTTTGGCCATTTCGAGCTCGAGTCGTTGGCGCTGCTCTCTAGCCGCTTTCTGATACTCAATCTCCTCCATGAGGTTATCCCATTTGAACTTTGGGAGATATCTAATGTTCCATAGATCAGAGTAGTGCGCACTTCTTCTTTTACCACCAACGGGTTGTCCATTGAGCATTTCTGCCGCGCTTCGAGCCTTTTTTTTATTCTTAAACTCAACCCATCCTTCAACGAACTTCTTTCCTGTATTGCCTTTGTATTTCTTTCGCAAAGTGCGCTGTTCAGGATCTTCTGGCGCTAAATACATACGTTCTAATTTACCGAACTTTTCGAGGAGTTGGCGCAACTTTAGAGGCTTCATGAACGGTGGTATGCTTCCTAAATACACCACGCCTCTCTTCTTCAATTGTTTGTGACTCTGTTCTATTTCCTCCTTGGAAACGACTTTTTTTCTCTCCTTCTTCTCTTCGTGGTTGAAGCCGCCAAGTTCAACAAAATCCAATTCTTCTTCTTCTTCTTTGACGCGTTTGCCAGCCTTTTTCTTCTTCCTCTTCCACTTTTCGTCCGCATCGCGGCGCGATACGCGCTCATCTGGCAACGCTTCATCATTCTTATCTTCTTCTTTGTCTTCTTCGTCTTCCAATAAATCGTCTCCTTCGGTAAAGTTCTTCTTCTGTTTCTTCTTCGTTTTCTTCCTCGTCCTCATTTCCTCGTCCTCATCGTCTCCCCGGGAACGGCGACGATGAAGAAGATGCGGACTCCGAACGATATCCATCCTTTGTCTTCCTCTTCTTCTTCTTCTTCTTCTTCGACTTCTCTTTCTGCTCGTCCTTCGTCTTGGTATTCAAGGCAAAGTTGGTTTGTTGTTGTACACGAGTTGAAGTTGTGTGAAGTGATGAACTTTTTCTCTTCTTTTTTCTCTTCTTTTCAGCTGTCTTTTCCTCATTTTTCCTCATTCTTCTCATTCTCCTGCTCCTGATTCAGCGCGCGTTTCCGCTATTTTCTTAATTTCCTTTCCGAAAAGCAAGGAAAATCTACCATCTGCGACATGTCCGCCAAGCGTCAAAAAGTGAGCGAGGAGGATGCGAGGGGAGGAGATTCACTTCACGTTCTCGGTTCCGTCGTGTTTGACATCTTATTCTCCCCGAAGAGTTTGCCAACTCCCGGGACGACTGTCTTGAGCGAAAATGTAAAAAAAGCGCCCGGAGGCAA
>JACLAA010004647.1_pt1:0-20000 | contig 34955 bp, 23 predicted proteins | sample 8027891 | NCBI WGS metagenome assembly JACLAA01 (sample SAMN15724900, study PRJNA655200) | protist metagenome | isolation source: fluorescence activated cell sorting (FACS) single amplified genomes of... | place: Spain: Blaines Bay Microbial Observatory, Mediterranean Sea | collected... | reverse complement strand
ATCCTCTTTCACCTTCTTCTTCTCTTTGTTCCTCTTCTTCTTCTTCTTCTTCTTCTCCTTCTTGGAGATTTTTCTTCTTTCAACGTCTGCGTCTTCTTTCGAGACTATCTGTATAGAAGAAAGCATGGAGAAGACGAAGAAGAATAAGAAGAATTTTAATAACAAAGAATACGAAGAGCGCACGCGGCGTTTTCTCTTTCTCTTTCTCTCTCTCTCTCTCTGAAGTGTTGTGTGCGTGTGAGAGAGAGAGAGATAAAGAGTCTGTATTTGTTTTGATGAGGAATGTGATGAAATAATTCTTCAATTTTCTTTTCTCCTCAAAAACACACACAAAACGTCGTTTTATAAAGAATATCAAATACAATCACTTCAGCGGCGGCGAAGAGAAGAGAAGGGAAGAGAAGAGAAGAGAAGAGAAGATGAACATCGAGGAACTCGTCGGTTTAGTCCAAAAGGCAGTCAACGAAGACGAGAACGAAAACGAGGAAAGAGCGGTGGACATTTTAACGCAATTGGAGTCGACGCCGATCGAGGCGTTCGATTTCACGAGCGCAAAGTTTGCGGCGTGTGGGAAATCAATCAGCGCTTTACGGAAAAAGGCAAAGAGCGAATTGGTGAAAAGGAAAGCGAAGGAATGCAAAGACGCGTGGACGAAGATTATTGTCTCGAAGAGTAGCAACGGCACTGACTCTAAAACGCCGCCTCAGAAGAAAACTACTAAAACAACGACGGAGACGACGACGACGACGACGGCCCCTAAAAGCGACGAAAACATAGAAGAAAAGAAGAAGGAAAAAGGGGAGGAGAAGGTGGAGGAGGGAAGAAACACGACTACAGAAAATGACGAAAAGAGTGCGCTCGAGCAAGTGCAACGCACCATCGCAAGTAAAATAGAGCAAACGAACAACGCGACTCGTGATCGTTCCCGCGACGTCATCGCGTACGGCTTAGCCTTAGCGCATTGCGAAGGGAACTGCGAAGATATCTCCGTAACTTCTCTGGCGCGAATTGTGGAAGAAGTTGAAGACGCCATGAGTGAAAAATGGAAAGATTTAGGAAAAGAGTACAAAGCAAAGTTGCGACAACTGGCGTTCAATATGAAGGATCCCAAAAATCCAGATTTGAGGAGAGCGATTGCAAAGAGAGAGATTGACGCGACAACTTTGATCGATTTATCGAGCGAAGAGTTAGGTTCAGACGAACGACGCGCGGCGAATCAGTCTATTCGAGAGCACGCAGAAGCAGAAGCCGTGAGGGGCCAAAGGAAAGAGGCTTCAACGACGGCGTTCAAGTGCGGCAAATGCGGACAAAGAGCGTGTACTTTCTATCAGTTGCAAACGAGGTCGGCGGATGAACCGATGACCACGTTTGTCACGTGCGTCAATTGCGAGAATAGGTGGAAGTTTTGTTAGTACCCGTAGTGTTAATTTAAAATTTATTTCTAGTACCATGTCACGTTATCACATCATCGGTATCGATATAATCGTCTGGCGATATATTCGTCTGGCGTTGCGGGAGGTCGTTATATTTTTTCACGCATCAAAATCGTCCACATCAATCATCCCATAGTCGCGAAGAAGAAGAAGACGTTGACGATGGAGATAGAATCGATGCCATCGACGGCATCAGCGGTGCCGGAAAAACAACGAGAGAAGGAAAAAGAAGATAAAGAAGATGAAAGAGATAAAGAAGGGGAGGCGTTCGCGCTCCTCTCCCATCGGCAACGAAAGAAGATGAAGCGAATGCTTTTTAACAGAGCGGAAAAACTTTCGCGAAAGGAGAAGGAAAAGACGGAACGAAAGTCAAACAGATTAAAAAGAAAAGGAGAGATTAACGAAATGTTATTGAACATGTCCACAGACGAGCGAGAAGCGTGGCGGAAAGAAGCCTTTCGAAAGAAGAACGAAAAGCTAAAAGAAGTACAAAAGAAGGAGAAAGAGATGAAGGAAAAGTTTGCAAAGGCGAAACAGAACATAGTTATCGATTTAGATTTTGACGACATCATGACACCGGCGGAAAAGCAGTCGATGGTGAAGCAGATGCGAATTTGTTACGCGGTGAATAAGAAAGCAAAGATATCGACGCGATTACACTTGACGAGTATGAACGGAAAAGGTACTTCTCGCGATTTGCGAGAGAAGATAGACGGTTTTGAAAACTGGCAAGGAATTTATACGCACGATAACTCTCTTCCGTTTGAAATTGAACGACGAGGGATAACTGACAACGAAGCGAGTATATTCTTCAAACGTAAAAAGGATTTAGTCTATCTTACCGCTGACTCGCCGTTTGAAATTTCAACTCTCAACGAAAACGATATATACATCATAGGCGGGTTCATCGATCGAAATAGACACAAGATGAAAACGTTAAACAAAGCCGAAGCGCTTGGGATTCGACACGCGAGGCTTCCTATAAACGACTTTCCTCAAATGAAGAGTTCCTCTGTGTTAACCGTGAACCAGTGCTTTGAAATTTTAGTCACGCAGCTCGAAATGAACGACTGGAAGCAAACAATCGAACGCAGCGTACCGCGTCGCAAAATTGCAGCAGCGGCAAAGGAAAAATTAGCAGAAGCGCCGAATACGACGACGGCATCAAAGATACCGATCAATGTAGATAAAGCAGTAGTAGATGGTTTCACCGATTACGGCGAATTATCTGATTAATAGAAATACACTAAAATTTAAAAGTCACATGCATCACCAGTCGCTAGCTCTGAGACTCCCCCTCTTCTAAGTAAATATTGGATGAAATTTGCCTTCGACTTTCAAGATGGACAACGCGATAAGAACGATTAGCATGAAAACGAGCGCGGCTAAACAACACCCGAGCGAGAAGTTGCTCTTACCGATGCGTTCAAACAATCGTCGCGCCGAGGATGCTATTCTCTTTAAATTTCCAGCCGTGTGTTCGACGTCGTCGTCAAAGTCATCCAATAAGCGCGTGTGTAAATCTAACTCCTCACCGACTGCTATGGCTATATGTTTCGTTCTCGTGAAGTGGTTAGACAAATCCGTCAACTCTTCGTCCTGTTCTCGCAACAATTGGTGCTGAAACTGCAAGAGCGTCGTCGCTTCTTCTTCTTCTTCTTCGTTCGGCTGTAAAACGGACGCTCTGCTCTTTATCGTCGTCGTCGTCGTCGTCGCCGCTCGCGCAATTGAACCTGGCGTAGCTTTTAACTTGAGTAACGTAGCTTCGCCACGCACTCGCAACTGCTCAATCGTCGCACTTCTGCTTCTTATTACCATCGCGGTCGTAACATCTTCGCCACTTGCTGTTGCTGTTGTTGATGATGCAGAGGACAACTCGCTCAACTTAGCTGCAAACGTGGTGAGTTTTCGCCGACCTTCGGCCGTTAATCTGTTGTTGTTGTTTTTACCATCGTTACTACTACTAATACTACTGCTGCTACTCCTATTGCTGCTTCTATAACGCCCACTTTCTTGCGCTCTTTTCCTCTCCTCCTTTCTCATCGTCGTCGTCGTCGTCGTCGTCGTGGGTACTCCTTCTAAAAAAATTGCATCTCGTTCGTTCACTTTCTCTTCCGCTTCTCTTAAAAGCTGTTCCAACTCGTCGATTCGATTTTGCCACGCTGCTTCCCTCATTCTTATTCTTCTTTTCGTTCGTTGACTTCGGTTCGTTCGCGTTCGTTAACTTCGGAAAGACAAAAGAGAGAACAAAAGAGAGAACAAAGATGGGTGGAGGGAAAGGGGATTTAGTTTTTGTGTGCCTTTTTTGGTGGTTTTTGGGTGCCTTTTTCTCTTTTCTCTCTGTCTGAATATTCCCCGCACTTGTTTCTCTTTCTCTCACACACACTCTCTCTTTCTCTCTGCGATGGAAACAACAACAACAACAACAACAACAACAACAACAGCGGGGACGAAAAAAAGCGCCACCATCTCCGTCCTTCAATCGCTCCGTCTCGCTCTGTTTCAAATCTTCTATCGCATCTTTCTCGAATACTTGGTCGAGAAGAATTTGGTTCCCGATTTCATTCTTCGGGCCGGCATTCGGTACAACTTGCGAACGAAATGTTTAGGACGCTTTAAATCGAACGAAGATGAGTTGCAGTATGAAATGGATTTCATCCGAGGATTAAAAACCAAAGCCGTGGCGGTAGAGACGAATTTAGCGAACGAGCAACACTACGAAGTCCCGACGGAGTTGTATTTGCACTGTCTCGGCTCAAAGCTCAAATATAGTTGCTGTTTGTACGAGTTGTCGTCGACGTCGAGGAGGACTTTAAACGAAGCCGAGGTGAAGATGATGGAGCTTTATTGCGAACGGGGCGAGTTTAAAGACGGTCAGGAGGTTTTAGAGTTAGGTTGCGGATGGGGTTCTTTATCGCTCTTCTTGGCGGAAAAATATCCAAACTCGCGAATAACCGCCGTGTCAAATAGTAAGACGCAGAAAGAGTTCATCGACTTGCGCGCTCGAGAGAGAAACATTACAAACTTGCAAATCATTACGCAAGATTTGAACGTTTTCAAGCCACCTTTAGGGAAAAATTCGTACGATAGAATCGTATCCATAGAATGTTTTGAGCACATGAAGAATTACGAGGTGTTGTTTGGTCGATGCGAACAGTGGCTGAAATCCGGCGGAGAAGCGAAGATGTTTTTACACATTTTCGCGCACAAAACGTATCCGTTCCACTTTATCGCAGAGAACGAGTCGGATTGGATGAGTAAATATTTCTTTTCCGGCGGAACGATGCCGAGCGAACGCATGTTTGCGTATTTCACGACGAATAAGTTGCATTTGAAAACGCAGTGGCGAGTAAACGGTAAGCACTACAGTAAGACGTGCGAGGACTGGTTGAGAAAATTTGATACGAACAGAAAAGCAGTCGAACCAATCATCGCTCAAACGTACGGTAAAGATCTAACGACGAAATGGTACGTGTATTGGAGACTGTTTTTCCTGTCGTGTTCGGAGTTGTTCAACTATTCAGACGGGAACGAATGGTTCGTCAGCCACTATTTATTTGAAAAGTGTTAATAGCGCTGTGTTAGCGGCGACATTTTAAACTAAACTCTCATGAACAAACTGACTAATCCTTTGAGGTATCCTATGATTTCGCTCGCGCCTAACTTGGAACTTCCGTACACTCTGTCCACGAAAGAAATCGGGACTTCGGCAACTTTAAAGCCTCCTCTTTTCGCTCGAACTATAATTTCCATCTGGAAAACGTACCCCACGGACTGCATCGAGCTCACAAGCGCCTGAAAAGTCGTTTTCCGGTACAATCGGAAAGATCCAGTCAAATCGGACACGCCCGGGTTCAACAACACGTGCGCTAAATAGTTTGCGACTCGGGAAGTCAACTTTCTCCTCGTATCCCAACCGTACACTCCGCACTCCTGCTCTTTGATTTTGCTTTTACGACTTGATTTAGTACTGCTACTGCTATTCGTTATTCTAGATGATATTGATGATGATATTGTTGTTGATGATGATGACGACGACGACGACGACGCTAAATATCTCGTCCCGGTGACGACGTCGTAGTCTCCCTCCTCTTGTTTTCGTATAAATTCAGGAATCGCTTTCGGATTGTGCGACAAATCCGCATCCATGAGAATCACAAACTCACCTCTCGCAAACTGTAAACCGTGAATATATGCCGATCCTAAACCTAATTTCCCTTTCCTCGGTTTCAGACGCAAAATGTCCCGATATTTTTCAATCTTTTGTAACTTTTGAATGGTTTGTTGCGTTTGGTCTTGCGAGTTGTCGTCCACGACGATGACTTCGTACGACGACGGAGACGACGACGGGGATATTTTTCTTCCTTCCTTCCTTTTTGTTCCCTCCTCCATCGCTTCGACGATGAGGGCGAGAAGCATGGCGATGTTTAGCTGTTCGTTGTACGTCGGAACGATGATTGAATATTTAACAGTATCGCCCATCGCCCGCCTCTCCTTTTTTTTCTCTTTCTCCGATTGGTTTGTTGTTTCCGTCACTGTGCAGCACAATTTTTTTCCCGCCAAAATTTTGAAAAGACTCGTAGTTTTGAAGATAGAGACGAAAAAATCCAGCGGTCTTCTCTAGGCCTCTCGTTCGTTCGTCCCTCTCCAAAAACACGCGCACTCCGCACGCGAGAAAATCAAAATGACCACCTGTCCGCGACACATTGCGTGCTCTTCATCTTCTTCTGTCCTCATGAAAACGACGACGACGAGAACGACGACGACGACGACGAGAACGAGGACGTTTTCTCCTTCTTCGAACAGAATTTCTGTGGCTCCCAGTCGTCCTCCTCGTTCAAATCAATCCACCTTTTCGTCGAGAAGAACGAGGAGAGGAGATTTGAAAATCAACGCTTCGACGCAAGACTACGATGACAATAAAGATCAATTCATGAAAATGGTCTCCTCGGAAGGGAAAATGAACGCGTTGAAGTCTATTTCCGCGGCTGATCAAAAGTTAACGTCCTCCTCGAGCGTGAATAACAACGTCATTTCCATCGATCAGAGCATTTTAAAAGTCGACCCGTACTCCAAAGACGCGTTGGATATGATTGGTTCTCGAACAAAATCGACCCCGGTGAACTTTAGCGTTCAATACGATACGAAATGGGGTGAGAATTTGTTCGTGTTAGGTTCTCACAAGAAGTTAGGCGCTTGGGACGAAGCGAAAGCAATCCCAATGCACTACAAAGAAGGCGGACATTGGAGTTGCGAGGTGGATTTGCAACCGGGTGGAATTTTTTTCTACAAATATCTCGTGCGTTCGATATTTGGGACGAGGTGGCAAGAAGGGGCGAACAACTTGCTCGTGTTGCCAGAAGCGAACGATTTACCGAAAAACGCGACGTATTTAGTCGAGGACTGCTTCAACGGAGGCCCGACGCAGTTGACGAGAACGAACCAAACGTTGTTGGCGGCCAAGTTGATCGAGACGCAAAAGGAGAAGGTTTTGTACGCGAAGGAGTTATCGAAGCAACAACAAATGACAAAGTCCGCGTTGGAAGAGTTATTAATAGCGAGAGAAGAGTTGGCATCGGCGCAGATGCAACTGGCCCGAGCGATCGGGGACGGACGCTCGTACGACGTCGATACGACGACGACGACCACCACCACCACAAACAACGACACTAGCAGCAAGGAAGAGGAGGAGAAAAAGTCAGGCTTCTGGTCTTCGCGATAACAACAACGCATAATATTATACACCATATTCAAAATTTGCATTTACCGGCGCGGTAAATCGAATAATACTATCTTTCCTGACATCAAGCACAGGTATTGAGAAGTTTAGCCTTTCATTGTGTTATATTGAAAAATAAAACGTGACAACTCTTCCTTTGATGGCCCCGCGCGAATAAAGAAAATTTTTTATTCCTCGTTTCATTTCTCGTTTAATTCCTCGTCTATTTCCTCTTCCTCCTCCTCGTTCATTAAAAGCTCGTCTCGCGTGGCCATGCGATGGGTCCTTCTGTTTACCCTTCGATGGCTTTTTGTTTCTAGTTTTGCCTCTACTCTATCTGCCCCTCCGGCAGCTTGTTTCATTCGCACGTGCGTCTCTCTTTTATACGCCGCCTCTTTCTCTTTTACCGCAAGTTTCTTCACTTCTTCTAACAACTCCATGTATAAATCTAATCGTTCTTGAGTCCAATTTGAATCACCAACTACACATCCTGGCTCGTGGACGTGCGTACAATCGGTAAACGCGCATCGTGCATCTCGCTCTTCCTTGGCTCGCTGAATCGCGTCTCGAATCTCCGGGAAGCAGAGCGCCACATCTTTAACAACCATACTCTCTAAAGACGGATACCCAAACCCGGGCGTATCGGCGAGTAAATTACCACCTTTCATGCGAAGTAAACTAACGTGTCGAGTCGTGTGTTTTCCTCTCCCACTTCGAGCCGATACTTGTTTCACCGATTGCAAATCTGCCGATTCTAAAATCTCTCGCGCTTTTTCGTTTTCCACCGATCTCGAGCCTTTCTTTAGTTTCCCGCCGCCGCCGCCTTCTACGTCCAAATCCGTCACAAAAGTAATCTTCCCCTCCTCGCCTTCTTCGGATGAATCCTTCCTATTTCTATCTTCACCGTAATCGTTTTGTTGTCTCTTTTCGACTGAAAGCGCCGATTCCAAAGCGCTCGTCGCGCGAAGGCGATTTATCAAACTCGATTTCCCAACCCCCGAAGGTCCAGCCAAGGCGACGGTCTTCCCGCTTCCTATAACTTTCACGATCTCATCGATACCATCCCCAGTCGCGACGGAGACAAACTTCGGATCGTATCCCCACCTTCGCATCTTCTCTCGCCATTCTTCTACTCTCTCTTCCTCTATCAAATCCTTCTTGTTGAATACCAAATGAAACGGCACGCGCGCGTATTCAAACGCGACTAAAAAACGCGTCAACTGCTTCTCTTCCAACGGCGGCTGCGACAACGAAAACGTCAACAGCGTCACGTCGACGTTCGCGATCGCTAAGTTGTTTCCACCTTCGTTCTTCCTCTTCTCGATGTCGTAAATCGTTCCAGAACCTTGCACCCAATCGATCCCAGATTTTTCAGCGTCTAAAGTGACGATATCGCCGACTAAAACTTTTTGCTTCATCTTTTTCAAAAGCGCTCGACAGTTACACAACAACTCGACGTTGTCTTCTTTTCCTTCTTCTTCTTCTTCGTTGATATCGATAATTTTCCGGAGTTTCTCGCCCAAAAGTTCCACGTCGTACATCGCTTTCGCCTCCTCGGCTCTTTTTCGCGCGGCGTCGAACTGTTCGCGCACGCGGTTCAACTCTTTCGAAGGAATCTGTCGTCGGTTCACGACGACTCGGAAGTAGTTGGCTTGCGCAGTCACGACGGTCCCGAACACGCTCTCGGTGTTGTTGTTGTTGTTAGTGCTATTATTTTTATTCTCCCGAGGACGGCCAACAGACGGCTGCTTACCGCGTTGAACTTCGTCTCCTTCTTTGCCTTCACGGTCGGCGTCGAGCGTCGATGACGCCGCAGCTATCGTCGTTCTTCGGTTCATACACCTTTTTTGTTGTCCTCGACAATTTGAGTCGAGAAGAAGCAAAAGCGCCGACGTTGCAGAATTTTTAGGTACAACGCTATGAACGTTTTCTCCTCTTCCACTGAAACCACCACCGACGCGATATCCGCGACGTAGCGAACGAAGGAGCGATGAAGGCATTTTGTACCGATTCGTTGTCGTTGTCGTCGCAATGAGCGACGCTTCGACGCAGAACATGCAAATTAGAAAAGGAGAGGGAGACGGAAGAGAGAGAGAGAGCAGGAAATGAAGCAAATTTCCAAGCACAACGAGTTTAATTGCAACTCAACTATGACTTGCCAAGCACAAAAAAACGAGCGTAAGGTTTGCTGGTATCGTGGTATGGAGGTAGTGAGAGTATTCTTTTCTTCTTATTCATCGTTATTATTATTCAGCGTCCTCTCGACGTACTCCATCGCTCTCGCCTTCACGTACGTCATTCGTTCCGTGTTCCCATGAGACCTCTCGTACTCTAAGTACCTCTTAAACAAAAATTTCATGCTTCGCGCGTTCAGCTCCAAGTGCGTGGCGCGTTCAAACAAAGCTCGAATCCTTTCCGGGATGTTTTGCTTAATCTCTTGATCGATATATACGGACCAAATGTCAGTTCTCTTCGGATAATTGCGCAGAATACCTTCAAACATTGTGCGTCCGCGCTCGGGGTCTCCTTCTTTCATCTCCAACAAAGCAACTTTGACTAAAAGTTTGATGTGTTTGCGTTTTGGTAAAGAAGTCGTCGCGCGGTCGAGCAGTTTTCTAGAACCTTCCGCATCGCCTTTGAGCGTAACGTGACGAATGTACGTCAGCCATACTTTACAACTGGAGCGAAGCTTCTTCACGATCAATTTAAGCGTTTCTTCAAGAATTTCTATTTGTTCCGCGCGCGTGTACATGTCTACCAAGACGAGGTACAGTTTCTTTGGATCGGCTAAATTTACGGCGCGCTTGAATAGTCTCGAGACAGCCTCTTTTGGATTCGGCAACCCGTGCGAGTTCTCTAAATTCAAATAAGCGATCCAAATGTTCATTCGCTCGTCTTCTTCTTGCGCCGGAATTGCCTCTAATGCGCGTTCAGCGACTGCTCGCGCGTCCTCGTACGCACCGACGCTCACTTGGAACGCGACGTATTGAATCCAAAGAAAGGAGGAAAGCGGTGACGCTAAGATCAACTTTTCGTACTCGGACGCACTTTCAGGAAGACGACCTTCGTCGCGCAACTGTTGCTCTTGTCTCAAGATTTCCATCTCAATCTCACGAGCTTTGCGACGTTTCGCGCGTTTCGAAAGTTTATTGGCATTTTCTCCCTCCTCGAGATGAGTGGATTCCTCTCGAGTTCGTTTCATCGCGTTGAGTTTTTGTTTTTGTTCCTTCTCCTCCTCGTCCCAGGCGAAACCAACATCTTCTTCCTTCTCAGTCGCGGTGTTGTTGTCGTCATTTTCGTCTTCGTTGTCTTCGGCATCATCGTCATCGTCATCGTCTTCGTCTTCGTCGTCGTCATCATCTTCATTGTTCTCCTCGTCGCTTTCAGATTCTTCTGCCCTGCCTTCCTCTTTCTCGGATAAATTCTCAACCTCCTCTTCTGGCTCGTCCAAGTCCATTTTAGCAGCTTTATTATTAGTAGTGTCTTCGTCATCGTCGTCAGAAAGTAAAAGATCATCGTGCATTTCATCTTCGTCTTCTGAATCGCCCTCGCGTTGTGCACCGTTATCAATGTCGTCATCGTCGTCTCCAAAAACAGAAGCTTTGATGCCAAGAGAAACTTTACTCGTCTCGTAATCTACTTTCATAATTTTGGCGCGAACTCTTTCTCCGGCTCGGACATGGTTGGCCAAATCATCCTTCACATGCATATCCGCAAACATTGAAATGTGACATAAACCAGAGATACCAGACTCGTCTAAAGTGACAAATACGCCGTAAGATTGCACGCTGCGTACAGTTCCCATGACCACATCACCAACTTTCAACGATGCGACTGCTTCTTTGTTTGGCGTTTTAGAATCGGATTGTGAAGCGCGCAGCGACATCTCGACTCGATTTGTTTTCGCATCGGCGGACAAGATGCGTCCGCGAATCAATCGTCCAGTTGGGAATTCAACCGATGGTTTTACGACGAAGCCATCCGCGAGGTTGGTGAGCTTTATCAGCGCGTCCACATTACGCGAAAGCGCAACGAAGCATCCAGATTTGCCGACAGATTTGACGTATCCAGAAACTTCCTTCCCTACTTCAAGGTTCTTGGCGTCGTTAATCTCGGGATTCGCCACCTTCTTTTTCTTTTCTCCAGATTTACTCAACAAAGACGGTCGCATTGAAAGATCGACTTCTCCGCTCGATTTCATCGAAACCACGCGAACTTCTACGACATTGCCAACCTTCATTTCGGAAAATGGGTTTTCTTGAAACTCGTCGGATACGTCGGTTAAGAAAACCCGTCCCGTGACGTGTGCGCCAAGCCTCACCATCATAGAAGTACCTTTATTAAATCGCGAAATGATACCAAAGACTTTTGCGCCGACACTGACAGAGTTTTGATCCCGGAAAGAAACGTCGACGTGCTTCTTAGAAACATTGACGTTGACGATTGTTGCTTTAATCTTTTCTCCCTTTGAAAATCTCGTCTCGAGTGGTTTTTTAAGCTCTTTGATCGAGCTCGCAGTCTCAATCAGAGGAACAAAAGCCGTTATTTCCGGTCGAATGCACACTTTAACACCGTCTGGCAATACCGAAATGACGTACGCATGGATTGATTGACCCACTTCGAGCGTTTGTAGAGTTGGTCTTTTCAATGATGCTGTTGCATCAAAGTCGTCATTACCATTCTTTGCATTCTTGTTCACATTTTCGTCGTCTTTGTCTTCGTCTGCGCTGCTCCTGAGAGTGAGATCTAGTAGCCCACCTCGATCACCTGCCATGCCAAGAACAGCAACGTTCACAGTCAAACCGAGCGATAATTCTTCCAGCGGAAACTTCGATTTCGCGAAAGCGCCAGTCTCGGTGATGTGAATGCGTCCTTTTTTACTGTTTGGAAGCGATACAAGCGCTTGGAGTGGCTGAAGTTCCGAAACGACTCCTTGGAATTTAGTCCCAACCTTTGGACCGCAATTCGATTTATTAGTGTCCACGTACGGGACGGTGAGTAAAAGTCGGTTGCTGTAGAACTCGTCACCTTTAACATCGTCAGGAGAAGATGCGGAAGGAACCTGCGCAATTACCACATTCACTCTCTGATTGACCTCAAACCGTTCTGAAGCGTCGTTTAAACGCACGTTACAGTAGTGAACGGGAGCATATCCAATAGCGTCAGAATACTTTGGAAGAGATAAAATGACATACTGAGCTTTAATAAGCTCTACGATAGCTTCTGTTGACTCACCTACTTTCAATTTCTTCAGCGCTGCGGAGGCGGATTTTACTTTCTTCTTCTTTTTCTTCGATAAATTCTTCTCGGTCACCACGCTCACTTTACCGATATCAATAACACCTTCGCGTCTAGAAACGTCTAACACTCTTCCAGATAAACGAGTCTCGGGGGTAAATTCTTCTATTTCTACGCTTTCCGGCACTTGATGCGGAGAAACCAACCCAACTGCATTCTCATCTTCATCGATATCGATCAAAACGCCGTAATCCTTCGTTTCGTTGATCGAGCCTTCGATATCACATCCAGGTTCAAACATGCGTACTGTTTTTTCAGATAACAAAGTCTCTGCCTCCTTGGGATCTTGAGCAACCTTGAAATCTAAGAACTCGAGGTCCGCAAAGAATGAGCGAATCAAAGGCGCATCTGATAAAGGTTGCGCAGTTGTTTGTAACCGAAGTGAAAGCGAAAGCCGCGGCGGAACGCATTCAACATCCACCGAAAGGACCATAGCTTGTACAGTTTGACCGACAAAGAACGAATCTGTGGCGTTACATCCGTCAGGTATTTGCGAGGGAGGCGCTAACCCGGTGAGAGAACCTAAAAATCGCACGAATACGCCCGTCGATGATGTTGAGGCGACGTACCCTGGATATATCTTTCCAGCCTTGAACTTATCTGCTCTATCGGGTAGACTTGAACTTGTTACCGCCTCTATAATCGAAAGTTTCCGACTCATGACAACTCTTTTTGGCTTTCTTTCGATAACCACGAAAGCTCCAGGTAAAACTTCCCCGACTTTTAAAGTTGATGCCATGCTCAGAGCCGTGACGGGGTTATCGGATAGGTGCTGAAACGCGACGAGTCCTTGAAACGATCCCTCTTCTGTACTCGAAGTCACCTCAATAATGCTCGAGCCTTGGACTATTTTAGTGATAGTCGCAGATGCAAAAACTTTACCGATTGGTACTGCGTCCGTCGACAAAGAGATAGCACCAGCAGCACCAGCAGCACCAACCGTTGCTTCCGCTCCTTCGGCAGCATTGTCGTCTTCGTTGCCGCCGCCGCCGCCTAGCGAAAGTCTCAGTTTGTTTTCTCCTCGATCCGCAGAAACGATTGTCGTTCGAATAACTTGACCAACCGCATAGGCGTCTGCAATACTCTGACCTTCAGCCAACCCGAGATCTTGCGATCCTGCTAATCCCTTCAAGTTTCCATATAGTGTGACGAATACGCCGTAATCGACAACGCCTGAAATTATGCCGTGCGTCGTTCGTCCAGGAATCGCATCCTCGATCGTTTTCAACACCGGTAATTCCGACTTTATCAAAGCACGCTTATGAGTAACGATAGCTCTGTGTCTGGATCGGTCCACGCTGATGACTCGAAACTTCAAGATTGCGCCAGGAGCAACTTTAGATGACGTCGTTCGTCCGACGATATCGGACACATGAATCGGCGGACAAAGAGCTTTGACACCTTCGGCAAGTTTTACAATGGCTCCAAAATGCTCTGTCGCTAAAACTTCACCCTTGACAATCATCCCAGGAACTAGCTCTTCCAGACTGAAGAAGGGTTGCTCCAAAACAGATCTCTTTAAACTAACGTTGGCGACGGCGTCTAACAATCGATGTCCAATCACTCGAACTTTGACTTGTTTTCCTACTTTGTACTTCTTTTCTATTTTTTCTACGTGATCGTCGGAAAGATGCGAAACGTGCGCGTATCCAGCGACGCTTCTAGTCTTTCCACCTTGGCTGATTTGAAGCGATACTCCGACATTTGGATCTACTCGGTTTATCACGGCGTTTTCGAAGATTGACCCGGTCGATGGAAGAATGCTTGCCGGCGAGCGTGCCTCGAGCAAGTGCGGTTGAAGAGATAAACCGACGCGTTTATTTTGAGCATCTACAAAAATCACGCGCGAACGTAACTTCTGTCCTTCTTTAAACGATGTTGTATCTTCGGCTGCGATGTGAAAGCAGTCAATTGTTCCCGAAAAATACGTCATAAACGAGACAGAAATGCCATCTTCGAGAACAGACTTCACGCGCGCTTTTACCAACATCCCGGGAAGAATTGTAGATATCAACGTCGATTTATTTTCGAGCGCAATTGCGCTTGAGCACCGTTTCGTGTCTGCGCTGACTTTATACACGTTACTCTCGCCAAGTTTACTCCCTCTTCCGTTCTTCTTCTTGTTGTTATTGATATCCTTTTTCGCTTTTGGCGTCAACGCGATGACAACTTCTATGAGCTGACCGGTGAGAAGCGAATCGTGCTCATCCCCTGCGCTATCGCGCGACAAAAAACCGGTAGAACCATCAATACCGAACTCGACGATGTATCCGTGATCTTCCACGGAAGTGACTACTGCTGGTATCGCCGCGCCTTCTGTTAAGCACTCTTTATCCAATCCCGCGCACACTTGCGAGAGACGCAGAGTCAACTCAATCCGTTTCCCACCGGTTTTCCCCTCGTCGAGGTTTACAACCGCGCATCGCACGATTTGCCCGACGTGAAATAGAGACTCCAAACCAATCTTTGCCTTTTTGCCTCCATCTTCCTCTTCCTCTTCCTCTCCGCTACTTTCCTCGCTGCTGCTGCTGCTGCTGCTACTACTGAATTCCTCTTCAGACGAGGAATACGAAGACGGCTTCTTCTTACTTTTTCTCTTGACTCTATCCTTGTTAGTAATATAAAAAGCATCCGAGGCTTCTGATTTCGACACCGTTCCTTTCAATCCGTTCTGTAATGAGACGATTAATCCTTTATTCGAAACGTGAGAAACAATTCCGAGCAACTTGACGCCTCTGCGTAACGTCTTCCACTTCAAAGCTTCGATGTATTTACCGCTACTTCCTTTACCTCCAGCTTTTCTACCTTTCAAACTCAGAGATGAATCTTTGGATATAGCCGCGAATCGCTCCGTCGCAGTGGTGGTTGTCTTCGTTCGTGAAGCGCGACGAGATCGCTCGTTTTGTTCTTCTTCTTCGTCTTCTTCGTGTTCTTCGTCTCTTTCATCGTCGACGAAATTCCCGCGAGGAAACGCCTCTTCATCTTCGTCGTTTTTGTTCTTCTCGCGCCCGTCCGCACTTCTTCCGCGCTTCTTCATTGCTTGCGTTAACGAATGCGTGCGATGTTTCTCAATGTCGAGTGATTGTATGCTTGGTTCTTCTTCTTCTTCTTCTGGAGAACGAGGAAAAAAATGGAGCAGTGAAGTCATACAGCCGCCATAAAAAAAGCGAGAGCTGCTTCTTTGTCTGTCCAATATCACGCGCACTTAACTTCCTCCTTCTTCTTCTCCTCCTCCTCCTCCACCTCGTGGTGTATATTATATAATAAAACCGCACCGTCGTAAGAAGTACTACCACAAACAACAACAACAACAACAACAACAACAACAAAAGAGCGAGCGGCGCTTCCACATTTGGACGACCTGGTTGTGTATTCGGAAACTCCTTCCAATCGGCAGACTCGAGAAACACACGACAACCCTTTTCTTCTACTTCGACGCTTGATTCGTCGGAGTAAAAACCATGGCGAAAAAGAAGAAGAAACCGTCGAAACCGTCCAACCCTCGCGTGAAGAAGTACAAGCATTTCGAAGCCAGCGGAGGAGGAGCAGGAGCGAGCGATTGGGAAAACAACAAAAAAGCCGAAGACAACGCTTCCGTTTTCGATAGAAAAAGTTCAAAGCAAAAACTCGAGATTTTAGGACGGAAAATCAAAGGAAAAAGCGGGAACGTTTTGAAAGCGAGAAGGGAAGGATTCGAACGACGGGAGAGAACTTTGTTAGTGGAACACAAATTGAGCGGAAAAGCGAATGCTTTCGTAGATTTACGGTTCGGAGAGTTGGACAACAACTTGACGCAGGAGGAAAAGTCAATCGGACGCTTGGCGCGAGCGCGGTTGGGACAACTGAGAAAGAAGCGAAAGAATACGTATTCGCTCAAAGGAAACGAGAACGACGACGATGAAGACGAGGACAATGGCGACAGTATCAATAAGGGAAATTTGATGTCGTTGACGCATCTCGGTAAACCTCTGAATGAAAGGAGAATAGCAAACGCAAAGTTCGATTCGGATTCTGACGACGAGGACGGCACGAGACGATTGATGAACGAAGAAATGACGCGAAGAATGCATTTTGGTGGAGGCGATTTTGACGACAACAAAAATGGACGTGATGATGATGATAATACCGGTGGATTTCGACGGAAAGAAAGAAAGAGCACAGCCGAGGATGGCGATGACGATGACGACGACGGCGATAAAAACGGCGACGAAGATACAGGTATGGAGAGAAGAAAAACGAAAAAGGAAGTCATGGACGAACTCATCGCGAAGAGTAAAATGTATAAAGCCGAGAAAGCAAAACAACGCGACGACGATGAAGAACTTTTGGATAAACTTGACGCGGATTTTAGAGTCATCAGTCAAGGCGGTTTGTTACAAGGCGCGCTGCGAAAAGCAGTCGGTCATTTGAAACCAACAAACAAAAATACTTCCTTGAACATTTTGCAATCGGGATTACCGAAAGAAGACGATACGAAAAGTGATTACGATAAGATTGCGAAATCATTAGCTTTAGATGCGAGAGCTCATGCCGCGGAAAGGGAAAAGACATCAGAGCAAATCGAAGCGAGACAAAAGCGACAGCTCGAGGAAGCTGAACGCGCGAGATTGAAGCGTATGCGAGGAGATCTCTCGGAGGACGACGAGGACGACGAGAGAAGGAACGGCGAGGACGAGGATGCACCCTTAGGAGGGTACGCCTTGAGAAGACACAAAGCGCGCAAATTAGAAAAAGAGAATGGAGAAAGTTGTGGTCAACTTTCGACAGCGAGAGTAGGCGGTGAAGATCTCGATGACGATTTTGAGCTCGGCGAAGACGACGATGAAATTTTTGAGGAAGAAGAAGACGAAGATGAAGACGACGAGGAAGATTCAGACGAAAGTGACGACGACGACGTCGACGATTTAGATGAGACTGGAAAGTTCCGCAAAGAAGCGAACAAGATGGATGAGAAACTAGAAAAAGGTAAAAATCGGTTAAGGGAACTCGGGATTCTCAACGATGGAGTAGAAGTCAAGAAGAAAGTAGAGAAGAGTGCAAAGATTCATGAGGGCACAGGAAGCGACGACGACGACGAAGACGACGACGATGACAATGACGATGATGATGATATCATGAATAGAGAAATTCTTTTCGATGATGATTCAAAAGAAGTCAGCGATGATGACGATGACGACGACAATGCCCTGAAAAAATCCAAAGAAGTAAAAAAGAAGAAGGATGCCAAAGCTCGAGATGATCTTCTTCGCGCTGAAGAAGCAATGGAAGCAGGCTCGTCAGAAATCCCGTATACGTTTGATGTTCCCGAAACGTTTGAAGCATTCGAAACTCTCTTAACTAAGTACACTTCTGATGAAGTTTCGATTGTGCTTACTCGCATGCGCGTGTGCAACGCACCAACTTTAGCGACTGAAAATAGACGAAAAATTCAAATGCTTCTCGGACTTTTACTTCAACGTTTTGAAACGTTATGCGGCAAAGATAATTTGCCAGTCGCAGATTTGAATGTTATCACAAAGCACATTTCTGAAATCGCAACGCAAGTTCCGTTTTATGCCGCCACTGCAGCGAAAGCGCGCATTGAAAAGATGGGCAAGAGGTTGCAAAAAGCTTTGCGATTGGGCGAAACTGGTTTACCGCCGGCGAGGACAATATTACTTCTTGGATTATTTGCGGATATCTTCAGTTCTACGGATAAGCAGCACGCCGTCACTACGCCGGCGTCGTTGTACATAGGAAACGTGCTCTCACATTGCGCCGTTCGATCAACCAACGACGCAAATTGTGCGGTGGTTTTATGTGCTCTCGCGAGCGCGTACGTCGTTCCTGCCATGCGAATTTTTCCAGAGGCTCTCAATTTACTCACTGCTATGGTCCACGCCTCAGCTGAGAATGAGAAGTGCAAACAAACATGGAACGAAGGATTACCGATGCATCTTCAAGAGCAATGTGGTGGATCATGGTTGCGGCCTTTTGCACATACAGGGAACGGGAAAAAGTCATCCTCAGAGACGATTGAAGTGCTGTCTCTGGCGAAGTTGTTGTCGTCACGACATCGAAAGAAAACAAAAGCAGCGGCAGAATCAGCTGCCCAGGAACGCGTGGCAATGCTTCGATATGCGATTTCGACGCTCGGAAATCTCATCAAACCCGTCCAAAAAGTAGCATGCGCGCCTGAAATGTTGCAGAAAGTGCAAGTCGCGCTGAACAGATTAATGCGTTCGTTAAAAACGTTCGGGAAAAAAGACGGTGCGGTGTACGACGGCATTTTGAAAATGTGCGAAACGATGCATAACGAAATTTGCGAGACGAAGAAAAGTAGCGTTCGCCTCTCGCTCGCCTGGCACACAAAGTCGGTTGAAGCTATTAAACAGTTCAATCCAATGTACGAAGAAGATGGCTTTCAGAAAGGACGCGATTACGATCCGAATAGAGAACGTGCGGAAAACAGAAAGCTCAAGAAAGAGTTGCGAAAAGAAGCGAGAGGAACCGTGCGTGAGCTTCGCAAAGATAACCAGTTTATGCATCACGCGCGCGAGCAAGAAAAAGCTGCAGAAGCCGAGGAAAGAGACGCAAAACACAAAGAAGTGTTATCATTCCTCGAAAAGCAAGAAAGTGACTTCAAATCCGGCGGCCAAGGTGGTCTTATTGTTAAAAACAAACGAAGAGCCCAAGGCGGCGCTTCAAAGAATGGGAACAGACGTAGATTTTAAAGCGCAAGACAAAGAGTATGATGTACCTAATATTTTTACCCAACGTCGTGCAACGTCTCAAATTACGATTCGTTTCTCAACTCCAACATTATGCGCTCCATGTCATCCTTTGTCACCGTGTATCCAGCACCGTTCCTCTCCGAAATCTCACGTAATTTCTCCATTAACTTCCCTTTCATCTGCGCGAACCCAGTAGCTAATCTGAGTTGTTGGTCCATCGGCAACGTCCCAAACGCCTTTTCGCTCGCGTTCGCTAATGTATCTCCATCTCCGGTATCTCCGTCAATTTTCGTCTGATACTCGAGCACGTCTTGCATCGTCATTTCTTCATCCACATCATCCTCTCCTTCATCCTCTACGTAAAAAGTAGAATCGCCTTCCTTTCTCCAATAAAATTTCATACTCGGGTCGTCGCCGTCCGAGCACTCGTGTTCGGACATTAACACAATTTTACCCGCTTCCGCTGGAAATTCTTCCGTTCGCGCGTCGTAAAGGATATCACACACGTCGTTCTTACTGTTGGTGGTGGTATTGTCTTCTTCTCTTCGCTTTGTGACCGTGGCGCCCCACCAGACAATCTCTTCTTTTATTCTTTTCGTCTCGCTGTTCGTTTTTACTACATTTTCCTCGTCTGAAAGCGTATTCTGAATCACCCAACGAATTTCAATTCTGGAGCCTTCCTTCACGTGCGGCGCGATAATATTCGTTTTTTGTTCTTTTCCCTCTCCATTTTGTAAGAGAATGTTACCGATTGAGTTCTCAACGAGCCGGCGGATTATCGTCTGATTTTTGAAATCTTCTTCTTCTTCTTCGTTTTTGGTGTGTTGTTTTTTATTT
>JACLAA010002534.1_pt1 | contig 35236 bp, 27 predicted proteins | sample 8027891 | NCBI WGS metagenome assembly JACLAA01 (sample SAMN15724900, study PRJNA655200) | protist metagenome | isolation source: fluorescence activated cell sorting (FACS) single amplified genomes of... | place: Spain: Blaines Bay Microbial Observatory, Mediterranean Sea | collected 2016-01-19 | reverse complement strand
CGGTGGATTCGATCCGTTTGGGGAGATGTTCGGCGGCATGGGCGGAGGCGGAAGGAGGCAACGACAACAACAACCGCCGAAGGAGAAGGAGGATTTGTACGATCCGAAGAAAGGGCACAAGACGAAAAGTTTGAAACGCTCCAAGTATCCGGATAGCAGCGCGAAGAACGTGTGGTTGATTGAGTTTTACGCGCCGTGGTGTCAGCACTGTAAACGGTTTGTGAAGGACATGGAAAAGCTGAACGCGGATTTGGACGGGTTCGCCAGAGTCGGGGCGGTGAATTGCGAGAAGGAGAAGGCATTGTGCGCACAGGAAGGCGTATCGGAGTATCCGAAGATAAAATTGAGGGTAGGTGGAGTGAATAAGAATTACGACGGGGAGACGGTGAATTACGCGAAAGTGAAAGAGTGGGTGTTTGAGAATTTGCCGAATAAAGCAGAGTCGATTCGTAAGCCGGAGATGTTTACGAAATTTAGAGAGAAGCACTGTGCGAAAGGAGATGGGATGAAGTCGGTGTGCGTTTTGTATCTTAACAGCAAACAAACGACGCCGAATTGGTTGAAGATTGCCTCGTATAACGTGGGGAAAGTGCACAAGGAGGTGAAATTCGCGGACGTCCGAGCGCCAAACAATCAAATAGCGTTGATGTTTGATGTGGATAAAATCCCATCTCTGGTGGTGTTTTGCGACGGCGACTTTAAACGATCGATCGTTGGAGATAAGAAAGAGTGGATGGACGACGGGGCTAAACCTTCGGATTGGAGCGAGCAGTGGTTGATGGAGCACGCGAGTAGAGAGTATTGTGATAGGAAGATGCAAACGAGAGAAATCGTAGGCGCGGCCATTGATCCGAGCATGGACTTTTCGAAGATGCGCGTGGCAAAGTTGAAAGCGATGTTAGCCGCGAACAACGTGTCGTGCCAATTGTGCGTAGAGAAAGGAGATTTTGTCAAGGCGCTGAAGGATTTTGCAGCGTCAGGTGCTAGGCGCGATGAGCTTTGAGTTTTTATTTTATTTTCGTACTACAATTGAAAACACGTCTACACACATATGAATAAATTAATGAACGTACTACGTATACTAAGTGTTGTTGTTGCTACTGCTGTTCCACGCGCCGTCCATGTACGCCTGGTCAAAGTTAGCACTGCTATTATTTTGCTGCTGCTGCTGCTGCTGTTCTTGCTGATTTTGATTGCGATGATACCCGTTGTTATGCATGGATCCTTGCTGCTGTCCTCTTCTTAGCGGATCGAACGGAGGCGGACGCTCTGGCACCGGATACCCCAACGTCTTCAACACGATTCTCGACATCTCCTTATACAAAACGTGACCTCGATCTAACATTCCTAACAAACTCCCGACAAAAAAATGCAACGCTTGCGTATTTTCATCCACTAAAAAGCTAATTTTACCGAAGAAATGGACGACGTCGGATAACGTTCGCATGATTTTCGTCCACGCGGACATGGCCGGGTTGACTGGTTCGTTCGGATCGAAGGACATCGGCCCAGTCGGGCCATACATGCCGCCGCCGTACATGCCGCCGCCGTATCCGCCGTATCCGCCATACATACCACCGCCATACCCACCACCGTACATTCCACCATACCCACCATACCCACCATACCCACCGTACCCACCGTAGCCAGATCCGTAACGACTACCGTACACGCCGCCGCCGCCGCCGTACATCGAAGACCCGTACCCGCCGTAGGACGACATGCCTCCGTACCCAGACCCATATCCACCATACCCCGTTCCATATCCAGACCCATACCCAGTTCCATACCCACCAAAATCTCCCCCGTATCCTCCTCCTCCTCCTCCGTACGACGTCGACGGTTCGACCGCGACGTCCGCGTCGTTCAATCCCGGATTTTGCCCAGTCATCGGTCGACCCCGAGGTGCTCTCGTTTCCCCGGATGGGTTCGATTCCGTCCCCACGTTCGCTGTTGGTGTTGGTGTTTGTTTTTTGTCGTCGAAAGAACACGACGCACAGAAGAAGAAGAAGAAGAAGAAGAACACGACGCGTCACACCACGAGAACTACAGAGCGTTGGACGTCGCGCGCGCGCGTCGAGACGCGCGAACGGGAGAGCGCGAAGAAAGCTTTTAACGCAATTGGAATTGGAAAAAAGTCAAACACATTCACACACACGATGCGCGCGAACAAAAGAACAAAGCGAGAGATGATCGTCGCAACGCACCCGAAGGCCTCTCGCCCGCGCCGGGAACGTCCCACGGTTTGATCGCGTCTCCAGACGCCAGCGGCGTGTCTTTCGTCGATCCTCCGTTCGTTTCCCACGGTTTCGGAGGCGGGGGCGTTCCAACGGACATCTTTTTTAAGCGGCATTTTCGGGGGGAAATTTTCGCCATTTTTTCCCCGGAATTGGAAGTGTTCTCTCGACGACTCTCGACACAAGGACGCGACATGAACCCCCCCGGAACGACGACGACGACGGTGACGCGCGGCGAGACGAGCAGCGCGCTCGTTTTCTTGGCGCTGCGCGCTCGGGAGACCGGCGGGTTTTTATTGTCGTCGTCGTCGTTTTCCCCTTCGCGGTGTCGTCGTTCTTTGATGAAGAGGAAGAAGAAGAAGAAGAAGAAGAAGAAGAAGGGCGACGAGGAGGACGACGACTCTGACGACGACGACGCTTTGGACGTGGCGCGCGGCGACGAAAACGAGGCGTCTCGAGACGACGAGGACGATGACTTTGACGAGGACGCGACGAGCGGCGACGACGGTCGCTCAAAGGCACAACCCGCATCATCATCATCATCATCATCATCATCACCGACGACGACGCTGCACAATTACGTCGAACGAGACTCGTTGAAACGATTCACGGCGTCGTATTGCCCTTTAGTACCGAACCCGCGGAGCACGATCGCGAACGCGTACAGCAGCGACGGACGGAAAGTCGCGTCCACGCACGGCGATCACACGGTGAAAATTATCGACGTGGCGACGGGGCTGTGCGTGAAAGTTCTCGCCGGCCATCGAAGGACGCCGTGGGTTGTTCGGTTTCACCCGTCCGACCCGAATATTTTAGCGAGCGGGTCGTTGGATAATACCGTGCGGGTGTGGGATATTAGCGAAGACGGGGATGAGATCGAGAGCGAGGGTGGGAAGTGCATCGCGGTGAGAGATTTCAACAAACCAATCGCGTCGATTGCGTTTTCGTTGGACGGCGGGTGCGTTTTAGTTGCCAGCGGGCATCGGTTGACGTATTGGAGGTATCCGGATTATCAATTGCAACAACAACAACAACAACAACAACAACAACAACAGATAGCGATGACAAACGCAAGGACAGATTCAACAACAGATACTGCGCAACAACAACAACAGCAACAGCAACCAGTTGAAGAGAGTAAAGAGTCTGTGAATATATTATTAAAAACAAAACGGAGTTTGCGATGCGCTCTATTTCGCCCGAGAGGGTTGCCGTTGATTTTGACTGCGGAGGTGAATGATATACACATGGAATGTGCCCCCGGTGGTAGTTCAATTAGCATGGGTGCAGCGAACGTCGCGGTGACCGGGTTGAGTTATACCGGACCAAGTCCATTCGTGGCGGTGCAAATGCCAAGAGAGTTACAGAGCGGGGTGTACGTCGCCAGAGGTTTTCGCGGGAATTCTAGTAGCGGTCAGTGTAGTAACCGACAGCAACGAAGCCAACGACAAAAGAACGGGACAGCGGCAGGAAAGAACGCAGCGGAACAAGCGAAGAAGAAAAATCAGCAAGAAGGAGTAAACAACGCGGAGAGATGCGAGAACCAACAACAAGACAACGACCAAGACGGGACACAAAACCCCATAGTATCCTCGGCTCCCGCGACGCGGACGAGTAGAACCACTGCCGATTTCGATCGCGCATCTTCGCGAAGACGTGCATCGATAGATCTCGAACGCACGACGGGTATTGCTCCTAGAGGTAGTTTGGTTGCCCCCATGGACGTCGATACGACTGCAGAAGTCGCCGCGGCGGTTGGCGGCTACATCAGACGAACGCACAGAAATCTCCAAAGACAGAATGTTAATAACGTGGATGAAGGAGAAGGAATGACAGCGGCACCATCAATGGCGTTAGATGATGATGCTGAAGACGAAATCGTTCAAGATCCTCTTGACGCGTACAACTCCGACGCCAGCGAACAACGCCTCGCTGCGATTCGAAACACCATCGGCGGTCTTCGTGTCGTCGACATTCATGGCCGCGACGCAGCCTATGACGCCGGCGCCTCGCGGTTTGCCCAACAAGTTGCCGAAGAAACCAACTCTAAGCCTGGACATGAACAACCGTGCGCGGTGCAAATCAAATTGTGGAAATACAACCCCGCCAACGTAAACGTAGCACTCGAAAACGCGTGTTTAACTTTACGCGGAGCCGTTCTCTGTTCCGAAATGGGTGCGCACTTCTCTCCGTGCGGAAACTTTCTCGCCGCGTGCGTCATATGCCAACATTATGCAGTTGGAGAACAACTCTACGAACTTCGCGTCTATTCGTTACAAAAGCGTAACTTTGGCGAAGTCCTCTCCGCGCGCCGCATTCGCGCGGCGCACTGTCTCACCTCGGTGCAGTTCTCGCCAACCTCCGAACACGTGCTCGTCGCGTACGGCCGCAAACACTCCTCCTTGATCCTCCTCGTTGCTGACGGTGGCAACTACCAACCAGTCCACACCATTCTCGAAGTCTACCGCGTCGCCGACATGGGCCTCGTCCGAGTTATCCCTTCCGCCGAAGATGAAGTCAACGCCGCCACTTTCCACCCGCATCCGGGCGGCGGTTTAGTCTACGGCACAAAAGAAGGTCGCTTGCGTCTCTTACGTTTCGACGGTTGTCGCGACAAGCGATATTGGAAGAATAAAAACAGAAGCCGACGACCGAACAGTCCGAGATCGACGCCTTCTTTAGAAGACGAGCTCATGATTCGAAGAAGAGGAGCGAACGAAGAGAGCAACTCCGACGACGACGACGATGGGACCACTCCGACCACTCGAGTTTGATGATGCCGTTTATGTGTTCCTCCGTGTTTTTTTGTATATCAGAGAAAGAAGGAAAAGGAGAAGAACAAAGTGTCGCTGGAACGCATCGCGACGTTTCTTTTCTTTTTCTCTCGTGTCGTGGTACCACCCACAATTGTAGTGTAAAAAATATGCCTCGAATCCAAAAACCGCTTTTAAAATACGCGCGTCATCATCGTGCCCGACTACGCACCAACACTCCTCCTCGCGCGAGACGCGACGTCGCAAAAGAGCGCGCCACTCCTCCTTCCCTTTTTTGGGGGTCGTCGTCGTCTTCGATTTGTCGCGATGTCTTCCTTTCGCCGGTGGTCTATTCATCCTCCAAAGACGACGTCTTCTCCCGAACATGAAGCGTTTTCTTCCCCAGCAGAAGACGGAGTAGGAAGAACGGCGGGAAGGAACGTCGCCGACGGGAGACCGAACGAAGACGCCGCGTTCATCTCCGTGTCTTTTTTCGTCGTTTTGTTGGCGTTGCCGATTGTTTCTGTGTTCTTCATGTGCGCTCGATACGCGTGCGAAAGGGCGGCTCTGGGACGGGAGGCGAGACGGGCCAGGGCGAGAGCGAGAGCGGCGCTCAGGACGCAGTTTGCTCCGTCGCCTTTGGACGCGACTACTGCCGATGGAAATGATGTTGGTGAAAACGAAGACAGAGAAGCACGTGGTACGTTCGCGGCGCGTGGGAATAATACCGTCCGTGCGGTCGTGAATGCATCAACGATAGATAGATTGGCGGACGCCGTCATCGCCGGCGCGAACCCGGGATACAGAAGAATCTCGCGACGTCGTCGTCGCCGGATTTTTCAAAACGAGAACTCGATAGCCTCGTATCGCAGGGAAGGGTGAGAAGAGATTTGAGGAGAGTGTTCAGAACGGGCGATTTCTCAAATTATGATAGAAACTTATTGCACAGAGTTTTGCAAGAGCAGCTCGACGGGAACGACAACATCGAGGGCATCGAGGGTGAGTACGACGAGGAAACGACAAACTTCCGAATCCCTGCCGCTTCGATCATGTTGCACGACGGTAGTGAAGGAGAAGACGATGGGGTCGCCGCCAACAACGCTTTCTTCGTTTCCGAAGAACCAGGCCCAGCCTCTCGAAAAACGCTCCAAAGTCTACCCTCGTGTAAAATCGGAGATAAAAACTGGCAACTCTTCACCGCGGGTCGCACCCAAGACGACCTCCAAAACCTCACCACGTGCGCTTTATGCCTCGAGAACTTACAACCGAACCAAAGCGCGATCGTCTTAGAGTGCGAACACGTCTTTTGCAAATCTTGCGTGCTTCCCTGGTTTCGATTGAAAGCTTCGTGCCCGACCTGTCGCCGCGTCGTGTTCACGTACTCCAAGGAAGACAGAGAGACCGTGTTTTCGCTCCCGACGCCCACGGGAGGCGATCGGGACGAAGAGAACCCCTCCGAAGCGCGATCCAACGGGAGGTCTTCGTCTGCCCTCGACGCGGACGACGGCCGCGTTGCCTTGCCGGCGTAGTCGCGGGAGAAAGAGAGCAACATTTTTTTTAGTTGGCCTCGTTGGTGTTCCTTTTGTTGTGTATTTTAAAATGTAAAAACCTCCACAAAAAAGGAGTGTGTTTTTTTCCAATTCATTCTCTCTCTCGCGCGCGGTCCGTAAAGAGCGGGAGATCGCGCGATCGCGCGGAAGGCGAGAAGATCGGAGCGATCGGGACGGCCGACGCGATGGCGCCGGCGGCGACGAAAACCCCGTCCATGTCGGGCACCGAGGAGGATTATTCGGAGGCGGACCCACCCGCGCAGTTCAACGCGACGACGATTATGACTTCTGCGATTCAAATCTCGAGCGACGACGACGACGACGACGGCGGCGGCGGCGGCGACGGGCAAAACGACGAAGAATTCGAGACGCAGTCGATTTCGACGCCGACGAGACTGCACCAGAGACGCGTTTCGGGAGGAGGAGGAGGAGGAGGAGGAGGAGGAAGAGGGGGACAAAAGCGAAGGGCGTCGATGGAAACGAACGAGCTGTCCGGAGTACCGAAGACGCTCTCGACGACGAAGAAGAAGAAGAAAAAGTCGACGAAAAGGAACGGCGATGATGCGACGAAACGGAAGGAAGAAGAAGAGGAGAACAACCCACACGTGGTACACGCGAAACGCCTCCGACGCGCGAAGCGGGTGTGTTTTGAGTTGGCCGCCGCGAGTGCGACGGTGAAAGAGTTGGAGGCGAAGTACGCGACGAAGAGTAAAGATGTCGTCGTCGGCGGTGAAGTTGTCGCGAAATGGTTCGAGAGACACAACGAAGCGCAGAAGAAATGGAAACAGTTGATGAAAGAGTTGATGGACATTGAGAGCGATTTGAAGAAAAGAGCAAACGAGGTCGATGTGTACGGCGGGAATACGCATGCGTTGAGAGCGGAAGAGGCGGCTTTGTTGAGGTACGTGCAGTTTGCGTTATGGCGTGCGAAACCGATGGCGAGTATCGGGGAGTTGAGGGACGATGAGGTGTGTAGGTGTTTGGAAAAGGTGGTGGAAACGCACGGCGTGCGATTCGTGCTTTCATTATCAACGGTTTCGAAACAGTTTCGAAGGTGTATTCGGTCGCCGTTGGTGTGGAAATCGAATTTTAACTTGTCCATGGAGACTGGAATTTCCGATCGTAACTTGTTGGAGATTTTGAAAGAGGACGATGCGATGAGTTTATGCTCAAATATTCGATTGGACGGGTGTAGGTTCTTGACCGAACGAAGCATAATGAGATTGTTGGAACGCGCGGGGAAATCAGTCGAAACGTTATCGATGGTGAACGTGGCCGGCGTGACGAATAAAGTCATGGAACTGATTTCGAAAAAGTGTACGAACATTCACACGTTGGACGTGCGCAATTGCGAAAATTTAAGCGCCGACTTCGTTTTAGGTTGTTGTTGGCCTGGGTCAAGCATGCACAAAGTGAGAAAATTGAATCTAAAAGGATGCGAATACTTGCGAGGTAGCGTGCCAGTGGCTTCCTTTTATGCCCTCTTCAACACGTTGAAAGAAAATCACGAAATAGAAGATGATAAAATCGAAAAGATTGCTGGGTTTAGATTACACGAAATGAAGGAGAAAAACGGCGGCGTGGTTTACCGAGACGACGACGAAACCGTGACCGAAGAACAACGAAAGATAGCGAGAGACGTAGAAGCCAAACACGCGTGTTCGGTCGATGTCGAGGGACTCATTTTAACCACGTGGGATAAGATTCAAAAGTGGCATAGCAACGATCTTAGCGGCACCATCATCGCGGCATGCGAACACGCGGCAGCCGTGCAGCACGGTAATCCGTTGGCAGCAAATGCGCTCAGGTTAATGCCGAGATGCGGGCATGTCATGTGTGACCAGTGCGAGCTCAACGCCAGAAAACGCATGGTGACGCACTCGAGAGACGACGGGTCGAATTTGTACACGTACCCGTGTCCGGCGTGTAACCAGCCCATGCCTCCTCCGGGTGGATTTTCGATCGAGTTGATAAGGAGAGATTGAGCAATAAGGAAAATTAGGAGGAGAAGAAGAGCGATATAGTACGGTAGTAATAATGAATAGTTTGAGAAGGCAGGAAAAGGAAGATTACTACGTGTAAATAAAAGACAGGACTTCCCGTCGCTTGTAATTTTGTTAACATTAAGCTGTAAAGTTAAACGATACTAGGTACTACCAATAAAAGCAAATGATACCACTACTACGTACGTACCAATATTATAATGCGTGTAAGTGTAGTATATTTCTCATTGAAACTTATTTAATATGTAAGATATGTTCTCTCTCAAGACGCGCGGTTTTTCTAATCCGGAGAAAAGATTTGAAAGGAAGCATCAAGAGAAAAAGATTTACTTGGCCAACGCGCCGATCGCGTTCAAATCCTCGTACGCGCCTTGCAATCTCTTCACCGTGCTCAATTCCGCTTGGCGCATCCACGCCCTCGGATCATAAAACTTCTTGTTCGGTTTGTCCGCGCCTTCCGGGTTACCGATTTGCGTTTGCAAGTACCCGTTGTTCTTCGCCTCGTAATCGCGAACGCCTTCCCACATGGACCATTGCGTGTCCGTGTCGATGTTCATTTTGATGACACCGTAGGAAATGGCCTCACGGATTTCCTCTCTAGACGAACCAGACCCGCCGTGGAAGACAAAGTACACTGGTTTTTCTTGGCCGGTGATGCCTTCCTTTTCGATGATGTACTTTTGTGCGTTGCCCAAAATAGTCGGCGTCAACTTGACGTTACCCGGCGCGTACACACCGTGGACGTTACCAAACGCAGCCGCGATCGAGTAAAAGTCCGGCGCAATTGGTTGCAAAGCCTTGTACACGTCGTGAATCTCTTCCGGCTTGGAGTACAAATCTTCCGGCGCGACGTCGCTGTTATCGACGCCGTCTTCCTCGCCGCCGGTGATACCAATCTCCATCTCCAAAAAGCAGTTGATCGCTTTCATTCTCTTCAAATACTTTTGGCAAATTTCCAAGTTCTCCTCGATCGGTTCTTCGGACAAGTCCAACATGTGACTGGTAAACAACGGCTCGCCGTTTTCTTTGAAATACTTCTCGTTCGCTTCCAATAAGCCGTCGAACCACCCCAACAAGTTCTTCGCGCAGTGATCGGTGTGCAAAATCACCGGAACGCCGTAGAGTTTCGCCAATTCGCGAACTCTCAGCGCTTCCGCGACGCACCCGGCCACCGCGGCTTTTTGGTCATCGTTCGACAACCCTTTCCCGGCAAAGTTGAGACCGCCACCGTGACTGAATTGGATAATCATCGGCGCGTTCGCTTCTTTCGCCGCTTCCAAGCACGCGTTCGTCACCGAAGACATGGTGCAGTTCACCGCCGGAATGGCGTACCCGTGGTGGCGAGCGTGGTTCATCACGTCGATAAAGTCTTGCCCGGTCACGACCCCCGCTTTCAACGTCGTCGGCACGGACACCGCAGCTTTCGCGACGACCCGAGATCTTTTCATCACCGACGTGGACTTCTTAGAGATCTTCTCCGCCATTTTGACGTTTTGGCGCGCGAACGCGGCTTTCTGAGTCAGAGCGCTGCAGCGTGACATTCTTTCTCTTTCTTCTTCTTCTTCTTGGTTACGAACGACGCGGACAAAAAGGGGTGAGTTACGATTTAGTAGTGTCGCAAAACAAAGTGTGTGTGTGGCTTTGTGTGTAAAGCGATGAGAAATATGATTACTCAAAAAACGGTGTGTTTTTTTTATCCAAAACGAGAGACCGGGAACGCCCCCAAACTTTCCTTCTAATCTTCTCCTTTTTTTAAACCCTAACCATTTTTATATTTAGGGTTTTATATCCTCTCTCCTTTTTTTTTTCTTTGTCTTTTTTGTCGACCTTTTTGTCGTTTGTCGACCTTTCTTATTGGAGGGGAAAAAAAAGATATTTATTAATTAATTAATACCCGTATTAACCTAACTTCTCTAACTTCTCTCTCTCTCTCTCTCGCGCGCGCGTCTTCTCGTTTTTCAACCCAAAAGCGCGCGAAAAGACTTTCGAGAAGAAGAAGAAGAAGAATGATGATGACGACGACGACGATGACGTCAACGACGACGCTTTTTACGATTTCGATGATGATCGCGATCGTGGGAATGATGAACGCCGTCCCGATCGTTCTCGGGGCGGATGTCAAGCAAGCAGAAAGCAACTTGTGCTACGCGGTTCGTTTGGATAAATAGTGCAACGCGGTGACGAACGGGACGTCGTGCTGGGCATCCGACAAAGAATGTTTTTGGTTCGATGATAAATGCCAGAGTCCCTTTGCAAATATGTACAGGGCCGAAATTGAAACGCTACATTACGCATGGACAGGCGGTGGAATGCTGTTGTGTGCTCTAAGCTCGACGTCCGAGTCGGCTTGCACAAACATGCAAATTCTAGGCGGTAATGTCTGCGAATGGGACGCCACGTCGACTCATTCTAAATGTATGATTAATAAAACTGGTGTGTTTGCAGATTTGATTTACGATAAATTTTCGTTGAACTATCATATCGATTCGTCGAAGTGTTGGGTTATATCGTCCGAAACCGACTGCAACGATGATTCATCGTGCACGTGGACCACTCCGCCCGATGGAGGTGCGGCGTATTGCGGGTTAACAAAAACTATACCTGATCTCTACGACGACTATTGTAACGCCACCACCACTTGGTATGAGTCTTTGGCTGCGGATGATGGTATATGTAAATTCAGGGGGAAGGAGATGACTTGCGAAGCTCTTGAAACGGAGACGGACTGCGGAAAGGAGAGCGGGTGCTCGTGGAGCGATGAAGACAATGAATGTGAATTAAATACTGAATTCAGTGCGAAGATCTCAGCGGTTCGCCTCAGTGGTTTACTTTCCGGGGTAAAAAAACGTACTAAATGCTCGAAACTTGGTTATGCCGGGGAGGCTGCGTGTACGGCTGACTCTGAGTGCGAATGGCTCGGACTCGGAGAGGAAAATGATTGCGGAGCTACTCTCGCAACGTGGAAGACTGCTTCTACAAGCGATGTTGGAGGGACATATTTGTATGGGGACGTTACGTGTAATCTTCATGAGAATGAAAACGCTTGCAACGCTAACGTCATGTGTACATGGGCGTGTGAACATGACGATCATGACGATCATGACGATCATGACGATCACGATCATCGTGTGCGTCACGCTCTTCGTACATGTCACGATAATCATGTCTACTGCGCGTGCGAAGTAAAAGAATCTATCTGGGATCCTGGAATGTGTCCTGCTGAATATTTCCCAACTCAATCGGTACCTGCCGTCGGGATAGCAAGCGCCACTGGTGCTGTGACTTTGACGGGATACACTGCAGCACAATTTGGCGATGATAAAAAAGAAGCCTTCGTGAGAGGCATCGCAATGTTTTTGAATGTTCCTGTGCCTTTGGTTACTATCACTCACGTGCACGACGTCTCTTTAAGAAAAAGAAGAAACTTAAAGTCCTCGAGTATCGAAGTCGACTACAGCGTCTCAGGATCTGTCACTGAAGTTCAAAACATCGTTGCTGCGCTCGACGGTGCGGGCGCTCAATCCAACATCGGCGCGGCTTTGGAAGTCACGTTTGAGGTGAGAGGTCTTACCGTGCCGTCCGTGACGGCCATCACAGCTTCGGCGATTCTCCCGTCACCTCCGCCATCATCGGCGCATGCGTTGGAGAAGGGGACGTTGTGTATCGTCGCCATCGTTTCTGCCTTTCTTCTATTTTAATTATTTATTTATTCATCACGGTTACGCTCTAATTTATTACGGAGGGCCGAAGTCAGTTGACAGAAAAGTTTATGTATATAAAGCGTTTATCGTGGTGTGAATCTGTCGAGGAATGACGATTGTTACTACAATAATGTTGTTCTTTTATTCAATGCTATGTACGTCATAATACCAAACAACACGTATACATTTATGCGATCTGGTCGTTAAGAAAAAAATTACTTGCGATCCAAGCCGTCGTCCTCGCTCTTCTCGTACGACTCCTCGTCCTTCTTCTTCAACCAACTATACGGAATCCCCATGAATTTCTTCGTCCTCACGTCCACCACCTCGTCCAAATTTTCCTTCCCGTGCTGTGCCAACATCTGCTGCCTTTTCTCTAACGCTCGTCCTCTGGCAAAATTCATCTTCTCCTCCCACGCCGCCGTCACTTGTGCCTTATCCATCGATCCTTTCACGCCTTGACTCCTCCCTTCCTCGACGTGCTTCGCTCTCGCTTCGTCCAACATCTTCTCCGTTCTGACAAACGTCCTCACGAAAAATTTATGCAATCTCGTCGCGGGATTTTCGATGTGTCTTTGCAAACCCCGAACGTTTCGTATTGGTAAAAAGTCCGACAAGCCGTTGCACCACGTCAACGTGTGCTCGTCGATGATGTCATTCACCCAACACTTGCGCATGCACTCCAGGTTACACGGACCTCGCGCCCATCCGGTGCGGTCTCGGTAGAAGAACACGTTGTCTTCCATCGCTGTTCGTCGCGTGGAAAGAAAGAGGGAAAAAAATAACACGTCACAATCTCTCGGTGTCTTTCGAAGCGAAGCAAAAAATGGGTCTTCTCTCTCCCCAATACCGTGCAAAGTCGATCGAGAAAAAAAAAAGAGGATGCGCGCGCGCGCCCGATATACGCACAGTCGTACGCGACCAAATCGCCAGTTTTGATGATCTCCGTATCGTCGAAGGTGTCTTCCATGTTGTGGTGCAAGTCTTCGCGGCCCATGGTGCGCGCGTGCGTGTCTCAATCCTCGAATGTGTTTTCTGTCGCCGCCGAACTTCGTTTGAGCCCTTCTTCTTTATCTACAAAATCCGAGAGAGACCGGGGAAAAGGTCGCGTCGTTTACGTCGCGTTTACGTCGTCGCGCGGACCGAAATCGAATGATACACGCGCGTCGTCGACAGGCTGGTGTCTTTGAGTATTCTGTCGACGCGCGGTGGTGGTCCTTCTTCCGATGCGGGTCGAGGGGGTCGTCAAAGAGGCGTCTCCGGGGAAAAACAAATTTTTTGTGGGGAAAAACCTCTCCCTTTTGGGGAAGAAATTGGACCATTTTTTTTGGACCGAAAAGAGAACGCAAAATACTACTGTGAAAAATCGAGAAAGGATGGCTTTTGGCGTTTGGTTTCGCGGACCAAATCGATGACAAAAATCTAGGAACTACTCGTACTACTACGCTTTACCGCGTGCTACTCTGTTCGTGCGTCTGCTGCGAAAAGTCTGTTGCTCGCGAAGTCATTCGTCTTCCTTCTCGCCGCCCCGTTCGTCGTCGTCGTCGTCGTTTTCGCGCGTCCTCGCGACGACGGGGTTGATGTCTTTCGGCTCTTTAAAATCGAGAGGCTCGTACTCCGAATCCTCCGAAGCGTCGTCTCCTTTCATACTACTGACTCTAAATTTTGGAATTTTTACGTCCCACAAGGAAGCTAAGGCGTTTAAGAGTATTTGCGCGGCGGCGTCGTACGCGGTTTCGTCCACGTGGACGCCGTCCACGGAACATTTGGCGCCACATTTTTCCGTCAGCGCTCCGAAATCGATGGCTAAAGTTTGCGACGCGTCGTCGGAGAATTCTTTTTCTGTCGCTTGGCGGTACAAGTCCCAACTGTCTGCAGTTAAGTGGGTTTGTTTTTTGACCGAGTTCATTAGGTGCGACGGACCGGGTTTGCTCACGGTCAACCAGAACGGCACGGTGGTTTTGAAATCGATGTCGTCTAATAACGCTTTGACTTCGGCGACTTGGCGTTGGAAATCGTTCGGATCGGCTTGGTGGAGCATGTGCCATAATCCAACGCCAGCGACGAGGAAATCGGGGGAAGCGAATTTCGAATCTTTGGTCGATTCTCCGTCTGAATCTAAGAGTAAGCGCTCTTTGACGACTTCGACGACGTCTTTGGCTTCCGGCGCCCAGACGAAGTGCGCGACGCCGCCGCCTTGAATAGCAAACGTCCAGTTGCGGTGTTTGAGTGGATCCGTTTTGGCATGTTTATCACCTGGAACGTCACCAACGACCTCGGTTTCGATGTTCTGTTCCTCTACTTCATCTGCCACGTTTCGGTTTGTCTTTCTCGCGCTTTTCACGTATACGCGATACTTTCGATTGAAGAGCGAATTTTTCAGCTTTGGCCGTTTCGGCGGGTGCAAGTGCGCCTCGTGCGCGTCGCCGATGGCCGCTATGCGCAAAAACGCCGCGTACACGTGTCGAACTTGACTATCTCCAACAAACAACGCGTCTCTTCCTCGCATCATCCGTTGAATCGCGAAATCGTTCAAGGCGTTTTCATCTTCTTCTACCTCTTCTTCTTTCCTCGTCGCTTCGGCTACCGCATCCGGCGTCGCCGTCACGTCTGTGTCAATCACCAAACTCGTCGTCTCACCATCGCCCCCACCACTCTTCTCGCTACTCCCCAACGCCTGTGCTGGCGTCGTCGCCGATGCAAACCTGAAAAACTGACACGCATCCATCAACCCTTCGTGCGGGACCCACGCTTTCGCGTCCCTGGTGGTATCCGGACGTCCGGTCGTCGTAACGAGAATACCGTCCGTGAGAGAAAGAAAGAAAGAAAGAAACAAAGAAAGAAAAGAGAGAGAGAGAGAGACCAGCGGCGAGTAAAACTCGACGCGCGCGCATCGAGAGAATACCGGCCACGCGCGGATCCACTCACCGTCGTCGTCGTCGTCGTCCGAACACACCAAAAAAGGTGGTTTTCTTTTGCCTCCTATACGTGCTCGAGTCCTTCTTCTCGAAAGCGCACTTTGTCCCGATCGTGTGCGCGAAAACTGCGTCCATTTTCACCCGTTCGCACACCGCTGTCTCCCCGTAGACCCACTCCCCGACGTTGGCGACTTTCGCGCAGACCTCTCGTCTCTCTTTCGTCCCTCGGGAAGGGAGGGTGTCGAGGAGTGTCGTCGCGTCGATCGATGATGATGATGATGCCGTTTGTTCGTCATTGAAGTCGTTCGTGGAAGAAGAAGAGAGCGAAAGGACGACGACGACGGTCGCGAGGAGGAAAAAGACGAGCTTCCCGCCAACCTCGCCGCTCGTCGTCGTCGTCCCGCCTTTTGTCGTCGCGTTGTTCGAGGGAGAGGAGAGCATATCAGTCTTCTCAAAGGACCGGCGGCATTTTCTTTGAGGTGAAAAAATGCCGCGAAAAATGCCTCACAAATATATCTAAAGACTTCCACACGGTCTCATGAAACGAGACGACGCGCTTCATCTTCTTCCTCCACTTCCTCCTCCTCGCGGTGGGTAGAAAAGGGTTTTGTCGTCATGGATTTTCTCAAAGCGCGCAGGTACAAACAAACGTCTTCTCTCTCTCTCTCTCTCTCTCTCTCTCTCTCTCTCTCTCGCATATATCCAATTCCAATTCGATTTTCGACGCGATGTATATACGAGTATTCACCACCACCACCGCGCGTATTAAAACACACGTGTGTTTCGGACGACGACAGGACATTCCGCGAGTTCCTCTGGCTCTCGAAGCGGTGCTCGGCAACGCCCGCGGACCACCGCGCCGCGACGGAAGACGCGAAACGAACGCTGAGACACATCCTCCTTCTCGACGACAAAACGAAAGAGGGATCGAAAGACACCACAGAAGGGTTTAAGGACTCGATTAATGTAAGGACTCAAAAAGCGAGACAGTTTCTTCTCTCTAAAATCGGCGCGTTGAAGATGCGCGCGGCGAGCGGCGTCCTGAGAGACCTTCGATCATCGAGAGCGAAAAGAAAGACGACGAGGAATAACGATGATTCAGACGACGACGAGAATGATGATGATAACGATGGGAGCATCTCGACGACGTTCGTGCTTCGAGATGGAGCGTTAGTCGCGAAAGACGACGTCGACGACGTCGCGACGAAAGGACGGCGCGTCGCCGACGGGCGGCTTTCGAACGAAGAGGCGTGGACGTACCATACCCGCTTGATGAAGCGACAGTACTACGGGAAGACGCCGCCGCGTTCGAGCGAACCGTTTTAGAGCGTAGCAGCAACTTTTGATGACAACGATGGTAGATATATCGTACCGCGCTTCGCGGTCTGAGGACGGCGCTCGCGGAGCGACGGGAGAACGTTTTCTTCTCGAAGGACGGACAAAATCTCTTTCGCGCGAGCGCAAAGAGACCGTCCGATGTGCACACGTACGAATGTCTTATCTTTTCGCGCGAATTCTGCGTCACCACTCGTCGTGCGCCACGATCTCGAACGTCGCCGCCATTTTGTTTTCTTCTTCGATTTTTCGGGTAATCAATCAATTCGCTTCACAATTTCCCCCGCGTTTTATTGGACTTTTTACACACATCGATGCCAAAGAAGCCTTCGTCGTCGTCGTCTCCGTCCTCGTCCTCCGTTGTTTCTGCGCCGCGGCGACACAAGCGGAAGAAGGCGCACCACCAGAAGCCGCCGTTTATGCTTCGTCTGCTCCTGTTCCTCTCCCGCGCGGGCGTGAACATCAACCGTCCTCCGCCTCTCAAGAAGCTCCTCGCGGGAATCGTCGGGTGTCTTTTCCTCGTCGTCGTCGCCCTCGTCCGTCCGTCGTTGCGCGCCTCGACGCGTCTGAACGGGGAAAAGAACGCGGTTCGATGCGCGAGAACGTTCCCGGACGTCGCCAGCCACCAGCTGCTGACGAACGATCCGACGACGAAATCGGGGGGATTCGAGGCGATGGATTACTTGAGAGACAGATACGGCGTGACGAACTACGACATAGGTACGCCTTTTGCGCTTCCTTTTTTGGTCGCTCTCTCTTTTACGCGCGGTCGAGACGTCGTCGTTCGAAACGAATGTGTCGTACGTTTTTTTCCTCTTTTCTTTCGTTTGACCGGCTTTTGTTCGCGGACGACATCGACGCGCGAGACGACGCTGACCGCGAGGACACGCGTACGACGACGACGACGACGACAGACGCGGTGCGACTGAAAGACGGAACGTTGTTAGCAACGCACCCGCAAAGACTGTTCGATTGGATTCAAAAAGAAGCGAAAGACGTGACGTTGGAAGAAGCGAGAGCGCTGGGTGCGAACGAGCGATCTTTTGCGACGTTGGAAGATTTAATCGCACATTTCGCGAAGATGACGGGCACAAGAGGGGCGAAGAAAGGCGCTCGTCGCGCGTTGAGGGAGATCGTGTTGTTGGCGCACGAGCTCGGGAAGAACATCGGCGGGATGGGTAGTAGTAGTAAACGAATTGGTATCGATGGGACGTTCTTCGGGATGGATTTAAAAGGCGATGCTTTGAACGCAGAGAACGTTGTGTTGGTGAACGAATTCGCGAAGAAAGCGAACGTTGTGGACGCGGTGTCCTATTACGTCACCGATCCGGAAAGTGAAGCGAGCAAAAACATACAGAAAGCGTTGGAGCGTTCGTTTCCGAAGAGTGAAGATAGGATTAAAATGACGTGGGCGTTGAGGGATGTGGACGGCTCTCATTGGAATACGGAGAAGTTAGCCAGAGAGAATCTCGAAAGAATGAACGTTCGCGGTTTATTACCAAGCGCAAAATTCGACGAGAAGTGGTATTCGAAAGCGGTAAAAGAGAGCAACGCGTGGGTGGAGAGTTGGGTGGCGGACGATTTAGAGACGGCTTTGGAGTTACGGAAGAAAGGCGTGCATGCGATGATTAGCAACGTGCCAGAGGCCGTGATTGAAGGAATCAAGCAGTTTTGCATGAATGGAGAGAGTCGCGAGTTAGCGGTGAAGGCGTTGGTGAAGATGCGCGGTATGTAGTTAGAGTATTATTAATACATGTACGTGATGTTTTTTCTATTGTTTCTCCTTAAATGTCAACGCGGTAAACGCGAGAGCGACGTTTAGTAAAAACACGGAAATCTGTCCTTTCGCGGCATCTCTCGCTTGGCCCTTCGCTTTCAATCCGAACTCTTCGAGAACATCTTCGCCTCGCTCTGGGCCGATGGACTCTAACTTGCTCGTCGCCCATTTTGTGGCGTCGTATACAATCGAATGTGATTTTTCGCGGTTCTTCTTTTCTGCGCGCAAACGAAGTTGTTTCGACGAATTGGTTTCGACGTCATTCTTATCGAACGTCAAATTTTCAAATTCAGACGCCAAGACGCCTTCGAAAGACCATTTCACGACGGACAAGTTGCTCAACGGTTTCAACGCTTGCGGCACTTCACCGAAAGCACCAGTCGCGTCGCCGAGCATGATTGACAGTACCATCATACAGGGCCCGATGGCCAACGCAGTCTCTGAGGTTGGCGCGATCGCGGAAACAGCCAAACCCAACGCCGCCGAACTCGCCGCGTGTAAAGCTAAAGTTGAAACGAATTCTTTCCTCCCGGCTGGATTCAAACCGACCATCGGTGAAACGATCGAGCCAAACGCAACTGGGAAAAGCATATCGATCGGCGTTTCAACCAACAATTTTGCAAAAAAATACGCGCCCGGATGATAACCACCGACGTTCCTTCGCATTTCGCGTCGCACGACTAAACGTTCGCGTGGAAAGTTATTCAACGTCCGGCACAACGCTAACATGCCGTTGTTGATGCAACTTTGCATCAAAACGCTCACTCGGCGTTTCACCGTCGAAGGGTGCTTGGAGATGCGGAAATTACACGATCCGAACGCGGTTGCTAACCCTACCGAAGCGATGAGTCGAACGCAGTTAACCCACATCTCTCGGCGCGTTTGTTTCCAACTTCGACCGACGAGAAGTTGGAATTGTTTAAACGGCGACGGCGGCGTCGAACCGAACGAGGCAAAATTCCGACCTCCGTTTGCGTCGTAGATTTCAAATTCAGTCGTCGTCGTCGTATTTACAGACGTTTCGGATGCAGTGTTAGTAACTTTTGAGCGTATGCTCGTCGAGACGTGTCTCATGAGCCGTTTCAAAGGCCCACCGCTTTTGTTGGTCGTCTTTGTTGTCGCGGCGGTTTGATTGTTCTTCTCTAGGCGCACTTCCTCCGCGCTCCCAGAACGCGAATGTATATTCTTCCTCGTTTTCTCGACTTCATTCAAACACTTTTCCTCCTCCTCGTCGTCGTTCTTATCGCGCATTGTATCTCTTTTTATTGGTGTCGTCGAGGCTGTTTTGTACCCATCTGTTTCTTCTTCGTCGTCGTCGTCGCCATCTTTTTCTTCGCTAAATCTACTTGTCTCGATTTCGTTCGTCCCCGCCGTCGCGCTTTGCTTACTCACGTACGTCTCCAATGGTTTTGCAAACGTCTTTTCGAAATCTCGAAACGATAAAGGCGCGCCATTTTCCTGCGTGATTGTCGTCTCAGCCCTCGTTAACGTGTGGTCGTGCATCATGTTGTGAAAATCCTGGTACGTCATTAGAGTTCTCTGTTTATGATTTCGCTTCGGGTCAAACATATTTCTCTCCAACGCCGTTTTTTCCTCTAACTCTATCTGTATCGCTTGCCTATCGACGAAAGGTTTCTGCCTTCGCCACTCTCCGCATATATCGTCCACTCTTTCTATCGAATTCTCTCGCGCTTCTACCCCGCAATCGGTCACTATGGACACGAGGTCGATTAAAAACTCCGCCGGGTTGTAATTCGCCGGACACTCATACCCGATGCTCGTAAAATATGGTATGCATTTCGACACCGGCCCGTGATACGCAACTCTCCCTCCATTTGCTAACAACATGACATCGTGCGCTCTCGACCAACTCGCCGAACGAGGTTGGTGCAACGAACACACCACTACCGCGCGTCGTTCAACCGCTAACCCGGCCAATTGAGACACCACGCGATCGGCAGAAAACGCGTCCAAACCCGACGTCGGCTCGTCACACACGACCAGTTGATGTTGTTGTCTTTGTTGTTGCCATTTTCCATCCGCAGAACTGTTATCTCTACTACCACTACTACCACCAAAACTAAACGCCGTCTCGCACGCGATGCTCAACCTTCTCTTCTCGCCCCCGGATATGCCTCTCACTTCCTTCCCTCCCGAATCGCCCCCAACCAGCGTATCCGCGCAACTCAACAACCCGTACCGGCTCAAAACGTTCTCCACGATCATTTCGCACTCTCGTTTACTCGCGCGCGCGTCTCGTAATTGACAGTCTAACATCAACGTCTCTCTCACGGTCAGGTTGCTAAAAAATTTCGGATCCTGTTCTACGTACGACACGTTTTGGTATTTGCTGTTCGATTTGCACACGAGCGAACCGTTTAAGAGCACGTCACCCGTGTACGTCACGTCCGCCTGCGCATTCGATTCAAAGAAGAGGAGAGAGCGTCAGAGAGAGAGTTTTTAGGAGAAAAGCTCTCCAGTCGTTCGTTCGTTCTTTCGCACGCGCCCAGAAAAAAACACAGAGCACAACATCTCGAACGGGATTTTGAAAGACGCCGCCGCCGTCTCCTCCTCCTCCTCCTCCTCCTTTCGAGCTGTACAGGTGGGGTGTTCCTCTTTTTCTCCCGTGTCCATCGTCGCGTGCGCACCTCGTTCTTTTCGTCCTTTAATCTCCCACTCAAAGCGTTTAAAAACGTCGTCTTCCCCGACCCGGACGGGCCGAGAACGCACAGCAATCGTCCAGGTCGCGCCGCGCCGCTTATTTGATCGAGAATCGTCGTGGTCGTCGTCGACGACGACGCATCATCATCATCATCGACTTTGGAAGAATAATCGGACGACGACGACGACGACGACGTTTTCGAAGCGTTCGCGGTGCTTTTCTTCGCGACGGTCACGCGCACGTCCCACCACTCCAAGGGCGAGGAAAACGGAGCGGGGGGAGGGTGCATCGCGATTTCGCGTCGAGCGTTTTGTGGGTACTTGTGTACTTCTCGATGACAACGGCTTTGAGCACGACGACGAAGCGTCGACTTGTGACGGGATATGTATATATATCAACGAAAAAAAGTATCGGAGAATGTCAAACGCGCGCGCGGGGTGCTTTACTACGTCCTATGGAATTCATTCGCTAGAGCTAGAGTACTGAGCGACCAATGCGCTCGGTGCTGCCACCGTTGCTGCATTGTCTTTCTTCGTTCGATCGCCATCTTCTTCGGATGCTATCGTCGTCGTCGTCTTCGCCGACGCGACTTTTATTAGACGCGTCGTTTTCTTCTTTACTGCGGACGGATTCTTCTTCTTCTTCTTTCCGTCTTCATCGCTCGTATTATTGTTCCCCATGTCGAAGTCGTCGATAATTTTGCGTCGTCGAATTCTCGCTTCTTCCGCATCTCTCGCTTCTTTTTCCTCCTCGTCTTCGCTGTAAATGTCTTCTAGTTTTTTTTCTCCTCCTTGGTCGTTGGTGCTTTTGTTATATTCTTCTTGTCCTGATTGTTGTTTCTTCTCCTTCTCTCTCATCTTACTCTCTCTCACCGCCATCTCGTACATCTTCTTCGCTCGCATCTCCTCCTCTAACTCTCTTTTCTCTCGTTCTTTCTCTCCCATCTTCGCGACGCTCGCGACGACGCCGTCCAAATCCATCCTCCCGTGCCTCGCGCTCAACGATTTCATCTCCTCCAAAGCCGCGTTCAGATCCATCTCCCGTTTCGACGCTTTCGTTTTATTCTCTAACTTTTTCATCTCGTCCCCTTCCTCGGCTTCTTTCCGTTCGCGCTCTTTCAACTCGTTCGCGGTCTCCTCGCCTTTCCACGGTTCGTAGTTTCGGGACGCGCCGGATTCAACTGTTTTCGTACGCGCGCGTAAGATTAAAAAGAGATAATACTAGGGTCAGAACGCGGGACGACATCAAAAAAGCGCGCCGCGCGAACAGAAGAGACGCGACGCGGCACGTCGCGTGCACGCAAACGAACGTTCGACGCAAGCGAGAGACGCCGACGCATTACGGTACGACAAAAAAATGTTCCCGCGCGCTTTCACGCGTGACACATTTTTCCAACAACAAAAAGAGATTTCCCCCCAAAAACGTACCTATATAATCGCTCCTTTCCGGGTCTGTTTTCATCGCGATTTCCCCCGAGCATCTCGGGCATCTGAAGTAAAACCTGAAGATTTTCAGGCCCAGGTACGTCTCTCCTTTCGCGTCTTCTTTCCGGCTGTTGAACTTGGTCCCTTTGCTGATGAAGTTTCCGCAGGTTTGACAGCAGATGCTCATCGGAAGCATCATTCGAACTTTAATTTGCCCGTCGGCGGGACGTTTCCCTTTCGGGACCTTCGACGGGTCGAAATCGGGAGGAATGTACTTGTTGAGAACTTTGCGCTCACCCATCCTGGCGACGACGACAAAAAGATGATGCGTGGGAGGAAAAGGAGAGGAGTTCTCGTCGTCCGGTGGTAAAGGTGTTTTGTTTGGTCGCAGAAAATTTTTGAGGGCAATTGGAAGAAGAAGAAGAAGAAGAAGAAGAAGAAGAGAGGAAAAAAAGACACCGCTTTAAAAGATACCCTCGAGTGCGGCACGGGAAAAAGCCCAAAAATGAACAACAGAGAGTGTGCGTGTGCATGTGTGTGCGAGCTTTCTATTACACCGCAGACGGCGTCGGCGTTCGCTCGCTCAATTCTATGCCGCCCTCTCCTTCTCCTCGTTCCGCGTTCCCTTCCGTATTTTCTTCGGCGACTTCCGTGCTGGCGTCTAAATGTTGTCCTTTCGTCTCGCGTTCTAATCGAGAGGCGATAAAGGCGGAAACTACGGCTATGAAACCGAAAAGGAACAAAACGAATTCCTTCGCGCCGTTACGAACGGCGTCGACGGCGAAGAGCGGGACAAACATGCCCGCGATTCGCGAGAAGGTGTTTGAGACGCCGACGCCCGTGCCTCGGATTTGCGTCGGGTAGACTTCCGAGCAGTACACGAAGAGGACGGTGAAGGCAGCCATGGAGGAGGATCGCGCGATGGCTAAGAAGGCGGTGATGACGTCGCGTTTTGCGGATTGCATGACCGGTATGAAACAGATGGCGGCGACGACAAAGCCAAGGATCGTAGATTTTTTACGACCAAGCGTGTCGATGAACACCATCGCGGAGACCATGCCGGGGAGTTCAGAGAAAGCGGATAACGTTATGTCTCGGTAATCCGCGTTGGTAAGGTCGGGGGAGTTGTGTGCGAGACAAACGACGGTTGATGGGTCTAAGTTTTTTCTAGAACCGCCGCTGTCGTCGTCCATTAGTTTCAAAGTCGTCGTCAGCAAGACTAAACCGTAATACAGAAACGCCACCGAGAAGAAGAGGAACCACAAACTCAACGTCGTCTTTCGGAATTTTGGGACTAACAAGCGTTGCATTTTTATCGGTGTTCGGTTCCAAATGTATCCTTTCATGGATGAGATGAACGAGAGAGAATACTCGTCGTCCGTGTACATGTTGCCTTGTAAACTGGTCATTTCCCTCTGAGGAGTACGCGGTGCAGACGGTTGACGAGGCGAAGGAGGGGATCCAATAGATTCGACGGCGGCGGTTTCTGCGGGCCTCTCATCATCCATCGATAATCGTCTATCCAACCACTCCTCTCTCTTTCCTTTATCCTTATCCATCACCTTTAGTACCCCAACCGGCAACGGTTTCTTATTTAACTTGGCTATAAAACGTAACGTTCTCTCCGCTTCCTCCATCTTCCCTTTACTCGCTAAATACATCGGCGATTCGGGTATCCACACCAACAAAAGACCCAACAAAATCAACGGCGAAACCGTCGCTCCTAATAAAACCCTCCACGAACTTTTCGGCAAAATCGCCCACGCTAACAGCGCAGAAATCATGCTCCCGAACGACCAAAAAAACTCCAACGACGACAAATACACGCCTCTGTTCTTGCTCGGTAAAAACTCCGCGCACAAATTATACGCCACGGGAACGCCTCCTAATCCAAACCCAACCAGCATTCGCGCGAAGCACAGCCCACTAAACGTCGGAGCGAGCGCTGACCCAACTCCGGCTAACAGAGTCAACCCGGTCGAACACCGCAGCGAAAACAAACGTCCTTTCCTATCCGCGAGCATCCCGAAACTCGGCGCGCCAAAACCCATGCCAAGAAACACAAAACTCGTTAAACTGGACGCCTGGGTCGTCGTCAGCGCCCACTCGCACCTCGCCGCCGGGCCTATGAAAGACAGCAACATCATCTCCATGGCGTCGCACAACCAACTGAGACCGGTGACCGCTAAAAAGCACATCTGAAACGCTCCAAAACCGATGTAATCGATGGCATCTTCCACCGTGTATTCCTTCGCCGCCGGCGTTGTTGTTGTCGTCGTCGTTCGAAGAATACCACTCGACACATCCGAAGTCAAGCCATCATCGCGAACGCCTCTCCCTTCAACACCACTTCGACCACCATTTTGCGGACCCGGCGAAGTGCCGAGCCATTCCGCGCGAAGGGACCCCGAAGATACCAAATCGACGGACTCGAATTCTTCTCTCAGTAGTACTGTTGGTCCTCCTCCTCCTCCTCCTCCGTTGGGCGACGACGATCGACCACCCCCACCGCGAGACCTCCTCTTCTCCTTCTCGTCGTCCCCGTTGTCTTTCCGCTCGAGAGACCCGAACGGATTCCCCGTCGTCATCGTCTCAGAGGACATCGCTTTTTATGGGGAAAGGAAAACGCCTCTCTCGTTCCTAAAAGGACTTAGGGTTTAGGGTTTTACAATGTCTTTCTCTCTCTCTCTCTCTTTAGGGGAGCTACTGAACGCGCGCGCTTTGCGTGCGTCTCTCCCGGCTTTGGAGCGGTGGTGGTCGTCGTCGTCGTCGTCGTCGTCGTTTTCGTCGTTTTCTGAACACTCGTCGTCGTCGTCGTCGACGGACACGCACGCTTCCAACTTGTGCCACGCGTTGTCTCTCAACGCTTCCAACTTGACGAGGAGGAGGCCCCTCTTTCCCCGGCCTTCTTCTTCTTCTTCTTCTTCTTCTCGAGACGACGACGACTTTGTCCTTGGGACGTCGGCGTACGCGTACCCGCGAAGCAGCGCCGGGGGCGATTCAGTCGTCTTCTCGAAGAGCGCGTGGTGGTGCTTTCGGATGGCAGGAGACTTCTTCTTCTTCTTCTTCGTCGTCGTCGTCGTCTTCCGTAAAGGCGGCAGCAAAGATTCTCCCAAAGCTTCCGTCCTTCTCCTCGCGTTGGTGGTCTTCTTCTTCTTCTTCTTCTCGGGCGTCGCGAGCGAAAAAGGAGATGGACCGACATGGCAGACGCGCGCGTTGTTGTCACGGCGGCGCTCTCTTTTCTGTGTCGTCGTCGAAGTCGTCTCCTCGTTGGTCCTCTTCATCTCTTCTTCTTCTTCTTCTTCTTCTTCTTCTTCGTACAAATCGCGCGTATTTTTTAATGCCATTTTTTCCAATCGAGATTCCGGTGTCCAATCATTCATCGCGCATTGCTCCACACAACCGCGGAGAGAGCGCGCGAGAAGAACGATCGACGACAGACGGACAAAAACAAACAAACGCATGGCCTCTCGCGTCCTCGCCAACCTCCTCGTCGCGTGTTCTGGCGCGGTGTTCCGAGCCGCCTCCCAGGCGTGGTCGAAAGCGCTCCAGAACGCCAAAGCGTCTGGGGTCCACGCCGAGCACCACGTGAAGAATGCCGCCGGGAAGTCCAACGTCTCTTCGTCAAAGTCGACGACCGGTTTCGGCGGCGTGTCGCTCGACGAGGCGAAGAAAATTCTTCCAACATCGACCGACGACACGAAAGAGGAGATGCTCGCGAAGTTCGACCGCGCCTTCGCGAAGAACGACAACGTCTCGTTTTATCTGCAAAGCAAACTCTTTCGCGCGAAAGAAACGCTCGGGAAAGAGGTGTTCGGGATGACGGAGGAAGAAGCGTCGGCGGACCCGAGGAAGAGGAAAGAAGAAGAAGAAGAAGAGGGCCATCGAAGCGAAGGGGAGAAGAAGAAGACGACGACCAACAAAGACGCTCTCCCGAACGACGACCCCTCGACGACCAAGTCGCCGACGACGGAGAAGGAGTAAAAAGGCATTACAAATCCAATTTTTTCCCCAGAGCATTTGACTCGCGCGTAAAACGAGCAAAGAAACCTCCTCCTTTTTTCTCGCTTCGGGCGAGACGACAAAAGCGGCGTTCGATGAAACACCACCACCAGCGACGACAAAAACGACGACGAGCGGGAGGAGGAAGCGTCGTGCCACCATTTCTCTCTTGAGAGAGAGAGCAAAAGAAGAGGACAAAAAGAATGATGATGACCCCGAAACGAAGTCTCGCCGCAACGCGAATCTTTTGGGTCGGGATCGCCGTCTTTGCCGCCGCCGGAGCGGTCGTGTATCGACTGGAAATCGAAGGGACGACGCTCGCGCGAAGCAGCACGCAACAAAGTCGTCGTTTTTCTTCGAGAGAAGAGGAGACGTTTAAGAAATACGACCACCCTATTAGCGTTTCGCGAGCGACGATGCAACGGAGAGGTACACAACCAGGGAGAGACATTCCCCTACGAATGGGACCACCTTTAAAACAAACGCCCGCCGCACTACAAAGCGGAGGAGATAAAGCCGGCGGGTTCGGGTGCGTTCGAATGGAGAACGACGAGTTTGTGCGAGAGATGTGCTTACTCGACGTGAAAATGAGCGCGAGCGACGAGTACGAAGGGTACGAGAAGATGGAAACGCGACTGACGATTCGTAAGAAGGACAAAAAGAACTTTGGCGGCGGCGGCGCGACGGCGAAATTGGATTTCGAGTGGTCGTGCGGCGACGCGGTGCGAGTGTCGTTCGAAACGTCCGACGCGTTGTTCGGGCCGAGTAATTTTCCAATCTTTGAGGAGAGAGATGAGGAGAGCGGGGAAATAATTTGCGGGGAGTTTCCTATCGAAGCCATAGTTCCGAGAGAAGGCGAACAGTATCGAGGTATTCTCGCGAAAGTGTGGTTGCTGCACGTGAACGGGGAAGGATTGAAAGATCCAGAAAAGGAGAGGCCATTTCCAGAAAATTTAATGGCAAAGGCGAATAAGTGTCCACCGTGCGATGGACCTCGTGTGTATAACATCAGAAGAACGTTTCCGTGGAGAGTATACGTGGAAAAGAAAGACTATTTCGTGAGAGAAAACGAGGAGGAAGATATAGGCGTCGGCGAAAACGTCTTGGATGACGCCGCGGGCTTTACCAAATCTTACAAGAATATCAAAGAAACCGAATCGACGCACGGGTGGTACAAAATGGAAGCGTATCAAGAGTTACACGAGAACCCGGCAAACGACCTCTCTTGGCGGCGGGAAGGTGCGAAAATCCCTTTTTGTAAAAACGGCGACGGCGCCGGGAGGTGGGTGTTTTCCAAGAAAATGTACCGAACGCAAAGCGAAGAGGACGCTTTAGAGTGGAGGTACTACGGGTGCAAAATCAAACACGCATCGGGTTTGAAACTCAATAGTTGTTTAGAACGCATTGGACCGGTTAAATTTGCCGGAGAGAGCACTTTAGGGCACGTCTACGAGGCTTTCTTGCAACACTTAAACAAGACGGAATATTTTTGGCCCACGAGACACGATTTAGACGCCAGGAAAGTCTACGGGAGATTAGATCTCATTCGCGCGCAGGGCGAACACAGTGACTTTCATGGCATCGATATGGTAAACGAAAAACTGTTCAAAGAAATTCAAGAACATAAACGCGTGGAAAACGTGCAATTCGAAAACGTGGTGATTCTACAAGGCGCGAACGACGCGGCGAGGTATTCGATTGAAAAGTTTAGAGAGAAGATGAAAACGTTCGTGGAAACCGTGATAAAATATCGCGAAACGAGCAATAATAGCGAACGGGTACGGTTAAAACGTTTAGTGTGGGTAACCGCGCCGACGAGACATTATAAATCGAGCAGCGGCCCCGGAGATAGCATGTGCCCGAACGGATCGTCCTCGGAATCGCGGAGAACGTGCAGCGCCGGAAACAACGGACAGGCACACACGGACGCCGGTGCGACGAGGTGGCACGGCATCGAAAGCGGTACAGACGCGAATTCATCGCCAAACTTGTTTGGCACGCACGAACGAAGGCAATTGCTGAACCAAATTGCAAAAAAAATGCTTCGAGAGAACGAAAAGGTGTTGGCGGATGAGGTGTATATCGTCGATTACGAAAGTTTGACGGCGGCGTTGCCGTCGGATTACAACTACGACGGTGAACACTGGGGATGTCCCTGGCGAAGCTGGGAAAACAGGAGAGGGTCCGGGTATAGTTGTAAAGGTTTAGCGAACGTCGTGGTATCGAATATCATTAGTCATTTTCTAGGATGCAAAAGTTTTTAGCTTGGTTGTGTATAATAACGATAAATGTGTGCGCATTCAAACCGACCAACTCAACTCAGTTTGCAAAAGCTCGATGCGTTTAGCAGCAATCTCTAAACTCTCCAGATGGTTTGTTCTTAACTCTGTCGCAATTTTCTGCATTAGCGTAGTATTAATTCCGGGAAATTCATCATCGTCGATTTCTTTTGCGCAAACCTCTGCGGCGTGCGCGTCGTCGTTCTCGTTACATTTTTTCAAAAGGTCAATCGCGCCTTCGCGCAACGCTAAAAGTAAATCATCCACCGCATCTTTCACGGGTTCAAGCAACTCTTTCAACTTTCGTTTGTTTACGGTATCAAACACCTTACCTTCAATTATTAAAATCAAGGCGTTACACGAAACCGTCAACACGTGCGAAGAGACGTACGATGTCGTGCCGACTATACCGTCCAGAGCGAATTTGATGGAATTTGGCAAGTGCAAATTGGACGCAACCGCGCGAATATCCTTCGCGAGATTACGCGAACAGCTGATAGAAATACGCGAAATGGCATCGAAGATTTCGGTAGCTTCTTTGTTTTGAACGATCGCTTGAATGAACGTTTCGTTAAACGCAAACACGTTCATTTGCATCCAGGACTGAAAGGCTTCTCCATTTTCCTCTTTTACTTCTTTCTTCGACGCCGAATCTCCAGCGCAGTATTCAAACATCTCTCGAATCGTATGTATTCGCTCGTCGATAGAGTTACACGAACCCAGAGATGCGACAGAAAAATACGAGAGGGATTCGAGTAGATGATTTCTCGTCCACTCGTCCCTGTACGAAGAACTCTCGCTGGTAGTATTCTTGCCACTATTTTTCGCGAGAAACCACGAAGGCGCTGCGAGCGCCGGTACGCTCAAATATGGAGGGAACCACGAACTGTTCGTTCCGGTTGCATCATCAGTGTGTGTGAAGCACAAATTTTTCCAAAGATACAGCATGTTCTTTTCGTGTTGTTCCTCCATGGTTCCGTTTCCGACGCAAAGTATGCCATTCGAGCAATTCTGCCCCGCTTCAGCAAACTGCCTTGTAACTTGTTCGACTCTTTTCTCCACTTTCTGCGTAAAGTCTTTGTCTGCCTTGTCAACTACAATATCGCCGTGTCTCTCCAACCGCATGCTGTGCAGATATATCGACTTAAATTTTGAGGCAATCGCGTCCATTTGACTGAACGCGAACGAGCACCTCAACGTATCGCGAAACCTCGTGAATTCCAACGCTTTATCGAACGCGCCGTATCGCAAAGCCTTGGCGAACGATTCTCCAATGTCCCCATCTGATTGTTGTTGTAAAGCCTTCCACTTCACATAAATTTTATGGAACTCTTCAAAACGCACGCTGTTTCCATCAAGTGCGGGAACAACGTGGTGCAATAAGCTTGCCATTTGTATGTTTTTGGCGTCGAGAAACGCAAACGTATCGAGCATGGACTGCGACGCACCAAGAACACAACTCGAAGAGATTTCGTCAAAAAGTGCCTCCGCGTGGTGCTTCGAACGCTGCAAAACACGTTTTGAAAGCGCTTTCGCGCACACGAGGAACATGACAGCTCTCGATTGTTTTAAATGTAAACAAGAAGCCGCTTCAGCGACGAGCGCATGCGTAGCGTAAATTCCAAGAACATCACGCGGCGTCCATTCTCGAAAATCGAGCGATTCGACGAGCGTTTCACATTTTTCAAATCGTTCCATAAACGTTCTCGCGCGATTAATTCCAGCGCGATCTTTGTAAACTACCGGCGGTGAATAACAATTTTTCTCCGTTTTCTTAGACACCCAAGCGGTATCTATGTCGTCTCTCGAAATATCCGCGTCGAGCACACGGCACGCCGCTTCTACTCGCAACGCATCCATCGCGTCTTTCTTTTTCACTTCACCGTCTTTGTCATCAACATTTGTGGTATAAAACTCATCCAAAGAAGTAACCGCGACATCTCTGCGTTTTGCCAATCTTTTGCGACAACTCCGAATAGCCTCGGCGTTGCCAGAATCCATAAGCGCTTGCATGAACGTGCGAAGCTCTCTCGCACAACTCGTCCACGATGCAAACGCGTCTACATAATCGGATATTGCATCGGATAGTATTTGTGCATTCGTCCCGTCATTCTTTCGAGAGAGATTGTCGCGCGCGGCTTCGAGAACAGCGAGATATGGTCCTCTGCCTATGACTTTCGCACCACCATTCGATTCGCACTTGGTTCGTAACGCGAGCGCAAACGACATTGTCTTGCTACCACCACCACCACTACTACTACTACTACTACTACTACCACTACTACAACTATTAGCACCCGCATCGAGACCAAGCTTTGCGAGGTGCGCGATTGCGTCGTCTATGCTCCCTTCCTTTCTTTCTTCGAGCTCGGCCAGTAATTCAATGGCGTTTACTATGGCAATCCAATCGTCCGGTGCGAGGTCAATGATATCCGCGTTATATTGAAACGCTTTTAGCTTCCCTTCATCTAACGATGCGTGCAAGTCCGCGAGCAAACGCAATCGTTCTAAAGGAGAACTTTTCGCGAAACATTTTTGACCGACCTCGCTCTCGAGAAACGCGACGGCTATTTTTCTATTCGCGTCACCTTTTGGGTACTTTCTCTTTCTATCCTTCTTAATCCTATTCCAATTATTGTTAGAAAAACTATCCTCCTCCTCTTCGTCTTCTTCGAACCCGACATCTGCCCGCGTCAACGCCGTCACGTACGCCCTCGCGTTCTCGCTCGTCAAATCCCTCTCCGCATTCTCGTACTCGCTCGTCTTCAAACTTTTATACAGTCTCTGAAACATCGCCTTCCCTAATTCTCCAGACAACTTCTTGTTCTTTCTTCTCTCCGCTTCTTTCTCCTCCTTGTTCTCGACGCCGCCGCCGTCGCGTTCTCCGTCCCCGCCGTCCGTCCTCTCCTTTCCACGCCACTCTTTCTTTTGCATCCCAATCGCTAAGCTAATCGTCGCTGCCGCGCGCGTCCCACCCGTCCCGTTCGGTTTCGCCCGTTGCATCTTCACCGCAAACATCTTCGCCTTTTCTAGATCCCACGTTTTGCACGTCATGTTCTGGCACTCCTCGACAATCTCGACGTTGTTCGGGTCTCTCTCGTGTTGTTTCTCGATCACCCGCCGTTCGTTTTCTTCGTCGTCGATCGACTTGTAAAAGATGTTCAGGACTCGCAAGCTTTGTTCGACCGTCCCGCCGAAGTCCGTGTCCACGTTTTCCTCCTCCTCCTCCTCCTCCTCCCCGTCGTCGTCGTCGATGATGATCCGTCGCATCGCGCGTTCCGCCAGCGTCGTCGCCGCCTCGAATTTGTCGGAAGAGAGTCGAAGCGTGGCGAGCGCTTGGACGGACCAAAAGATGGACGCGACGTTCGGGAAGGCTTTCGCGGCGTCGAGGCACGCGTCCACGCATTCCGCCGCTTTGGACGGTTCGTCGACGATGCGGTAGATGGCGTCGAGCGTCGCGTTTAACGACGACGACGACGACGACATCATCATCATCGCAGCAGCAGCAGCAGCGGCGCTTTTTTGTCGTCGTCCCATTCTCTTTCGCACTATATAAAAGCGCTTTTTAACAACAACAACAACAACAACAACAACGCTTTTTCGTTGGAACGTTTTCGTCGTTTTTCGTGTGTCGTCGTCGTCGAAACAACGAACGCGCTTTTGTGTCCGATTTTTGAGTCAAAAGTTTTTTCCAAAAAGGAAAAAAAAAAGTATTGGAAGAGACACTCAAACAACACCCCTTAAAACCCTAAACATTGAACTGCTCTCTTTTTGCCCAAAAAAAAACACCTACAAAAAGAAACGAGGGAGAGAAAATATTCCCCAGAGAAAAATCAACTGTGTTTTGTGATAAGAAGAAGGAAGACGCCGAAGAAGAAGATGATGATGACGACTTTGACGACGAAAGGAAGAAGAAGAAGAAGAGGAAGAAGAAGCGGGAAAACAACAACGCTCGCCAAGAAGGTCGCGTGCGTTGGAGCCGCCGCCGTCCTCGTCGCGGGGGTGGTCTCGAGACTCGAGGTCGCCGTCGCGGAATACCAGTGTCCGAGTTTCGGTAAGCGTATTTTTTTTTTATGCGAAACGGCTCCTTTTTTTTTGTTTTCAACGAGAGAGACGTTTCGAGTATTGACCCCCGCCGCTTTGTTTCTTTCGTCTCGTCTCTTTCGAAAAACAGATCCCGCGCGGTTGGAAGAATTGGCCACGAAGTGTTTGGAAGACCCGGACGGGTTGTGCGGCGACGTGTGCGTGAAAGCGATAACGTCTTCCGCGGCGAACCCGGAAGTGGCAAATGTGAAGATTCCGTGTACGGGAGGCGTGGATGGTGTCCTCGAAAACGTGTTGAAAAAATGCACCGAGGAACTCGGCGCGCCGTTCGATCCGTGCGGCGGGAAAACGAAGAAGTCAATCGTCGACGCGAGCTCGATGATCAAGTGCGAAGAAGGCGGCGTGTTGGCGGACTATTAAGCTTTACTTTACTACTCTCTTTTACTCTTTTGGCTAAACGCGCGCTCGAGTCGCGTTTGTATTGCTGCGTGATAAAAAAATTTTCTACTTGGCATATGTTTACACTCTCTTTGAGAACAAGTTTCCGAGCAAACCTCCAACTCCTTTACATTTTTTACTGTTGCTACTTCTGTCCTCTTCACCCACGCTGGCTTCCTCGCACCCGAAGAAATCTTCGTCATCTTCGTCGAACGACACGCTCGCGCTTTTCACTTTTACGATTGTCCTGTCTCTTTCTTGAATCGTTCTAAACGCTTTGCTCACGCCGTATTTTTGCAACTCTTCGGTCGCCACCAACCCGAGAAACTGTCTCGCGTCTTCCAAGACTTCTGGGTCGCCGCCTTCCTCAAACTCTCTCAATTGCGCTTCCGTGAAACCTCCACTTTCGTCGGTGCCGCTTCGCGCGACGCGGAAAATTAACCACGACCCGAACGAATCGTACGCCGGCGTGCCGTCCGCGTTCACTTTCTCTCCCGTCGGGAAGGGAATCATTCGATCGAACTTCTTCAAAAGCGATGGTCTATTTAACATGAACCGATTGAATTTCGAGCCTATCGCAGATAATCGTCGTCTTGGAACCTTTTTCGTCAATAGTCTGGCAAATTCCCACCCGGCTTGATCGTTCAGGTCTAAAATCGCCCACGCCTCCGGGTCTCTAATCTTCGACTCGTTCGCGCGTCTCCAAGCGCTCAACGACTCGTTATTCGCCGTCAAATCTCTTCGTAACTTTTGCACGCCAGCATCCGTGCGTAAACTTTTGAAACATAATTGTAGAAACATGATTCCTAATGAATACATGTCGAATCTATCCGGTAAATTCAACTGCCACAATACCGGCGAAAGTGCCAAGGCGAGCGGAGGAAATGGCGCCTCGGGGGTTTGAGTACTCATGATGTATTGCTCTGGAGCCGCATATCTGGGGTCAAAAATAAACTGTTTGGGCACGTAATTCACGCCAAACCGTAAATCCGCGCTCCCTCCAAAATCAATCAACTTGAACCGCTGCGTGCTTTCGTCGAAAATCAAATTCTCCGGCTTGACGTCTCTGTGTACAATCCCGGTCCCGTGCATTTGCACCAACAAATCTAAACTCTGACTCATGATTGCCCTAATCGTCGCCGCCGCTCTCTCTGGGTCCCCAACTTCTAAAGTTCTCGGATAACTCTCCGCGTCTGGAAACAAATACGGCTCCAAGTTGTACGGAAAATTCTTCTCTTTCATAAACTCGCTCAACGTCCTCCCGCCTTCGTACTTCCACGCTAACCACAACGGCGGGTACTCTCCAGGCTTCGCCGGCTCGCCTTGCCACGACCCAACGTACGGCGCGCACGCGTTCCATGCCGCAATTTGCATCCTACGATTCATCCATTCCTCCGCTTCTCCGTAATCGTCTGCTCTTTTCAAGACGTACAACTCCCCGGTTTCGTTATTCGTCGCGAAGTACACCACCCCGAATCCGCCTTCGCCGAGTTTCGATCCCAGCGTGAAGTCGTCCAAGGTATACTTTTTCCTCATTCGATCTTGAAACGGTTGCACTATGTAGTATTCGATGTATCCAGGCAACGCGCCGGGCGTGATCGAGAAAAACGCCAACAGCGTCGATAAAATAATCGCCCCTTGAGTGGTCAGCAAAGGTTTCAATTCGCGTCTCAACTCCGGATCTAACGTCGACCGGTAAATCACGTCTCCGCAGTTTTGGACGGTACACGGGAGACCGACGCCGGTCGCGATATCCGAGATGTGATTCATGGAGCGATGGATCTCGTGCACGTCCACATTGACGCTCGCGGACGTCACCACTCTCCTTCTTCTTTCTCCTCCTCGTCCTCCTCCTCCTCTCAAAGTCGTCGTCGTCGTCGTCGTCGTCGTCGTCGTCGCAAAAGCAGCGGCTTTGCCAACTCTCCTCGACGACACAGTCGTTTTCATCCCCTTTATTAAAGAGTTGTTGTGTTGGAGTACTGCTGCTCCAACACAATTCCCGCCTTGGAGAAGACCACCACAGCGCCCCGTCATTTTCTTTCTCTCTCTCTCTCTTTCTCTCTCGAACGGCTTCTGATACGGGGATGTAGAGGTGGTTTTGGGTGCACTACTA
>JACLAA010008107.1_pt1 | contig 35397 bp, 17 predicted proteins | sample 8027891 | NCBI WGS metagenome assembly JACLAA01 (sample SAMN15724900, study PRJNA655200) | protist metagenome | isolation source: fluorescence activated cell sorting (FACS) single amplified genomes of... | place: Spain: Blaines Bay Microbial Observatory, Mediterranean Sea | collected 2016-01-19 | reverse complement strand
CCGGCTCGCGTCGAAGACGAGGAAGGATGCCGGGATGAACCAAGTGAACGCGAGGAGGATGAAACAGAAGAGGAAGAGGAGGACGAAGGATCCCACGAAAACGCCGAAGAGAGCAGTGAGGACGATCATGAGATCGTGGATATCGTGAGCGAATTGCCATCGTCGACATCGACGGCGTTGAATAACGGTCAATCATCTCAGCGTCCAGCATTTCGTCGCCGTCAATCCGTCTCTGCAGAATGTATTGACCGAAGTCAACTGCTCATGCAAATGAAAGAAAACGAGTCCATCGAGAGCATAAAAAGTCTTGGAGACAAGAAAGATGCATCACACGACAAAAAAATGGACGATACTGTTCCAGGTAAGGAAGCGAAAAACGAAGGCGTAGCTGCCACAGAAATGGAACGAGAAGTTCTGTTGAAAATCATCTCCGCGTCTCCACTTATGTCTCGTCTATCCATCCAAATTCAAAAAGAGCTCGTTAGCAATTTGAGAAAAGAGCGTGCTTTCAATAAAGGCGATAGTATCATTGATCAAGGTGGTACAGCTAACTGTTTGTATATTTTGGAGCAAGGTGAGTGCGAAGTCTTCAAGACTGTTTCAGAAGAGGAAGGCGCTAAGAAAGTCAATGTAGTCGAACCAGGAACGTGTTTTGGCGAGCTCGGATTATTACACGATTGTCCACGTGCAGCTTCAGTAATTTGCTCATCCGATGATGGGGCTGTAGTTTGGAGTCTCGATAGATCCATTTTTAGAAAGCTCGTTATGTTTGCTGGCGCATCTGAACGGGTAGATTGAGTGAAAACCAACAAGGTGTTTCGTCTTGAACCACGCGTTAATTACTATTTTTTTAATTCTACAATACATACTACGTACTAATGCAACGAGACTATCATTTTCGATCGCTTGCTATTGATTGCATGAGTGTCGCCGATCTTCTTTCAGCAATCTCAAGTCTACGTTTGTAGTCGTTTGCTTCAGTTTCTGATCTCCTAAGTTGTACCCGAAGTTGGGCCAACACTTTCCGATCCGAATCTGTCCCGCCACCAACGCCAGCAGATGCTCGCGATACTGCAGAATTGATCACTGACGTCGAATTTCCAACAGTCGATTGATTCCGTTTATTCTGATTACTTAAAAGCACCTTTGCTTCTGATAATTCTCGAGTCAAACGCGCTCTCTCTGCTCTCAACATTGTTAATTGTTTCGATTCAGACGCTTTTGGAGACGACACAGTAGCTTCGCCAGCGTTTCCTTGTCGCGCCTGTGCGATAAGGTTTTCTCTCTGCTCCCTGGCGAGATCCAAGTCTTCTTCTAACGCTTTGATTTTCGTCTCCGCCGCTCGAAGCTTAGCGGTTACCTTTGAAAGCTCGAACGATAAATTCTGAACTTCCTCATCGCCAGTCTCTAATATCACCGACGCCGAAGGCGTACCTGCATGTTCGCTCTGCTTTTTCTGTTGTTCTTTCAAGAGATCTTTTTGCAGTTGCGTGATTCTTCGTTGTGCTTTTTCATCTTGTCCAGCAAGAGCAGTTCTCATTATTTGCAAATTTCTATGCGCTTCGCTCAACTCTTCGTTCCGAGTCTTCAAGTCTCTCGATAGTTCCGCGTTGTTCTTTTGTACTGCACCGAGCGTTGTTGTAAGAGTTTTCTGTACATCTTCGTTGTGTTGATCGGCTTCGCGTTTCATGTGTTCGATTGTACCTTTCAGACTTTCGATAAATTCGTTCGCTTCGTTTTGTTTTTGAACAATTTCATACAATCTCTCCGTCGCACGCTCTACGGCGCGTGCGATTTTCTCGTCCGCCCTTTCTTGCATTTGTTGTGCGGTCGTTTCCTCATCGTTGTTGTCTTCTGAGATGCCGAGCTCTTCCGCTTCTTCCACGGCGTCTCGAAATTCGCCATTGTCGATGACCGAGAGCGACTCGCAAACGTCAAACGTTCGCTGTTTCCACATCTCCGCTACTCTGTTCGATTCCTCCACGGCTATTTCGCATTCCTCCGTTCTCGCTTTCACTTCCTTTTCTAACTTTTTCGCTTTCACTTTCCATGAAGACAGCTCTTCGTGCATTTCCTTAACGTTCAATACAATCGGCTCGGGTTTCTTTTCCGTTAAGCTCTCGATTTCCTCTCGCAACTTTTCATTTTCGACTTCTACTTCTGCCGTGGCTGCCGCGACGCTTTTGTTCAAAGCTCCCGTACTCGCGGACATGATGTACTCTCTCTCTAACTCTAATATATTTTTCTTCATCTGTTGCACCTCTTCCAATTGTAATCGCGCTCTCGCTTCGTCTATCAACTTGGCATCCGCGACGCGTTGTCTCTCTCTGGCGACGGCATTTTGAAGCTGATAATCATCGCCGCCCGTGCCTTCATCACCGCCACCGAACCAGGACGAGAACATGTCTTCTTCTTCTTCTTTGTATTCTTCTTCTTCTTATTGTTGTTGAAGATATGATTTGATTTTTGTGATTCTGTCTGAGGGGTTTTTTGTTTTGCACCCTTTTGCGTCAAAACTGTCTCGCACCTAAAATTCAATAAATAGGACTTCATATTGAATATGGTGTGCATACGACCGGCAACCGTGGAGGATCTGGCCGCCATGCAGCATTGCAATCTCATGTGTCTCCCGGAGAACTATCAGATGAAATACTACGTCTACCACGGTACGTCTTTTCTTATTTCTGTTGTCTCTTCTTTCTTTGACATCGCGTCATCACCATCTTCATCTCACTCATTTTGTATCACATCGTCATCGTAAAATAACGAAGAAGTACTGACGAGAAAGTTTACACCACCTTTACTTTAATAAACAGCCGTTTCGTGGCCGACACTTTTACACGTCGCGGAGGATCGCGGGAAAATAGTCGGATACGTTCTCGCCAAGCTCGACGAGGAGTCTCCCAAAGTAGCTAAAGGACACATCACCTCGTTATCGGTTCTCAGGACGCATAGAAAATTAGGCATAGCCGCAAAGTTGATGATTGCCGCGAACGACGCGTTAATGACCACGTACAAAACAGAAAGTTGCTCGTTACACGTTCGCGTTTCGAACAAAGCTGCGCTCCATTTATACGTGGACACGTTAGGATACGAAAATACGGGTACAGAGAAGGCGTATTATGCGGATGGAGAAGACGCTCATAACATGCGCCTTACGTTCAAATACGGCTTGAAGGATCAAGGATTGACAGATGACGAGATGAAAGTGCTGGAGAGGTTGGGGTTGTTAGACGTGAAGTGAATTAAAAGCTGCGCTATTAGCCTTGTTGTAAAATAGATACGTGTTTTAGAAGAATCACCTGCTCTCAGAAAATTCGTTCAAACAATTTACACGTCAAAAGTAAGTAACAAACACGCACAGAAGAAAACACTGGGGTGCATTTAGATAGATGGATAGATAGAGACGCGCGTTCTCAATATTATCTAATAACGCTCCAAATACTAATGTCTGCCTTCGAAGAATTCGGGATTTGTCCAGAGCTCATCACTTCCTGTGAAGAGAACGAGTGGAACATTCCGACGGCGGTTCAAGCCGAAGCGATGCCGTTAATTTTGACCGGCGGCGACGTCTTGGTGGCTTCGGAAACCGGGAGCGGCAAGACTGGCGCGTTTGGATTACCAGTTTTACAAATCGTCCACGAAGTTCTCGTCGAGCGCATGAAGAACGAAGTAGTGCGTGGAAATCATGGTGGTGGGAACGCCGGTGCGGAAGCACTAACGAAGCAGACAAAAACGACGAAGAAGCAAAAGGTGGCAAAAACAAACGAAGAAGGAACGAAAAAGATACCGCGATTATCGAGCACAGATCGAAACGCACTTTTTGCTATAGACGAAGAAACCTCAAATGGACTTAAAGCCGAATGCAGGGCAAAGCATGCGTGGGCAGGCGCGAGATGTACAACGGGGTATTGCACTTCTGGGAACAACAACAACGACGACAACAAAAAGAAGCACGCCAAAGTAGGATACGAGTGTTCCGTCTTGGACGACGGTTTAGTCAGGCTTGGATTTAGCTTTGTCAATGCCTCTTTGGATGGATTAGGAACAGACGCGTCCTCGTGGGGTTACGGAGGAACTGGTAAGAAGTCCCACGGTAAGAAATTTGAAGATTACGGAACAAAGTTTGGAAAAGGCGACGTCGTCACGTGCATGTTGAACTTGGAAACCATGGAAATTTCATACGCGCTCAATGGAACAGAATTTCCGAAACAGAGCGCCGTTGCGTTCAAACTTAAGAAAAACTCCAAAGATGGACAGGACGTATACTTTCCTGCAATATGTGTGAAAGACGCTGAAGTGGAAATGAATTTTGGGAGCACGCCGTTGAAATTCCCTGACCTTTTGAAAAGAAACGGTTTCGTATCGTGCGCCGAATGCGAGGAGCAAAACATCAAATCATTCGTAGAAGCGTCGCAGAACAACAATAGCAATACTAGTAAAGGCGATGGATCAATGGCAAGTAAAAAGCCACTCGCGATAATTCTGGAACCGGTGAGAGATTTGGCGGAACAAACGCAAGATGTTTTGATCTCCTTCAAGAAATATTTGATAAATCCTGAAATCGAGTGCGCTTTATTTACCGGCGGTGGCGTCGACGATAAAAAACAAAGAAAGTGGCTCGCCGAAGGCTGCGATATCATCACAGGCACGCCGAGTAAAATCGTCGATCTTGTCGAAAAAGGGTTCATCGACGTTTCGAACGTCAAATTCTTCATTCTTGATGAAGCTGATCGCTTGGTTAGCATGGGAAATCAGTCAGCAATTCTAAAACTCGCCGAGCAATTACAAAAATTCAACGGGAATGAAGTTGGTATCGATCGATTGCAGACGCTCATGTTTTCTGCAACTTTGCATTCACCGGAGATAACGCGTCTCGCCGGTAAGCTTTTCGTAAATCCAACTTGGGTCGATTTAAAAGGGAGAGACGCCGTCATCCCGGATTCCGTGCACCACGCGTGCGTTCGCATAGATCCGGCAAACCACGATGAAAATGAGAACATTAGAGGTTTGAAAGAGTTCATCTCAACCGATGGAGTACACGTGTTTGATAGCGATAGTAGCGACACGAAATCAAACTTATCCGAAGCTATCAAAATGCTCAAACCTCGCGTCTTGAAAGAGTTGATTGATACGCATTCCATCACAAAGTGCATGATTTTTTGTCGAACAAACTTCGATTGCGATAATCTTGCCAACTTTTTTCATAAGTGTGGATACGATAAATCGGCTAACTTGCAAACTTCGGCGTATTCCTGCGCAGTATTGGGTGGCGCAAAATCCATGGATGAACGCAGAGCAAATTTATCAGCTTTTAAAGCTGGAGAAATCAAATTTCTCATTTGTACTGATGTTGCGGCTCGAGGTTTAGACATCTCAGGTCTCCCGTTCGTGATCAATATGACTTTACCAGATCGGAGTGAAGATTACGTGCACAGAATTGGTCGTGTCGGTCGTGCCGACTCCATGGGATTGGCAATCTCGTTGGTCGCCGCGAATTGCGAAGAAAAGGTGTGGTTTTGCACGAAGAAAGGGTATAAGCCATGGCTTAATCCGACGAAAAACGACGTGAAACCCAACAAACAAGGCGGTCACACGACGTGGCTGGATGAATCGCACGCGCTCACGGAGATTGAGCGAAAACTTGGGAACTCGACGGTTGAGTCTCTTGGTGAGAATTACGCAATACCGGATCACTTTGGAACTATGGAGCAATACGGCAAGACTAAAAAAATCACCGTAACAATAGATGAGGAACAGATACGAAGATTAGAAATGTATGCGCCCAATGTGCGCGCTTTGGCCGATTTAGAAGCTGAAGTTTCGTTGAGCTACTGGACGCTGAAAAGAAAGTTCAATCAAATGACGTGAAAAGGAATAGGTTCCGCAATATAAATGAAAACATTGAAAACGCAATGTTACAACAAGCTGCTAAATTCTTACGAAACTGACATCATTTCGCGGGCCTCCTCTTCCTAGGTGCTCTCAGAGGCGCAGGAGGCGCAATTTTCTTGTTGATTTCACCCAGAAATTTATCCCGCTCCTCCTTCGTGTAGGATTGCCCTTCTTTTTCCATGTGTTTCTTTTCTTTTTCTAGCAACATTGATCTCGCTAAGCAGTAATGCGGCATTGGGCTCTTTTCCCATGCTATTCTCCCTTCCTTTGTGGCTTCTTCGCCGTAAAAATCAGACCTCTCCGACATGCATCTCTTACAATCGTCTGGATTATCGGTGTGACATTCTTCTATGCACGGTTCCTTAAACGAAGCTAACTTGTGTCGAGCAAATCTTTGAAACATTAACCACTCCGCTTGGTCTCTCTCGCCGTACGGTTGAGGGCATCGGTTGTGGTAATGATACGGAACACCCTGCGCTTCTGAAATTTGCATGCCGTACAATTTCACTTCCGTACAAACGTTGACCGCAAAAATTAATCCAGTCCACCCACTTGTTGGCGTGTAATCGCCGGCGTTGAAACCTCCCGGTAAATTATCGAACGAATTCGACAATTGGTACGCCATTTCTCCGACGTAATTTACGAAACTCGAAGATAAAAGATAAAATTTCTCGTCTTTTCCTTTCTCTGCGCGGCGCTTGATGTAATCTTCGAGCGCTCCTGCTCCTCTCATGTTCCACAAGATAACTTCATCTTTCGATTCTCTAAAATCTAACCATTTTGAATTTACCAATCTAAACGATGTTTTTGTCCCGACGCGATTTTCTAAACCCTTCGTAGGTGCTCCGTTGAATCGTATGACGACGTCGTGGGAATCAATCTCCTTCCCGTTTTGCCCGTACGCCAACATCCCGGAGTTTCCCACAACGGCGCAACTTTTATACGGCTTTTTGGAGACGACATCTTTTAAAGGCACACCAGCTTGTTCCACAGATTTGCACGTACCGATAACTCGCATTGGCGGTACTTTATCCGGTAAGAACACTTTAATGTTCCCATCTTCGCACGTTTTGCGAAGTTGCTCTTTGTTCGTCGTGAAGTCGCCTTCAAACTGTAAAGGAGTGTCAACTTTTCTCGAAGACGGAAGCTTTTCGCTCGATTGACTCTTGAACGAGAAGTTGTTCGGACCTTCCTCGCACGTTCTGCCGCGCCACAGCTTCAAGCACTGACACTTGTTGTTCACGACAATCCCTCTCTTGTTGCAGTTGGAAGGAGAAGAAGAAGAAGAAGAAAGAGAAGAACTCCCCTCATCATTTCTATTATTGTGCGCAATAACATCATCTTCGTCGTCGTCTTCGATTTGACCCACGTGTCCGTAACTCTTGGCAATCGATGTTCGATGTTGATCGTGTAAAGAAGAGAAGTGATGATGTGCGAAGGTGGATATCCGGCTCTCTCCTCGCTTCGTTTGCGGGTGCGACTCGTGATTTTGATGGTAAACCAGTGGGGCGAGAAAAGAAACGAAAGCTAACAACATCACGTATCGTCTCGTTCTCTTGGCTTCCCTTCGACTCGAAAGAGACGACACAGACGACGACGGTGGTGGCTTCATCGCTTATGAGATATACTTTTTAATACTCTATTTAAATGCGGTTTTATTTTATTTTATTTATCTGTTTACAAGTTGAGCTTGCGCATGGCTGAAACCCATCTATTCGGCGAACCAGCTGCAGGCGAGGGGATTTTGACATCGTTATAATTCGTCATCTCAGTGAACGTTGGACGATTGAGTAAGCCGTGGAGAAACTCTTCTGGCGTTAAATCTAAATCAGACCCAAAAGTGGCGGCATCAGCGAGACTGTCGTGCCTGGCGATGACTTCATCGTTCCAGAACTTACTCATGTGTCGCAATCCGGCGTCGCATGCGATGGTCACAATCACCTTCCCTTCGCCGAGTTCGCGAGCGCACATGAGTGCTGAAACTAAGTTCACTGCACTAGAACTTCCTATAAAGAGCCCATCTCTAGCACACAACCACCTGGACATTGCCACGGCTTGCGCATCAGTTACTCTGTACGCCCCATATAACTTCACCGAACTCCCCGTCTGAGGTTCTAAAACGAGCGCGTTGTTTTTCGTAATTCTATTTATACCGACGCCTTCGGTCATGGTATCGTACGGGTTACGTTTTCTCGTGCCTTCTCTTTCGACATTGGAAAACATGACACCTCTGGTAACTTTATTAAACACTCCAGATCCTTGCGGGTCGGCGGCGAAGCACTTTATACTGGGTTGCATTTTTTGTAAGTACGTCGCGACGCCGGCTAGAGTACCGCCGGTGCCAGTAGCGCACACGAAAGCGTCCAATTTCTTTTCATTATCAATCATTTGTTCATATATTTCTTTCCCGGTACCATTATAATGCGCTCTAAAATTTGCCAGATTTTCGAATTGATCCGCGAAATACCCGGAGCCCTCTCCAAACTGCTCGTTACTTTCCTCCGCCCTCCGTTTCGCCACGTTAACGAAATGGTCCGCGTGCGTTATCGAAACTGGACGCACTCTTTCAACTGTCGCACCGTATGCTAAAACCTGAGCAGACTTCTCTGTGGCTGCATCGTCTGGCATAACTACGTGACAATTTAATCGTAATACCGATGCTACCATGGCCAACGAAACGCCCGTGGATCCAGCCGTACCTTCGGTGACTAATCCTCCTTTGTTCAATTTTTTACGTTCCATGGCTTCTTGCACTATTTGCAACGCTACTCGGTCTTTTACTGAGCCACCGGGGTTGTAAAACTCACACTTGGCGTAAATCTCGCATTTTGTCATCTCTGATAGAGATAGAACTTTCACTAACGGGGTGTTTCCGATAGAATCGAGCACAGACGAGTGTATTGATGTTTCGTCGCGTGTTGTTGTTGTATGCACTTTCTTCTTCTCCTTCAAATTCTGCTCTCGTGCTTGTTGTTGTTGTTGTAACGACTTTGGGATGACGCTGTTTAAAAAACTCAAACTTTTTTCTCCGTGATGCTTTCTTATCTGATGCATGTAATACAATGCCAACGCACAACACGATCCTGCAACTACTACTGTTGATGCCATCGATGACGTGGATGCTCCATCGGTGGTGCGATGGTACGGCATCGATTTTTTGTTACACCAAAAATTAGGTGTTTTTAAGTGTTTGATGTTTGACAGATTTGTTGTGATGTCCTCTTTCCTCTTTTTTTAACTCTCTCAGAGTCTCACGTCTCTCCCGTCTTCTCCCTCCCAAAGTCCCCAAAAGAGGAACACGACGAGCACGTGAATATATTTATTACGTCGGGAAAACGTGTTGCGAGTGTCAGAGTTCGCGCGCGCCTTTTAATACCACCGCCTCTTCTTCTTCTTTATCATCATCATCTTTTGCTCCTGCGTCTGTAGACCACACCGACAACTACGCCGACATACCGTTTTATTACCTAACAACAAACCAAAGCAGCTACTCTCTTTTTAGTCGTGAATGTTGCTCAAAGGCACCTTCAGTACTACTACTATTACAACTGCTGCGCTGCGCAAACATAACGAACGCGCAAGAGTGCACTATTTCCTGAAGAAGGAAGAGAAGAGAAATAGACGTTGGCACTCGTCGTCGTCTTCAGTCTTGTCCTCGTTGCGCCGGGTTGAGGAAAGAGTTCGAGTGAAAAAGCTCCATCGTGAACCCCTAGGAGGAGCAGGGAGAACACCAAAAGCGAGTACCAACGACTTGGTATTTTCCGTGAGCGACGACGACGATAACAACAAACGCGAAGAGGGAAAAAGAAAAGTTATGTATGATTTCTGTGTGACGTATCCGTGGGCAATAATGGTCGCCGGGAGCGGCGTCGCCGGTTTCGTGCTGAAGCGCTCCATACCTTCACTCGCGAGCGGCTTGGTGCTCGGCGCGTTGCTTTTCTTGTTCGCAAATAAGAGTTTACAACAGTGGCAAAAAAATAGACAAACTCGGATATACGCGTTCTTGTCACTTTGTGTGACTGCGTTATTGATGGGTATAATGGCACCAAAGTATATTTTGCGAAACGGAGCATTTTTCCCGAGCGGGATGTTAACCATAGGAGGAGGGATTGTCGGTGTATACTACATCGTCCTTTTGCTCGTCGGGGGAAACGCAGCACTTGGAAAGAAGAACAAGAAGCAAGAGTAGCGCATACTTTACGTGATGTGAGAATAAATGAACGTTTTTTACACTTCTCAGCGCGTGCGCGAAGCGGCAAATATAAATTGATTCATGTCTAAAGTCACCGAATTTGTTTTTGCCACGTCGAATTGCTCGAAGACTTTCTTCGCTGACGTTAAGAATAAAACCAACGCTATGAATTCAGGCACTCCAATTTTGTTTTCACGAGAAGGGTCGAACGACTTGCAAGCTTCTTCGATGGCACGACTGTCACACTCGCCAAAACCCATCGAACTTAATGCTCGGAACACCTCCGCTTTACCAAGTTTTCCATCCTTGTTCACGTCGAACTTAGCAAATTCAGATTGCGTCTTTTCTAAGAAGTTGTTCAAAGACACGTATTCGCTAAAATCGAGCGTCCCGGTGCCTCGCGTCGAATGCAATTTGATTAGGAGTGATATCGTTTGCAGACCAAAGAGTAAACCGTGAGAACCTAAAGCTCGCTGCAATTCAGTCGGAGATATGATTCCCGAGTTGTCCGCGTCGATCATTTTGAAGTTTTCGCGCAACAGGTATTCATCGCTGCCGCCCATGATTTCAATCGTATTTATTGAATCACAACAGAACAAAGTGGCGAATTTCGAGAAAAGTTTGTAAAACAGGTACGAGTGCCTTTTATTGCCATATTGCGATATTGCCACCAAGGCGCATAAGCACCAACATTAGTCTTCGTTCCTAGCACAGCCTACTTAGCTTACATAACAACACGTTCCTAACTAACTAAAATAATATACAATCTACTAAAGCAAAAAGCACGGATGGTGATGTTGTCTTTCATTGTCGTCACAATCTTCTTCTTCACCGCTGTTACCAAGGACTGTACGAAGCGCCGTGAAGCGCAGAGAAGGATGGACTAACGACGCCCCGGAAAACACGACACAAGCCTCACGAAAGCTTTGTACTGATGGAGATGAGTTTTTAAGCATCCAAATAACAATCATGTTGACGGTCACAAAGTGAAATGCTTCGACGTTTTCGTTGGCGTAGCATGCTGCGTCCATGTTTGCGCTCTTTGCAATATCGATAAAGCGTTCGAGATTGTGGACGCACCCTTCAATAGTCACGCGAGCCGCAGAGAGCGCATTGACTACGGTATCTGCGTAATCATTGCTTTCCATCATAGCGCGCTTGAGTGCATGTGCGGCCATTTGTGCGAGAAGCATCGGTTCCCTCCTCGGATGTTCTTCCTCGTCGAATAACTTTTGATGATTTCGAGTGGTGCTCTTATTTTTTTGCTCAGAAAACGCAGTTAATAGTATTGTACTGGTACTTTCGCAAACTTCTGGTAAAAGCAAGGCAAAAGAGTCTGCCAACCATGGTTCCATTGTTGTGCGACCATCAAAAAGTGCGCGAAATGCAAGTTTGAGAACACATTCTGTCTGTGGTAAATCTTTCATCGTTGTTGTTCCATTGATAGCACTCATGACGCCCACGCACGCCGACCTGCGAACGTCGTCATCTTCATCCTCTAAAATCAGGAAACTAATTTTAACTAGTTTCGTAAGCGCTGCATCATTAACAAATAAAGATTTTAAAGCTTCTTTTTCCCCGTTTTTAAAGACATACTTTAATAGCCCGGAATTGTGTAATGCATCTGCTGCGGCGAGACGTACGTCCGTAGACGCAGATTGCCAATCCATAGTTTCCCGGTCCAGCAGAGTGACAAACTCGTATGCATTCTCAGCAATGTCACTCCCATTTTCGCTCACTGATAGCAAAACACCCCAAGTTCGCATTGCTTCTACTCTGCATTCTTCGTTACGCACACGCTGTGATAAAGCACAAAGCGTATTCAAATGCTCTGAATGGGTCGCGCCTGTTTGATCCAATCTCGCGAGGAGCTGCAAGGCAAGTTTCAAAGACGCGTACGAGCCCTCGCAATCGCGCACAACTCCGTCGAAGCTAGAAGTCATGCGGTGTAAATAGTTCCAGATACACGAACACAGAGTGCACGCATCCACATCTGAAATTTCGTCTGCGAGCGCGCAAGCCAACAAAGTCTCCATAATTGCCTCCTTTCCTTCGTACGGGACTCCATCGTCAGTCAATACTCTAGAAACGGTAGAAAGATCATTTCCGTTTATGATGCTCCACTCCACGAGTCGTCTAGATATCAACGAAGTAAGATCACTTAGTCCTGGCTCACTCGAGTATCTTTGATCGAGTTGACCTCGGAGGGCATCCACGCTTGATGTGTTCACATCCACGATTTCTAAAAGCGCCGAGGGCATCGATGCGAGACGAGATGATGAGAGAGAAGGAGAAGATGCGCACGATAGTAAGACATCGCTCAACTGTAACGTTACTATTGCACACTCAAGCCACGTGGAAGCGAGTAACGCTGGTACAATTGGGTCACCATTCTTATCCATCTTTTTTAAAAGATGGCTGGACTGTAAAAGTCCAAGTAAGGCACAACGGGTTATTTCTTCTGTAAACTCATCGCACGCTTTACGGGTACTACTACGATCGCACGATTCGTCCATAATTATCATGAGAACGCTCTTTACTCTCAATAAAGCACCGTGCGTGCGATTCGAATATCTCTCTGAGTAAGTTGCTTCATCCAGCGCCCGCGTCAAAATTCGCGAACGTTCAAATGGACGAGCAACAATTGCAATGGCCGTAGCACATCTATCACGTATCGACATATACTTTGACGTCGAACATGCTTCTAAGTGCGGTACAAATGAGGAAGGATCGAGTGCTGATGATACAGAAGTACCACCATCTCCAACACCGTTTCCTAATCCTTCATAATTAGTATTCACCTTCAATCGCGTCAAAATGGCTAAAATCGCATTTAAAGACGGACGAATCTCCACTTCACACGTTTCATCTCCCTCGTCTATTGCCGAAAGCTCCAGTTCGCGATCGAAAAAAGCGTGCAAGCTTGGATACTTCGTGAAGAAATCATTCGCGTGCAGTGCTTTCGACTGAGACTTGATGCTTGTAATTTCATAATCTGCATTCGCTATCCCCGTTAACTTCTGAACGAGCGATGAGAAGCAAAGTGTCGCAGCGTTTCGAACCTATTAGTATTGAAGAGATAATGAAACGAAAAGTCAGCGTTAACAGATAAACATCAATCAATGTATACAAAGTAGAAGCGATGGATGAAGCAAAACAAATTTAGAGCGAAGCGAGCGAACCGAAGAAAGTTGGAATCCACGGGCTGACCCACGACACGCGATTTACTGTTGCTGGGATAACAAGCCATAGTAGTTCTAGCGTTCGTAAACAGAACTAAGGTAACGATTGCCCAGCGCGTTTCATGTACATTTGTTAACGCGATGGAAAACTGAAGTGTAAAAAAGATACGTTGCAGAAAAAAGTTCGAACGAGGTCAAAATAAAGTAAGGACGCACCTCCCATTGCGGCGTGGCGCCCATTCTATTAATACATAGCTCCGCTCCTTGAGCAGCATAAATACTCGTTGCAAGAGATAAATCTCGATCTTTGAATATGACGCGAAGTACGTTAAATGCGTGTATTTGAGTAGAAAATAACTCTTCGTCATCTTCCCGTTCTATCTGAAGTACCTTAAAAAGTTCCTCGATGGCGTATTTCAGCATTGGTCGCATTGACGAACTCTTTTCTGAAAGAAGAAGAGCTAAGAACGCGAAAGGAATACCTGCAGAGCGGCGAACGCGATCTTTCATGCTTAATTTTGCTTTGTTCACGATTTCTTCATTCAACAAAATCGTAAGCCAGCGCATAGGCAAAGCTGAAAGATTCCTCCCCGCAACATCGTAATCATCGAGGAGGCACTCACATAGCGTGGTGAGACCAATGCGTGTTTTGTCTATTGCACCGGCGTGTTTGACCTCGAGCATCACCGATATGAGATGCTCACCCAAGTGTTTTAGCGCGTCGCCGGAAAGAAGATCTGTGTGCTTTGTTTTCGAGGACAATGCACCGACTAGCAAACCGACTTCTTTCATTGTTAGCCACGATGCCGTAACAATCGTTTGAGCTTCTGGAGATAAGAAATCTTCTGTCTCTTCATTGTCAAAGTCAACTGCAGAATTTGCAGCGACGACAGCAGAGCCAGATACTTTTGAACTTTCTTTACCACGAGCAACCTCAGATGCGGACACCCCTAACATATCGGGCGTCGAAATATTATCACGAGCTAATAAAGTCACACGAATAATCAAATCGATGAGTTTGTCAAACGTTCTTCTCAATTTTTCCTTGCTTTCACAATCACTTTGAATCGAATTAAAATCAATTTCTTCGAGCGCATATCTGCGTTACATTCGAGAGATGACAAAGGGAACATAATCTTCTTAGTATACAGACCTAGAGGAAAAGATGTCGCGATGCGAGCCAGAAATAAAAGAAAATGAGACCAAGATGTAACCACAGAATGCAATTGTTGAACGACTCAGTCCTGGCCAGGGTATATTATGGTTCGATTCAGCCAGCTTTTCTCATCAAAATGAGTACAGGAGAGGGAGCTATGACTCTTCATTGCCGTTCAAGATTTTCTTGCAAATGTTACATCGTGTCTTCTCCGAGAGAATTTTGCGTTGTCGAAAAAAACAATCGTACCTTGCGAGGAGTAAAGGTCCGTGAGCTAAGGACTTTTTACAGGCGGCCAACACATCAATGCTTGCCAGTTGAACTTGAACTTCTATGAAGTCGTTCAAAGTATCTGTAAAAAGAAGAACAAAGGATAAGGTCAATACGTATATAATATTGATAGAGGACGGATGCGTCCGTATGTCGCTCGTAGTAATAAAAAGAAAGAAATGATAGTTCTCAGGCTGACGTGCAAAGTTTCACAGCACACTAAATTGGTAGTGCACTCATAAAGTACTAGCAATGTAGTCGACATCACTGAACAACTCATTTACAAAAAAAAATACGAGCTGAAAAGAAGAGCTTCTTTCCAAACACCTCCCTAACTCACCGAGTAAAGAAAAGACTGGAGGCGATTGCGCGTCAGTCAATTTCTCTGGAACTGATACTGAGACTTCTGGAACAAGCGTAAAACTCCACTTTAATTCAAATACGTATTTCTTAATCCATAACCGCACTTGCAAAGCTGCTGCGTCTGATTCTTTTACCATTGGAGATAGAATCATTGATTTTGCCCAAGTCAAGTGCTTACGCAATTCAGCACCAGTTTCAACACCAGGCAACGGGGAAGGAAGAGCACTGAGCATATCAAAAGCAGATTTTCTTAGTCTGTCCCAAGAATCCAGTGATGCATTCAACAACACACGGGCAGCAGCTTCACTTTGCAAGAGCTCCTCAGAAAGTATTCTCGCGTAACCGTTATCGATTCCTTCTCCTTGTGGTGAAGATGTCACGTTTCGTGCGCACGATAAAATTTCAATTGCGGTCGCCTTGCGCTCGTACGGGGCAGCAGGATACAAGTTAAGGACGCTTTTTTTCAAAAGCCATTTAATGAAGTCCTCAGATGTGATCCTATGCTCGTCGTCAATGTATTTCTTTCTGAGCAAACCGAAATGAATTCTATCGAATAATCGCGAGATTGCGGATCGCAACGAATTCATCTGTGCTGAACTTTCCCTGTTTGTATTGTACGTTGAAAGAAAGTATGAATGTGTTAATAAAAAATAAAGAGTGAGGCGACATCGAATGCTCACACGGTGGAGAAAAGCGCTCAGAATGAGTAGGAGGTTAAGAAGCCTCAGGGAAGACGCCGTCAAAAGACTTCGTCAATCAGCCGACTTAACGAAAAAAATCTTCGTCACCGCGCTGTACTGAAAATATAGAAAATCAGATTCAAAACGTACCCGCGCAGATGATGCGGTAATATTCGCTTCAAAAGTGCCAACTCTTGAGCGCCTGGGAGTGTTTGAGAACTTCCCTTCCCTTCCCAACACAATAGTTCCATTGCATCCGTGCGCGAAATTTCGCACGAACTCAACGCTGCGGTTTCAATCATCGAGTGAGATACGTCAAAAAACGATCCATCAGCTTCTTCGTCATCGTAACTGCGTGCATTATTTGTTTCTGGGTGCAGCGTTTCGCCCTTGGATAATGTTTCTTTTCGTTTCTTTTTGCGTTCTCTCTTGTTATTCAAGCTTTTAACAACTTTGCTGCGAATGCGACCAAAAAGTTTTGGGTCGCAAAGTTGTGCGTTTCGAGCTGCTCTCATGATGGTGACTATTGCGCCCGCTCTGAGATGAGAACTGAAACTTTTGCTTCCGTCGCCGAAACTCAAAACTTCTCGAGCGAGCTCCGCGGCAAAAGAAGAATCTCCACCGTACTCCTCTTGAAAAGCGATCGGGAGAGCGTGCGTTGCAACGCTCCTCCTTTTCTTACCGTCAGGCTGAATAAAAAACGGAAACAAAGCGTCAGTCCACCATCTTTTCCAGCTGATGGAAAATGATCTTTCTTCGACGCGGTATGACTTTGAAAGCTCAATGAGAAGCCAGGATGCGGATGGGCCGAGCGAATCATCGTTTGACATGACATCCAAAACATCTGAAAGTATTGTCGTTCGCATTCCCATTATGACGCGCGATCCGAGCCGTTTTGCGAGCGCGGAGAGTGGTTTGAACCGTGATTTCCTCGCGCCACCATTCGCATTAAAAGTAAGATTTAATATGCTCTGAAAGGTTTCCTGACCCCAACGCATGCCGCTTGGGTCAAACTTTTTCTTGTCAGTCCCAAAAGCACAATCGCACAGAGCATCAAACGCACACGCAGTCTCTCTCGTAGTCGAAGCAGTTGTATTAATGTCGTCCCATCGTGAAAGGAGAGCCTGCGAAACGCGACGTAGCAAAGCTAAAAAAGAGTCGTCTCGAGAAATTTCAGCGTCAATAAGTCTCTGCAATAACGTCGTGATTGCATTTATTGCGTGAAATATCGCGTGTGGATCTTCACAGCGCTCTAAAATAGTTAGCACCAATGGAAAGAAAACATCCCTAGCGAGACGAGAAGTCGATGACGATAACACTTCTGGAGCAAGAGCGACGACAAATCCTCTAAGAAAGTGCGCGAGTGCTAGATTCGATTGCTTTTCCACGTGATTACAAAACTGTAACGACATGCTCACATTGCCAACATGTGCTGTGTCTCCGTATTTAGTACTAGAGAATCCAAACGCCGCCGCGATTTGCTGCTCACTCGTCGTAGTCTCCTCGCCCGTATCGTCATCGCTTATTTTATCCAAGAGATGTGACGCTAGCGCGGTTCCAATAGAAGTTCCGCCAAAAATATTGAATTCCAACGCATCAAAAAGTGTATTCAATACGATTCGTTCTTTTATAATCGCTCTGTTGTTAGCGTTCCTCTTTTCTTTTTCAGCACCTTCGCATTGACAAAAATCTCTCAATAGTCTTTGCGTCAACGTGGCGATGTCTGTACACGCGGCAACATTTGACACGTTTCTCCCATTCTTAATATCTCTCATGACTGTATCAAGAATCCATTTGCATAGTCGTATCATCAAATGTGCGTTATCATCGACTGCAGCGTTGAATACTGGTACTACTCTATTTTTAGTAGTAGTGTCGTCATCTTTCTTTCGCTGGCGGCGTTCTGTTCTGGCGTACAAGGACAAAAGCATGGAAACCGCAGGCACGTACTCCAATGCTGCATCAGCGCTCACATCCTCAAGTTTCTCTAGAAATGCATCGAAATACGCTCGCGTCTCTTCACAGAGTACGTTCGAAACAGAGACCGCTTGTGGTGACAATAATGATGATGAGCTTTTTTGATTATTGTTTTTGGTGTCGATATTGAAATACCGACTGAAACCGAGGAGGATGGATTTTTTGTGTCTCGAAGCAAAGTTTTGCGGGAGATGCCAATACACGCGAATCAAGGTGCGAGCGAATCTCTCGAACGTCAAATTATCATCATCCTCGTCGCTGCTTTTCAATAACCATTCCGCCACCTCTTTAGAGCAGTCTTTATCGTCGTTCATAAGGAAAGTCGAGTCAATAAATTCGTGGTAGTTAGCCGTCTTCCTCAATTCGTCCGCCAAGATTGCGACTGAGTTTAAGGCTTCGCGACGTTGGAATGATGATGATGATGATAATAATGATACGTTTCCTTTGAGTTTGCGCGAGGCCCGCTCGGCGTGAAGACCGAGTGGCATTCTGTTTCGTTTTCTTAAAGGGCTACGCCTCCATCATCTTTTCTTTTCGATGCGATAATTTTTTTTATGGCGGCTATACGAGTACATATATACTGTGCAGAGGCTCTTTTTTCAACTGATTCTATGCACGGTACTATTATTTATTCTAACGTATACGCGGATATAGACTTTGAGACGTCGGCAATAACTACAACGGAGTCGTCGACGAAATCACCCGTGGCTATCGCAGACACCTTCAAACCGTGCTCGATTGTTTCCAGAACGCCTCCTGTTTCGAGCACTTTGTTGGCACTCTCTTCGCGTTCGAGCGTCCAATCCCAGATGACTATTTTTCCATCCAAACCTCCAGAGATGATTTTCGATCCCTCGTGTCTAGGCAAAAATTGCGCGTAAGAACACGCGTGGGTGTGACCGAATCGAGAACCATCCTCTTTCATCGCCTCGCCTAAGTGTATGGCGGAGAAATTCTGTAAAGGCATAGCGCTGCCGCCACTCTTCTTTTTGCCGTTGGACGTATTCTTCTTTGAGGAACCTGTTTTACCATCTAAATCTAATACCGAGACAATACCATCACCTCTTGCCACAACGCACAAACGTTTCATGCTACCAATGCTAATATTGCTGTTACTGCTACTACTATTAATACTATTACTACCAACGAACGTATCCTCCTCCCAACATTTCATGGAGTTTATAAACGGCGGATTGAACGCCGTAGACGTCGATTCAACGAACGCTTCGTTTCCTTTTCGTGCCGATTGCACCTCTTTTATTTTCCACACGTTTAGCTCTTTGTTCTTGCGATTAATCTCCCATTTTTTCACCGTACAGTCGTATCCAGCAGAGATGATCTCCTCAGGTTTGTGCGCTCGAAAGCTCACAGCCGTGGCGCACCCGCTCGAGGCGTCGCCGTGCGCGTTCTTAAACGTTTGCATGAGTGGGAATTCTTCTCCTCCATCTTCTCTCATCGCTAAACTCACTACGTTGACATCACCACTGTCATCAGCTACGGCCATCCTGTGGCACTTTGCATCAAGCGCTAACGCACTAACATCGTCTGAAAAAGTTCTCGAAAATATCTTTGACTTTGTTTGTTGTACGTCGTCGTCGTTCGAGGAGGAGGAGGAAGTAGTTTTACGTCTGTCGTGCATTTCGAGCACCGCGTTACGGGCAAAATAAACGTATCTTTCCGGATCTATTGCATCGAACAAACACGCTCCAATCTCCTCGCCTTTGAATCTCCACTTTTGTTGTTGTTGTTGATGTTGTTGTTTTTCTTTTCCTTCAATGTCTTTGTTTCTGGAGACAGTTGATAAACGCAAGTCGGTGATGAAAACGTGGCCGCACTCTGTTCCCGCGAGAACAAGCGAGGATTGACGAGCGCGATCGACACAGAGTGTGCCTTTCCGTATGGTCCCTGGCATGTCATTTACGAGCGTTCGTGAACGACTCGTGGTCGTTGTAGTCGCTCCGCCGCTCATTCTAAACAAAAATACGCGAGTAATTTTTAGTAAAGATGAGAGCGCGAATGAGTGAGGAAAACGCGCGAGGACAGACAAATCACAACAACAAGGAGAGGGTATGAATCGAAACTTATATTTTGTTAATCGTACATATACAGATAGGCATTTTCGATATCATTATTCAACGCGAACAGACACTATTTCTCCTTCATTTTCTTTATTCTTTTGGAATGAGCTTTCTTTCAGGCGTTCCTGGACGCGGCGCCGCACGACTGAGCGTCGTCGCTCCACCTTGAGAAAATAGGTCGCCGCCTAACAAATCTCTATAATCCAACTGTTTATCGCCGTTGATATCCAAACGCATAAACTTTCTCCTAATTTCTTCTACATCCTCTGAATCTACTTTACCGCTCGCTAATAACATGGCGACGAGGAAATCGAATTCGCTCGCGTACCCTTTCTTTCCACCGATATCAATCAGCGTTTGCGCAGTGAGCTGAAAAGATTCCACGGCGGACTCATCCTCCAACGATTGGTACAACGTGTTCTTCGCAATCAACGATAACGAGTACGTCACCAAACCTATCGAGCACAAGCCGTATGCACACGTAAAAAGTCTACCGGGGTCGGTGACGGGATAGATATCCCCGTAACCAACAGTTGTTGTGGTGACAACAGCCCAATAAATACAATCGAGATACGTGTGTCCTTCGATGGCGTGAAAAATCGCTGCTCCGGTAATCACCACCGCGAGAAGCATTCCTACGGCGTACCACACAGAATTTTTTCTCATGCTTTGGATATCTTCGTTCACTTTTTGCGTTGACTTTTCGTGGCTGCCTTTTTGCAACAAGTTTGGTTCGTACTCTTCCGTACCTTTCATTTTATGCGACGAGACGATGGCTTCTCGCAAGGTGACCAAGTCCTCTTCAATTTCGCGGCTACGCTTTTCTTCGAGTTTCCCTCGAACATCTTTCGCCTTGACGAGAAACCACATCGTCAAACGATCAAATACAGAAGCAATGATTACAATTCCCGTAAATATCAAAACCATGATGTATATTTTACCGCCGTCGGAGACTGGGTAATAATCGCCGTACCCGATGGCCATGATGGTTACAGCGACGAAGTAAAACGCTTTCACGAAGGAACCACTAAACGCCGGTTCGTTCGGATCCGTCATCAGAATAACCACCGATATGCCAATGTAGCAGGCAAAAATAGGCAAGGTCCAATCGATGACGAAGTTTGCTAACGCACTTCTCTCGCTCCGTTTCTTCTTCGCGTTTAATCTCCACTTGGACAAATGGTCCACCAGCCTTCTCCTCCGAAAAGGAAACGTTTTGTTGGTGGAATCGTCGTGCGCGTCACCACCATACTTCGTGGACGGCGAGCCGTTGTTCGAACCACGACCAATCCCTGATGAACGCATGGCGTACGGATCGTACGCATCGTCGTCTTCGAACGAGTTGTCGTTCGAGTTACTCTTGCTCACGGTCCCGTACGTGGACGCGCCTTGGGTTATAGATTTCTTTTCAGCCATCCTCGCGTTCTTTTTGTCCTTCACGAATTTTGTGTTTACGATGATTTTATACGATTTTACGAATACGACGATTCTTTATTTATACTTAATTATATATACACTCGCTCGATCGACGACGTAAGAACGACGACGATTCTTTTATTCAGTCTGTCTGATTTTGTAGGAGTGATGAATGAAGTGCGTGTATTGCTCCTTATTTTTGCGGAGATGATTAAAGAATTGGCCGCGGTCTCTTTTTTTATTACCCTAAACGCAAAAAGAGGAAAACAGAAAAGAACAACCAGCTGTGATTTTGATTTTGATTTTGATGGACACGCCACAAACGAAGAAGACAAAAAACATACAAACATCATGTTTTTCCGTATTCTCCCCTCTCTCTTCTACTCCTACGTATCGTCGTTATCACAACAACAACAATTATCACAACAACAACAACAACAACAAAAGAGTAATAACTTTCCTTTGCCTCCTCAACTGTGCATTGCGCTCGTGTTTCTTCTCATCGACGCTCTGAAATTTGTTTTCCACGAGAAAACGGGCGAAATTTGGTCGTTACAGAGAAGAATAAAAACTTTAAACAACACGATCGGAAGAGAAGGAGACGAGAAACGAAAAGAGGAGCTGAGGAAGAAAGAGAAAGAGTTGCTGACCAAACGAACGCCGTTGATGCGAAAACTAATGAGCTTTGGACACTATCTCTCGTGGTTAAAGTTTCTCATCTCCTCAGCCTTCATAAAGAATTTCTTCGGTGTGCCTCTCTTCGAGGTGCCGAGAGCGATAGTCTGGCCTCTGGGAAGATTTTTAGCGTTTCCTCACGGTAACACCTTTGAGTTTGGCCAAATAGCGGTCATTCCGTGGGTGTGTCTCTCCAGCGTGTGTAGCGTACAACTGACGAACGTGTTGTTGGGACCTTTTATTCTTATGTGCTGCTCTTCTTCTTTGGTCGTTTTTGGTCGTCGGCGCCGAAGAGATTTGACTTTGTAGCATAGACGTTAGTTGTTACTTTAATAAGAGAGATGAGTCCGACGACTGACTCCTTTACGCGCGCGGGTGTGTGACTGGTAGCGTCGTCGTCGTCGTCGTCGTCGTCGTAGATTATTATTAGCGTTTAGTAATAGAGAATAGGAACTTGAGAGTTTAACAAAACAACAACCTTTTGTGACCTTTTCTTCTTCTTCTTCTTCTCCTTCTTCTTCTATCAAACCTCACTCTCTTTTCCTCTGCTCTACGAAAAACATAAGATGGGATTCCAAAAGTCCTCCGCGGCTGGTAAGAAGAAGAAGAAAAAGAGCAGCGGCAGCAGTAACAGTTCGTCCGCAGTGAAGATATCGTCGCAAACGCCAATTTTCGGATCCATCGAAGACGGCGACGAAGAGGAATTCGATTTGGTTTTACGAGAGAATCCCGACGCCATCAGCGAACGTAACAAAAACGGTTGGAGTCCTTTACACCAAGCGTGCTTCTCGGACAGAGCAGAGTTTGCGAGAAAACTCGTCGAGCTAGTCGGCGAAGAGAACAGAGTTGCGTACATCAACGCGCCGTGTAAAGATGGAGATACTCCTTTGCACTACGCCGCCTGTCAAGACGCCGTCTCGTGCGTAGAATTCTTACTCTACCAAAAAGGCATAGAGTTAGAGTGGAAAGACTTGGACGGCGAAACAGCCTTGGACGTTGCGCGGCCGAAAGCGAAGAGGTTAATAAAGGAAAGATTAGAAAAAATAGCAACAAACAGTACAGACGAGGCGGTGATGATGACAACGTGATTGAGAGAGGTAAGAAGTTCCTCAAAAGGACTCTGATTTTTCTAGTCGCTGCGCGCGCAATTGTCAGTGTATCGTTCGTAAAAATAAAATGAACAGTACTGTAACCGAGTATATGAAACTACATCTTATTCTTCTTCTCTTCTATTCAAAGTGTTTCTTACTATTCGAAGAAAAGATTCTCCCTGAAAGCGTGCGTCGCGAAATCTGGAGAGCTGAGATGCACTCTCCGAAACGCGTTGTGTTCTTGTTGTTGTGGCGGTTCGTGCACCATCTCCTCTGCTCCTTCCTCCTCTTGCGCATCGCGCGATGACGCTTTCTTTTTAAGAGTACTACTAATCCCTCCCAGACCCGCTGCATTCCAAGCCATACCAGTCAAGATGACAAACATGAACGAAAGAATAACATTCTCTCGTCTGCGTGCCTGCGCGCGACTGTCTTCAAACTCCTTCAGCGCACCCATCAAGGCGTGCTCGGACTTTGTGAATCTATCCGCTTGTCTCTCCGTTTCTTTGTCGCACTTCGACGCAGATTTTTCCATCCTTCTCGCGGCTTCATTCAACGCGTTCGAAGAGTTTGTCACCACCGCAGCAATCTCATCGATTTCTTTATTTAAATCGTCCAACGCACCAGCGTATCGCTCGTTCAAGCTTTCGATGTAACGGTCAAGCACAGATTGGTTCAATTCCAAATCTTTCACTTTCTGCGCGAGTTTACGGAAAACGTTTTCGGAACCTTTACCGCCTCCTCCGGGTTGCGAAGCCGCTGCGGCCGCTGCTGCCGCCGCCGCTGCCGCCGCGGTCGAAGCACCTTCAGATGAAGAAGCAGCAGCGCTGCTCTCGCTCGATTTCGTCTTATTGCTGAGGGACGACGATGATGGTGATGATGATGATGGCGGCGGTTTCATCTGGCCAGCAGATGAGGCGTTGGAATTTTCTTCACTCGTCGCGTCGGCCTCGGGAACTTCCGTAGCAAGCGTTGCGTTCGTAGAAGTAGTGGTAGTAGCAGCGCTAGAAGAAGGGGTGGATGTGCCACTATTCTCTCTCGTGTCGCGCGACGACTTATTGGCTGTTGCCGCCTGCGTATCCTTTGGGGGCAATGTATCTTTCATCGCCGCGTTCACTTCCTCCTCGTTCACTTCATTTTTTTTCACATTGTTGGTGGCAGCAGCGACCGACTCGCCGCCGGGTGAATCAGTTTTACTTGTACTACCACTACCACCACTACTACCTTTCGAATTCTTCTCTGTTTTCAAATCTTCTTCGCCTTCCCGAGCTGACACATCGGTAGTACTCAAAGGCTTATTCCCACCATTATCAGTTGCATTCTCGTTATTCCCGTCGCCGTCGAGGTTCTCGTCGCGAGTAATTCCCACAACATCGGCGTCGTCAACATCAGACAAGGCAGAACCGTCCAACGCATCGTTGTTGCTATTCTCTCCTTCCTCGAAAGATGCCGATGCTTCTGCTTCCTCAGTCTCGTCCGTTTCGCGAAACAATTGCTCTACTTCCTCAACCTCTTCTTGTAACCTCTCCATTTCTTCCCGAAGCGTCTCTTTGGCGTCTTTACCGTGAACGCGGAAAAGAGAAACCGTACAAAAGTGATGAGATCCAAAATGCGTCAAAAAGCGAAGCTGTACGTATCGCACCCATTCGTTCGCGGGAATGGAAAACTTTTGCGGCTCTCTCGACCGCGAGGCTTCACAAGTAGCGAGCTTTTTCCAACCGTCCTTATCGCTGTGATGACCGTCCGTCCCCCAAATTTCAAAGTCGTGCATGCCGGAAGAGTGAAATTCGTAGTCGGCGACGATAACTTGTGTCAAAGTTGCTTCTTCGGAGAGTTCGACAGTTACCCATTTGCTTTCTGCGTTGCACGGAGATATGTAATACGAGTCCATATCTTCTGAAAGCATCGCAGAAGCGTGCTTCGACTCCTCGTTACTCGAGATAACTTTTGCTCCATTTCGGACCGAGGCTAAATTATACTTTTCTCGGTCTTCTTTGGTGACGGATTGAGGATGTATAATTTTATTGGCCATGTCATCATCATCATCATCATCGTCGTCTTCATCATTTGCATCGCTTGCTTTGCTGTCTTCGCTGTCAAGATAGTTGTTCTCCTTCGAATCTGCAACGTTATTATGCTCGTCAGCACTGCTCTTATCAATCTCCGCTTCTACTTTTGTGCTGCTCTCAGACGACGAAGCCGCCGCGTTCACATCAAATACGGATGTTTCAGATTCCTCGGATTTTTCCGCCGCGCTCTTTGTATGCTCAGTCTCATCGGCCGCTTTTTCGATGCCGTCATTCCCTGCGTGCTCTTCGTTTCTATTTGTCTCCGTTTCTCTGTCTCCTTTATTTTCGGAAGTCTTTGCACTCGACGCCGTCTCCTTGTTCGCGACTTGTGCTTTTTCAGTCTTCTCGATGTCCGTTTTCTCGTTCGCACCCTTTTCATCTCCATCAGAAGCTTTTTTCTCCGACGACGCAGTGGTAGATGATAATGACGACGACGACGACGACGACGACGACGACGATGATGCAGACTGTTCCTTCGCGAGAGTGGCATCATCCGAAACGGAAATTCCGGATTTGGTGGATTCATCTGCTTCCTCTCCAGGTGTAGACGAGTTCAGGTCTTTCTCGCCGTTGCTCGCGACCACCACCACCGGTTGTTGTTCGCCGCCGCTGCTAATATTCTCGCCACTTTTCGTTGCTTTTTTAGCCTTCTTCTCCAACGCTCGTTTTTGCTGAAGTTGTTCTTGCACGGATGTTTTGTACGCCTTCAATGAGGGCAAGACTTCGCGCTCTGTCTTTTCCCTCTTTTTCAACAGCGGCACGGGACCAATCTTTTCGTCTTCGTCGTCGCCTTCGTCGCCTTCCTTCTGGACGTCGTAAACGCAGAATTCATCTTCTAACGGTGACTTTTGCAGTACGAACGAGGCGAATTCTACGCGCGAGTACACCTTCGACCGTCGCTCGGCGTATTCCTTCTCCTTTCGTTTGTTTGATTCCTCCACGGTGGCGTCTTTAAGAATAGTTGCCACCACGGGAGGCGCTCCTACTTCTGTGGTACCAATTTCTCCAGCTTTCCTCGCGGCGTTGTCAGCAGAAGAGACCCCGGGTTCACTTGCCTCTTTTGCGAGCACGTATTGAACAAAGACTGATTCCTCATCGTTGAAAATCAAAAATGAGAGGAGGAAGAGAAGAAGTGCGCCCCATCGACGCGTCGGAAATTGTTGGCGCATCATTTTTGTTTCAGTCGATTCTCTCGGTGACGATTCTCTTTCTTTTCTTCTCTCTCTTTTCTTCTCTCTCACGTGGGAGTAATCGCAAACATGATGTTGTATCTGGCGCGTTATGGCTCTGTGTCACACTCACTTCTTCTTCTTCTTTTTCCCTTCGATAATGATAACAACCCGGAGTTTTGCTCTCCACTACCTTTTCTCGCTGTTCGCTGTTGAATGCGTTGAATTTTTATTTTTTATGGAGGTCACGTCGTTTTTGACTTCTCTAAAATGTTGCCTCTCCTCCTCTGCTCGCGTCAAAATCGAAGCTCTCTGGGTACTCGTAGATACAAACAAACACGCAGGTACTCAATAACAACAACAACTACTTCTACTACTATTATCAAACGTATAATAATATAAAACGAGGAAAGAAAGATAAAGAAAAAGTGAATAACGAGTAATAATGTCGTCGGCCGCGAAGGCGGTTTCGCTCAAGTGTAACGTCTGCGGCCTTCTTTTGAAAAGCGTGGAGGAGTGTCAAACACACGGGGAGATGACCGGCCACGCTGATTTTGCAGAGTCAACGGAAACAATAAAAACGATGAAGTGTCGAGAGTGCGGGAAACGATGCAGAAACCTAGAGGAACAGAAATTGCACGCGAACTTTAACGAAGGTCACAGCGTGTTCGTTCCGTGCGAAGAGAGCGACAACGTGGTACAAACGGCCAAGGAGTTTCGAAAGATGGAGAACGACATGCGCGAAGACGCCGGGTTGCCTCTCAAGAAGAAAAGCTCAAGTAAAGACGACGACGTCATGATCATCGACGATGACGACGACGACGACGACGACGACGAAAAAGTTGAGCCAGAAGTTTCGAAAGAGATGGTTGAAAAGTTAAAGGAGCTGGGATTTGCGCACAATCGATGCATGCGCGTTTTATTCGCGACGCAGTCGGATTCAGTCGAGCAGTGCGTGCAATGGCTCGCCGAACACCAAGACGACCAAGGAATGGACGAACAACTGTTCGTTTCGAAGAAGAAAGCCGCGGCAGCGGTGAAGAAAAAACTTTCGAAAGAAGAAGCGCGCGTGGCTGCGGAGAAACTTCGCTTAGACGTCGCCGAAAAGAAAAAGAAGGAAGAAGCAGAGTTGGAAAAAGTGCGAGAAAAAGAACGCATACGGTCGGGAAAGGAACTCTTAGAGGCGAAAAAGAAAGAAGAAGCGCTGCAGTTCAAACGAAACGCAGAGCTGCGACGAATAGAAAAACAAGAAGAAGAGAAAGCTCGTGAGAAAATTAGAGTGAAACTCGAGGAAGATAAGAAAGAGAGACGAAGGAAACTCGGTCTGCCGGAAGAGTTGACGCCGGAGGAAATCGAGCGAGAGAAGAAACGAAACGAAGAAAAGGCGCGAAAGGCGAAAGAGGAGGTGGAAAGAAAAGAAAAACAAGGCGTGGGAGTCGTGCGCCCCGTGCAACTCGCGGAGAATTTGCGAAAAAACCTCGTCGACGTGAAGAAGAAGCACAACGATACCGATCCCGCTGGCGTGGAAAGGTGCTACAAAACGCTGTTAGCTTATCTAGGTAACATCGCGAAAAATTTTGAATGCGAACCGAGCGACGAGGCGTACGAAAAATACAGAACACTCAAAGTAAACGGCAAAGCTTTTTCGGAAAGAGTGAAAGCGTTCGATGGCGACGTGTTTTTGAAAACGTGCGGCTTTTGCGAGCAGAAGAACGACGCCGGCGAAGACGTTTTGCATTTGCCAAAGGAAAAAATATCGCTCGCGGAACTCCAACAGGCTGGAATAGAAATCGATAACGCCTTGAAGAACCCATTCTTTGGAGTTTTGTAAATACTATACGAAAATAGGATTTAGCGCAAATGTTATTACTTACACATACAACTTGGGGATAGATGGTCGTCGCGCGTGTAATAAACTCGCACTTTTGAAAACTCGAAAAACACTTGAAATAAAAATACACGAACACAAAAGACGTCAAAATATCGCTGCTGCTTCTTGCGTCCTGTGAGCGCGCCGCGACGAACCTACTTGAACGTTCCAAAGGAGACACCGAAGACGCGCGATGGATAATAATGAAGCGCCTGTTATTAAAACAACTGAAGAAGTGAGCATTAAGCCGGTATGTGCGACTGTTAAGGAGAGAAGGATTCTCGTTCGCATCGATATCGCTTCTCACCAGCACTCGAAGATATCGGCAGAGTTTGTGTTGAAGCATTTGATCAAGCCGAAGGAAAGCAGTATTCATTTGACGATTATACCGAGGAAAGAAGTGAGCGAGTACTCGAGCACTTTGTCACAGAACGCCTCGCGTTGCAAAGCAACTGAACTCTCGATAGAAAAGTGGTTTAAGAATATCTGTGAGAAAAATGAAGTCGCTTTTTCGGTCGAAGCAGTGGAGTTGGCAATGATGTCGAATAAAACAATATCGTCAATCATTTGCGAACGATGCCTTCGTTTCTCGGGGAAAGTATACACTCTCGTCGCGTTGGCTGCGCACAACAGAAGCGGCATTGCAGAATTCTTTCTCGGAAGTGTTTGCAAATATGTCGTCGCAAACGCGTGCATCCCCGTATGTGTTATCAACACAGCTCCACAAATAAAAGAAACGGCTTGAAGTGCATGTGTGTGTGTGTGTGTATGCGTGGTTGTAATAATCGATTTCTAATACAAAGGTTAATGACACCCTCGTCAAGTTTTTATGCAAATACGCTTCGTTTAATCAACGAGCCGTAGACTCTCTTCCAACTCGGCGGCGTCGCCCACCGTAACTCGTTCGTCGGCAATAGCAAATCAGCCGTATTGAATGCGTTGTCTATGATTTCTAAAGCACGAGATGCCATTCTATCCGCATCTACGCTGTTATCGCCCTCGGAACACAAAGCGACTAGAAATTGTGTTGTCAGCGTTTGCTTAATGCACTCGTACACGAATGTCCACGGTGGAATGCGTCTATTCTTTAAATCCTCTGGAATTTGTTCAAATTCCAGAGGCCGTATCGGTGTTTTACCATCGACGCTATCACCAATGCTGCTGCTTTCACGTTCACCTCGCGCTTTTGGATAACTTTCGGTGACCACGTTCGGCGTTTGGATCGTTCGCCATATCGTGCCGCCTATTTGGCTATCTTTCTCTCCAACCGTCGATGGTAACGATGCGAGTAAAAGAACCTTCTTAAAATTTTTAATTTTCAACCAACTCGTCACCTCTCGAGCAAATTTACGCTGACAACCTTTTATTACTTCTCCTCTTTGTTGTACGACGACTAAACTCACATCCTCGTTTGCATAAATCTCTAAACTCGATGCAGGCGTCCCTTCGTTATTCTCTGAAAATGGATCTGCGCCGCAAACTGGAAGAACATCAGGGTGATACAAAACGCCGATTGACTTCAGCTTCAGATTGAAAATCAACAAATCAGCCGCGAGTTGTCCGACGTTGCCGTGCGTCACGCAAGGGAAAATAACCGTCGCGTTCTCAAATGAAACTGTCGATGATGATGTTGCGGAAGAGAACTCCATTAAAATATGTACAGTCTGTTTTAGTTTGAATAAGCTCAAGAAACAGAAGAAGTTCGTTTCTTATATCTTATTGTGAAACGTTGAAGGAGGAACAAAAAAGTAGGGGTTGCTCCAAAAATTCAGCTTCTCAAAAACGCGTATCTCTGTCTATTGTATTTATGAGCAGACTCGCATCTCTACCGCGCACATTATTTGCGAATAGAGTATCAAGGTTATCTTTCGCTGGGAAAGAAAGAAATCGAGTGAGGAGAGATAGGACGATGGCATTTTCTCCGTCAGCGGAAAGTCTTCCATCCCCGTCATGGAAGAATGATAAAAGCGCAGCAGCTCTAATGCGTGGATTGAGAGAGGCTGTGGAATCATGCAACGATGTGACGGAAGAGGATTTATCTTCAAACAAGTTTATTGATTTACTAGTGAGCGGCTCGCACGTCGGTCACGTGCGACCCGACTTTGCAGAGGCGCTTGTAAAACACGGCAAATTGGAAGCAGCGGACGGATACGCTTTATTTAGCAAAAGTGAGAAGGGCGTTGTTTGCTTCGATAGTGAGTATAGATACGCAAGCTCTGAGGAAAAGACACGCGTAGTTGCTGAAGTATTTGAAAAGATGAGAGAACTTTCTTTGATCCCTGGCTGGAGGAGTGAAATGTTCCCAGTCGTTTCGGATGAAGGTGATGTGTGCATGAACGTCGAGCGTGCCTCGGCATCGTTATTAGGTATAAAGGCGTTCGGCGTACATGTAAATGGGTACGTCAATAGTAATAATAGTGGTAATAGTGAATCAAAAGTATTGCTTTGGGTCGGGACGAGGTCAAAAGATAAACAGACGTTCCCTGGCATGCTTGATCATTTGAGTGCGGGTGGGTTGCCCGCCGGGATGGCTCCGACAATATGCGCGGTAAAAGAGCTCGCTGAAGAAGCTGGCGTTCCCGAACAATACTCCGAGGAAAATGTCAAATCGGCTTCGTGCGTCTCGTATCGCATGTTTTACAAAGAGTGCGTGAAAAGGGACGTATTATTCTGTTACGATTTGGAACTAGGCGAATCATTCGTTCCGAAGCCCGTTGATGGTGAGGTCGAGTCGTTTGAATTACTCCCGCTTGAGCGAGTGTGCGAAATCATCGCGTTCGAACCAGGGCGATTCAAACCGAACTGTGTTCTCGTCATTATTGATTTCGCGATTCGGAAAGGAATAGTAACGTGCGACATGCCCGGGTTCCCAGAGTTAGTTAAAGCGTTGCGACGATGACGTGAGTGCTTTTGTGATGCGCGCTTATGCTTTTCCTATTATATTTTGTAAATCAATCCTAATAAGTACTATTATTCGACATTCTCGCGTTTAGGTTCTTCGGAGGCGGTAGTGAAACCAACACTAGCATCGGCAGAAGTGGCGGTACAAAGAGGAAGAATTGGCGTTACCAATGTTGTTGTCGGTGGTGGTAGTGGTGTCGCTGCTGCTGGTTCTGCAGTTGTTGGTGGTGCTATCGTCGTTGTCGTTACCGCAGCCACCTTCTTTGGAATAGGTAAAAGTCCTTTCGTCTGTAATATCGCGGTGCGCTTGCGTTCATAGAACGCCTTTTCTTTCGGGCCTCCGGCGCAAGCATCGCAAAACCAATGCTCACACGAGGGAATTTCATCTAATCCGACGCAATACGTGTGCAAACTCCCGTCGCAACCATCACAGATGAGCATTTTCTCTTCGTCATCGCCGCTTTGGCATTTTGAACACAGCATCGTCATCAAAGAGTCAATTGTAGTCCCATACACCACGGCTCCTGGTGCTAAATATTCCACTTTGACATCACCGACATCCACGTCTTCCAAAAGCGGCGTGTTTATGCACCGTTTCTTCAGCTTAGGGTTCATGCAAGTCCTGCAAGTGCCACATTTAAACGCTTTGCCATCTGGGCCTTTCGCGTACAAATGGTTTAAAGATCTCTTCTTCTTGTTGTTCTGACCAGGCTGTTTCGGTTGCGCCCCCGGCTTCGCCACCGACGCCGTTTCCTTCTTATGCTTCCCTATTCCTGCACTAGTCTTACCGCGCTTCTTCTTCCTAAATGTTCTCGCGAAACCAACAGAGGATGTCGTACCAGTTGACATCAATCCTTCGACCTCGTCTAAAAATCCAAACGTCTGTTCTTTGGTCTCGCGCATCCCCATGTCCTGCTCCTGTCCTTTTTTCAAAGCAGCAAAATCCGCTTGCGTTTCTCGTAAAGCGTCGTCAAACCACGGTGAGCCATACATTTTGGCGTAGTTTTTAAAACTCCACTGCATTGTTGTCGGCCAATTTCTCGACGCGTTTTCTCGCAAAATTCGGAACAATTGTTTTCGATCCGTTTTCACGTAGGCGCCGCCGTTGTTGTACGCAGATTCTACATCTGGCAACGACAGAGTACCTCGTCTGTCGGCCGAAAGAGACGCAGTCGGGTCGTAAATTGTTTGTTTAAACCACGAGCACATTTGACCCCACGGGTAATGCGGCTGATACTTTTTCGTAAGTGTATTTTTTACGTGAATAGAAATTTTGCTCGCCGTTTGTTTACATCCTGGATCGTGTTCGCGAAGCTGCACGGGAGGCGACATGAAGCCGACAAACTTTTCAGGCGTGAACCATCGCTGAGTACGCGCGTACATGAGTAGAAGATCCGCGCACGCGCAGTGTTCGATACCCAAGTTTCGAATAGAATCCGATACTTCAGCGAGCCATTCTTTGGCTTCGCTCGCCGTCGACGGCGTCATTTTCGATTTTGCGATGATGTCGTCGAGAACCTGTGTTGGATTACCCGTAAAAGTCCGGGTCGTTTTCTTCTCCTTTATCTTCTTCGCAGAGATGGTGTTTGGAACTTCATCTTGTCCAACTGATGACGGAACAGCAGCCAGTGTGGATGCCTGATTCGTATTTATTTTTTTCAAAGGAGGGAGATCGTATCCTTCCGATAACGCCATAGCAATCGCGTGGTCGTCCACAGTTGAGTCACCAACTGGGCCAGAATTTTGTTCTTTCGTGATCTCTTCTGTTACAGTTGGAGCAAAATCATTCTCTCTTTCTCCTTCTTCTGTTACAGTCGCGATTGTGAGAGTTGCCGTCGTCGTTGTCGTCGTTGTCGTCCCCGCCGCCGTCGTCGTCACAATTTCATCTGATATTTTTTCTCCCTGGCTCGCTTCTTTCTGTGCCTCTTCTTCTTCGATTTTTTCTTCTTTCATCGGCTCCTCCGTCGTAGTTAACGTAAGATTCGCGTCCATCTCCTCAACTTTCGGTGGTAATACTTCCGCAGGAGCAGTGCTCGTTTCCACGACGGCAGCCCTAGTGTCTCGCGAACCCTTTCTTCGAGGTACATTCTTCAGTATACCGCACGCTTTCGAGAGTGCGCCAATCGCGCGCACGAGAATCGATTCTGAACCTGTCCACAAATGTTCGATGATATCCGCCTCAGTAGCTTCCCGCATGAAAGGTTTATCGGACTGCTCAGGTTGTCTCAAGAAGTACTTGATCTTGTCGAGTGTTACGACAATATTCTGTAATCGCGTTGCGACGACACCGTAGGTTTCAGCCTTTGCTCCTTCTAGATTATACTTCACTCCCTTTTGCATGGGCAGATTGCACAGCGCCTCGGGAAGTAATTTCTCCTCCAATTGCACATATCGCAAAATCAAAGATGCCCACTTTACGAGCCAATCTGGTGCTCTTTCACCTGAGAGGGTATTCAATGCGGAATCTCGAATGCCATAATCAGAGAGGAGAGCTAAATCTTCATCAGTCAGCGGTTCCGAGCACGCTCGACAGAGCATAGCGTTTCGATGCAAGAAGTTGTGCTTCTCGTTCATCACCGCGGTAAACGTGGAACTCCCCGCGTAAGAAAGAAACGAGCCACGGCAGTTAGGACTCGAACACAAACAAATAGCCGCTCGAAATTCTTTCTCGCTTTCCGTCACACACGAATAATCCCAGCACAACTCTTCGCCGCATTCGATCTTGGAGTTGGTATAAACTCCTATCGAAAGCTTCCCCTCGTGCGAAATTACCGTGGTTTGACAATTCCCCGCACAAGAATGTGACATTCGAGAAGCAAATTCGCATTCATGCATGGCTTCTACGAATACCGTATCTTTACCTCGAACGTCATCTTTCGGTCTCTCCAAAGTGATATTAAAAAACGAGGGAAGCTCTTGATTGGGATTGCGCTTCTTCATCGCGTCGCAACGTTCGTACCATCGCCAGGGAGAATACATCTCGCCGAGATAATGATTAACAAACATACCCGGTTGTAAACCTTCTTTACGGATGCAAACCACACCTACGCCTTTTGGATGCAATCGATAATGCCGCCGCAAAGTTCGCGGATCGATCTCTTCTCCTTCTCCTTCTTCTTCTTCTTCGTTCTTCACTTCCGCTCTATTTTTAGCGGAAACAATGTCGACGTTCTCGTCGACGTCCATTGCCGTCGCCGCACCGTTCGTTTGAGTTCGCTCCGCATCGATTCCATCGGTAGGTCCCTCTTCAGCCGGCAATACACTTTCTTCGAAACCGCTGTTGTTAATATCGGCAGCAGTAGTTGTGGTGGTAATGACTTCATTGTTCCCGCTCCTGGTAGTTCGACCTGATTTTGAAGCAGCGCTTGTGAGCTGCTGCGCTTGTTCGCCCGTTTGTTGCGGATCTTTCGCAGATCTCTTCCCGTCTTTTGTGCGCACTTCGGCTTCGTCAATCTCTTTAATTGCACGAATCAAACACTCTGCCGCACCTTTTGTTTCCACATCCCGTTCTCTCTCCGAGTCTTCCGCGAGATTTTGCGCAGCTTTCTCCATATCCCAACCTTCTTCACGTAACGCGTGCACCTTTGGCATGAGCTTTTTCGTCAAAAACTTTTCTCGTTTCTTGATATTTTCTGGTCCCTGATATCCTTCTGCTTGCGAAACTGCCGCCAGAACCGCCGCGCGAGTGTAACAGTCCATACCCCATAAATGCCGAATCTCGATATCTTCGCCCAGTTTCAAGGGCACGTGATTCGAAACATCTGGTCGCGCCCACTTCGCCCACGCCGGTAACTCTTCAAAGCTAAGCGTTTGCAGCTTTTCAACATCGGTCGTACCGTTGATAGCCCCGTTCGTGTTGCAATAATCGTGCGCACCATTAATCGTCTTTAATCTTTCTTCTTCTTTCGCCGATGACTTTTGTGAAGGACACAGTGGAACACGATTTTGTCGGTGCGCGTCTAACACGTCTTGGAACTCCTTCGGAATCGGCGGAATGTCCGTCCACCCGGGTGGTAAAGACGTGTTTAACTTTTCTTCGATATATTTCGCGTCCAGTTCCGGCATATCCGGCGCCGGTTCGTACTTCTTTAAGGCTTTGTAAGGAATCGGTTCGAACGGCGTTCTCCTCCACGTCGGCGTGGTGAAGTACGGTTCCGTCGATTCGGCTTGCCGCAAAAGGTTCACAACGTTTCGCACGAACGGCGAAACCTGGTTGAAGACTGCTTTCTTCCCTTTCTTCTTTTTCTTCGCCTTCTTCACGTCTGTTTCTGTTGTCGTTGTCGTCGTCGTCGGTGCTTCTTCGTCTCCTCCTTCTTCCTCTTTGTTCATTTCACTTCTTTCCTTCTTTTCCTCCTCCCCGGGGAAATCTTCTTCTTCCACTCGTTGTTGCTGCTCTTCTTCTCCTCCTTCTCC
>JACLAA010000871.1_pt1 | contig 35480 bp, 34 predicted proteins | sample 8027891 | NCBI WGS metagenome assembly JACLAA01 (sample SAMN15724900, study PRJNA655200) | protist metagenome | isolation source: fluorescence activated cell sorting (FACS) single amplified genomes of... | place: Spain: Blaines Bay Microbial Observatory, Mediterranean Sea | collected 2016-01-19 | reverse complement strand
AATTATATTTTTGTAAAATTTCTTAACTTGTCAACCCATTTTATTTTATTCTAGTGACTAGACTTCTCAAAGTAATTTAATAGTATTTTTTCAAAATAGTATTTCAACAATTTTCATTTATAAAACTTCCTCAGGTTAATCGAATAAATTTTTATAAAAACTTTCAGAATTGTAATTTTTATATTTAAATATTTCTGTGTCAGAGGAAAACTATAGGGGCACACGCATGTTTAGTTTTAGCTATGGTCACTATTTAGTAAGTTTTTTACTTCACTTTTGCGCTATTTTTATAAAAATTTTTAAAATTGTAATTTTTATATTTAAATATTTCCGTACCAGGGAAAATACGTGAGGCGGAACTAATGCCCTTGATCCGGTTAGTTGTCTCCACTTAGAAGGTTTTTCAGTGCATCTCTGTGTAATTTTTATAAAAATTCTCAAATTGTAATTTTTATTCCTAGATATTTCTATTTAAGAGGAGTAATTCAAGGGCAAGGGCGTGTAGCTCAGTTGGTTAGAGCAGTAGCCTTTTAAGCTGATGGTCTTGGGTTCAAGTCCCGATACGCTCATTTCCAAAAATTTTTGGGGGGTTGGAATGTAGCCAAGTGGTAAGGCACTCGTTTTTGGTACGGGCAGCGTTGGTTCGAGCCCAGCCATTCCAGTCGGCGAACATAGCTCAATTAGGTTAGAGTATCGGATTGTGGAACCGATGGTTGCGAGTTCAAGCCTCGTTGTTCGCCTTTGGCGATGTAACTCAGTTGGTCTAGAGTATTGGATTCATAACCCAAAAGTCGCAGGTTCGAATCCTGTCACCGCTATTCGTTGCCGTGCGTGGGGTAAAGCGTGCATGGTAATCAGTAGCAAATACACCCAATAATTATTTATCCGGGGCTAAATAACATAATGGTAATGTAGTGTGGCATTCACGACTTCATGTATTTATTTTTTGACAAAAAAATTCGATGAACAAATTAAATAATTTGATTGGTTTTAAGCGCTTGTAGGACTTAAAATTAGCCAATCAATCACACTTCAAACTTATTTAACAAATAATGAATGAAGTATGTCACAAGAAAAATTTAGTTGTGTTGTTGGTTTTTTCGTCCGGTAATTTTATCTGGATTTGCATTACAGATATTTGTTCTTTTATCCAGAAATTTCCAGACACAGCTACGTTCTGTCTTTGAAGTAGATGAAGTAAGTATGGGATAAAAATGAAAAACAATCATTTTTACGGAGATTTCATAATATGTAGTTTTTTTCTATTTAAGGAAATCACTTTTTTAGTAAAATAAAAATAGAAAAGCCGTATGATGAATAATTATCAGGTACGAGCTTGTAGCACGCTAGATTTCTAATATTAAACTAGCTATGTGTTATCGTGTTTTTAGTTTTCGAGTTAAAAACAACGACGTTGATTGCAAATCAATAAATAAAGGTTCAATTCCTTTTTTAGCCTTATCATTTGAGAACAAGTTTATGCTTATTCTCAAATATATATTAAAGTATACGTTACTTAACTAGTTTCGAAGTTAGTTTCTATCAAATTATAAATGTACTTAAACGTTTTATTTTTACCTTTTTACGGTGCAGTTGTTAGTGGTCTTTTTGGTCGATTTATTGGTGCAAATGGTGCACGTGTTATTTCGACAACTTGTCTTTTTCTCTCTTTCTTCACGGCGTGTTTTATCTTTTACGAGGTTGGTTTCGCCGGCTCAGTTTGCTGTTTTACTTTATTTCGTTGGTTTTCATCGGAATTATTGGTTGTAGATTGGGGTTTTCTATTTGATCCGCTTACGGCTATTATGTTAATAGTTGTTACATCAATTTCTTCTTTAGTACATTTATATTCTTGTGAGTATATGTCTCATGATCCGCACATACCTCGTTTCATGAGTTACTTAAGCCTTTTCACTTTTTTTATGCTAGTCTTGGTTACTGGTGATAATTATGTGCAAATGTTCTTAGGTTGGGAAGGAATTGGTTTGTGTTCTTATTTGTTAATTAATTTTTGGTTCACACGTTTGCAAGCCAACAAAGCAGCTATCAAGGCCATGATAGTTAATCGAGTTGGTGATTTCGGTCTTGCGTTGGGAATCCTTATGATTTTTAACTACTTTTGCGCATTGGATTACGCAACTGTATTTTCTATTGGTCACCTTTTAGCGGACCAAACTGTAACATTTTTTTGTTTCGATGTCCATTTGCTAACCGTGGTCTGCTTATTATTATTCGTGGGATCCGTGGGTAAATCCGCCCAATTAGGCTTACATACATGGTTACCGGATGCGATGGAAGGTCCAACACCGGTATCGGCGTTAATTCACGCGGCAACTCTTGTTACGGCCGGGGTCTTTTTATTGGCTCGTAGCTCGCCTCTTTTCGAATGTTCAACAACAGCTTTATCTGTTGTAACCATCTTTGGTGGTGCAACTGCATTTTTTGCGGCAACAACAGGTCTGTTGCAAAATGACATGAAACGAGTTATTGCATTCTCAACTTGTAGTCAGGTGGGTTACATGGTTTTCGCTTGTGGATTATCCAATTATTCTGTTGGTGTGTTCCATCTTGCCAATCACGCATTTTTTAAAGCTCTCCTTTTCATGGGGGCAGGGTGTGTTATTCACGCTGTTGCCGATGAGCAGGACTTTAGAAAGATGGGTGGGTTAGCTCGAGTTGTTCCGTTTACGTATTCGCTTATGCTTATTGGTTCTTTATCTTTAATGGGTTTCCCTTTTCTTACAGGTTTTTACTCGAAAGACGTTATTTTGGAGGTTGCATACGCAAAATATACCATTTCGGGCCATTTTGCGTTTTGGGCCGGAACCTTCGGAGCTTTCTTCACAGCATTTTATTCGATGCGATTATTATTTTTCACCTTTTTAAGCGAGCCAAATGGTTTTCGTCCTGTGATATTAAATGCTCATGACGGAGCGTTAAAATTAGTTTTACCCCTAGCCATATTGGGTTTTCCGACAATTTTTCTGGGTTACTTGGCTAAAGACATGATTATTGGTTTTGGTACAAGTTTTTGGGGTAACGCGATTTACACAGCACCTGAAAATACCAATCTTATTGAATCCGAATTCATACCTCTTTTCTATAAGCTTATGCCTTTAGTCTTCAGTTTGTCGGGTGCTACTGCGTCGTATGTTCTTTATTCGTTTTTTCAATATGAGCTATTTCGTTTAAAGTTAACAAAAGTGGGAAACTTTCTATATCATTTCCTTAATAAAAAATGGTGGTTCGATAAATTTTATAACGAATATATAGCTCAAACTGCTCTAAGCTTTGGGTATCACGGTTCGTATAAAACTGTTGATCGAGGTATTATAGAAGTTTTAGGTCCTGCTGGGTTGTCTAATGCGGTTTTTAAAGTGGCTTTCCTCTTAAACAAATTCCACACCGGTTTTATATATCACTATATATTAGCATTGTTGTTTGGTAGTACGTTTCTAATTTTATTTACCCGTATTGTTATTTTCGACGTTTTTGATATCCGCCTACTGGTTTTACTACTTCTAAGCCTTTTTGTGTAAGCAAATAAGCCTCGTGGCCTATTTATTCATGATATGGTAAAATTGACAAGTTTTAACTTGTTACTTATTTAAACCAACTTAATAGTATTTTGGTGAGGGGGCATAACTCAATTGGTAGAGTATTTGTTTTGCAAACAGAAGGTTTAGGGTTCAAGCCCCTATGCTTCCAATTTATGATCGATAGTAGATGACAAATTTATTATTATTTTTACCATTAAGTTTAGTTGTTTGTTCCATTTTTATTGCATTTTTACCAAAGACAAGTGTCGAATTTAGCAAGTTTTGCGCTTTAGCCGTTAGTTCATTTGTTTTTGTCTGTTCATTATTTTTGTGGGTTGGCTTTGATCAGTCGACGGCAAAATTCCAACATTGCGTTGAAGTATTATGGTTGCCATTAGCAAACGTTAATATCTCTTTAGGGGTAGATGGCATTTCTCTCTTTTTTGTTATTCTTACTGCGATGTTGTTTCCTCTTTGTTTACTGGCAAGTTGGTTTTCCGTAACAAAGTTTATTAGAGAATATCTAATTGCTTTTCTATTGCTGGAAGCTATTTTAATTCTTACTTTTTCGGTTACCGACGTGCTGTTATTTTACATTGCCTTCGAAAGTGTCCTAATACCTATGTTTATTATTATTGGTGTCTGGGGGTCTCGTGAAAGAAAAATACGCGCAGCCTATTTTTTCTTTTTGTACACATTATTCGGTTCGGTGTTACTATTATTAGCTATTATATACATATTTAACCGTTTCGGTACCACAGATTATGAAACTCTTATTCTCGTAAGTTTTTCTCCTTTGGAGCAAAAAATTCTATGGTTAGCCTTCTTTCTATCGTTTGCTGCTAAAGTTCCGATGTTACCCGTTCACATTTGGTTACCTGAAGCGCATGTGGAAGCACCGACAGCTGGTTCGGTTATTCTGGCAGGGATATTGCTAAAATTAGGTTCTTACGGACTTATTCGTTTTTCCTTACCTCTGTTCCCGGATGCTTGTGTTTTTTATACCCCTCTAGTCATGGCACTTTCTTCTGTTGGTGTAATATATGGTTCTTTAACCGCAATTCGTCAGACAGATTTAAAGAGAATTATTGCTTATACTTCCGTTGCGCATATGAATTTAGTGGTTATGGGAATATTTAGTTTTAACGTCGTTGGAATAGAGGGTGCCATTCTTCAAAGTTTAAGCCATGGTTTTGTATCGAGTTCTCTATTCTTGCTCATTGGTGTAGTTTATGATCGACATCATACTCGAATGGTTAAATATTATTCGGGTTTAGTTCACACAATGCCTATTTTTACAACGATCTTCCTGATTTTCACTATGGCGAATATCGCAGTCCCAGGTACTTCAAGTTTTGTTGGAGAATTTTTAATTCTGGCGGGGATTATGAAAATTAGTAGTGTGGCTACTGTATTAGGTGCGACAGGTATGGTTTTAGGTGGTGGTTATTCTTTATGGTTATTCAATCGAGTTTCTTACGGTAACTTAAAGATCCAATACTTTAATCACTTTAGTGACATGGACAAACGAGAATTTTGTGTGTTTTTCCCTCTAATTTTAGGAACGTTAGGTGTTGGAATTTATCCTGTTATTTTTTTAAACGCCATTCATGCAAGTACATATAACTTACTTGAAATAATTAACCCTATATTAATTTATTAGTTTTACATTTTTGCATTTTTGCCCCTGTCGTCTAAGGGTTAGGACGTCGCTTTTTCGAAGCGAGAATGTAAGTTCAAATCTTATCGGGGGTGTGGACCCTTTTCCTTCGCGAATTCTACCACGTTTATGCGATGGTTGTTGGAATTACGAAAAAAGGTTTCTTAATACACTTTAAAATTTTGCAGTTGTAGTTGACATTTTGTTATTTTTTCACAGCCGCATAAAAAATTTTAGTAAAAACTATAATGACTAATCCTTATAATCTATTTGCAAATAATCTATTAAAAACTTTACCGTGCGTGCAAACATTTACCAGTCATAACGAATTAACTTGTTCGGTTCCGTCTAACTTTGTATTACCGACGTTATTATTTTTACGAGATAACGTTAATTGCCAATACAAGGTTTTAACTTCTATTACAGCTGTTGATTTTCCGGAGCAACCCTTACGTTTTGAAGTATCTTATGATTTGCTAAGCTTAAGATTTAATTCACGAATTCGTGTTAAAACTTACGTAAATGAGGTAACGCCTATTGAATCGTCCGTACCTGTATTTTCCTCAGCTAATTGGTTAGAACGCGAAGTTTGGGATATGTTTGGTATTTGTTTTGTAAACCATCCCGATTTACGCCGTATCTTAACTGATTACGGTTTTGAAGGTTATCCTTTAAGAAAAGACTTTCCTTTAAGCGGTTTTGTCGAAGTTCGTTACGACATAGCATCTAAACGTGTTGTTTGCGAGTCCTTAGAGCTCGCGCAGGAATTTCGTTCGTTTACTTTTTCTAATCCTTGGTCAAATTAATAAATGTATTTAAGTCTTGGTAATTTTATAATTGTTAGTGTTACATTGTTTACGATCGGTTTAGTAGGCTTTCTTGTAAACCGAAAAAATATTTTGCTTTTACTTCTTGCCCTTGAAATCATGCTACTTGCAGTTAACATAAACTTTGTTGTTTTTTCTGTTTTCCTAGATGACTTACTTGGTCAAGTTTTTACGTTAATTGTCCTTACCGTTGCAGCTGCTGAATCGGCTCTTGGTTTAGCAATTTTAATTGTTTATTATCGTGTTCGTGGTGGTATCGCACTTGACACAGTTCAAACTTTACGTAGCTAATTTTAGATGGTGCAACCGCAAACAAGATTACGTGTGTTTGATAATTCTGGTGCGAAACTTGTTCAGTGTATTCGAACATCCAATAAACAGAGATCTAGTTGGGGCTCTTTAATTTTGGTTTCGGTAAAACAGTTACGAAGTAAAAATAAGATAAAATTAAAAATCAAAAAGGGTTCTGTTGTTTTTGCCTATGTTTTGAAAGCAACGTTACCCCTAAAACGGATTGGCGGCTCACGACTAAAGGCGTCGTCAAATGGTGTTGTTTTGTTAAATAAACAAATGCAACCAATTGCCTCGCGAATTTTTGGGGTTGTTCCGAAAGAACTACGAAGCAGTAAATTTTTAAAGTTAATAACCTTGTCAGGTACAACTATTTAATTTTACTCTCATTAAAACCCAGCTGAGTTTCCGATTGACTGTGAAACTTAAAACAGCACCTCTAATTTTTAAATAATGAATTCTTTAATATTTTATCGGCGCGTAATTCAACACGAATTATATTGCTGCCAAAGTGGATTTCCGCGTAATTTTTACCAATTGATTAAATTTACTCGGTTTACTGCTACAATAACACCTCGCCAACATAGTCTTTCTCGCCTGGTCATATTATTGGCTGTTTTGCAAGTTATTTTAAATAAACGCGCGACCCTTAAATTTATTTCGTTGGGAGGCGCAAAAAAGATATGTGCTTTTTCCCAGTTATCAAGTCCCGCGCGAGTCTTAGCTTTAAAAGACAATTTGTTTAACTTTACTTTTTTTAAGCAGCAACGGCTTACCCACTTGATTTTTGATAATAAGTGTACATTCTTCTTTAATATTCATGCGCTTATGTTTAGTACATTTGTTCAATATTATCGTTTCATTTTCAATATACCACGCCTACGTATTTCACTACAGGTTAACTTATCCCCAAAGGCCATCTCAGCGGGCGTTTACGCTCGACTATTACGTTTACCTTTAGTTTAAAATACTTATTAAATTATCTTTACAAGATTGAAGTAAGTTGGTTCTCATACCGCTTTAAATATTGTGTTAACGTGTGGTGAAAATAGCTCAATTGGTAGAGTGTAACCTTGCCAAGGTTAAAGTTGTGGGTTCGATCCCCGTTTTTCACTTCACAAACCTTAAATTTATTACTATGTTTTATTTCGCTTTAACGTTACTAGAGTTGTTAGTAGTAATTGTGCCTCTTTTAATATCTGTGGCCTATTTCACATTAGCAGAGAGAAAAATAATGGGTGCTATGCAGCGCCGTAAAGGTCCAAACGTTATTGGTGTTTTTGGGTTATTGCAACCACTAGCTGATGGATTAAAATTGTTTGCTAAAGAAACAATTTTACCCAGTACAGCTAACACCAGTATTTTTTTATTAGCCCCGATCGTTAGTTTTCTGCTATCACTGATGGGATGGGTGGTTATCCCTTTTGGGTTAAATATTGTTATCTCAGACACGAACATAGGTGTATTATACTTGTTCGCGATTTCGTCTTTAAGTGTTTATGGTATATTAATGTCCGGATGGTCTAGTAACTCAAAATACCCTTTTTTAGGTGCACTTCGTTCGACAGCTCAGATGATTTCATACGAAGTTTCCATTGGTTTTGTAATTATTTGTGTTGTTATTTGTGCCGGTTCTTTTAATTTGAGTCAAATTGTTCTTGCACAACAAACAGTGTGGTTTTTTATTCCTTTATTCCCAATGTTTTTGGTGTTTATCGTATCGGCTTTGGCTGAAACAAATCGTCATCCGTTTGATTTACCAGAGGCTGAGGCTGAATTGGTGTCCGGTTACAATGTTGAATACAGTGCCATGGGTTTTGCGCTATTCTTTTTAGGTGAATATGCTAATATGCTACTAATGAGTAGTTTAATTTCCATTTTTTTTCTGGGCGGCTGGTTGGCCCCTACTTTTTTATTAAGCTGGATTCCAGGTCCGTTCATTTTTAGCCTTAAAATTTGTTTATTTGTTTTCGTATTTGTCTGGGCGCGAGCGGCCCTTCCGCGTTATCGTTACGATCAGTTAATGGCATTAGGTTGGAAATGTTTCCTCCCACTTTCTATTGGTTGGTTAGTTCTTGTTAGCGGTGTTTTAATAAGTTTTAACGCTTTACCATTATAATCTAAGTCAATTCTTATGCAGTTTATCCTAAGTTTTCACACAAACACAAAAGCTGATGGTAAAAAGCTAATGGAGTTTTTCAAGTTTTGATCGCAAAAGACATCAACCCCTTTTAAACTTCTTCCTTTGAGAAAAAAAACAAAACTATTAACGCTTATAAAATCTCCACATGTTTTTAAGAAATCAAAAGAGCAGTTTTTTATTTCCCTGTTTACCGTACGTGTTAATTTAGTTATCGTCAACCTAAAATCATTTTATAAGATGCTGACTTATTTAATAAATACTGTGGATTTATTAAGTGTAAAAATAGAGGTGCGAAATAGTTAGAAAAGTAATTTATACGTTACAAGGTTATTAGTAGAGGAGGAGCTGTATGCGAGTTGATACTCGCACGTGCAGTTCTGAGACGGGGATAAAATCCTAAGTCTATCTGTAAATTTTCTTTAACGAGTAAAAGGTAGTTCCATTAGCCGTTTATTAAAATATTTTTATCCGGTTTAATCGGTGCCATCGATTCGAGTATTAGTGCGCATAAATCATCCCCTGGTTGTAGAGAATGAATTTCAATCCCTAACTCTATTGTTCTTGTGGCCAAATAGATAAGGCGTCGGTCTTCTAAACCGAAGATTTCGGGTGCAAGTCCCGACAAGAATATGGTATAAGCTCTCGATAATGTGAGGTGTCATTTAATTTTATTTAATAAATAATAAGAAAAAACATTAATTATTCGAAGGAGGATAGTTTAATGGTAGAACTAATGTTTCCAAAACATTCGGTGTGGGTTCGATTCCTACTCTTCTTGTGTGGAACAAAGCTTATAGTTTAATTGGTAAAACGTGTTGCTCATAACAACTCTACTATAGGTTCGATTCCTATTGAGCTTAAACCAGGTGACTACCGCAATCCATTATTACTCTCTCTATAACATATAATCAATAAAATGATCTTACAAGCTGCTAAATTTATTGGTGCTGGTCTTGCAACCATCGGTCTTGCTGGTGCAGGAGTTGGTATCGGTACTGTTTTCGGAGCATTAGTTTTAGGTACTTCACGTAACCCTTCTTTAAAAGACGAATTATTTCGTATTGCAATTTTAGGTTTCGCTTTAACCGAGGCTATCGCTCTATTCGCCCTAATGATGGGTTTCTTAATTTTATTCGCACTATAAGGTGACTATCTTTTTAACAAGATAACATCTTTTGATAGATTTGTCAAATAAGGGTCTTAAATTCGTTCAAGTCGAATATCTATCTCTTTATTCTGTTGCTAAAATAGAAGAAGTAAATTATCTACAAAAATTTCGGACATCTGTCAAAAATGAGGAAATTTGTTTTCTTAATCTAACTAAATATAAAAATTTAACAATGAACTCTGTTTTTTCTGTTCAAAATCCGGTTTATACATGGTCTTCTCGTTGGTTATTCTCGACAAACCATAAAGATATCGGAACTTTATACTTAATCTTTGGTGCTTTTTCAGGTGTAGTAGGTACAACATTATCGGTTTTACTACGTATGGAATTAGCAGCACCCGGCAATCAAATTTTATTAGGTAACCACCAACTTTACAATGTTATTGTTACTGGTCACGCATTTGTCATGATTTTTTTCATGGTTATGCCGGTACTTATCGGTGGTTTTGGTAACTGGTTTATTCCACTAATGATCGGTGCTCCTGATATGGCTTTCCCACGAATGAACAATATCAGTTTTTGGCTTTTACCACCTTCATTATTATTATTACTGGCTTCAACATTAGTTGAAACCGGTGCGGGAACTGGTTGGACTGTTTATCCTCCACTAAGTTCTATTCAGGCACACTCGGGTCCATCTGTTGATCTAGCTATTTTTAGTCTGCACGTAAGCGGTGCGTCATCAATTTTAGGTGCCATTAATTTTATCACTACCATTTTTAATATGCGTGCACCAGGTATGACCATGCACCGTCTACCATTAATGGTTTGGGCTGTTTTAATTACAGCATTTTTATTATTACTGTCACTGCCAGTTTTAGCTGGTGCGATTACAATGCTACTTACTGACCGTAATTTCAACACAACTTTCTTTGATCCGGCTGGTGGAGGTGATCCTGTATTGTACCAACATTTGTTCTGGTTCTTCGGTCATCCGGAGGTTTATATTCTTATCTTACCAGGTTTCGGTATTGTTAGTCACGTTGTTTCTACTTTCTCGAAAAAACCTATTTTCGGTTACCTTGGTATGGTTTACGCTATGCTTTCTATTGGTGTATTAGGTTTTATCGTGTGGGCTCACCACATGTATACCGTAGGTCTAGATGTGGACACTCGTGCGTACTTTACAGCTGCAACTATGATTATTGCAGTTCCAACTGGAATTAAAATTTTTAGTTGGATCGCTACAATGTGGGGAGGTTCGTTAAGCCTAAAAACTCCAATGTTATTTACTTTAGGTTTCATTTTCCTTTTCACCGTTGGTGGAGTAACTGGTGTTCTTCTTGCTAACTCAGGGGTGGATATTGCCATGCATGATACATATTATGTGGTTGCGCATTTCCACTATGTTCTTTCTATGGGAGCAGTTTTCGCCATTTTCTCTGGTGTTTACTTCTGGTTTTCGAAGATTACTGGTGTAAAATACTCTGAGGTTTTAGGACAAATCCATTTTTGGGTTTTCTTTATTGGTGTTAATATCACTTTCTTCCCAATGCACTTCTTAGGTTTAGCTGGAATGCCTCGCCGTATTCCAGATTACCCAGATGCTTACGCGGGTTGGAATGCTGTTGCTTCTTACGGTTCATACATTTCAGCTGTTTCAGCTGTTTTCTTTTTCTACGTTGTATGGGTTGCATTAACTGAAGGAGAGCGTGAAACTAGTAAAAAAGTTTGGTAGTCTATTAAACTAAATTTTTAAATAGGACAATAATCTGTAAAATTTACTTTACAAATTATCACCACTTTATAACTTTTTATGCAAATATAAATTAATGGTCAAATTGATGGTCTTCCAAACCGTAAATACTGGTTCGATTCCGGTTATTTGCTCGATACAAAATTAACGGTTATTGTAGGTTTCAGAGTGTGGCACAGTTGGTAGTGTTTCTATTTTGGGTGTAGAAGGTCGTTGGTTCGAGTCCAATCACTCTGTTCAGGATGTGCGTCATAATTACGCGGGTCTTTCTATCACGATTTTGGAAAATTTGATATTTTGCAAAATTGTAATTTACCGGGTATAAAAGTTCTGTATTCGGTGGAAGTGATTAGCTCAACGGTAGAGCATCTCGCTTACAACGAGAGGGTTAAGGGTTCAAATCCTTTATCACTTATATAAAAATATCGCTAACACCCGTAACAGCGTGTTTCTTAGTCCGGTGTTTTTAAGCTAACTTAATTATTGGTGTTACACATTTTTATTTTATAAATATAGTTTTATTGATTTAAATTGAGTTTGATCTTGGCTCTTGATGAATGCTTGCACCACGCTTAATACATTGCTAGTAGAACGATTTTATTAAATAGTTGCGCAGAGGTGAGTAATATAGAAGAATTGTAATTTTTAGTTTGAAGAATAGAAGGATATTTAATATACAAAAGCAAATGCTTTTCCTTAATACTTTAAAAAGTTTGCTTTGCTGATCAAACAGCTTCTATAAATTTATGGTTGTTGGTTACGGTAAAAGCTAACCAAGCCGATGATTTTTAGTTGGTCTTAGCGGATGATCAACCACATTGGAATTGAAATAGTTCCAACTCTTTTTACAGAGCAGCAGTAGGGAATCTTGGACAATGCGCTAACGCGTGATCCAGCGATGGTGCGTGAATGAAGACAATTTTTTATGAATTGTAAAGTTCTTTTATTGGCTAAAAAAATGATATAACCAAAGAAAAAGCCCTTACCAATATGCGTGCCAGCAGTAGCGGTAATACGTGAAGGGTTAGCATTATCAATTATTATTGGGTGTAAAACATTTGAAGGTGGCATACACGGTTGTTAAACATTTAAAATTGTAGGTAACTATAATCTTGTGTTTAAAACACTGTTGCTTGGAGTTTAAAAGAGGATAGTATAACTAAACAAATAGGCGTGAAAACTGATGAAATGTTTAAGAATATCAAAGGCGAAGGCAACTATCTGGTTTTATTACTGACACTGCAGAATGAAGGCTTCGGTAGCAAATCGGATTAGAGACCCGAGTAGTCGAATTGCTGTAAACGATGGGTTCCAATGATTTGAAAATTTGAATTATTAGGCTAACGCTAAAGAACCCTACCTGAAAATTAAAACCGCAAGGTTGAAATTCAAAAGAATTGGCGGGAGCTTACAAAGATGCTGGATTGTGTGGTTTAATTCGATACTACGCGAAAAATCTTACCAGTTTTTGCATAATACGAGTTTTGTTTGAAAAAAACTAAACAGTTTGTTATAAACAAGTATATACAGGTGTTGCACGGCTGTCGTCAACTCGTGCCGTAAGGTGTTTCGTTAACTCGATAAACGGGTGTAACCCCACTGCTGATAAATTAGATTCAGTAAATTTTTTGCCTGAAGCAAAATGAAATGGGATTACGACAAGCACTCGTGACCTTTATAAACTGGGCTACTCACGCAATACAATATTAACTACAAAGCGAAGCGATAATGTACAATTGGAGCAAACGTGAAAGGTTAATTAAGTTCGGATTATATGCTGAAATCGCGTATATGAAGTTGGAATCATTAGTAATCGGAAATCATCATGTTTCGGTGAATAACACTTTTAAGCTTTGCACACACCGCCCGTCACACGCTGGAAGTTTATTTCTTTTGAAGATTTAGTTGAAACGTTCTGTTTGATTAACAGAATGAACAATCAATTCCATAAAAAAGTAAATGACTAGAGTGAAGTCGTAACAAGGTAATGCTACGGGAACGTGGTGTTGGATTATAAATTTGTTAAATTTAATATATAAAAAAATTAATTCAGTCTAATAAGTACCTGAAATCGTACGTATACCGCACTCATGTTGTTACCTTATTAGAAAAACCCAGATACATCATATGGAAACGGGTCCTGGATAAGTGGTCGAGCGGTTTATGGCATTAGTCTTGAAAACTAAAGTATACACTATACCGCAGGTTCAAATCCTGCCTTATCCTGTAGGAATTCTTCAATAGCTTAATTGGTAAAGCATGCGACTGTTAATCGTTGGAGTATTGGTTCAAGTCCAATTTGGGGAGTTTTGGAAAAATGACGGAGTGGTTTATCGTAATGGTTTGCTAAATCATCGTATATGTGCGCTATAATCATTTTATTAGAAATATGTTTTTAACGAAAACAAATCTTTTAAGCAAAGATTCGGTTTTGGGCTTATAGTGTAAGTTTTACAGCAATACTAGAAGCAAGCCTTAAGCATCAATGAAGCCTATATGCCTAGTTGATTGACCGATTTAATAAATAACCCCATAACAAAACGATTCTTTTATCTGAATAATTATGTTTCGTCGAATATATAACGAAATAGTTTAAATTAATATAGTAGAACGGTGGGCGAATTATTTAGTACTAAACTAATAAAAGATTATATTTAATTTTTAGGTTGCCTATGACCTAAAATTGGGGAAATCTTGTAACACATTTTCGTACATTGAATAATACGGATCTGTTAAAAGTGAAAAAGAAAATAATTTAGTTGTTTTCTTTAAATAAGCTGTATGATATTAAAGTATCATGTACATGTTTAAAACACGCAAAAAATCTGAAAAAAAATTGTTTGCTATGTGCTAAAAATATTAAATTCAAATTAATATTAGACTATTCAAATATACCGTAGGTTCAAATCCTACTTTTTCCGCGGTTGCTGATTTGGCGAAATGGTAGACGCGAGGGATTTAAAATCCCTTTCCTAATGGGAATGGTGGTTCAAGTCCACTAATCAGTAAAATTTACGGGTAGTTGGTTTATCTACAAAAAGGTTGCGGAATAAAGCAGTGGTAGCTTATTAGGCTCATAACCTAAATGTCGTTCGTTCGAATCGAACTTCCGCATACCGCCTAACTTAGAATGATAAGTGTAAAACGGCGTATTAACAAAGTTTGTAGTTTAGTGGTTAGAGCATTCGCCTGATAAGCGGAAAGTCGTTGGTTCGAATCCAATCAAACTTATTGCACTTAAGGAATATTTTGGTATTAATGTATGGTGGATGCAATTATCGTAAAATGCTAGATAAATACTAACGTAAGAGCAATCTAGCGATCCACTTTGCACGAAAGTGCCTTTTAAAAAAATTGTGAATTGAAACATCTTAGTAACTTAATATAAAAACCAATCGGTGATTTTGCTATTAGCGGTGAGCAAATGCAAAACTTAGTCTAATCAAACAATATTATAAAATTAAAAAAAGGTTATAGTCCTGTAGTTATTTAGTTTGATTCTCCAGATTTGTAAATTGTAGAAAACTAATTCTGCAAATTTTGGTAGAGCCGACTTCCTTGTTAAAAATATCATTAATGTCCGATAGCGTAGCAGTACCGTAAGGGAAAAATGAAATAGAATCTGCGGAAGTGAAATAGAACTTGAAATTGAGTGTAATTAACAGTAGGAGCTTAACAAAAGCTACTGCGTACCTTTTGCATAATGGGCTAACGAGTTTATTTAAATTGGCAAGTTTAAGGATATATCTGAGACGAAGTAAACGCAAACATTAATCTGTGTATTTAGTCAATTAAATAAGACCCGAAACGACGTGATCTAACTATTAGCAGGCTATAAGGCCGAACTCGTGTGCGTTGCAAAGTACTGAGATGACTAGTGGTTAGGGGTGAAAGGCCAATCAAACGTCGTTATAGCTGGTTTTCCGCGAAACGTGTTTTAGCACGATGCTTAAAAAATTTAATAGGGTAGAGATTTTAAAACTAGGACTAAATTGCCGAATTTTTTAAAACTACGAATATATTTAAAAGTGAAATTTAAGCGGTCACACCAAGGGTGCTAAGATCCTTGGTGGAAAGGGAAACAACCCTGATTGGATATTAAGGTCATAAAGGTTACTTTATTTTTAAAGTTGCAAATACCGTTTTACACTCAAAAGGTAGGCTTGGAAGCAGCCATTCTTTTAAGAAAGCGTAACAGCTCATTGAGTTATGTGGCATTTGTACTAAAAATTACTGAATTAGTAGTAACCGCCGAAATACCAAATTCTTTCAGAATGGTAGCGGAATGTTCTGTAAATCGAAAACAATTTGTTGAAAAATAAATAGGAGATATCAGAAGTAATAATGTTAGCATGAGTAATGATAAATAACGTTAAAATCGTTATCGCCGAAGAACCAAGGTTTTCGACGTCAAGGTCAACTGCGTCGAGATTTAATAAAACGGTACCTAAGATTTTTTGCGAAAGCAAAAATCGATGGCTTATTAGTATTTTATTTTTTGTAGTATACAAAACTTGTGACTTTTGGTTTTTACCAAGATTAGATAGTTTTCTGGAAAATATTCTATAAATAAAACCGTACCTAATCCGACTCTGGTGGTTCTGTTAAAATAAATAAAGGCGAATGGTAATTTTAAGCTTAAGGAACTCGGCAAATTTACCTCGTAACTTCGGGATATGAGGTGGTTAACACCGCTATATGCGGACGGTAACCCTTTGATTGTTATTTGTAGCGACTGTTTAACAAAAACATAGGTGAGTGAGAAACGTAGTGTGAATTATACTCACTGACGCCTGCCCGGCACTTTTTGGTATAATAAAAATGGTGTTTGCTGTTTTTAAAACCCTTAGTAAGCGGCTGCCGTAACTCTGACGGTACAAAGGTAGCGAAATTCCTTGTCAAGTAAGTTTTGACCTGCATGAATGGCGTAACGACTGCAAAACTGTCTTAAGCTTAAACCAGTGAAATTGAAGTAACAGTGAAGATGCTGTTTATTTGCAGCAAGACGGAAAGACCCTATGAACCTTTACTGATAAATTCTATTGTAGTAAAAACGCTAATTATGTAGGAATAGGTGGTTGTAAAAATTCTAAATTAACAAACGTGAAATACCACTTCTTAGTTTTTTGTGACATTTAAAAAAAAGTGGAATTTAGTCAGTTTAGTTGGGGTGACTACCTCTTAAATTGTAACAGAGGTTTACATAAGATATGTTTACGTGTAATAGCTATAATATATTTAACTGTGAGAAATACGTTTCAAGCAGAAGTGCAAGCTGGTTATAGTGATCTGTTAAATTTGTTCGGTTAGATTTAACACTTAAAGATTAAAAGGTACTCTAGGGATAACAGGCTAATGGTTTTTGCGAGTCCATATCAACGAAACCGATTGGCACCTCGATGTCGGCTCATCGCATCCTTCAGCTGCAGATGGTTGAAAGGGTTTGACTGTTCGTCAATTAAAGCGGTACGCGAGCTGGGTTCAGAACGTAGGACACTGCGTTAATTAATAGTAATATTAATTTAAGTACTAACTCATATCAGTGAAACCTTCTTTAGCTGCAAACTGGCTAAAATGGCAATACTGAGCGAAGAATTTAAAAAATTAGAAAATGAAACTGCATGAAAAGGAAATAGCTTATTTAAGTGGGTTTTTGGATGGAGATGGCTGTTTGCTTTCTCAAATCGTTCGAGATAGTAGCTATAAACGAGGCTTCTATATCCGTATTAGTATTAATTTTTATCAAAAAACCAAAAGGCACTGGTTCCTCTTGCACCTAAAACATTTGTTAAAAGATGGTTCAATAGTAACTCGTAAGGATGGTATGTCAGTATATACTATAGTAGGTAAAGAGCCGGTTAGAAAAATGTTAATATTATTTAAACCCCATTTAAAGATAAAAAAATCTTTGGCACGACTAATTTTACGAATCATTGAAGACAAAGGAACTGTTACGACGGATGCTGAATTTATAAAAGTATGTGAATTGGTAGATAAAACAGCAGAGCTAACAGATTCGAAGAAGCGAACTATCACTTCTCAAACAGTGAAGGATTTTTTAATTTCACGTGCACAGACTAAAATAAAACTAACACCCGATCCTGTGTAGAGATAACGGGTAGTGTGTTTATTTTGATAAACAGGGAATCTTACTGTTTATAAAACGTTAGCTCCTATATAAACGAATATAGGATGAAGGTATAGTCGATGCTTCATGGAAACATGAAGGAATTACATGCGTGAGACAGTTTGGTCCCTATCTACTGCAAATTATTAACATAAAAAACTTGAAGAGGAGACGTTTTTACGAGAGGATCGCGTACTCATTTGCCTCTGGTTATTTACGGTAGGTTTTTACCGTTTTGAAATCGCTACGCAAACATAAGATAACAGTTGAAAGCATCTAAAACTGGAAGTTTTCTTCAAATTTTTTAAGCAGGTGGTCTATCACCACCTTGATAGGCATTTCCATATTCGATTTTAAGATCGTTATGGAGTGTACTAAGGCTAATCTCAAATAATTTATTTATTTGTCGTTTACAATGTAGTAACTATAGTAGTTATGTACGCTGTAAACGACAAATAAATAAATTATTTGGGGCGGGGGATTATAGCGGTGCCCCCAAAGAAATTCCTTATACCAACAAGGATGGTGAGACTTGTTCTTTAGATTAGGTTATTACTCAAATACAATATTTAGTATTCACATCGAGCAAAACTTTAAAATACAGCAATAAAATATTTTAAAGTTTTGCTCGATGTGAATACTAAATATTGTATCTTAACGGGAATGAATTTTCACGAATGGAAAAACAATCCGACAAAAAGCAATAGTTACTATACCTCAAGACCGTCTAATTTGTTAGCGATCCAAGTAACATAGTTGTTTAAGCTAACGGCTTCAACAACGATTGGCATGAAACCGTGGTTTACACCGCAGATTTCGCTACATTGGCCAAAATATGTACCTTCACGTTTGATAAAAACTGAAGTTTGGTTTAAACGACCAGGACAAGCATCTACTTTCACACCGAAAGAAGGTACTGCCCAACTATGCAGTACGTCAGCTGAAGTGATTAAAACACGAATGTGTGTTTGCACCGGTAAAACAACACGGTTATCAACTTCTAGTAAACGTAAATTTCCACCTGTTAAATCGTCCTCTGGGATCATGTATGAATCATAGTTTAAACTCTCACCGCCTTCTAAGGTAGCGTAATCAGAGAATTCATAGCTCCAATACCATTGATGACCGACTGCTTTTAAAGTAATTGTCGGATCGATTAATTCGTCCATAGAGTATAACAGAGCAAATGAAGGAACTGCAATAAATAATAAAACAATTGCGGGTACAATTGTCCAAACAATCTCTAAAGGTGTTGAATGGGTAAATTTAACAGGGGTTGGGTTTGTTTCTTCATTAAATAGTATAATAGCACGAGCCATAAGCCAAGAAACAAATACAACAATAACTGTTAAAAATGTCATAATATGATTATGGAAGTTAATAATACCTTCCATAATGGGGGTCGCTGGATCCTGAAAAGATAGAGCCCAGTTTTCGGCAGCATCTAAGTGAGAAAAGTTAAAGATTAAAAAGAATAGTCCTATAAATTGGAAGTTCATTTAGGTTGATTTAAGTCAAGTCATCTGTTATTTACGTCGATAAGATTATGAACAAAATACAGAAGATTAACAAAAGTGTAAATACCACTGGTAGGAACACAAAATTCTACTGCATTAAAGCGTGATAAAATTTTTGTGATTTAATCTGCTTGCTTGCGAGCATTTTACCATTAATTTTGAAGCACGTGTTACTGTGTTAACAAGATGGAAATCGAACACGGAAGCTAGATAAGGCGTACGAGCAAAGCGTTGGGTTTTAGTATAATGTAAAACGCTACTAAACGCGCTAAAAGGTGCTGGAATTGTATTTAATTCCTTCATAGCTGGCATATAAACATCGACCGAAGAACCTGTAAAGTCAGGCTCTAGAAGGGAAGATGTGAAAAAATTAACAGGTATCGCCGCGGAAGATGCGGTTAATAGAGCTGTGTTAAATATCGACGAAATAGCGCTGTGTGATTTTGCTTCACCAAGCCCTTTGCTAACAACATTCGATTTTTGAACTCGTCCGTCGAAAGAAAAGAAAAGACCGGAAGTCTCTAAAAGTGAAGTGGTTGGTAAAACTAAATCAGACGAATTAGTGAAAAACTGGTTATGGGCACCCTGGTAAACAATTACTTTAGAGGGATCCGCAATTAATGAGTTAAGCGTATCAACATTGTGATCTTCGCCAATAAGGTAAACAATGCTAGCATTGTTTAAATCTTCTCTGTTGATCGCTCTAATACCACAGGCTGCGGCACCCACAGCATTTGTCTCACGATTTAAAAATCCTGTCATTAAATCTTTGTCAACACCGATGTTTGCCACCTTTTTTAAAGAAGCAAAAACGGTGAGAAATAAGTTTCGATCAACACGTTTAAATACGCTTGAACCAGCTACAATAGCTGAAGTTTTTGTAACAACTTCTTTACACAATTTAGACGAACCTTCACCCAATTTAATTAAAAATGAAGTAGAAATACCGGTAAAAGTAGTCGCGAAAGTTGGTGAGTGTGGCAATCCAACCGAATAAGTTTTAAATAGACCAAACGTAAATCTTTTACGTAGTTGGATATTAAAAACAGCCGCTTCAAAACGCGGATTGGTACCTATTAACACACAAAGCTCTGTTTTGGGTAAATCCGTAGTGGTAAAATCACACCCGAAGAAGGTGGTGGAGTCCAGTTCAGCCACTGGAGCATATGTTCCACTATGCCCAAATGTTTTAATACCAAATTTAGAACAATTTTGCTTTAATAAAAAAAGGTCATCTGTTGACATAGAGTTACTACACACAACGGCAAGTTTAGAGAAGAGTTGCCCAAAAGTAACAACTTTGGTGAACAATGCTTTGTTAACCAGGCTTTGTTTTAATATTAAAAGTTTGTTAATATTTTTAAGAATAGAAGCAACCATCTTCCAACTTACAGGAGCATGGTTAGCCTGTAAAGTTCGGAAAAAGGGGGTACCCAAACGTTGATTTTTATAACCATCAAAAGAGAAACGACCACGATCGGAAAGCCAAACTCGATTAACGAAATCGTTTTGTTTTGGTTGAACTCGTAAAATCTCTGTTTCTTTGAGCTCCACAACTACGTTTGCTCCCACGGCATCGGAAAAATCAAGAGTCTCTGTTGAGCGCAATTCCCACGGCCGCGCAGAAAACGCGTATGGTTTTGACGTCAATGCGCCAACGGGGCAAACATCAACTAAATTACCAGATAATTCAGAACTCATTAACTCACCAACATATAAACCAATTTCGGTTTCTTTTCCACGATTGGTCGTTCCCAATATACCGACACCCGCAATTTCAGACGCAAAGCGAACGCAGCGAGTGCAGTGAATACAGCGAGTCATAATGGTTTTAACTAGCGGACCTAAGTTTTTGTCGGAAACGCCGCGTTTGAACTCAAAAAAGCGACTTTTATCGCTACCAAAAGTTAGGGCTTGATCTTGTAGATCACATTCCCCACCTTGATCACAAATTGGACAATCTAATGGGTGGTTTAACAGTAAAAACTCTAACACACCTTCGCGCGCCTTTTTCACCAAAGGTGTGTCGGTAAAAATTCTCATATTTTTTGTAACAGGCATTGCGCAAGAGGCTACGGGTTTTGGTGATTTCTCAACTTCAACCAGACACATACGACAATTACCCGCAATTGGGAGTTGCGAGTGGTAACAAAAACGAGGCACAGTTACACCCACAGTTTCACACGCCTCTAAAACAGACGCTGTTTGAGGCACTAAAACGTAATTATTATTAACATATACAGGAATCATAGGAATAATATATTAGCGAATAAAAAAAACAGCTGAATTCGCATCACGCGCCATTTGGCGACTAATAATTTGGTAATGGAGAGTATTGTCAAACTTCAGTGTCAATACAACAGCACCAATTAAAGAAAGTAATAAAACGATACCTGCCAGAAGAAGGTAAAGATAATAATCAACGAATAAAACACGACCTAATAATTGAACACTATCTACATTATCGAAGATTGAAAACCAGGCCCCGTAAGTAATGTCGGGATCTAAAAAATTATTGAAAATTAATCCAGGAAACTCTACTAACTGAGATGCTGAAAAAATTACAAAGAAAAAAAAACCCACAAAAGGGGTAAATTTTGCGATATCGTTATTTCTTGCGGCTATTTTTATATCCAACATCATGACAACGAATAAAAAGAGAACCGCAACTGCTCCCACATAGATAATAACTAAAATGATTGGGATAAATTCTAATCCCAATAGAAATAATAAACCAGAGAAGCAAAGAAATGATAAAACTAGAAATAGCACGCTATAAACAGGGTTTACGGAAGAAATAACCGAAAAGGCGCTAACTAAACCTATAAACGAAAAAATAAAAAATAAAATACTTGTCATTAATCAAATTTTGAAATAATAAATATACGAGAACAACGAGACTCGAACTCGCAACCCTAAGCGTGACAGGCCTAAACTCTAACCAATTAAGCTATGTTCTCCAGTGCAATCTCGTTGATCTTTTTTAAAACAATTGTTATTTACTATGATGGTTTACTTTAAAGTTTCAGAGAAAATTTTTACAATCATTTTTAAGTCAAAACCACTTTTGATCAAATTGGCTTTGAGTGTGTCGAAGAAAAACGTTTTAATTTGAAAATCATTCGGGGGACTAGTTTTGAAAAACTCTTTAAATTCATCAAAATTGACAACCTTAACATTAGAAAATGTTTTTATTTTATCAAAGTAATGATCTGACTTAAACCCCTCTTTTACAAAAATATAGGTGACATTGTAACCGGGAAATTTTTTCTCTACGTTTTTAATAACGCTCTCAAGAAAAAATTCTTGTGTTGAGGGTGGAAGATTAAAATTAGTCGCTTTACCTTTTATGTTAAGACAGTAAATAATTTTATCTCTCTTATTTTAGATAAACACATCAATTATATGACGCTTGCGGTCTTTAAGATTAATATTCACGCTAAAAGATCTAGTAATCTCATAATCTTCCGAACAATACGTTTTTTGTAAATTTTGAAAAAAAAGATATTCTTTATGGTAACCCAATTTAATTGATGTTCCATGTAAAACACTTGATAACTTAACTATAAGCTCGAATAATTGCATATGATTAGATGTTTATTTGGCAACACACTTTTTACTCGGCCAGAATGAAGTTTAAATGAATATTGTTGCGCGTACTCATCAAAAATGTAATTTTTGTACAAATTTACTAAAAAATCTGTTTTGTTTACAATCATTAAACATTTATTTTTGGTTTTCGAAAACTTCTCAAATAAGAGTTGGTGGTTTTTTTTATCAAAAACGTTGCCGTTATAGTTATTGAATATACAATCATATGGAGGATCTAAAAAAAAGAGATTATTTTCATCATTATATTTGGTAAACATAGATTCAAAACTTGCGTTATAGATTGTCGTATTTTTCAACAATTTTTCATATCTACAATCTAAAAGATCTAAGAAATTTATTTTTTTGTATCGACCAAACGGAATGTTAAAATTACCACTTTTGTTATATCGTAACATACCCCGATAACAAGTTTTTCTTAAGTAGAAAAATCGTTTAGCTACATCTAAAGGATTTTCTGTCGACATACTATTTCGTACCCAATAATAAGTTTTTTCGTCATTAGGGTGGTTCAACATAAAATCATAAATTTCACGGGATTTTCCATTCTTTATAGCGGAATAAAAACAAAAAACTTCATAATGTGTATCAGAAATTGCATTCTTTTTATTTTGAAGATGAAGAAAAACTGACGCACCACCAATAAAAGGTTCCACAAACCTATCAAACGACGTCGGAAAATAATTAACAAACTTAGGGATTTCTTTAAATTTACCACCCGACCACTTAAACAAAGGCTTTAATTTCTTTGTTTGAAATGTTTCATCTTGCGTTGAAACTAATTTTTTTTCTAAAAATTGAAACTCTTCTTTTCCAATACGTATCTTTTGTTGATTGAATAAAACCTTGTAACAATAACCTTTACCTGTTACGTAAACTGATTGAATATTTTTATCCATTAATAAATTTTAAAAAGTTATAAATTAAATTTGCATCAATTTTGAACCCCTGAAGTAACACTCGACTATTTTTGCTTTGAAAAACGGCTTTTGTAAGAATGGACGCGCTTGTCAATGAAGTTAACGCTAACGACACGCTTATTGAAAAAAGGATGATTGTGGGCATCTAGAACTTGCGTGTGGATAGTGGGTAAAGTTTCTAACCTGTTAAGTGTAAAATTAGTTGCACCGCTAGAAAAAACGGATAATAGGAATAGTTTGGAATTATTATTTTTAGTGGGAATCATAAGTTATTTTGGTTTTAAAATTATAAAACAATTTTGTCGGATCAGTCATAATAAAATATTTAAATTATATCGGAAATTCAATAACTTTAAATTTCCATTTGCTTTGCAAAATAGAAACTATTAAATCATCGTAAACGGAATCCGTAACAGCACGCGATTTTACAATAGTTGTTGCTTTTGAGCTACTAGACTTAAAATAATACAAACAAAGGATCAAAAAAAGTTGATCTATAGCCGAAGTGGAAACGGACAAACAGTAAAACGAATTACGGTGCTCCATTAAAGTTTCATAGAAGTTTTTATTTAATGAAAGGTCATATGTATCCAGATATTTAGCAAATAGCTTTGTGCGACGATAAGTAAACACGGCCATTTTGCCCGCGATTATGGGAACTTGCACACTTCTTGTAGCTAAGACTAAGTACCACACCCGAATTAACGATTGATAGTTGGTTTGGTTCTTTATTAACGGTACATAGTCAACACGAAAATCATTAAAAACCGCAGATTGTTTTAGCTCTAAGTTGATAAATTTACTCTTAGTAACAAACGACGTGTTTAAATTACTTTTTCGTTTCTGAGTAGTTGCTTTAATTAATGAAAATAACATTTATAAATGTGATGATATGAGACGAATCGAACAAGGCAATCGATAATGAAGCTCTTTCAAAAAAGAGGCAGTTAATTCGCTGCGTAGGCCTTCAATTTCGAACAATACAGAACCACGTTTTAGGCTGACGATCCAATCGGCGACCGATCCCTTTCCTTTACCCATTCGAACACCAACAGACTTTTCTGTACGTGGAAGAAGTGTTGCGTTAGGGAACTTTACTTTACCGCGGCGTTTAATAGTCTTATTTATTAATTGATTTAACTTTAAAAGCTGATCACGCGTAAGCATAGTGTTTTCTGCGACTTTTAATAAAACAGTATTCGGGCTGATAAATGAATTTTTTTTTAAACCTTTTGCCTTTAAAAGCTTCTTCGATTTAATTCTGTGTTTTCTAATATTAGGTACTTCAAACATTTTTTGGGAAATAATTTTAACTTAATCGCTTTGTACCGTATTTTGATCGTGCAGTTTTGCGATTTTTCAAACCAAGAAGATCGTATTTACCACGAACCACGTGATATTTAACGCCCGGTAAATCCTTGACACGCCCACCTCGAATAAGTACGGTGGAATACTCCTGCAAAGTATGGCCTTCGCCCGGAATATACGCGGTCACTCGGGTATTATCACTTAACCTAACCCTAACAACTTTACGTAAAGCTGAATTCGGTTTTTTTGGCGTTTTTGTATAGACCCGCAAACAGATACCTTTACTATGTGGCGTTTGATTTTTTAGATTCTTCGAAATATTTTTTTTTCTTGGTTGATTACATAATTGAGTTAAAGTTGGCATATTATGAAGGAAAAAATTAAAAGAAGAAGGCAGGATTCGAACCTGCGACGGTATTTCCAACAGATTTACAATCTGCCGCTATAAACCACTCAGCCACTTCTACTAAATTTATGAATTTTGAGGGGGGATTAAAGATTATCGAAACACAAATCTTTACCTCTAAAGAGTACGAATTACAACTTATAAGCAAAACATACTTTTTCTTCGTACGAACCCAGAATGTTTTTATATCCTGCGGCGTGCTGGAGCGCGACAACCATTGAAAGCAACGTTTGTTACGTCAATAACCTTAATTACGTTTAAACGATTTTTAAGAAATTCTTTTACTAATAAGTTACGAAAACGACTAAATCCTCGAATTTTAAGAATAAAAACTTTAAAAGGGTGGCGTTTAATTTGTTTTGCAGCCTCCTGTATAATTTGTAAAGCTTCACGTCGAATCTTTTTAAAACCTAAACCAGTTGATGAATAAACTGCTTTTACTTGGGAAGTTCCCGAACAACTTAAAACGAAAAAAATATTATTTTTTGTGAAATAAACTTGAATCGTGCCTAACATCGTTTGACTGTTTTTGCGTTAGTGTGGGTTCGCTGCCCTCGAACAGGTAACTTTAAAAAATGACGAATACCTCGATAGCAACGTATATGCAGCAAACGTTTTCGGTTAACCCACGTATAGTAACTTAGTTTATCTAAAATTACCGGTGTATTGTGTTTTACGCTTAGAAAAAATAATTGTCGCTTTTTTGCAATAACTATGTGTGTCGGGACTTTTTCGGTTACCCCCAAAGAGGATAAAATTTGTTTTGCGGAATAGATCCCAACACCATAATATTTCTGTAGATTTTTTTGTAAATTTTTCTTGTTTTCTAAGTCTTTATTAAATAAAACAACCATTTTTTTGCCAAAGGAAGGACTTGAACCTCCAAATCACGAGGATATTAGAACCTAAACCTAACGTGTTTACCATTTTCACCACTTTGGCATGGAAAAACAAAGCACATGAAATTTGTTAAAATTACTAGTGTAAGTTTAACGCGTCGTTTAGATAAATACATGATAAAACTGCGAAAACATACGCTTGAATACATGCAACCATGGTTTCTAAGCCCATTAAAATAACAAGAATGAATAGCGGAACAACGTGAGCAATGAAGATTAACCCACTACCCAGCAACATCGACCAAGAGAAACCGGCGATAACTTTTAATAAAGTGTGACCTGCCATCATATTTGCAAATAAACGAACACCTAAACTAACTGGACGAACTAAGTAAGAAACCAGCTCAATAGGGATAAGAATAAACGCTAACGCTAAAGAAGAGCCCGCCGGTAAAAACAACGATAGTGCGTGAAAACCGTGCTCACGAACAAGAATAATGTTAATCCCGATAAAAGTAGCTAACGCAAGAGCGAAAGTAACAATTAAGTGGCTTGTAATAGTAAAGCTATATGGTACAAGACCAATAACATTAGCAATTAAGAGAAATAAAAATAGGGTGAAGATAAAAGGGAAGTATTGTTGACCACGAGGGCCTACGTTGTCTAATAACATACCTAAAACAGTTTCATATAACATTTCGATGATATATTGCCATTTTGACGGAAGAATACGTAAATTAGAGTCCGGTCCGCATAACATAGAAAATAGTAACGCGAAGAAAAAAATACCTAAGCAGATTATAATAGTGGCATTTGAAATAGATAAATCTAAAGCTCCTAAACGGAAGGCACAAACGGGGATGATTTGAAATTGCTCTAAAGGGGTTGATAATAAAAACATTTTTATAAAATTTTAACTTGCCCACCAATAAATAGTAACGAAAAGGAACAGCCAAACAACATCAACAAAATGCCAATACCATGCGGCAGCTTCAAAACCAAAATGGTGTTCTTGGGTAAAATGATGGTTATACAGACGAATGGTACATACAGTTAGAAAACAAGTACCAATAAAAACATGAAAACCGTGAAAACCAGTCGCCATGAAAAAAGTAGAACCATAACAACCATCAGAAATAGTAAATGGAGCACTATAATACTCAAAAACCTGAAAACCTGTAAAAATTGCAGCTAAGATAACTGTAATAATAAGGCTTAGAATCGCCGGCTTACGGAATCCAGCACAGATTGCGTTGTGAGACCAAGTTACTGTCGCTCCTGAAAGTAATAAAATTAAAGTGTTAAGAAGTGGTACTTCCCAAGGTGATAGAACGTCTATACCATTAGGTGGGTAAATCCCACCAATATCATGAGCCGGTGATAAACTAGTATGGAAGAATGCCCAAAAAAATGCAAAGAAAAACATAATTTCGGAAACAATAAATAAAAGCATACCCCAACGCATACCAATTTGCACATCGGCTGTATGTTGTCCTTCAAAGGTCGCTTCGCGAATAATATCGCGCCACCAAACGAACATAACAAATAAGATAGTTGAAAAACCAGTAAAGAAACAAGCAAGGCCGCCAGAATAAGAGTGCGCATACATTGCAAAACCAATTGTCATAGAAAGCGCACCGATAGAGGTAACAAATGGCCACGGTGAAGGATCAACTAAGTGGAAAGGATGTTTTTGATTATTTTTATAAGTAACGTTTAAAGTATTCATAAGATAATAATAAGATTTACTAGCCAACTTTTAAAGCACGGGTCTTTAAAAACAGTTGAACTAATGAGTTCATGTAAGACGGTAAAACGGCTTGACGAGGTGATAATTTATCACCGCTCGACAACCACTGTGAACGTGATTCTAGAGAAGCGTTAATACCACCCATTAAAGAACCAGATAACGCAATAAACTCCTTGTCATACGATTCAATAATTGCTGTAGCTTCGGCTTTCAACGCCGCGCTAGAAGACATATCTTGTTGTAATTTTTTTGCTCGAGCTTTTAAAACAAGAGTTAATTTGGGGATGATGGTTCCTAATACGAAAAAATAAAAACCAAAGAAAACAATTGTAAACCAAAATAATTGATTGAAAAATGTAACTGTATCAAGTTGAGGCATGATTTTTTTATTTGACGCCAGTTTTACCAACTAGCTTTGTAAGCACCTTTTATAAAGCCTCGTGCTTGGTAGGAGGCGATTGCCAGACGGTTAAATCGTAGGCAGCGAAAAACCGCACGAGATTTACCATTAGCATTGCAACGGTTGTTTAACTTTGTAGAGTGGTTCGTAAAAGACAAAAATCTTTTCGAAACATTCCACTGAACAGATAATGCGAGTTTACTTTTCGAAATAACTGTCTTTAAAATTCTATTTTTGATTTCCAGATTATGGCAATCAAGTCGATTAGGAATGTCTAATTTTAAACGCATATCAACTTAGTTACCAATCTAACCCTCCAATTTTCCACACATAAATGTAACCCACCATTAACTCGAATAGAAAGTCGATCATAATCCAAAAACCATGCGCGTTAATACTACTAAGGCTAACACCCCACGGGAAGAGAAACATGGTCTCTAAATCAAAAACCACAAATAGAATCGCGATTAAATAAAATTTAACGTCGAAACTATTTCGTGCGTCTTCGTACGGATCAAAACCACACTCGTACGCCGATAATTTCTCAACATCCGGGCGTTGGAAAGCAAGTAAGTATGAAAAACCAAAAATAACTAAAGATAAAACAACACTTAGAATAAAAACAATTAAAATAGGAGCATAAGCGTGAAAGAAAGGAGTCATAATAATAAATTATAAAAATAACGAAAACGCCATTTTATGTGTTAGCAGGTTTAGCAATAAAGGATTGTAGAATAGAAAAATAATACCAAAGAAAGATAAAGTAATCACTACCCCCTGATTAGCAGACAAAGGGGCATAAAAAGCCCATTCCGTGTGACTACTTTCAAAATAAGCAGATTTTATTAGGCGAATATAATAAAAGGTCGAAACCACACTTGTTAAAATAATAAACGAAGCAATACTAAAAAAACCTGAATTTAAGGCTGATTGAAAAATACCTAATTTTGCGTAAAACCCGACAAGTGGGGGGATACCGGCTAGCGAAAATAAACAAACAGCCAAAATAAGAGCTAGAACAGGATTAACTTTAACCATAGCGTTCAAATCTGCAATGGTAGGTGTATAAGAACCAACGGAATCGGCACGTTTTAATACCGACACGATGCCCCAAATACATAATCCGGTTACCATGTAAGAAAATAAGTAAAAGAATACTGCACTTACACTTTCGGGTGTAAACATCGAAGCACCAAGTAACAAATAACCAACATGATTTATACCACTGTACGCCAATAGTTTTTTTAAACGTTTTTGTTTAAGCGTTACAAAAGAACCGATTATAACAGATAAAATAGAAGAGACTAAAAGTGCAACACCCCAAATTTCTGAGCTATTGGCCAATGCCGCGTAAATACGAAATAAAAAGACTAAAATACTTATCTTAGGTACAATAGCAAAGAATATTGTACTATTAAGCGGGGCACCCTCGTAAACATCCGGTGACCAGATATGAAAGGGAGCAGCGGCCAATTTGAACAATAAACCGATTAAGATTAAAGAGAAAGCGATATCGGCCAAAGTTTTAAAATCATTCATCTCGAATAATAGTAAACTTAAAACGGATAAGTTTGTGGTACCAAAAAAGCCATAAAGAAGTGAGACACCAAATAGCAGCAAAGTCGATGAAAACGACCCTAATAAAAAATATTTTAACCCGGCTTCAGTGGAATACGCAGAATCTCGCTTAAAAGCTGCCATAAGATAAAAAGCAAAACTTTGAATCTCAAGCGCTAAATAAGCAGTTAGAAAATCTGCGGAGCTAACAAGGATTAACTGACCAAATACGGCTAGCGCGACAATAACAAAATATTCAAAGTTGTTAATTCGATAAGTTTTTACGTAACCGGACGAGATAAGTAAACATCCGATTGAACTTGCCAAAATACTGATCTTAGCTATTGTGGACAACCAATCCACGACAAAAACACCGTTAAACACAGAACTGGAAACTAAAGGGTTATGAACAACTAATAATAGTGTGAACAGTAAAGCCAAAACTAACAAATAACCTGTATTAGCAGCAATTAATGGATAACGGTAATTGCGAGATAAACTAACAAAAGACCCAAAAAATAAGAGCCCAATGATGGATGAACATAAAAAAAGTTCTGGTAAAACTACTTTAATATTGTTTTCGAAAGCGTAAGAGAAAATCATTATTTTTTTGGTCTTAATAATATCCTAAAAAGGAAAGATCCAACTAAAAGTCCGGAGACATCTACCGTGCACGCATTTGCCTAAACGATAAACCCCAACGACTTAAAGAATGTGATAATAATATAATTTTTTTTGTAAATTTAACTTTTTTTTAACTGTTTAGTGCAAAAGGATTTTGTTAATTAAAAGGTGATAAAATTAACCGTAATTTAACCAAACTTTAATCCCAAACGTACCATACTTTGTGAAACACGGTAAACTATAATAGTCAATGGAGTAATCTGTTGATTGTAGTCCTATCACTCCCACTCTAATTTGTTTTGAACGTGCACGATTGTGCCCGTTGAAACGCCCACTTAGAAGAACTCGAACGCCGACAATGCGTGAAGAAGATCGCTTTTTGACTAAAACAAGTAAAAAAAGAAGGAAGTTTTTAAGAAAAGAAATAAAAGCGTTATGGTTTCTACTGGAACGTAATTCCAACTTAATATATTCGGCGAGTAAGCGCGCTCCTGAGTTCGAAAAAACTAAAACTGATAAAACGTGATTACTAATTGCATGACAAAAAGCAGAATACTTGAAGTCGGAAAATTCAACGGCACGGGTTATTCGTTTAAATCGTAATGAATAGATCTTTTTTAAATTAAAACAAGACACAAGAATACCCTTAGCACCTGTTAAGTTAGCTACACCGTTTAGTAATACTGACTCAAAGTCGCCGGATTTAATCGCTGGTAAAGCTTTCGAATTGCTAAATTTCGCTTTCTTGAAGAAAGACGGCATGTAAAAATACTTTACCACAACTATAATAACACCTCCCAAAGATTGTTCAACAGAAATACTGTGGACAAGGAATAATTTATTTGGGAAGAAAAAGGAAACAAAATTAAACACTTTAAGGAATTGCTGATTATTATATAAATAGTTAACGTTTGCCACGGACATTAGTTTTTTTCTTTGAAACAGCGAATTTATGAACCAAATAAAACTCACCAACGCGATGCCCAACCATAGGTTGAACAACCTTAAAAGTCAGTTGAGTTTTTCCCGTAGAGACACTGATTGAGGAGGCAACATCAGACGGGAGAATTACGCGCGACTTTGACGTAATCATCTGAGCAGCAGGGGCTTTCCATTTAGAACGAGACATAAGCAATTTAGAAATTAACGATTATAAAAATTTTTTATATTTTCATATTGAAACGCAAAACCAGAGAAATTGGAAAAACGGCCATACGAGTGGAGGAAAAAAGAATTAAGAACGAACGCTTGAGTTCGGTAATTAACATCAATATCAAAAAAGAAAGGAGTCGGTAAAGAATATCTTTCCTGATGAATACAGTCTTGTGGAAAAAGAAGACGTTTTGTTACGACTACAATATCACCAGGTTTCACTAAATAACTTCCACAGGTTATCGGGGTGGAACCAACGTGAACAAACTTATGTTTTATTAGCTGCCGTACGAAAAACAAACTAGGCACAGGAAAAAGTCGAAAAATTAAGAAATCTACGCGCAACCAGATTTGATTTAGCGCTTGCCAATTTTTTGTAGAGCGAAATAGATTTTTTAGTAAACTATTCTTCAGAAACACCGACAACTTAAAACGTTGTTTCGCTGTTAATAAGTTCTTGTAACGTTTGCTTAACGAAACAGGTGACTTTGGTAAAGCAACGATATCGTTACGAACAATGCGAGGTCTAAATAATTTCCAACCTCGACGACGCTGCGATGAAGTCTGCAATAATCGCTGCTTTATAGAAGCTTGTCGTGATGAGCGTTTTTGTTTAACTAGTTTATCAGCCTTAAAGATTCGAATAGACGAGAAAACTTTATACTTAACTAAAAATTTAAGCTTTGGTCGAATACGGACAGACTTTGATTGACTCATTATCGCACGAAAAAGGTATATTTTACAATAAAAACAAAAATAAAATCTTCGAGTAAAAACGTATTAATTTTTGGAATAAAATAAGAGGGGTCTTCCGGTACGTTGATACTATTTAAGCAAAATAAAATAACAGGCATATTAGACGAAACGAATTCTTTAACAATAAAGAGATTTGTAACACCAAATAGTAATATAACATCCGGCTTTGAGTTAAACCCCGTAAGTAAATGAAAACCGCTTTTTAAAGACTTCTTACCAGCTAATTCAAATAATCGACCTCGGTTCATTAACGTACCTGGCGCCCAATATTTTTCTTGACACAAAGAAACACGGTGACGAGTTTTTAGTATTAAGGCAGCCATTTGTAATAAGAAATAAGGCGATGTACTTTCCGCAAACATTATAAAAACGTGCTGTTTTTGTCCCAGAAAGCTATCGACTAATCTCAATAGTTTAACCGTTAAAGTAACCAATATACTATTATTTAGAATAAGGTTCTGATAATAACGCCCTAAAGCAAAACCATGGGAAATTTTATTTGAGGACGTTAAAAGAAAGTTTTCAGAGTTCAATAAGCGTACCAAAAGCTTCAACTGTAAAGAGTGCTTAGAATTTAACATTAAACTTTTTTTTTACTTGGTTTTGGAATAAACAAAGGCCCTTGTTTTAAAAAGATACCCTTTTGTTTGTAGACGTTATAGGATTTCAAACGAAATAGTAAATTAACGACTGAAGTTAGGCGGTTTTGATCTTTACTCTCAAATAAAATAACATTATTTTTTAGACGCACAAGGAAAATTCCTAACTGGATGGGTATAGCTACCTTATGAGAATAACTGATTTTAAAGTTTAAAAATTGACGATTTTTAAAAACGAAAAATTCGGCCCGATAACCGAGCCCCTTTACAACAACTTGTTTTTTATGGCCGCGTGCAAAAGTAGCTAGCTTTTTTACTAATTGAATTTTCAAGAAGTTTAGCGAGTGCTTTACTAGACTAACTGGAGCATTGGCTAAGACAACGAGACGTAAAATATTTTTATGCACGTAAACTTTAACAGTCGGGTCCAACACATGAAAAAGGATGCCACCCGTTGAATTTATAAACAATAATGTTTTAGCCTTATACACAAGACAAATATTATTGGGAAGAGGGAAAGAAAGAAAAAATAACCGCATTGATCATTGATTAAGTTTAAGCTATAAATAATAGAAGTTCACCACCGGTATTTAGTTTTTTGGCATCGCTAAGAGTGAGATAGCCAAATGGTGTGCTAAGAAATATCACTCCACCGTTGGAATTAGTCAACCACAAATGTTTATAAGTTATAAATTTTTGGACTGTTGACGAAGAAAAAGTACATAGTTTATCAATTGGGCCATGAGATCCAATAGTATACTTTAAAGTAATTTTCAATACCAGATTACGAGACGAACGATGTTTCAACAAACAAAAACCACTAATATAACCCGTTTTATAGAAAAGACTAACTAATTCAAGTATTTGTTTTGTTGGTTTTAGATAAAAATATCTTTGTTTGTTCTTATGGGCACACTTTAAATTCACAAAAAAGAGAAATAAAGCCATATGAGAAAAATTACAACATCAAAATAACTAATAAGTTATTTTATTTATGTTTGATCATTGCTGATTCAAGTACACCTAAACCCGGCAGAAGGACACAGAAAAATAAGAAATAAAGGACTGTAGCCAACTGACCAACTTCAACGTACGGCGACTCAACAACTTTTTGTCCAATCCAACCTAAAATTAAGAAATCGGCGAATAAAAACCAAAATAATTTACGGTAAATAGGACGGAAAGTTGAACTTCTTACTTCCGATTGATTAATGAAAGGGATTAAGAAAAGTACGACAATAGCACCAAACATCGCTATAACACCACCTAATTTATCCGGAATTGAACGCAAGATTGCGTAAAATGGTAAGAAGTACCACTCCGGTACAATATGAGCTGGAGTTACCATTGGATTAGCTGGGATATAGTTATCTGGGTGTCCTAAAAGATTTGGATAAAAGAATAAGAACACTGAGAAAAACACAATAAATAATAAAGCATTAAATAGATCTTTAACGTAACAATACGGATAAAATGGAATTTTATCAGTTGAAGAATCGATACCTAATGGATTATTCGAACCATCTTTGTGTAATAAAGCTATGTGTACGATAACAAGACCAGTAATAGCAAAAGGTAAAAGGTAATGGATACTGAAAAAACGATTTAAAGTTGCGTTATCCACACTAAAACCTCCCCATAGCCACTCAACGATTGACGGACCTGCTACAGGAATTGCCGAAACTAAGTTAGTAATCACGGTAGCTCCCCAGAAAGACATTTGACCCCAAGGTAAAACGTAACCCATGAATGCAGTTCCCATCATAAGCAGGAAAATAAGGACACCCGAACACCATAAGTGTTGACGTGGGTGCATATATGAACCGTAATATAAACCACGGAACATGTGAGAATAAACAATAATAAAGAACATTGATGCCCCATTAGCGTGTATATAACGGATTAACCACCCGTTATTTACGTCACGCATAATATGTTCAACGCTTGCGAAGGCTAAATCAACGTGAGGAGTGTAGTGCATTGCAAGGAAAATTCCAGTAATTAACTGAATACCTAAACAGATAGAAGCTAAAAGCCCAAAACTCCAAGCCCAAGTAATGTTGATGGGAGTTGGGTAATCAATAAGGTGGTTGTCAACGACAGCTAAAATAAAATCTTTGTTCCAACGATTATGCATAATTTATAATTTTTTTTTGACCACGGTCGGACTCGAACCGACGACAAGTGGATTTTCAGTCCATTACTCTACCAACTGAGCTACAAGGTCGTATAATATCCCCTCACGTATTTTCTCTGGTACGGAAATATTTAAATATAAAAATTACAATTTTAAAAATTTTTATAAAAATAGCGCAAAAGTGAAGTAAAAAACTTACTAAATAGTGACCATAGCTAAAACTAAACATGCGTGTGCCCCTATAGTTTTCCTCTGACACAGAAATATTTAAATATAAAAATTACAATTCTGAAAGTTTTTATAAAAATTTATTCGATTAACCTGAGGAAGTTTTATAAATGAAAATTGTTGAAATACTATTTTGAAAAAATACTATTAAATTACTTTGAGAAGTCTAGTCACTAGAATAAAATAAAATGGGTTGACAAGTTAAGAAATTTTACAAAAATATAATT
>JACLAA010006294.1_pt1 | contig 35671 bp, 27 predicted proteins | sample 8027891 | NCBI WGS metagenome assembly JACLAA01 (sample SAMN15724900, study PRJNA655200) | protist metagenome | isolation source: fluorescence activated cell sorting (FACS) single amplified genomes of... | place: Spain: Blaines Bay Microbial Observatory, Mediterranean Sea | collected 2016-01-19 | reverse complement strand
ATACTGGAAGAATTATAAAACGACTTCGTTGCAAAATCAACCGGGGATTGTCACGGACGTGTTTTATTCCGGTTCCGAGGACGATACTACGTTTCCGTGTTACCTAACGGCGACAAGTTCCGCCAGAGTAACCATGTACAATCAAAACGGGACGAAAGTATTAAAGACCTTCGCGAGGTTTAAAGACGTCGCGTTTAGTGGAGTGTTGAGAAAAGACGCGAAAGTGTTAGCGGTTGGTGGACAAAGTGGAATCGTTCAACTGTTTGACGTGAAGACGAGAAATATTCTTAGGAAGTTTGCTTTACACACGGGCGCGGTGAGAGCGGTGCGATGGAGCGAGACGAGTAACTTAAGCGTCGGTTCGAGTTCGGACGATACGACAGTACGGATATGGGACGTCAGTACGGGTAATTGTTCGCAAAGATTTGATGGTCACAAGGATTACGTGCGCGCGTTGGAATCGAGCCCGGAGCAAAATGACGTATGGGCGAGCGGTTCGTACGACCACAGTGTTAGGCTGTGGGATGCCAGAGTAGGACGAGACGCGGTAATGACTATGCAACATACCGGTCCAGTAGAAGATATATGTTGGTATCCAAATGCTAGAGCATTGGTATCGTGTGGAGGACCGGAAGTCATCGTGTGGGATGTCGTCAAAGGCGCATCGTCGTTCAATGTGAAGGATAGTAATAATAGCAACACTAATAGATTGATGCGTTTGACGAATCATCAAAAGACGGTGATGACGGTGAGCGTACACAAAGACTGCGGTCCAAGAACTTTGAGCAACAATAGCAGGACCGATGAATATCAGCCGAGGTTAATTACCGGGAGCTTAGACGGGCACGTGAAGGTGCATGAGATTGATACTTTTACCGTGAAGCATGCGGCGAAGTTTCCTGGTCCAGTGTTGTGTTGCTCGGTCTCTCCAGATGCTAACGTCTTCACGGTTGGTATGGCAAATAAAACTTTGTGCATCAGAAAACGAACGAAAACGCGCATTGCGGATGCAAACGCGAAGCCCACTCCCGGGCCAGGCGCAGGGAAATGGAAAATCACCTTGAAATCTGGATTCAGGATAAAACGACCGAGACGAATGGATGCAGGCACGATTGGTTACTTCACGAGGACTGGGAACGCGCAACCGCGCTTGAACGACGAGATTGTTAGACGCAGAAAACGTGTACGATTACAAGCACACGATAGAGCGCTGAGAAAATTCCGGTTTGGAGATGCACTCGATGCCGCTTTGAGTAACAGGAGACCAGAGGTTGTCATGGCTGTCATCGAAGACATTGAAAAAAGAGGAGGCATAACAAAGGCGCTAGCGAATAGAGATGAACACAGGTTAGTGCCTGTTTTAGATTTTATCGTGAAGTACATCGCAAATCCGCGTCACACGCGAGATCTCATCAGATTGTCTCAGGAAATTCTCGACTTGTATGGTTCTGATGTTGGAACGAATAAACGTGTCGATAGGTGCTTGAATCAGTTGAGAGAAAGAGTAATGCTCGAGCTCCGATTAGAAGACACGTTGGATAAACTTTCTGGCATGTGTGGCATAATTCAGAATTCGTACTAGTAGAGTGACTAATGCAATGTAAAATACTAAATCTAATATTCTAGCCTTCATGACAATCACGGAATGGAGCACCGACTGTATCATACTCACCTCCCAGTGCTAGCGCTAACGTGTGTCTTTCCTCAACGAACCAAGCCATAGGCAATGTCATTTCTAAGCCACATAGTGCGTTCGAGAGCTCGCGGGCGACGCTTTTTGCATTCTCGCTCGTGCCAGCCGTGCCAAGAAATCGAGCCAAAGTTGTGTGGACGATAGACATGTTCGAAACGATTTGATTGATTGGAGAGTTTGGAAGATTGTCGCGCAAAAGTTGGCGAAACTCGGAGATTTCTCCACCGTCTCTCGTATTTCTCGTGTTCCAAACACTTACTAACGCTCCACTCGAAGTCACAACGACTCTCTCGAGCGTAATTTTGATCGGACAAATTTGTTTTGCCGCTTCTTTCACCGCGCGAATCTCTTCTCGGATTTCATGATCCTTTGCTTTGTGCGCATCGAGATGATGCGAAGTGTGGTATACAGAAGCATGAAAAAGCTCCACATTTTGTAACCAAACTGACGTTTCTTTCGAGAATCCATACTTTTCGAGCACCTCACGCGTAACTTTACCGAGTTTCTTTGTACCTTCCGACGTGCTCGGAAATGGTAACACGATCGCTCGCACTGGAATTTCAAGCTTTACTAAAATTGGTGTGACCTCATCCTTCTCGGTATCGATGTCGAAAACTTTTTCGAGAGTCAAATCGTTATTGTTGTTCGCAGTTTGGACGACGACTGTTTTCGAGGGATTGAAAATATCTAAAACTGTGGTATCTACTGTGCTATGGTACATCTTTGCGTAGAGTTCGGATCTTGCGTCGACGTCCTTGGATTCACCAAACGGTGCAAGCGTTTGTCCGAGAATATACTGACATTTTGACGACAAATCATGCCACCATAACTTGCGTTCTCTATTGGAAGGATGAGTGAGACTGTCGCCACTCGTATCCGATGTTCGCACATCTCGTTGATTTGGTTCGCGCAAACTTTGGTCCATACTCAACTTGTTAAGAGATGACGCCTTTAAGGTGGGGGACGATGTTGCCGCATATCCACCATTATTATCAGCTCCGTTTAAAATGCGTCGTTTGATTGCACTCGATACTATACCAAATAGTATGCCAACCAGTACGAGTCGATTCAACAATTTTGAGCGTCTTCTTCTAGCCACACTCGAAATACCCCCAGGTCTATGTTTGGAATGATATTGTGAAGACATTACTCCTTGATTTCGATATTCTACTTTCTCCCTTTCACAATCACTTTTGTGTGTATGCTTTTACTTTGCGTTATCCGATCCTCTAAAAGCCATAGTTTTCAGCGGGTCATCCGTGGCAAAATACACGTCGTTCGTCACGTCGTATTCCGAGAAGAGTTTTCGAGAATCATTTTTCTCTCGCACGTGTTCGTTTAAAATCCGTTCTCTCTGTTTCGCCAAACTCAAGTGCGCTCGCGCGGAGACATCCTCGTCGGATATTTTTAACAATCTCGACAGTGTCTCTTGATCCACGATGGTCGATTTGTTATTTGTCATCTTAATGACGACGATTGAAATAAAAGCAAAAGCGCGGAGAGGGGGAGAAGTGTGGAAAAGTCGTGACTTTACAACAAAACTAAAAACTAATTTTAATCCAATTGCATTCTTGATTGCTACTTTTTCACTCTTTTAACCCAGTGACAGGCAAACCAGAAGCGCACGAACCATCCGAAGGTCCTTCTACGTCGCTACCTCCAATATCTAAATCGTAATAGCACTCCGCCGGCGGTCTCGGAGTGGCTGAAAAAGAACACACGTCTTCTACGCTACAAAAATTCGTCTTGCCATTCAAACGAATAAACGCGCCTTCGTTGTCGTGTCTAGTGTCTCCGAAATCTCGAAACTGAGGATAATCTGGAGCTGAAAAGATAGTAACTAGTTTACCATCCTCGCCTAAATCGTGGTCGACGCAGAAACCGGATTGAATGGAGGGCATTTCCGGTCTATCTTCTCGAGCATCTGGACCTTCGTGCGAACGAATGACCAACTTCAATTTCTCGTTCTTCATAAATGCTCTCGATTGTTCCGGTCCAAACAGAACACCTATACCTCTTTGTACATTTGGTTTTAATCCATCTAAATGCGATGGATCCGACCACATGACATCGCCAGCTACTAATGTTCGTCCAACGCCAGACGGATCGAATCCGCCTTTACTCGATGCGCTCAACTCTTTCAAGGTGCCCAACTTTGGGTTCAATTTCGATTCCGATTTCTTCTGAGACGGTGAACGAAAGAGTCCGCCGTGCAAAACTAAAGCTGATGATCCTATTTTACACGCTAAGGGCAACGCCGCGCAAAATTTCAAAAACGTGGGATAAATATGGTGCAGAGCGTTGGCGTCACCAAACTTCACCTTCAACTCACGTTCGAAACCGTAACACGACGTGCAGAACTCGCTCTCGTGATTCCCGCGAATTAAAATCACGTCTTGTGGGAAGCATATTTTCATTAAAGCGAATGTCAAGAGCGTTTCGCACCCCCAGGCACCTCGATCGACAAAGTCGCCGTTGAACACAAAATTATTCCTCGAGGACGGTTTCCCTGCCAACTTTAACATTTGTAAGACGTCGTGAAACTGTCCATGCGTGTCGCCGACGACATTGACGACTGTCTCCTCCGGATTTTCTGGTCGTAAATACACGTACGTGTTTTCTTGCTCTATTATTTCAGTGCAATGGCTCAAGATTGATGTGAACTGTTGCGCGGAGATGAACTTTTGTATTCTCTTGGCGACGCCAGAGTGCGTGTTCGCTTCTAAATTTGACTTTAAACGCTCGATGTATTCTAAGGTTATGTGTTTCACTCCTGGGAAGCCATTCTCCATGGACGAATGATGCGTCATTAGTGGCATCACTCTTATGTGTGATATTGTTATTACTTGAGTTCAAAACAGGAGAAATGACGATATAAAGAGGTACGAAGCGTTTCGCAAACAATAAAGACTTTACCCAACGGGCGAGGAAAATGAGCTCTCTTCTTCGTACATAAAAAAAAAATGAGCGGCATTTCGTCGATGATAATGATGTGAAAAAAATGGATTTACTGTTGTTTACACTGCTCGCCCTCTGCCGGCGCGGGCTCGTTTTCTTTAGCGGCGTTGGGAGGCATTGGCTTCAACTTTTTGGCCTGAGGTTGTTCGTCCCCGACCGCGACGGTAGTCGGCGCAACCACCGGTTTTCGTTGCACGCGCACTGGTTGCTGCACGGGGACGACGCGTTTTGGTTGTAACTGGACAGGTTGTTGTTGTTGTTGAGGGACAATTTTTTTACGAACTTGTTGCACTTGAACGACAGTTGTTTGCTCGTTCAATTGTGGTTTGTCGAAACCGTCCGTTTCAATGCCTTCATTCTTGTCACTGCTGGTGGCGTTCGGGTCCGGTTTCACTACGCCTCCGATGGACGCAAATGCAGCTCGAATAGCGTCCTTCGCCGATTGTTCTTGGTCCGCGAGGCCTTTGAGTTCGACTTCTTTCTCCGTGAAGTCACCCAATACCGCCCGAATAGTCTCAAATTCTTCCGTGCGTTCTGTGTTCTCCTTACCGCCATCTTTCAAATCGTCTTCTTCTAAACGTTTCAAGCGAGCTTTCAACACAGCGATGCCACGTTGACACGTTCGCAAAGCTTCCTTAAACCGATCTAAAAGCTGGTATGCGAGCGACATGTTTGACAAAACCGCGGCAATTCTTCTATCGTCTAAACTCAACTCTTTCTCGTAAATCTCCAAAGCTTTCGTTTCGTCTTCAATAGCTCCTTCAAAATTAGACTGTTCTTGATTGATATCTCCAAGGTTCTCGTACACCGAAGCGAGTTCGAGAGCGCGTTCCTTTCGCAAAGGTTCTGGGTCTGGATTCTCTTTCGTCGTTTCAAAATGTTCGAGATAAATTAATCGCGCGTTTTCTAACAACTTCCACGCCAATTCCATGTCCGTTACTTCCTCGTCTTCACCTTCTTCCCCGTTCGCGTCTTCACCATCTTCTTCGTTTTGTTGTTTCTCTTCCTCTTCCTTCGTCGCATTTTCCGTATTCGCATCGCCACCGTCGGTGTCTCCACCAGCACCGCCCGGCGCGTTCACTCCAAATACCGTGTTATCTTCTTGTGCCTTCCAAAATAAAACACATCCGTACTTCAAATACGTCGGCGCGGCTTCAATGCTTCCTTCGCCAAATATATCGTTTCGAATTTGTAAACTCGACCCGAGAAACTGAATGGCCGACTCCAAATCGTTCGCACGAATAGCCGCGATGCCTGCTTTGTAGGCCGTATCAGCCGCGACGATTTGCTTTTGTTTCTCCGCATCTTCTCCTTCTTCTTTAGGGGATGATGATGTCATGTTGAAGGGCGCGAGTAGTACACTTTATGGCGCAAAGATTGATTTCGCGCGACAAGAAACAAGAGAGTTTAAAGTGGAATTTGAAAATAATGTCAAAAAACGTCGACTCCCATCAATTTCCTCGCTCTCTCTCCTTTTTTTTTAAAGATCTTTCCTTCTCTCGTCGCTCGAGTCTCTCAAGTCGTGATGCTGTCGTATCAAAATTAGAACAACATATTTTTTTTTACGACTCGCACACACAAACGGGGCGCACTTATTGAAGGCACAACGCCGGTTGAGAGAAAGAGAAAGAGAGAGAGAAAGAGAGAGACAACGACGACGAGGACGACGACGACGAGGACGACGAGACGGAATAAATATGTTTGCGACAGCGACGAGTAATTTGTGTTGCACTGCTTCCACGTATTCAACGACACATTTTTCCAACAAGCCATCGTGTTCGTACACCGCGACACCTTTATCGGATCGATCGTTTACTGTTGGGAAATCTGTGACTGGAAGAGCGCGGGGGAGCATGTGTTCATCGTATTCTTCTCGTTGTCGCGTGGTGTCCGCGTCGTCGTCCGAAGAAGAAAGAGAAGAAATGTCCGGACGAACGGGCAACATTTCCCCTCCATCCACTTCTTCTTCTCCTTCTTTATTGACAAAGAGATGGAGAGTGAACTCGCTTCGAGAAGGAAACTCTGTTCGTACTACTGCTACTCATTATAATGATTATAGAAGCGATCTGATGAAAAATGCGTCGTTTATGCGCGCCATAGTCGCAATACCTGGGTGCATCAAGCACAAACCACTACGACATGTGATGACATCTTCTTCACATACTTCTTCGAGAGGAGAAAGACGCGGTGATGGAGTGAAAATGTCTTCTTCGGGATCAAAAGATGATGATGCATACGAAAGCAATTATGACGTCAATGGTGATAAAATTGGATCTGTTATGACAACCCTATCGGATATTCAAATGGATGTTTCCGACCAAGACCATCGGTCGCCGGATTCGGAAGCTGTGTTGAGTGCTGAAGAAGAGAGAAAATTACGACAAACTGAAGCTACAAATATAGTATCGAGGCGATTACAAAACGCAAGAAACGATCGTTTGCATTTAACGAAACCGTACGCGGTTGTGCGATTGAATAGAGTAAATGGTGTCGGGAAAGATGAAGATGGAATTCCTTACAAGCAAGTGATGTCCAGGCGACAAATGTTGAGAGATACAGATTTATCGCCACGGGATTTGCGTCGTATTGACCCTGTTTTAACGCAATCGAGCAACACCCCTGCAATTATTGTCCGCGAAGACTCGATATTAGTCAATTTAGGTGTTCGAATCATCATTCGGAAAGATCATGCGTTGTTACTTGGCCCGGACACGGAACCATCGTACAACTTTTTAGAGGCGTGGAATCAGAAAATTGCTGCTCAGAAAATGCTCAAAGGCGTCTCAAATGACGTTCCAAACGGAGGATCTTCCGTTGATGGCGGTGTCGGGTTCGCCTCCATGCAGCAGGATAGTGCTGAAGGTTTGGAAATCCCATTCGAGTTACAAGTGGTTGAAGCCGCTTTGCAAGAAACGGTGCACCAACTCGAAGAGAGGTTAGAAACGGTCACGAGGCGATACCGCGCTTTAGAACGTAGAATGCAGCTGAACATTAATAAAGAGACGCTTGACGAGTTACGCTTTATGAAACAAACTTTGGTTCAGTTGGAATCGAGGTCAGAAGCAATTAAAGAAGTTTTGCTCGACACTTTGAACGATGAAGACGACATCGAGAGAATGACGCTATCCTCCACGGCTAAGAAAGAAAACGAAGAAGACGCAGAGACCATCGATTACGAAGAAGAAGAAGTTGAAAACTTGATCGAATATTACTTTCAGCAGGCCGAAGCGTGCCATTCTGGTGCCGAGGCCCTTTTAGAGAACGCGAGAGATTTAGACGAGTCTGTGGCATCGTACCTCGCGGCAAGACGATTAGAGGTTTCAAAGTTAGAATTAACGCTCTCTATTGCTAGTTTTTCTGCAGCAATTGGAGCAGTTGTTACCGGCATCTTCGGGATGAACTTGAGAAGTTGTCTAGAAATGTCCGTCTCCGCGTTTTATATCACCAGTGGGTTGTTGCTATTCGGCTTGACTTATTGCAGCATCGCGTTAATCAAATGGTGCAGACGAAAAGGCGTCTTATAACAAACATCCTATTTGTATTAACAATAACAGTGAAACTGAACTACATACTCCCCACCCTACTTAGTACGGTACCTTACCATAATGTCGTTGACAATTCTAATTTAATCTAAATAAGCTACTAGTACGCATAATCTAAACTCTATACTCTACTCTTTATGTGCGTGTAACGTGCAAAACTGCTCTTTCCTCGTCCTCTTTGCGTATCGATTTCTTGCTTGTTCCACAATGCTCCTCCCTCGTCTGAAATCTTGTTTCAACTGAGACACGGGCGTAGAAAACTGAGGAGAGTCCAAAGGCCCAGGCGAGATTATGTGCACGACTTCGTCCAACTCAAACTCCAATTGGTTACGTCGTTTCACGATATCTTCTTTTAGTTTACAAGCGGCTCTCTGAATGGTGTATCTCTCAAACTCTCCTCCCGGCAACTTGTTCAGAAGTCTCTTGGATATACGAGAGAAAACTCCTGACATTTATTATGACCTATGGAATTTGCGAGAGTCTTTTTTGTGACGTTATTGTTTGACGTTTTAGGTATGTATGTAAATGACGACGACATACAAGTAGTTTTCCTTCATTATTGGGGCTAACTATATATTCAGACCAGACCAAGTTTAAAGACGATTTCAACACGGTTTGAACTACATATCTAAGGAAAAATCTACCTACACGTACCTAATGTCTCTTCGTTCTAATCGATAAAAGTGCCTCTACTAAGTTTGAAATCATGTGTGCAAACGCAAACACACCACCGCAGACGGCACATAAGCGAGTCAGAAAGTACACCACATGTGGTCGCTTCGTATCGATGGTCACCGCGATAGGAGAAAAATCGTACAAGAAATAAACCGCCGGCAACGATCCCGACCACGCGTCAGTTTTACGGAAATATTCCGTCACAGAATATTGGTTCGTCGAGACGCTCTTCGTCCAACTGAACAAACCTAAGAAGACGCTCCTTCGCGTTCGATAAAACGTAGGCACGAGCTTGAGAAAATACTTGTACACGCCGCTTCCATTTTCATCCCAGGTCAAGTCCATTACCCTATTTCTTCGCATTTGTCCTTTTTTCTTACCCTTCTCTCCTTCCTCTTTCTCTTTTTCTATTCTTTTCCTATCTGAACTCTTACTATTTTTGCTACTTCCGTCGTAGTGAAACTCATCGTCACTTCCGCTTCGCGTGACGCCATCCAACGGGTTGACCAATCCCGGATATCCAGCGCCAAACGATAAGTGCGTGATGGTATGCGATATGTTGATCTTATTCACCGCCCCAAACGCGTGTTGGAGCGTCTCGAATTCCTCCGCGTGCGCGGAAATGTGAAAATTCCCAGCAACTCTTTGTACGTGCATCCTTCCATACAATCGACAACCTTCTTTCTTCTCCACCGCTTGCTTCACTTCCCGTGAATGTTCCGCACGTTTCTGAAAGACAACCTTCATCCCCCCGCCGAAAAACTGCTGCAAGTCGTGCATGAGTTCGTCTTCTTCTTCGGTAACTCCACCGCCAGCTTTATCGTATGATCCTAACGATTTCCCATCCTCGTTCAGTCTTTCCTTGTGTAACTCCCCTCTCACATCTTGGTCATTCTTTCCAGACTGGTCGTACGCGTCCACCGATAACACAGAACACGGGACTCTCGGAAAGATAATATCCATTCTCACTGCCATCAATTCGTTTTGTGTGCCATCCACAGCCATTTGTTTCACCATCGGTGGCGTGATGTAACTCATAATTTCGTTCGCGCCTAAAATACACATCAACGCGATGCCGAGTAAAGAAACGACAGCACCAGAGGTTGTTCTCACCATCAGGTGGTCCTCAATTTTCTTATACGCGTCGAACGAAGATAAGGAGAAACCACCGCCCATATTTTCTTCGTTTGTTTTTTGAGATCGAGGAGGAAAATAAGGAGAAGAAGAAGAAGAAGAAGAAACGGAGGGACAGAAGCAAGGGAGGAAAACTCTCTCCCTTTCTCTCTCTCTCTCTTTCTCTCTCTCTCTGTCTATGTGTGTGCGTGTGTGCGTGCGCGCGTGCGTCAAAAGTGCGTCAAAAGTGCGTCAAATGAAAACAGATTTGCGTGTGTACATTGATTTTTTTTGAGTGCACAACTGAATTTTTTTTTACCGCTCACCCACACCACACAACCCAAATTTATAACCGATAACTGACGACGGTTGAACGACAAAAAAAAACGTGACAGTTGAAGAGAGAAGAGGATATAAACAACAACGACGGCTACGTTTCCCTTCCTCGCCTTAATTGTCCACCCCGATGATACAACCAATCGCAAGGGTGACGATGAAACCGATCATGGCTTCTTCTTCTTCTTCTTGCCATGGAAACGCGGTGAAGTTACGTCTCTTGCCTTCAAAGAGAAGCGGTTTCGTTAGTTCTTCTTCTCATTTCTCGTCAAGCAAAGTAAGCAGAAACAATAAAGAGAAGGAGAATAAGAATGCGCGAACGATAAGAACGATAAAAGCAAACATTGAACCGGCGACGGACCAAGACGACGACGACGACGGCGAACACTTTGCCGGCCCCGGTTTCTTGGAAGGATGGAAAGGCGAGTTGTTGTTGAAAAACAACTTAAGCCAAGCGGCTGGAAACTATTATGTAGGCATACGGGAGCGCTTGTTACAAGTCGATCCTGGTTTGAATCAGACTCTCATCTCCTCTGGAACGTCTATATCGCAGCTATTTGATCAAGACAAGTGGGAAAAGCATCGAAGGGTGAACCGCTTCTTTTACGATTTACAAAACATCCCAAGTTCAACGGTGTTTCTTCGGTTGGTGCGAGTGCTTTTGACGCTCTCGTTTCTCGCATACTTCGTTTTGATAATGCCGGAAACTTTATACAACGTTACGCACAAAATGATTCCATATGCAAGTGGTGTGGTACCAACGAGTCTATTAGAATGGATGAAACAATCGACGATAGGGACGTTTACGTTTCAAATTTCACCTTTGTTCCACACGATGCTCGGGACTGTTCTCGGTTTAGTGCTCGTCTTTCGAACGAACTCTTCCTACAGCAGATTCGTGGAAGGACGAATGGCTTGGGGTGCGCTCGTTCGCCGATGCCGTGATTTCGCTCGCTATAGCACATACATAGAAAACGAGCAACTGAAAAGGACAATGTTAGGCGTCGTTTCGTGTTATCCATATCTTTTGAAATCTAGATTACGGTCCGGTAGAACGCGAGAAAATAAAAATGACCCTTCCGCTTTTAGAGATACGCCGGACGAAGCGGTGACCCGCATTTTGAACAGAGTAGATGCCACTGAAGAAATTCCTATATTATTGAACGATAGCAGAAATCGCCCGTTTTTCTGCACCGTGCGCCTGACTCACTTCATGAAAACTGCAGTGAAAGAGGGCATAAACGACAACGCGCAGTTAATGCTCGAGCAAACGATTTCAGAAATTAATCAAGCCGGAGGCGTGTGCGAACGATTACTATCGACACCAATTCCACTATCATTCAGTCGCCACTCGTCTCGGTCCATCATGATTTGGTTGCTCACGTTACCGTTCGCGTTGTCCTCTATAACCACCGGATGGACGCTTTTACCTTTGATGTTTTGTGTGAGTTATCTCATTTTAGGCGTGGATGAGATTGGTATTCAAATCGAAGAACCGTTCGCAACACTACCGTTATCGCCGCTGTGTAAAATCATAGAGAGGGATTTGCAAAACGTGTTGGAGTATACCGACGGTAAATAGTTCTTGTTCTAATGTATTGCCAAATAACAGAATAACGAACTCCTCTTAATTTACACAAAATCTCTTTTCTTCATCACACATTTATTTGCGCAACCAAGTCATTTCTCACCGAGTCATTATCGAATTCTGGACTATAAGCAAAAAAGGGATGACATTGTCGACGACATGCTTCAAAGCTCAAACATTCATATTCCCAAGAAGGAGTACTACTACTTCTTCTTCTTCTTTTGGTTTACATCAACGAAGAACAAGAAATTCAAGAGTCATTACACCGAGGTTTCCTTTCGCGTGTCGTGCCGCGAATAACAACAACGACAACCCGTTCGCGTCGTTGCAGCATATACGGAGCACTTTGGCGGATAAACCAGAACTTGCGGTGAAGAAGAAAGAAAGAAGAAGCATGGAGATTGACGAGTTTGCGTACGAAGAAGAAAACAAAACTAAAAAAGCAACGAATGCAAAGAAAGCGGTGCCAACGTCCTCGCCGTCGAAGAATAGTAAAGGTGTTCGTATAAAAGTAGAAAGAAGAAAGAACAAAGTGGTAACGGTTGTATCTGGTTTAGAAAATCCAACGAAAGAACTGGTGAAGAAACTGAAAAAGGTCTTGGGTGCGGGTGCATCGCTCGACGTAGATAGAAGAGCGTGTATTTTCCAAGGAACGCACGCAAACGCTTTAGAGGATATGATTAAAGCGATGGGGTATAAAGACGTGAAAATAGTCAAGTAGATTGAATGTTAGAGTGTGTAGTTCGGTAGTTCGTTTATGTGCACTGTTGTGTTGTAGAAGAGCGTCTGCCGTGTGTGTTTACGCCGGCGGATTTCTCTCTTCTTTTTTTGTGTGTTCTCTTCAAACCAAACATCTCTCTTCTGACATTTAAAGCAATTACGTATTTTTTTTTTTCTTCCCTCATCCTTTCCTTTCCATCCCTTTTCCAAAGAGAAATCGTTCGTGTCGACGGCACAAAAAATCCAAGCAGGGAGTACAAATGGCTCGTACCAAACAAACTGCTCGTAAATCCACCGGCGGGAAAGCCCCGAGAAAACAACTCGCGACGAAGGCCGCGCGCAAATCTGCGCCAACGACTGGTGGTGTCAAGAAGCCGCACAGATATAGGCCGGGCACCGTAGCGTTGAGAGAGATTCGGTAAGGAGGGATCTCTGTTTTTGGCCTGTTTTAGCGCCAATTTTCGGTCAATTTTGGCGGTGTTTTTGAGATGAGGAGATTCGTTTTCTCTTTCACGCGAGGTGTAGATGGGCTACGATCTCGCGCGTGCGATCGTTGTCGCGCGTGGAAGTGTTTTTTTAACGCGACTGTGCAACGCTTTCGCGTGTATTCTTGTCGCATCGATGAATATATATCATCTTCGAAAAAATGCGCGGGGGTGCTGCGTGCCTCGGGGGCCCAATTCTCGCTTTTCTCCATAATCGCTCACCTTTCTTCTTTTATAACCTCCTAATTTTGACAGAAAATACCAAAAATCGACCGAACTCTTGATCCGCAAATTGCCATTCCAACGCTTGGTCAGAGAAATCGCTCAAGACTTCAAGACGGACTTGCGATTCCAATCGCACGCCGTCTTGGCGTTGCAAGAAGCGTCCGAAGCGTACTTGACTGGCTTGTTTGAAGACACCAACTTGTGCGCGATCCACGCAAAAAGAGTCACCATCATGCCAAAAGATATTCAATTGGCGAGAAGAATCAGAGGTGAACGCGCGTAAGGTGAATGTGCCTACTCTTCTTATAGTATCATAATCGTGATCGTCGTGGATCGCGTGAAATCATAGTAGAAGAAGGAAGAAAGAGCGAGAAGCTTGATTTTTTTAAACCATTATTTTGTAAAGTGTAAAAAACTCTATTGTCTGAATCATCAATAATACTATATGAATTTACTATTAAATATTACACTCCTAATGTCGTTAGTTTGATGTAAGCGTCGACGAAATCTTTATTAAACGCTCCAGCGTCTTCAGCGTACTTATATATCCACTTCCTATTCTCTTCATCTTCGGCCAGGTATCGGTCCGATAACAAACCGATGTGTTCGTTCATTTCTAACTCGTCTTTGGTTAAGTTTGGTAAGTTCCATGGGTCCTTTTTCAACGTCACGAAATACTCGTTGTCAAAAGTGTATGGATCACCAAACCCTTTTTGACCTATCGTATGTGCTCCGGAAAGTGCAATCATTTCCTGGGAGGATAATCCATACAAGCTTTGAAAATGTTCTCGCATCTCTTTTCCTCGAAGCGTCTCGATTGGCATGCGGTGCTCTGGATCTGCAGAAGAAGCGTCTTTACGTCCAAGCGGGACAGATTCTAAGAATTTTGGACCACCTGTGAGTTCAACCGCGTAGGATCCAGCGCAGGCTATGCAATCAGCTAACGATACGCCGTCGTTTTCGTCACCAAAACCTCTCGCTTTCATTTCTTCGTAAACCTCTTTTATCGGTTTCAGTCCTCGCTTCAAACCAAAGCTTTCTGGTCGTCCTAATTCGTATAAAACGCTCCCATTCATCCCGCCATCATTCGATGCTTTGTTGAACGTTCCGGCGTCATGAAATACAACTCTCAACACCGCCGGACACTTTGTTTTTTGTATTTTGCTCTCGAGCACTTGGCGTAAATTTTTTCGTATTTCTTTTTCCTTATGTATTGTCGTCGTTGATGCATGAGCGGCGATCACAGCCTCGAACGGTGACGACGACAACAAAGGTGATTGGATAATCATAGATACCAGAGAAAACAATGAAGTTGAGGAGACCAATAAAGTCCGCCTGTTGCTGTGAATTTTTGTGATATTTGTCTTTTTGTTTTCGTCAACGCGTTTTAGAGACGACGACGCAACAACTGTCGTCGTCGTCGTCGTCGTCGATGAGGGTGCACGTTTCCTCCGGATTTTCTTGTGTTGATACGAGCAGCATTGCTCACAAAACCGTGGGCTCACATTAATTTGAGATGTTAGCATTGCCATCTTTAACGCGAATGTTACCGTGTTGTCGTACTTATCGTTGGCGGTGTGCGTGCGCGCACAAAGCAAACAAAAAGTAACGAAATACATACAGGTAAGAGTTGTTTCGTATCAATCTATTCACACAACAAAAAATACGCGCGAAAATACGCGAGAGCGCGTCTTCGAATAACAATGAGCGCAGACGGGAATGAGAAGCTTAGAAAGTTCGAAGAGAGTGAAAAGGCGCACTACGAGAAGGGAGGTAGCTCGGAATTGCTCGACGATACGGCTGCAGTATTTGTGAGCTCTCAGTCACCACAGTCTTTACTTTCTTTTCCTCCGCTCTTCTCTCGAACCACCAAGAAAAGAGAAGAACAAGAAGAACAAGAGTCCCGCGAGGGAAGACTCAGTCCTGGGATGTTATCCCCTCTAACAAGATCCCTCGCGTTCACGTCTCCTCCTTACTTGAAAATAAGTTCGGTAGGAGGAGACAACGAAGGAGACGAAAGTTTTTCGCCTCTTCTTGAAACGTTTTGCGAAGTGCTGTCACCCAGAGCTTGGATGAAGAAAGCATTCCGACGAAAAGAGAAACAACGACGCGGACGCACACAAATACTTCCAGGTATTTGGAACAACTGTAAAGTAGTAGCGGTAAACATTCTCTTTGCGTTTCCAGTTTCAATTATGGCGTTGTTGTTCTCATCAGCGGTGGTTCCGATTATTTCGGCGCACGCGGCGCTAACGGCTATCCTTTTTCTTTCGCTGTCCGTTGCGTTTGAGATGCTTGAAATCTTGATCCAATCTCTTCACTCGATGGATGTCCAACCGTACTATCGCGAAGTCGCGGATAGCGCGTTGAAATCGTCGATGAAGGAGGTAAAATCGTACAAGCGACGCGTCCCATTGCTTTTCTCGACAGAAAAAGACGACAGCGATAGCCAAGAAGAAATGAAAAAAGAACGCGAAGGCTCTTCACGAACGGCGTGAATGGAATCGACATTCAAGATACACACAAACACACAAATGTTACGTACTACGTGGTGAACCCCTTTTGTTCTACATCGCTAAATTCTAAATTTGTTTGTATAAGCTTACAAGCACACACTTGTATTCTATATTCGCATCTTGCGTCTCGTTGTGTCTCTCTATTTTTGCGTGAACTTTTATTCGTCACCACTGTATAGGTGCTAGGCCTTTCGCACGTATTGCGCTCAAATCTAACTTTTGATCCAATTCTTCGTCCACATCTCCAACTAACGCTACGTTATCTCCTCTAACTACATACAAACCAAGTGGTGCCATCTCGACGCCACTCTCCACGGAATAAACTCTCTCGTGACAGTTTTCAACTATAAGATTTGTTTGTTGGTCGAAACCACGCAAATGACCGACTATCTGCCGTCCGTCGTTCGTTATGATGGAGATGACACAGTTCAGGAAGGGTTTGAGCATGGACGACATCTTTTCGTGCTCTCACGCGGTTTCTTCTGCGTATGCTGATAAAATGTAAACAAGGGTGTGTGCGTGTGTGTGTTCTCTCGAATCACAAATCGAACTAAAAAAATTGCGGGTCCTTTCTTTCGTCGACTACCCTAAACATGAGCAGTCAAAGAAGAAAACAAAAAAAAGCGGCGACTAGGACCCGGATTACGTTCAATATCGTCACCTTTGGTCGCGATAAACGTTGTGAGAAACCGGGTTTGGATTTCAAACCTTTTGTTCGACTCAACTATTCGTTGAAACTAAACTTTTCACGGTCGCGTCGTGTCTTAATAGTCTCGAAAGTCTTCAAAAATTTTGAGTTCGAAAAGAAACGTACCGGCATCTCGATTTTAACGTTGAGAGTACACTGGGAGTACAATTGAACCAAGCAAATTCCACGCGGAGTAGGACGCACTTAAGACCGTCCAGCAAGTATGGTTTCTTGTTGGTAGGAAATAAGAGGTCACGGGGAATCATTTTAAACGAAAAGAGTTATATTTAAATCGAATTGACAGAAGAAGAGAAGACGGGTCAAGAAGATTGCTTCGAAAGAGAGAATCCTTCCTAATTGAAGAAGACGGCGGGGCGCCTTTGAACCAAATTTAAAGGACTTTAAAAGAAAAAGAGAGAGAGAGAGAGAGAGGTTGTGCACACAGTAAAAGAGCAAGATGAACGGCGAGAGTGAAGTCGAAGAGCAGATCGTGACGTCTAGAGAGGAAGAAGTCGCGAGGCCGTCGTCGCCGTTTGAAGGAGCTGGAAGTGGTGGAGGTGAGGGTTCCTCGCCCAAAAGTGAAACTCAACCAAAAGAATTGGAGCAAGGAGGAGGAGGCGAAAATGTAGCTGATCCGCCACCACCAACGCCGTCACCGGCTGTCAGTGAACAACACGTAAAAGAACCTGCAGACCCAGAGGAGGAGGAAGAAGAAGAGACGAAATTTGTAGAGTGGGATCCAACTGGGAGGTTCGGTCGAACGACGCAGTTGTTCGGGCGAGGGACGTATAAGAACGTGTACAGAGCATTTGATGAGGAAGAAGGTATGGACGTCGCCTGGAATCAAGTTAAAGTTACCGGTTTACCGCCAGAAGAGAAGCAACGGCTCATGCACGAAGTTGAGATTCTCAAAAAGCTCGATCATAAGAACATATTGAAGTTCTATCACAGCTGGAATGTCATGGAGAAGGGTGAAATGTCTGTGAACTTCATCACCGAGGCGTGTGAAGGCACTTTAAATAAATACGCGGCAAAGTTCAAGACGAACCTCGATATGCGTGCCGTCAAGTCTTGGTCTCGTCAAATTTTAAGAGGATTGGAGTATCTGCACTTGCACGATCCTCCCATCGTGCACAGAGACTTGAAATGCGACAACATTTTCGTCAATGGTAACGCTGGCGAGATTAAAATTGGCGATTTAGGTCTCGCAGCTATGCTCAATCATCAAAGAACGCATTCTGTCATCGGAACGCCTGAATTCATGGCACCTGAACTCTATGAAGAAGATTACGATGAGCGTGTTGATATATACTCTTTTGGGATGTGCCTGATTGAGTTGGTCACCTTTAAGTGTCCATACTCTGAGTGCAAAAACCCAGCGCAAATCTATAAAAGAGTTTCCCAGGGCATCTTGCCCGAGGCTCTCGAAGCAGTCAAGGAAAAAGGCGATGCGATTTATAGCTTCATTTTGAAGTGTATCGCACCAAAAGAAGAGCGTTGGACTGCTTCTGAACTGCTCGCGGATCCGTTTTTAGAGAAGAAGCAGTCGCGTCCGCGCAACTTGCCACGAGCTGTCGTCGAAGAAGAACCCGAAGCGCCGAGACCGCAAGTCGCTGAAGATGAATCATCAGAACTAAGCAGGTCTAGTTTTGACTCGCTTGCAAATCATCCTCCCATGGTAACGAGTAGCGAACTTGCCGTTTCAATTGGCGAAAAGAAGGCGAAAGGTTTGTATCCCATACAAGAGTCAACGAAAGAACTTCCAGCAACACCAGGTGGACGATTCTACCGCGTTGTTTCCAATACGGAGGGATCTTCCGAGCTACCCGCTGATCACTTCGAACAACGAGAGCGTGGTGCTTCATTAAATATTCGCGTTAAAGGTTTGTTGATGGATAACAATACTTTACGTTTGCGCTTGCGTATTACGGATCAGTCTTCCGGTCAGACGAGAACGGTAGAATTTCCGTTTAACACGGATACAGATTCAGCACAAAACGTCGCGAAGGAAATGGTTGAAGAGTTGCAGCTCTCGGATTCGGACGTGAATACGATTGAGCGTGAAATAAATAAGGAGGTGAAATATTTATCCGAGGAAAGGCCGAACTTGGAATCTGGAGAACAACACTCATCTCGAGACTCGTTTGAAGAGATGCGATCGACGAATGGTTTTGATGATGGAGGTTCAAGCGAACAACCCACCACCGGTACCGGTACCAACACTGGCTTGCCTAGAGTGGACAGTGCGAGATCGATCGAATCGCAAGATCGCGAGAGCCATCACCATCAACATAGTGCGGGAGGATCGCCGGATGAAATGCACGAGCGAGAGAGATCTCCGCAAAAATCTCCTATTGTCGTTTCTTCAGAGTTGCGACAGGATTCTAATATCAGAGCACCGTCACCGTCGATAGTCGCAGGAATATCAAGGACGCAAGAGGACGCTTCGTCCGTTCAGCAGCTAGGCTTGGACGTGAAGAGCATGCCGCTCGCTCCGGGTGAACGCATAGAAAAATCACACTCTGTGGGACGGGGATTGGCTCAACAGCAATTCAAAGCGCGCGAACCGTCTCATCAGTACGCAGTTGATCAGAAAGGCAACGATTCGAGCGAGAGTGCATCGCAGCTAAGTTCTCCGTTAGCCTCTCCGCCAGTTGGTGCAATAAATAATTCGAACTATCCGCAACAAGTTCCGGCGGACGTGCTGTCTAGTGGTTTTCCTCTACCACCAAAACATCCTCAGTCCCAGCAAGCGATGGGTCAGCAGCAACAGCAACAACAACAACAACAACAACAACAACAACAACAACAACAACACGGCTACGACGCGTCGGCAATGGCTTATCCGAATCGATCAGAGACTCCGGTTCTTGCCACGCTTGAGGATGGTGATTTAGAGTATGAAGATGAGATGGAGCTTCAAGTTTTAGAGGAATTAGAAAAAACGCAGCAGCAAGAAGAGGCGGAAATGCGGCACAGGCACGCGACCGAACGTCAGAGTAAAGTTCGCGCTTTTCACAAAAGACGTTTAGAGCGTTCGCTCTCAAGACTAGCATTAGGAAGTAATCATCAGTCCGATGGCAATCTTACGCAAATGGCGGCCGCGCAGCAAGTGCAACAACTGCAACAACAATATACGCAGCAACAACAACAGTCGCAAATGATACAGACCGCGCACTCTTCGGCTTCGTTAACGAGCTCGTACCAACCGGTGCATTCGCAGCAGCAACAACAACACGTTCAACAGCATTTCTCTGCTGGGATGGAAAGCATGAAGCCGCCTCTCGCTCCCTCGCAGATTTACGTCTCTAATCAACCTTTGGTTAACGGTCATTTGCAAAGTGCAACTGCTGTATCGAATACTTACGGAAGTGATATTGGAACTTCTTCGATTGGAACGATGTCTCGCGAATCATCGAAGGCATCGATGAGTTCTGATAACCGTGATGAAGCCAGCGACATTGGGAAGGTACAGCTGACAGGGGAACAGGTGAAGGAGGCAAAAGAGAAGAAGAAACTCGCCGCATTGGAGAAAATGAATGCGTTGACTGGGAGTTGCTTGACGGGATTAGATGTTAAAAAGAATAGCGAGAAGGGTTCTCAAGTAGCCATAAAAGACGAAGCGAAACTGATGGAGAAGATGCAAAAAGCTGCAGACCAAGTTTCGCTGAGTGGCGAAAATTGAGAACGCTACAAAAAGAAATAGAAACTATAAAAAACTGTAAACAAAGCAAAGCATATGCATAAGTATAAAACGAAACACAAATCGTTACGCAAATTTTATTGGTATACTAATGGTTTTACAAGTTCTACTACGTTTTGCTGTTGCCTACCGACATATGATTTTATCCCACTGCGTTCTCTAACTTCAAGGACATGAGCGCTTCGACTTCTGCGGCGAATTCAAGAGGCAACTCTTGAAACACCTCGGAGCAAAAGCCGGATATGATCACGCCAACCGCAGATTCGAGATCAATACCACGCTGTTGAAAGTAAAACAACTGATCTTCGCCAATTTTAGAAGTAGATGCTTCATGCTCGACTCTAGATGAAGGATCCTTGACTTGGATATACGGATACGTATTTGCCCCGGCGTCGTCCCCAATCAACATAGAGTCACATTGCGAATAATTTCTCGAACCAATCGCGCTGGGTCCCACAGAAACTAAACCTCGATACACGTTTTTTGACATTCCAGCAGAAATACCTTTTGAAACAATTCTAGATCTCGTATTTTTCCCAACGTGTATCATTTTTGATCCCGTGTCAGCCTGTTGCTTGTTGTTAGTCAAAGCGACTGAGTAAAACTCCCCCTTACTATTATCTCCAGCGAGCACGACGGATGGATATTTCCACGTGATCGAAGAACCGGTTTCGACTTGTGTCCAAGAAATTTTCGAGTTGTCACCTTTGCATAAGCCGCGTTTTGTGACAAAGTTATAGATACCTCCTTTTCCGTTTTCGTCGCCAGCGTACCAGTTTTGAACGGTGGAATATTTCACCTCGGCGTTTTTTCCCGCGTAAATTTCTACAACCGCAGCGTGAAGCTGATTCTCGTCGTATGCCGGGGCAGTGCAACCTTCGAGATACGAAACATACGAATCATCTTCGGCTACAATCAAAGTTCTTTCAAATTGGCCGGCGGACTCAGCATTGATGCGAAAGTATGTGGACAACTCCATTGGCGATATCACACCTTTTGGGATATAGCAGAACGATCCGTCCGAGAAAACGGCGGCATTCAATGCTGAGAAGTAGTTATCGCCCACCGGAACGACAGAGCCGAGGTATTTCTTTATGAGCTCTGGGTATTCCTTGATCGCCTCGGAAATCGAGCAGAAGATAACGCCGGCTTTTAACAAGTCCTCTCTAAATGTCGTCGCGACAGAAACGGAATCAAAAACGGCATCTACAGCGACGTTTGTCATTCTCTTCTGTTCATTCAAAGGTATGCCCAATTTATCGAACGTTTTCAACAGTTCTGGATCGACTTCGTCTAAAGACTCCTTCTTCTCCAACACTTTTGGTGCCGAATAATAAGACACCGCTTGGTAATCAATCTCCGGGTATTTGTTATCCGACCAGTCCGGTTCTTCCATAGTGAGCCATTTTCGGTACGCTTTCAAGCGAAAATCCAACATCCACTCTGGTTCGTTCTTCTTCGCGCTAATTAACCGAACGGTATCTTCGGATAGACCTTTAGGAATCGTCAAGGTTTCAATGTCCGTGGTGAAGCCCCATTTGTATGGTTTATTGAGCATGTCCTGGATCTTCTCCCCTTCCGTTTTCTTCTCCACGACGACTTTCGTTTGCGAAGACCCATTACTTCGAGTCGACGGCTCGTTTTGCTCGCTCGAGGAACTTTCGTTAATTACTGCACGCGTCGTCGTCGTCGTCGTCGTGCAATTCTTGCGGCTTTTTGTTTTTTGGGCACGAGAAGGTCGCCGACGTGTCTCAATTCCTTTCGAGGAATTTTCCACCTTTGAAGAAAACACCTTCCTGCCAGTCGCGAACGATGATGACATCGTCGAAAGAGATGCGACGCTCATCGTGTGCGCGCGCGTGTTGAACTCTGAGAGAGAGATAAAAAGAGAGGAGAACACAAATCGCAAAACACGCGCACACTTTCTATAAAGTGTGGCGAAGTCCAAGGATAATTTTTTTTCCACCCTAAAACAGGAATGAGTGTGTGTGTGAGAAACGGGGAAAAAAAAAGAGGCGGCTGCTCGATGCTCGATCGATCGATCGATGCAAATAATAATAAATGAAATGGAAGAGACGAGAGAGTTTTAAAATTCATCGGAAGAAGAAGAAGAAGAAGTCAACACGTAAGAATCTCAAACGTGAAAGCTTGCGCGCGACAGATATATCCACCAGAGTAAAAAGAAGAAGGAATAACATGACTGGAGGAGACGTTATTCGTTCTCCGCGGACGTTATCCATCGAGGATTGCTCGTTGCAAGAGATTTACGAGTCCGTGAGAGAGTTGCTTTTGGAAACTTTAAAAGAGGACGAAGGATGGAAAGGTTTGACGCGCGATGATATCTCGGTCGAACCGCTTTCGGGAGGAATAACGAACAAGATGTTCAAATGTGAACCACCAAAACCAATGACGCCGGTGGTGACGAGGGTGTACGGATCGTCCACGGACAAATTCGTCTCGAGGACGGACGAGAGCGAGATGGCGTTGACGCTGAATAAGAGCAACTTTGGCGCGAAAGTAAGGGCGGTGTTTCAAAATGGGTGGGTGGAAGATTTCATAGAGAGTTCCTCGTTGGTTCCGTTAGATATGAGGAAGAAAGAGATTTTAACGACTGTAGCTGGGATTATCAAACGATTTCACGAATTAGACATGCCTCACAGAATCGCTCGGCCGCAAACGAAAACGGGAATAGCAAAGACATCAACACCAAATGAAGAAGGCTCTGAAGCAATCGTCGCCGGCGAGTTTTGGGAAACCATAGAGGTGTGGTATTCCATGGCCTTGGAAGTCTCTTTCCCGGAAGATCCAGAGAAACAGAAGTTATTAGACGCGCTATGTGTCCCTCAGTTGAAGGAAAAGATCAAAAGAGTCAGGAAGATGTGCGATGCAACAAACTCGCCGACGGTGTTTTGTCACAATGATATCCACGCGGGAAATTTTCTCGTCGAAGAACCGTCCAAGAAATTGATTTTGATTGACTTTGAATACAGCGCACATGGACCGAGAGGATTCGATTTGGCCAACTTTTTCTGCGAGTTTGCCGGATTTGAGTGCGATTATTTGCTCTTGCCAGATAAGGCGACGCGAGAGGTATTTTATGAAATATATTTGTCAGACGGGGATACGGTCGAACAGTTGGAGAAAGAAGTAGAGGTGTTTTACATCGCGACACACTTGTTTTGGGGTATTTGGAGTGTTTTACAATCGAAGTTTTCACCGATACAATTTGACTTTTTAGACTACGCTAGGATGCGTTTGAGACAATTCTCGGTGTTGCTCGGGGAAAACGCTGATTCGATGTCGCCCTCGAAACCGGACTCTCCTTTGGCAACGCCAAAGTCACCGAACGCGCCTTCCTCGTGGGGTACTGTGAACGAAGCCCACTTTACAAAGTCGCCTCGGCATTCGTTGGATAAGAATAATACTAGGTGATTTAGGCGTGAGAATATTTGATTTTTGTTTTATTTTCTGCAACAAAAAGTTACATATATCTGTACACTTAACTCGATTGAGCGAACGCGACGCCCTTTTCTATGCTCGCTCGTAAATCGGGAATCGCATTTTTTATCATTCGTTCCTCGAACGAAGTCATTGTGCCCAATTCTAAAACTTTCTCGACTCCGTTGACGCCTAACATGACTTTACTCGCAAAGAAAGGCAGTTCCGGTATAACGTTTGACGAGACGTAAGCGCATTCTATAACGTTCGATTCCCCGGCCAAACCCTTCAGGCAAGACGTTGCCATATTCTCAGCGGCGAGTGCCATACTTAAAGTCGCAGATCCAGAACCAGCTTTAGCATCCACGACTTCGGTACCAGCGTTTTGAATGCGCGTCGTTAAGTTTTGCAACTCGCTGCCTTCAAAAGGCTTCGATAACTTTGGCATCATTTGCGAAAGTAATGGAATAATTGTCTCGCCGGCGTGGCCACCGACGACAGGTACGGTCACGTCCGATACAGAACTCCTCAGACGCTGCAATTCGTCTTTTCTTAAGCCGTGTACGAAAGTTACTGCTCGCATGACATCGAGTTTCGTGACGCCTAAAACTTTCCGAGGATCGAATGCGTTATATTTCTTGAGCACTTCCACTGCGATAGGAACAGTTGAATTCACTGGGTTTGAAATGATATTCAAAATTGCATTTGGACAATACTTTGCAACCCCGATGGTTAAATCTCTCACTATACCGGCGTTAATTTTGAACAAGTCATCTCTGCTCATGCCCGGCTTTCTCGGGATACCCGCTGGAATGATGACCAAGTCACATCCCACTAAAGCGTTTCTTAGTTGGTCTGGTCCTACGTATCCAGCCACTTCTGATTCCGTATTGATGTGCGATAAATCTACAGCTATCCCGGGCGTAATTGGTGCTATGTCATACAATCGCAAAGATTCTATTCGAGGCGACTGTTTCAACAGCAACGAAAGTGTTTGTCCAATTCCACCGGCAGCGCCTAACACGGCAACCGTAAACTTTTTATTTTTACTGTTTCTCCAAAACAGTGCATCGATACGTTCTATGATGGTATGTGTTGGTGTTACTGCTACTGATGGTGTCGTCGTCGTCGTCGGTGGTGGTGGTGGTGGTGGTGGTTCCCTCGCGGGTACATCTTGAAAACGTTGCCGTCGTCGTGCCTGCGACATTTGGAAGAGTTCGTTAGACAAAGTGAGATAGACAGAGGAGAGAAGAGAAAGCAAAAGAAGAAGAAGAAGAAGAAGAAGAAGAAGAAGAAAAGAACGTACCGAGAGCGATAAGGACGAGGATACGAAATGAGAGGGAATGAGATGTTCAGAGAGCGAGTGAACACGTCTTCGCGCGCGAGACGATGGGTCCATTTTTAGTCATGGAAAAAAAAATGGTGCAAGGACCAATTTTTGGCAAAAATAAATTTGCGTCTGCCTCCTCACAAAAACTCATTATTACCACAGAGAGTACAAGCAACTGAACAGAGACAAGAACGCATGCACTAACACGAAAATGTCTTCTTCGTCCATCTCATCAAACTTTGAAAGAGTACTATGCTCGCCATCTTCGCCTTCATCATCGTCGCGTTCTACTCAAGAAAAAAAAAGTAACTACCAATCGTACCACCATAACAACAACAACAACTTACCTGTACTTCAAAAGAGAAAAACTCGAACAAATACAAAGCTCTTCGCGCACCCGAATAATAAAAACAGAATGCGCAGCAACAAAAAGGTCATCAGCAATACAAACAAATTGCCTTGGGCGCTCGATTTGGCATTAATTTTTAACTGGACCGATATAATCGACGACGATCTGCGAGAGAAGAACAAGTCTTTGAACATATTCCTAGATGGGGCGAACATCGCGTGGCACCGCGGCGCTCTCCTGAGAAAGAAGTTTAAATGTCGTCAGTTTCCACTCAGTGCGGGGGTAATTGAGGCTTTGAACTACGAGCATTGGTTGAATCATAAAATAGTGGCGTACATTCCAAAAGAATACGTCATTGGTGAGTTGCCAAATTTGTGCGATGGCGGTGGCTTGGCGACTGTCAACACAGAACATGTGAAGTATTTGCGAAATGGTATTTGGGTGAACGAAAAGCTACAAGCCCTCGTGGACGAAGGAAAAATACGGCTTGTCGAGCGCAAAGAAGGTGGAGATGACGATTTAACGATTATAACTGAAGCTAAAGCTAAAGATGCATGGATATGTTCGAACGACCAATTTCGAGATCATAAGAACGACAAGAGTCTGCCTTTTTCTGGAGGTCGTTCGCTCCGAGAATTTTCTCGTTTGAGACGTTTTGAATGCAAGTTTTTAATCGCTCCAGGTCTGGATGAAAAAATGTTGCATGCCATGCAATCCGCGAAAGGGTGGGAACCCAAAGTTGGCTGGAAGTTCGATGCGTCGTATGCAGAGGAATCCGAAAAGAAGAAACGGAATATTGTGAGCAGTAGCAATGGTAATGATGGCAGTGATGGCAGTAGTAGTACACGTAGCACGACTAGTCCTGGGAGAAACGATAATCCAGGCGCTTTAAACGGCGTTTTGCCGTTTTATGCGATGCCGCACGAAATTCTTCCGTGTTATTTCGAGCCAACGCCAACAACAGCAATGATTGAAGCGAAAAAGTTGTTCGAAAAGAAGAAAGATTGGTCACCACCGTTCGTGAAGAACGAGTGGAATAATTAGTTAGCAATATCACATTATGTCGACGCGCGATTGAGTTGAATAGTTGTTATGAAAATAGTTACATAGAGTTAATCAAGCCCTCAATTTCCTTAAAAACGGTTGTTTTTTGTCGGTTCCCATCAATTGTTTTCATAATGTTCTTATACTTCGAAAGCACCGCGTTGACGTTGGCGTGGTGCACTTTCAATCGATTTTGCGCCTTTTCTTCCGTATCGTCTGATCGTTGCGTGAGACGCTTCGCTACGGTCTCATCAGGAGGCGGGAAAAACTTCAAGTGATAAATTTGCCCAGTCACTGGGTCCAACCTTCTACCGACAACCCGTTCAAGCAACTCTTCGTCCGGCACGTCGAGGAGTAGAAACAAATCTGGTTCGATACCATACGAACTTAACGCCTCAGCCTGAGACGCTGATCTCGGGTAACCATCGAGAAGCCAGCCACCGGCGCAATCTGGTTCATTCAATCGAGATTTCACCATATTCACGACAACCTCATCTGGGACCAAATCACCTCTGTCCATAAACTCTTTCGCTTTCAATCCATCTTCCGTGCCTTGCGCGACAGCGGCTCTGAGCAAATCGCCGGCAGAAATATGTGTGATTCCAAATTTCTTAACAATCAATTCGCATTGAGTCCCTTTCCCAGAGGCTGGAGCGCCGGCGATGACGATTTTCTTTGATTTCTTCTTCATCGCTTTGCGGGCAGTCACGCCGATAGCCGCAGCGGCGAAAACACCAGCGGCAATCTGCGTCGGCGTCGGCCCAGTCGCGGTAGGCGGCAGCGGCGGCGATGCTTTTGTCTTGGCTGCGATCTGCTGAATACATTCATTCTTCGAAGAAGAAGGCGCGAGAGAAATACTGTTTCGTGATGCCGACGTCTTTTGTTGTTTTTGCGAGCGACAAACGACGTTGGTTTTTCTTTCAGACGACGACGAAGAAGAATTCTTTTTACTCGTCGAAGTCGTCGTCTTCGACACGCGAAGGGAAGACGACGTGAATAACGAAGATGCGGTGAGAGCTGACATTATTGTTAAAACGTATCTCTCCACCTGACTTGTATTTCTGACGCTTCACAAACGCTTTTCCGATTGATTGCCTTTTGTTTTTCTTACTTTTTTTTGGATGAGGATCGCCGTTTTCTCTCGGTGATAACTCAATCGGTTGCAATTAATTGATTGGTTGAAATTTGCCCCTTGCGCCTTGGAAAAAAGAAAAAAAAATTGTGTGTGTTTTTGGGGTGGTCGAGGAATAGTGTTGGTTGCCTTGTTACGAGCACAAAAATTCTCCTCTGTCTCCTTACCCATTTGTACCTCATTTTTAAAAGGAATACGACAGATATAATACAAGAACACGCGCGGCAACAATACATAAAAAAAGACAAGCGATGACATCGACATCGACATCAACAACTTCACTCCTCAGCGTTTCGATGTCGTCGAAGATGTTCGAGAAGAAGAAGAAGAAGAACAACAACAACAACAACAATATCACCAGAATGAGAAAACGAAGAAGCGTGGTGAAATGTTCCGCCGCGTCTCAATTATTCGACGGAACGTCTCTGTTTACTATTTATTCGGGTGCGTTTTCTGGTTTCTCTCTTTCGATTCTCTTTCTCTGTCTAATTCTTTCTCTGTGCGCGCTTGCGTTGTTTGTACCGCATTCCTTTCTTCAAAGAAAAAAATGGAATGGATATCGTTGTGTTGTTTTTGTTTATCATCACACGTCATACGTCATACCTGTCACTCACGTAACATTTGTATTCATCATCTCCCCATTTAAAAACGAAACAATAGAATTAAACGGAGAGAATGTCATCTTTCCTTCGTTCTTAGAGTCTGCGTTGCACGTGTGTGAAGTTTCACGGTCACACCCGGATTATATTTCCGCGCACTTCCACGAGAAAGTCGGCACAGACCAGTTCAAGCAGCTCGATAAGAATCTCCCGCCACATCAGTATATGAATTACACATTATTCGATTCGCCTCCGGAGGAGGTTTTTAGCAGGTTCGAGGACCTCTTCGATAGCTCAGATATAGCCCATCCGTTGCCCCAAAAGTATGCCATGTTGAGCACGAGCGAAATCGACGTGTACCCAAAAAGCGACGCCGCTGTGGAAGGCACGTTTGCAAAACGGGCAAAGGATTCTGTAGACAAAGAAACGAAATTAACAAAAATAGGATTAAACGATAGAAACGTAGCCATAGTGATGGCATTAAAATGCGACAACGCGTTAGACGCTGAAAATTGGATGGAGACATTCGGAATTGGAAACTTGGAGGAAAAATTGAAGGAAAACTTCCAGCTCGCAGTGTTACACGAAGTTAAACTAGCACTTGGTCCGATGGTTGAAAACGACGAAGCTTCGCAGGCTGAGGGTGATGCGACGCCGTTCACGCACGTAGCATACGCCTCTCTCGGTGAGGTGGAAGATTCCATTGCTAACGATGCCGTTTCTTTAATAAATCAGGCGCTGGTAGCAGAAGGTATAGCAGATGGATCCGTTGTGCACGCGTTTAAGTGTGCTTTCAATATTGCAAAAAAAGGAACGCCATGCGGTGCTTTACCAGCTGCGTGCGAGATACAGAAACGAAAAGAAGAAAACGAACAGGCGCGCAAGAATAACAAGTTTTAATTTACTACTCGTAAATATTCCATCAAGCAAAGGTCACAAATTGAAGAAAGGAAAATCTCTTTCATTCATTCTTTCTTTCTTTCTTCACTCGTGGGTACGCGCAGGACATCGTTTTACGTGCAAATACTTCAAACACTCGAGGTGACCTCCCGTGGCTGCACCATTTCGGTATTTTGAGGCGACGAATGCTGCTCGTTCAACAGAATAGCCTCCTTGCCCGTTAATATTCCATTCACGAGATCTATTTCTGCGATATATATACCTCCCCCATTCGGTTTGTTCGCGGTTCTATCTTGAATCTCTTTCCAATCTCTGCGAGTCATGATGCTGTATGCGACGTAGAGTTTACATTCATCCTCAACCATGGTTGGGTACGCATACATCGAATTCTCACTTCCCTTTTCTATAACGGCCGCTAAATGCCAATTTTCCCCGTCGTCGTCCGAAATCGCCACATATAAATTCGCTCGGTACTTTCTATCGTGATTATACGCCAAAGCTAATCTTCCATCCGCTAATCTCAAAAGATGAATCTTCGAGTTTGGATTCGGTAAACCAGTAGAGGATGCTTTCGTCCACGTCCTTCCACCGTCATCACTCAAACTCTTATATATTTCACCAACTGATGTCCTAAATAAATGCAAAACGCTCGAGTTGGACAATTCCGCCATTGTTCCTTCAATCAACCACGTCTCGGAATCGGTAAGTGAAGACTCCGAAGGTTTCCAAGTTCTTCCGTTGTCTTTCGAAATGATAGCGCCTGCAGACGGCGTCGCATCTGGACTTGGACATCCTTCACGTTTCGTCGACATTTTCGGAACTTCTTCCCAGTACGGCAATATAAGTGTACCTTTGTGATCGCCTCTGCTGATCTGTATCGCTGGGTTCGCGATAACTTTGGGGATTCCCATGTTGTATGATTGCGTCAAGAGCTCGACACGCTTTGACCAACGAAAGCCATCGCGCGTGGTTGCAAACCGAATATCACCACCAGGTGCCCACCTCGGAATATCCGCTCCGTCAATGGCGGCAACGCCACCACCGGGTTTCATACACGTAGTAGACTCCGCGAAGAATAGAGTTAGCGTTTCCCCGGATAAGCGCAAAACTGGCGCCCATGGAATTGTACCGCGCTGTTTTCCAATTGGCATTCGAATAGCTTTTGTCCATGATTTGGCATCGTCTGAGTATGCACACATGAAATGCTGATCTGGCTCTCCCTCTTTTACTTGAGCCGCTTGCCAAATTATGATCCATTTCCACAAAGCGCGTGCAGGTAGCTTTGATACCATCGCCATATGCGAATAATCAATACCTTCTGTAGTTTCTTTTGTTGTTGTTGTTGTTGTTGATGATGATGATGATGATGATGCCATCGTAATATTTGAGTCGGTCTCTTTTCCTTTAGATTCTTCGATGGGACGTCCTGGATTGACAAAAACTTCGTATCTTTGCACTGAAGACTCACTTTCCTCGATATCGATCTCAAAATTATTTTTACTACTAGCATAACACGATTGTCCCTTGTTCAATTCACCGCCATCCTCAATTCGCTCGAAAGATGCAGGAGCATTTGAATACAACGCCTGGCCGATAGATAACAACGCTTCTTTCGCACCAGCAATCTTTGCATTTGCATATGCATTTGTAGTCGCTTTCGTCGCCTTCACTTTATCTTCTAAACCTCTCACTCGCTCAGCTAAGACAGACTTGTCCGCGTGAAATGACTCGTTTTCAGCTTTGCACTTCGCGCTCTCTTCGTCCCTCTCTTGTTGCACGGCGTTTAATCTGCGTTCTAACTCATCTGCTTTCGCTTTCACGTTCTCTATTTCTTGTTCTTTCCTTGTTGACTGTTTCTCCGATTCCCCTAACTTTTGCTCAAATAGATGTCGTTGGGTATCGAGTTTCTCGTGCAGTTCATCCAGCCCAACCTGCGCGTCTTTCCAGAGGTAGACTAACGTGAATATCATACCAAAGATAACAAAAAGGAGAAGGTTCCTGAATGTAGATGACATTTTGACCCCCCCCCCACTTATGTATTGGATATTTTACTCACACCTTCAAGCGCACCTCAAACGATATAATCGGTAAAACTGTATATCGATCGATACAGATATACGATATACCGATTATATCGATATAGCGCGCATTAAGTGACTTGTGTAATGACGCCAAATTCCAAATCCCCTAACTCTTTTTCCATATATCTCATTTACAACTCAAATTTCAGTTTAATACGAACTTCATTTACACTTCACTTCACTTCGTCTGCGCACGCGTTTAATTTTCCACACACCACTGGAACGTGTATATGTTTTCATTATTATTTTCCCCGCACACTAAAAGCAATATTAACGCATGCAATGCATTTAGTAAAGCAATCAAAGCACGTCGTCATCGAACGATGACTGCTTCGTTGTTGTCGTCGTCGTCATCATCAGCATCAGCATCATCATCATCAGCAGCAGCAGCATTATCAGAAAGAGCTTCGACCTCTACGGGGTCGTCGTCAACGTCATCAACAAAAGAAACCATTTCAAACCGAAGTTTCAGGCGAAGAGATTTAGCCGCCTCTTCTATATTGATTATTACGAGTTCAACTTTATTTACTCCTCATTTCGCTTTCGCAGACGACAACGAGGATATGTCTCAAGAGGAGTTAGACGAATACGTTAAATCAGTCACGGCTAAAAATAGTGGCAAAGTCACCTATATCGATGTAGATACAGAAGTACAAGACTCGAATTTGTCGAGTACGTTCAAAATGTCATCGTTATGGAAACTTGGGAATAAATCAAAACCCGTAGGAGGAGATCCGTCGAATTATCCAGAAGCGACATTCGATGGTCTTGTAGATCCCGTGAATGGTGTCGTCGCGACGCGAATATTTTGCACAAAGACTGAAAACGTTGACATCGGTACAATAGAAGCATTAGGAAAGCCAGAGAATGTGCAAGTATATAAACGATTATATTTAGAGGGAGTAAATGACACGTTCAAACGATCAGACATGCTCGGTGCCTCGTCGAGAACCGATGCGAATGGGAATAAATATTACGATTACGAGCTCGTCGCATCTCCTCCACCAAAGTCCTGCCCAAGCGCTGTTGGGTGTTTATATCCTGATCATATTTATTTAATATCATCGTGCGTTAAAGATAGAAAGATGTTTGTGATGGTTGTTGATGCGACGCCGGGGCTCTGGCGTCAAAGTGGGGCGTCGTTGAAAAAGCTTCGCTCGAGTTTTAACGTGGCGACGAAGCAATCAGAGACGCCTTCGTCTCTTTCAGAAATATAGATAACAAGTACATGGAGGTACCGGGTATGGTACCATACACTACTTTAAGTTGCAATTAATAATTTCTAAGCGCTGCTGCTATTCAACATTCGCTCCTCGACTAATTTCTTCGCCCTTTCGGCAAGCTCATTTTTCCTTTTCGTTTCTGGATCACTTGTATCGCTAGCATTGTCATTAGTTGTCATTGTTGTCGCCGACTCCGCGTCCAAGGCTGGCGATGTCGTCGGCGCGTTTCTCTTAAAATTCAAAATCTTTGAAAGCACGTGGCTTGATTTCGTACTACTACTATTATAAGTCGAACTATCTCGTGCCAACGCGGCCTCTTCTCGAGCCCGAGCGTTGCAAAATACGTAATACAAAGGCGTCGATATAAACTTTAAAACCACATACCTAATACCGGGAGGAAACAGCATGTGAAAGGCAAACAATGGTGAATTGTCGCCGTACCCTTCTCTACCTTTAATCTGTTGAAAAAAACGCAAATACGTCCAAGCCATGGTCGCGCCGATGATGTCGAAGAGCCAAATGCCAAAGCTATGATGTTCTGCTCCTCGAAAGATGCACCAACCAAGCGTGCCCGAGACGTACATGAGAATTAAATGTTTATTTCGTAAAGATTGCGGAGGGTGTGCAAACGATGGTATCCATTTCGGTAAATTAAACGCAACGCACTCGTCTGGACTGAGCTGAAGTAACGCGATGAGCAAAGCGGCTATGACACCATGAAAACCGCTTATTTTTGCAAAGAGAAAGTACTGATCTCTGGTGATAACGTACAGTATAAACATGATAACGAAAGTCGATGCACCAATAGATGCGTTGGTAATGACGATGAACTTGCAGAACTCGACCGCATCCCAACTCGCTTCGACAAACTTCCCGATGAAAATCAACATAAAACACGAAAACAGCAAATTCAACGGATTTGTTTCGAAATACCCAGCGGAAAAAACGTTCCAAAAGTGCGTCGGTATTGTCTTATCAGGGATCAACGCCAGAAAATTTTCCGAATTCGGAACGAACCAATACACCAGATGATTAAATACCAAAACCCCAACAAAAAACTTTTGAGTGAACGAAGACGTTTTCAAAGTATGCAATAGCTCAACGGGGATGTTTTTCTCAACTTCGGAAATGAAATCTTCCTCTTCCGTCGCTAATAAAACCGAATTGTTATCGGCATTTACGGAGCGCTCATATTCAGTATCCATCTGCTCTTCACTCTCCATGGTCAGAGCTTCTGTCTCTGCGAGGTCTTATTTTGTCTATTACGTAATTCTATTAGTAGTTTCGTTATGTGCCTCTATTTTTCTCTGGACTGGCGTCTTGGCAAATCAAAAATGCGAGCCAAAAAATCAAGCACAGTAGGTACAGGAAAGGAAATTAGACTATATATAGTTTGTAATATATACCTGAATGCATTTAATGATGCATACTTTTAAAATGCTGCTGCTGTTGATCGAAGAGGGTGGTAGTCATGTATGTACATGTGTGTGTTCTTCTACGATGTCTGTGTTTGTTTTTGCCTAGAAACCTTTTTCTCTCTCTCTTTTGCCCGCCTTCTCGCGGTGTAATATTATATCGTGCTATTTCTATACTCTCACCCAACACCTGTTGCAATCACCAACGCAGGTTCCTTCGCAATCGATCGTGTTGCCTAGCGCTTGCGGAACGCGAATGACATACTTTGCAAACGCCGTCGTCCCTCGCTTCATGAAAAAATTCTTCTCGATATGTTCCACCGCCGGCTTCATGACACCGTCGATGTCCATCGCTAATATTTCTGGAAATTTATTGACAATAACGTCTATTTTATCCCTCGCTACGCCGAGAGATTCGATAAACTGAATTCGTTTTTCGATTTCATCCATGTCTGGAATTTCTTTCACCTTCTCGTTTCTCCAATAATCCTGTTTTGCCCATCCGAATCCTTTTTGCATAACTCTGTCCGCCTCGTCGTCGTCGAAGCCAAGTTCCATGACGACAGCTTTTGTAGAAGCCCATTTGATGGACTCGTCGTCAGTCAACAAATCGCACATCATGGATTTTGTACAAGGAGATGACGACGATGAAGCTGTGGTTGAGACGTATCTTCGTTCATACGCAGACGCAGACGTGACGAGTTGTTGTTGTTGTTGTTGTTGTTGAGGATGACGATTACTGGTGGAAGAGCGATGACGTTTGCTTTTTGAGAACGCATTTTTGCACGCTTGTTGGTTATAGAGATAATGGTGCCTTTTTGAAGACAACGACAACATCGTAGTTGTCATAGAAGGATGATGTTGCAGTACAGCTGATGTAGTCGTCCCGAACATGATATATGTTCGATGCGACGGGTCGTGTAATAATTAGTATAGATAGGAGAAGAATGGAGAAAAGTCTCGTCTTAAAAAAAAGGATATGGCCATATGGAAAACATAATTTCAATCGAACGTCGAATGGAACTTTTTCTTTTTACTTTCTGGAAATAAATATATACTACGTATATAGTAAATACGGTAGGTAGAACAACAAAAATTTTACAAAGTTTCACTACTCCCCATTCCTCTCGCACGGCGTTGTCGAGGAACCGGATGACTGTTCATATATCCTCGAAGTGGATCTTCTAAAGTTGGCACGTAATTGGATTTTGGCTGTGTCTTTCCTTCATAGTCATTGGGTCTTCCTCCCATCATAGTCGAATCTCTAATACCAAACGCTGACATCCCCATTTGCTTCGCTTTATTTGTACTTCTTCCTCTACCACCGTGGTTGCCGAACATTTTCATATCATCCCCTCCAATAATGCTTTGCATACCAGGAAGCGAACCCATATGGTGAGAACCATGCGTGTGCTGATGGTAGGGATTGGTAGGGTCGTGGTGATTTTCGGTGCGATGCTGCGCAAAATGATCCCGAGCGTGCGCATGCGCTCTCTGTAAGTGATCCCTTTCGTCTCCAAACTCTTCGTCATTCTCGTCCGCGTATTTATCAACGTCGTGTTTACCAACCAGCGTCGGGCAAATACCCTCCCTGACCACGATTGGGTCATCACCACGTTTGTGAATAAATGTATTACTTCCTTCTTCGCCGAGCATGTGCCCTGGAGTTTGGTTGATGAGCTCGTGCATATCCTGAGTCACATGACGTTTTCCCAAGCTCAAAGCGACATCGTTCGCATTTAATTTAAACGTGGAAATTACAGCGTCGAACAGTGCAAACAAGAGTGCGCGTCTTTTTTCGACTTTACAGTTAAGTGCGAGAACGAGAACGGTTGCCTCGTCGTTAGCACCTCTGGCCTCAGGAGTCTCCGCGGACGGAAGAATCTTCGCCAGGACGTAATTGCGCAAGAGTCTCGCC
>JACLAA010002559.1_pt1 | contig 35804 bp, 21 predicted proteins | sample 8027891 | NCBI WGS metagenome assembly JACLAA01 (sample SAMN15724900, study PRJNA655200) | protist metagenome | isolation source: fluorescence activated cell sorting (FACS) single amplified genomes of... | place: Spain: Blaines Bay Microbial Observatory, Mediterranean Sea | collected 2016-01-19 | reverse complement strand
CGGTTCCCGACGCGAAGCAGAAACCAGCGGCGCAAGTAGCGCCGGCGTCATCGTCACCATCACCGCCACCACCACCACAAAAATCGACGAGCGAATCTGATGCCAACGCTTCTACTAGTAATAGCACTAAAGGAACAACAATAGCAACAGCAGCGGCAACAACAAAAACAACACCAACAACACCAACAAAAATAGCAGCAGTAGAGAAAGGAGCAAACGACGACGAAAGTAACGATGCAACTGCGGAGCTTCTGAGAGAGCTCGAGACGTTGAAAGCGAAACATCTCGAACAATCGAAAGAACTCGAAACGACGAAACAAGCGCTCGCGTCTCGAGAGGAAACTTTGCAAAGAAAAAACGAAGCCGACGCGGAATTGAAAAGACAAGACGAAAGCGAGGCTTTAAAACTCGAACAAGAGATGAAAGATCGCGTCGCTCAAGCTGAGCGGAAAGTCCTCGCGTTGACGAAAGAGCGAGACACATTGAAGAAATCTTTAGAGAAAAATAGAGCGGTTTCGGATGTAGTGAAAGAGAAGGATAAAATTATCGACGAGGTCATGAAAGAAGGCGAAGTGTTGAGCAAGAAACAATCAGAAATGGAAGGGACGATTAAAAAGTTGAAAGCTACGTTACGAGAAAAAGACGAAGAGATGGAAGAGCGAAACAACGAATTCGTTCGCGTGCAAGAAAATTTGAAAGTCGCCGAGATGAACAATCGAGAGTTGACGACGGATTTAGAGGAGAAGAATCAATACTTTTCGGATAAACTGGCGGAAGCGAGAAGAGAAACCGCAGATTTATCCATCACGAACTCTGGTAAAGCCAAGTTAGAGCAAGAATTATCCGAGGCGAAAGAAAGAGAATTCAATCTCGTAGAACTGAAGAAAGATTTGGAGCACGCGCTCAAGCGCAACACGGTACAATACGAACGGCAAGAGGAACGATTGAAACGAGATTTAATCGAAGTCGAGGAGAGATGCAGAATAGCTGAGGAGAAGTTGGAGGAGTTGACCAGAAAAATGCCCGAAAGCACGCGACCGCTCTTGAAACAAATCGAAAGTAACGAGAAATTAATGGATGAGAAAACAAACGAATGGCGAGAAGTCGAGGCGGTGTTGTTCGCAAGAATCGAACAGGCTGAAAGTGCGACCGAGGAAGAAAAGGCGCTGAAACTCGAAGCGATGGAGAAGTGCGAGAAGATTAACGCCGATCTGAAATCGCATAAAATGAAGATTGCTCAGAAAGATGAAGAGATTAGAAAAATACAAGACGAGTGCGAAGAGATGAAGACGGAGCGCGAGGAGGAAAAGGAAGCGCAAAAATCCGTGTTGCAAAATATCGCCGAGAAAGAAGCTAAACGAGAAGAGCGCGAAAAAGAAATAAAAGATCAAATGAAACAGTTACGGAATCTTCTCGCCGAAGAACGGGCAAAAGTGGAAAAGATTGATCGCACGTTGAACGAAGAACGGGACCGATTTGAGGAGTCGGTAAAAAGTTTGGAAGAAAAATTACGTCAAGCAAACATCAAGTTGGCAGAATTGCGCGGTCACGGTGGCGGTGGCACCGGCGGCGATGGTATCGCCCCTAGTGGCGAGAGAGTGTCAACATCAGCACAAAGCCAAAAAACCAACGGGAAAGGAGGACCGTCCATGTGGACCGTTCCCATAACGTTTGACTCTCTCTCTTCTTTTGGAGAAGGCGCGTCTTTACAAGTTCAGCAAATTTTAGAAAACGCGCAGAGACAACTTCAAGCTCGCACGGAACAGTTAGAGCTCGCGAACACGAGAATAAAGCGATTGGAGGCCACGAGAGACGCTCTGAGCGAAGAGCTCACGGCGTATTTGTTGAGCGAAGACGAAAGTTACTTTCAATCGCACGGTCAAACGTCGTTGAAAGATTTGGCCGACGCTCAGCTTCGCGAAGAGTTTACGGAAATCGAAAAGAGGTACAACGTCGTCTTGGAACTTTTGGGAGAAAAAGACGAAGAGATTGAAGATTTGAAAGATAACGTCGTTTCTTTGAAGGAGTTGGTGAACAATCTGAGTTTGCAAAACGCAGAGAGCGCGTGATTGATGATCATGACCGCGCGAGTGTATTCTTAGTATGTTATTCTTATTGATGATAGTTTCGTACCACTGGCTGTGGTGGAGGCAAAGTAGCTTTCCTCTGGCGAGAACGAGAGGGAGAAAGTTTCGTTTTATATCGTCCTTGTTCTCGTATTTTAGTCATCTTTTTGTCGCGAGTGATGAAAGCAAATAAAGCCTCTGCGCAGGGGTTCAGAATACTGTTGTTGACCTTTAAACTATTGCTACTGACGTGACATCGATATGACGCCGACGGTCTTTCTTTTCTTTCTTTTTCCTTTTCTGCTTTTGGCTGTGTGCTTCTTTTTTTTTACCAATTTTGGATTTTTCCCATTTGTCCAATTTCACACTTCTTCCCTTTTTCTTCTTCATTAAATTGTTTGCAAACAACAAGCGAGATAAAAAAATGGTACGCGTCTCATTCTCGTTGACTTTTCCTCCGTCGTCTTCCCGTTGTTTTGGATGATACGGTTTCGTTTACGTTCGCATTCGTCTGCGCGAGGCTTTTGCACGGGTCGCGTCTCTCGCAAAAGCGGAAGGTTCCGCGAGAATTTTTTTAGGGCGGTCGATTTGGAGGGAGAAACTCCTCTCTCGTGTCTGTGCGTTTGAGCAAATGTGCGGGCCTTGCCGGTGTCAATACCAAGCTCGAGCGCACGGTGCGAAGGTGCAATCAATCCACGGACGAGATTTTCGTATCATTCACGAGTTTGTTCGCGTGAATTGCAATCATCGAGGCCTTTGATGCCTTCGCTTGGAGAGACCTTGACGCACTTTACGCGCGCGTTCAGCGAGAAAGATGGTTTTGAACATCACACAGGGCTTTCCAAAGACGCAAAATTTCTCTACGAGAAGAGAAGAATACTAACGACGATAAACTCTTTCCTTCTTTCTTTCTTTAAATGACAACGCAGGCGTCTTCCCTCAACATTTCTAAAAAGCGTAAATTCGTCGCCGATGGCGTCTTCTTCGCCGAGTTGAACGAAATGCTCGTTCGTGAACTCGCCGAGGATGGCTACTCTGGAGTTGAAGTTCGATCGACGCCGGTGAAGATGGAAATCATCATTCGCGCGACGAGAACGCAAAACGTTCTCGGTGAAAAGGGTCGCAGAATCCGTGAATTGACTTCGTTGGTCCAAAAGAGATTTGGTTTCGCCGAAGGCGCGGTCGAGTTGTACGCCGAAAAGGTTGCCAACCGTGGTTTGTGCGCCATCTCGCAGTGCGAGTCTTTGCGATACAAGTTGCTGGGCGGCTTGGCAGTCAGAAGAGCGTGCTATGGCGTCTTGAGATTCATCATGGAAAACGGCGCAAAGGGCGCGGAGGTCATCGTCTCTGGTAAATTGAGAGGTCAAAGAGCCAAGGCTATGAAGTTTAAGGATGGTTACATGATTTCTTCGGGTAACCCGGTTCGCGAATACATTGTTAGTTCGACGAGACACGTCTTGTTGAGACAAGGCGTCGTCGGTATTAAGGTGAAGATTATGCTTGATCACGATCCGAAGGGTAGAATGGGTCCGAAGACGCCGATTCCGGATACCATTATCATTAAGGAGCCGAAGGAGGATGAGAACATGGCTAAGCCAATCATCGGAGCGGAAAACTAAAGATATAAATAAAATATAGATTCTAGCACTTAAAGATGTAATAAACGCGTATTTGTCGCAAAAGTTTCAATAACATAAACAGAGAGTAGTTGTTTGCTCTATGTCTTCTACATGTGCGCGCGTTTTACGCCTACATTCCCAGCACGCTTTTGATCCCCTGTCCCTGGTCGTCGTCCTTCTCCCAATCTTCATCTTTCGTGCTCTTTTGTAACATGGAAAACAAACTCTTCTTTTTATTCTCCATCACAGACGCGCTTGAGTTGATGTTATTGTTGGCAACATCGTCGCCGAAACCCGTTCGAGCTTCATCACCTCCGAGCAAGTTGTTACCTAAGGAAGACGGCATCGTTTCAGTTTCTCTCTGTGTTGTTGCCCATTGCGAGTTTGAGTTGTCTAATGCGCTACCAAACACGAATGTTCTGGATGCAGCGCCACCGCTGATGATACCTTTCGCGAAACCGCTCTGAGATTTTGAGCTTCCGTTGCGTTTTAAGAAACTCGTCGACGATGTTCGCGCGGCGCCTAGATTTGAAAACTGAGAATTTCCTCGCGAGAGTCCACTACCGCTTCCTCCTCTGTTACTGAGATCGCTCGCGATCGTTTGACTCTGAGTGGTCCCTTGGCCTTTATTGTTGTACTTCGTCGATTTTTTGTTCTTCTCCTTCTCAAACAACTTCATAACCTCCATCGATACTTTACCTTCGCCGACTTCTGGTAACGCTTCGTTCTCATTTGGTTCTTGGGTATCACCCCCCGAAGCTTTCTTCATGGAAAATCGCTGGGCCTGTCTTTCTTTAAACGCTTTCGCGCCTTCGTCCTCGTCGTCGGAAACTTCAACCGCTTCCTCGGGTCGAAGGTTGCGCAGGTCATCAGAATCAGACTCGCTCTCGGAATCATCTCCTCTCTCTTGTGTTCTTCTCGTTTTCCATTTACCGTCATCGTCTTCTTCGCCATTCAATCCCCTTTTCGGTCTCTTGAATCCATTCTCTACTAACTCTTTCATTTTTTTTATGTATTCTTCGTCTTCTTGAAATTCTCTCTTCGCGTGCGCGTCCCGTCGAGCTTCATTTCTTCTCTCATCGTTATCTAAGGCAGTACCTTCTCTAAAATCAACGAAATCAGCCATTTCGTCGATTTCAGCGCGGGCGGTTTCTATATCGTCCTCGTCATCATCGTCGGTGTGACCACCATCTTCAGACATTTCGGCTTCGTCGTCGACGCCTTCGGTTGCTTTCTTAGACCTTCTCTCCTTCTTTTGATTCTTTCGATCCTCCTTGTAGAAGTTTCTCGCGAGCTTCCTTTGTTCGCGTCTTTCTTTTCCAGTCATGTCTTCTTCCTCGGAAAGTTCACCGTCGTCTTCGTCTCCGTCTTCGTCGTCTTGATTTTCCTTTGCGGTGTTGTCTTTGTCCTCGGCATGGGCCGGATCGTTGACGACAACTTTCATGGTTTTCTTGGCGGAAAGAGATTTGCGGATGAATTCTGCCGCGGCAACTTCATCGTCCGAGTCGCTCTCTTCTTCAAGCTCTATCATTTCCTCCTCTTCCTCTTCCTCCTCTTCGCTCAATAAATCCATGCCGTCGATCTCGTCAAAGTTAGTTTTCTCCTTCCCGCCGTCTTCGCCTTCATCTTCCGAAACTTCTTCATTCACTCCATCATTAACGGCGCCTTCAGCGTCCTCTTCCGCTTGGAACTCTTTCTTCTCCGGCGACGGAGGAGGTCGAGGGTACCTTGCCCGTAAATTCTCATCGTTCTCAACCATTCGTAAATTATTTTGCAACTTTTCAATAACCGGTAGGAAAGACGTGCGTTCCGCCTGGACTCTGTATCCCGGAAAATGTACGTGTTTTGCCGTTTTACGCATCAACTTCTCGTGCGCTTCGTCGGCTTCTTCTTTCTTTTGTCGCATGACGGCTTCTTTATCGTTCGGATCGATCGCTTTCTTCTTTTTACCGCCTCCTTTTTTGGTTGCTTTTCGTCCTCCTCGTCGTCGTCGACCTCCTTCGTTGTCTTCCACTTCGGAATCTGACGAAGACTCATTCTCCTCCTCCTCCGAGGAGGAAAAGTTCAACTCGGATTCAGACTCTTCATCCTCCTCTTCATCTTCGGACAGACGTCCTGTTTCCGCGAAACGTCGCTCTAAGATTCGTTCCTCGTCGTCGTCCTCTTCCATTTCTTCTTCTTCTTCTTCTTCTTCGAGTTCAAATTCAAATTTGTCTCCATCTTCTGCTTTTTCTTCGTCACCTTGACCACTAGTATTCTTCTTCGACGCGACTTTTTCTACTCTTTCGCCCGATTTGTGTTTCAAAGTCTTCTTTTTGAACGACTTTTCGACGGTGTTGTTGTTGTTGACGTCTTCTCTTTCTTCTTCTCTTTCTTCTTCTTTATCGTTTGTCTTCTTCTTAATATCAGCGGCATCAGCAATGACTTCTTCTTCTTCTTCCTCCTTCTCGTTGGTCCCTCGAACTCTTCGTTTGATGCGAATAAAGTCTTCTTCTTCTTCTTCTTTATCGTCGTTTTGTTCTTTCGTCTTCTCGATCGCGGCTTCTTCAATCGTTGCGCGTTCTTCTTCTTCTTCTTCTTCTTCTTCTTCTTCTTCGTCTAATTCATCATTTTGAATTTCGTCTCCTAAAGGCGAAGGAGGAGAAGGAAGATTTGGAACTCCTTTGGAAGAGACGTTCTCCTTCTCAAAAGCGACGACTTTTGTTGGTACTTCAGTCATTCTTAGTATTCTTATTCTTAGTACTCTGTTGTTCTTGTTCTCGTGTAAAATGAATACGGAAGAGGGAACAACAATACGAACGTTAGTTGTGTGTGTGGAAGTGAAGAGAGTGGAACGAAAGTTTTTCTTTTTTGAATTTTTTTTTTGGTCTCCTCTCTTTCCTCTCTCTCTTCCTGAAAGAAAAAAGTTCCTCTCTCTTCTTCTCTTCTTCTTCTTCTTCTTTCTTCTTCTTCTTCACACGAAACGAAGTTTGTTTGGTCGTTAGAAAGAAAGATATTCACAACAACAGACAAGGAATGATGGACGACGACGACGACGAGAATAATACCGACGACAACGAAACCGACGACGAGGAGGAAGAGGTCTTCAATCCCATCGAACGGTTTCAACAAAGTCGAGAAAAAGAAGAAACATCGAAAGCGTCGGGGTCGTCTCATCAATCTCATCAGTCGTCGTCTGATGAGAAAAAAGGAGTGAAGAAGTTGAAATTCGTGATTCGACCAAAAGAGGAAAAAACAGCCGCAGCAACGGGTGCGACTGATGATGAAAAAGAGGAAGGAAAAGGAAGATCTACGGTTCAATCGACGAGGGAAATGTTCGAGAAGTTTTCTTTGAAACCACCGCCCGGGTTTTCCTCAAACAAAGCGACGACTCCTTTTTCTTCTTCTTCGTCAAAGAAAAAGGAAAAAAAAGAAGAAAAAGAAGAAAAAGACGAAGAGGAAAGAAACGAAGGTTGGCTCACGCACGGGAACGACGCGTGGCAGGAAACGAGAGGACACGAGGAAGAGAGCGAACGAGAGGAAAAGTACGTGGATGAGCTAACGCACACGGCGAAGAAGAAATACGGGAAATACGCGTTCGTGGAAGAAGCGAGTTCGCCGAGCGGGATATTGAGCGATTTACAGGTCGCGGAACCGCTCGAGTTTGATTCCGTAAAGACGAAAGAAAGAACAAACAAGTCAGACAATAGTAGTAACAGAAACAACAACAACAACAACAAAAGAGAAGAAGAAGAAGTAGACGTTTCGGAGTCGTTTTTACTCGAATCATCCATGGAGAACGACCCGTTTAAAAGCGACGACGAGTTCGACGATGTTCGAAAATTAGAAATTAGAAACGCGAACAGAGCTCGCTCCCCCCCGAACGAAGATCAAGTCGCGCACGCGAGGGTTCTCGTGCAATCTGGGATTGTAAAATTTAACTTGAACGATTTACGCGGCGCTTTGTGCGATTTCCAAAACGCGTGCGTTCTTTTGCGCGAAAATTACCACTCGGGAGATATCGCGTTTGCAAAAGCAAAGACGCACTTAGTCGCGGCGTTTTTGATTTTAAAGTGCGAAGAGAACAAAGGAAACGTAGATTTGTGCGCGAAACTCGCTCGCACGTTAGCAACGGTCACGTACATGGCAGACGAGAGCGTATTTGGCGGATTTAGTCAACAATTCCTGCTCAGTCCGAAACTGATTTGTCGGTGTTTGCGATTCGCCTCGGCGAAGAATTTCCACGCCAAATATTACCTAGCGGCGAAGGAGTACTTGGAAATCCTTCTGAAACCGTTCTTCTGCGCAGATCCCAACACGGAAGCGGCGTTGAATGGCATGAAAACGCAGTGCGAAAACGCAGAAAAACAGCAGCACGGAACGACGAGAAAAGTAGACGAGATGGAAAGTCAAAAGCGCGCGCGCGATATCATCGACGAGCTTTTCGAGGAGGCGCGCGGTGGCTAGAGTTCTCTTTTCTAAAAAAGGATACGTGTTTTTTTCAATTACTTTTGTACGCATGATGCTATCGGGCCTCGCCACATATTATCGCACGTTTGCGTTTCTTGAATGAGACTCCCCTCAATAATTCCGCTTTGCTCAGTCGTTGCCGCTTCGCCTTGCCATTTTGAAAGATCTTGGTTAAACGCTCGAGTGCTGAAAAACATCCACTCCATATTCGTCACTTGAGATGTGTCCCATTTGTTTTTGTTTTTCCCAATTGGTTGATTGAACGCCTCGCAGCTTGAGAACATGGCGAACATGTTTTTTACTTGCGACGTGTCCCAGTTCGATATGTCTTGGTTAAATTTTGATGCCCCGCGGAACATCATTGACATGGTTTCCACCCGAGAGGTGTCCCACTTCGAAATATCGCCGTTGAAGGTACTCTTACCATCGAAAGTAGCCTCCATGGAAGTGATCCGACTCGTGTCCCAGTCGGGCATGATCCCAAAACCACTCTCGCTGGCATAATTGGTACAAAGTCCCCCAACAGCATCTTCACTTAAACACCTATCGAGTGCGGTCATGAAATTCGAAGCATCTAGCTCGGTGGAAACGTAATCATTCGAATGTATACAGGTTGATGGCTTTACTGAAACTACCGTTGGACTTGCACAAAGAAATTCGTCTTGGAAAGCAGTGGCTCCTTCAAAAATGTTCTGGTAGCCTGTCACTTTTGAATCGTCCCACGTCGATATGTTCTGATTAAACGCTCTAGCGTTATAGAACATCGATTCCATCCTAGTCGCACTCGAAACATCCCATCCACTAATGTCTTGATTGAACGCATACGCGTTTTGGAAAGTGTACGCGAATTCTATCACACCAGATACATCCCAGTCAGCCAAAGGTTGATTGAACGTGTAAGCGTCATAAAACACGGTATAAAGCGAATTCACTCCGGAGATGTTCCATTTTCCGATAGGTTGGTTAAAGTGAGAGTTTCCTCTGAATAGTGAATTTATATTTGTCATCGAAGAAGTGTCCCAATCCCCGATGGGCTGATTAAAAGAAGAGTCTGTGAACATACCATCTATTCTGTTCACCTTCGACGTGTCCCATTTTCCAATCGGTTGATTGAAGCTATTTGTTTGCTGCCAATCACCTGCAAACATTTCGGACATACTCGTCACTTGAGAAGTGTCCCAACTTTCAATTGGTTTATAAAATGAAGCTTTCTTAAACATATAAGCCATACTCTTCACTTGATAGGTGTTCCAGCCCCCAATTTCTTGATTGAAGTATGAGCCATAAAACATTGCTTGCATATCAGTTACTTGCGCCGTGTCCCAACCTCCGATATCTTGATTGAACGCTTGGGTATTAGAAAACATCGATTGCATATCCGTTACTCGCGCCGTGTTCCAATTTCCAATGTCTTGGTTAAATGTTTTAGTGCTAGCAAACATTGATCTCATATTCCTCACTCGGGATGTGTCCCACTTCGAGATGTCAGCGTTGAATGTGTCCGTATATTTTACAAAACCTATTCCTCCGTTATTCCATCCGGTCATACTTGTTACCAAACTCGTATCCCAATTCGGCATCGTCCCGTAATTATTCGTGGACGCCCACGTCGTGCACTCGCCAGTCACCGGTGCTTCTGCTAGACACTCTTCGACGAATGCATGCCAACTCGCATCGGGTATGCATATGAAACACACGCACGAACTCGTGGGACCGGTGATGGCGTTATCGCACGTAAATTTCGCTTGAAATGCAGAAGCGTCGAGAAACATGTCAGTTTGCGCCGACGTCGCTGCGGATCCGGTCCACAAGGAAATGTCTTGGTTGAACGCAGAAGCGTACTTAAACATCCATTGCATATTAGTCACTTGCGCCGTGTTCCAACTCCCAATGTCTTGGTTGAACGCAGAAGCGTAATAAAACATGCCCCACATGCTTGTCACTTTCGCAGTGCTCCAACCTGATACATCCTGATTAAATGCAGTCCTACCAAACATCCAATCCATGTGCTCCACTCGAGACGTGTCCCACCTCGCGATATCCTGCTTGAAGTCAGAAGCATTCCAAAATAAGCTGATCATGCTCGTCACTTGAGACGTATCCCATTTCGAGATATCGCCATTAAATTTGGTCTGATCGGCGAATCCGCGAACTGATTCATAATCATCTCCATCGTACCCTTTCATATTCGTCACCAAACTCACATCCCAATTTGGCATCGTCCCGTAATTATTCTCAGAAGCCCAAGTCGTGCACTCCCCAGTTACCGGTGCTTCTTCTAGACACTCTTTGACGAACGCATGCCAACTCGCGTCTGGTATCGGCGAAAAAAATCTATGTCTAGCAAATTCGATTGTTTCGAGACCGTATCCCGCAACGTTTCTCGACGTCGCCAGGGATTGATCATATTTGTCCTCCTCCCATCTTGACGAAATAGTACCTTGAACACACAAGGAAGACGCACCATAGGGAGATGTAAAATAGCCCGCCGCTAGTGGTTTATAGTAACACTTTCCGCTGTCGTGTTTTATTTCAAATCGAACCATTTTGCACCAATTATCCGTAGATTGATAGGCTGCGATGTGTTTGTAAGAATCCTGAGTTTGTTCCGATACATTTTCGTCAAACAAGGTAGATTCCTTCACTTGACCGGTAGCAGAAATATACGCGCCCATAAATGTAACTCTGTACGGCGAGAATTCCATCGCAGATTGACAGTCACCGAGAAGAAGGTAATTGTCCTTGTCGTCGCCGTTAAAGGTATCATCGAGAACCTCGTATTCGCACGACGTCCCCGACCATCCATCGCGACACGCGCAAATCCAATCCGTCCCGTCGTGTTGCAAGCCATCTGCACTTGGAGACATGCAATACGGAGGCCTTTTGATGTTATTTTCCAATTGCGTTTGCAGTTGCAAAAGAGTCTCGGTCGCGTTTTCGATGTCTTCTATTCTCGAGTTGAAACGTGATAAACCGTATCCTCCAATATTAATATCACCCTCGGAAACGTTCATGTTCCCGTACACTTTCATTTCCGACGCCGAAACGTGTACTTCACCAACACCGTTGATCACGCCAACTGTCCCATCTTTAGACACTACGATAGGCCAATCTGGAACGCACTCGTACGTCACGTTGAGATATTTATACGTCCCCAAACACGTGTCACCGAAATTACTATTGGACGCAGTCATCTCGCACGATTGAGTGCCTTGACACGAATCTTTCACATAATTAAACGCTGAAGTGGAGAGACACGCGGTGTTCGTGCTTGCATCAGCGTTTCCTTCCATTGGACACGTCTCAGAATCCGTTCTTCCATAGTTTGCGCGTATAATTTTAATCAGCTTTGTGCCACAATGTAACGCGACGGTGTTGGTCTCGCACGCGATTTCTGATATCACTTCTGCGCTGATCGGTGTTAAAACGAAGGAGAACAGAACGATCAACGCGATAACGAAGAAGGAGGAGAAGAAAGAGGACGGAGAAGAGGAGGAGAGGAACATCCTATTCAAATAAAAAGTGTGCGCGTGTGCGCTCTCTTTTTTTTGACGCGTTGTTTGTTTCTTTGTTAAACGCGACCTCTCGTTTAAATGTTCGTTTTGTGCTGTCTGAAACAGCCGCGAGTCACGCATCACGTCGCTACACGCATTCTGCTATTACAACTACTAGTACTATTATTACTGCATGAACTATAATCCTCAGCTACTACGAGCATACGCTCGAATTTCCTTTTCCCTTTCTCTTACACGAACAAATCGAACGTATACACCATCGACGAATCGGTTTTCGCGTACCTCCTTTTGGACTTTACGCCGCTTTCAAATAGAAAATAACTGATCGTGTACCCGACGTAATCATTCACCACTCGCGCTCCTTCATTTTCTAACGCACCAATCGACCATAACATCGCGGGACCAACAACAGTAACGATTAACTTTCCATCATCCTGAAGTGAAACTTGAAACTCTTTACAGAAGCCGTAGTTGAGAAAAACTTGCAACAACGCTTTAACGCCGTCGACAATTTTTACAGAGTTCTCCTCTTGGGAGCCATCGAGATTGATGAATTCGGGAACACCATCGAACGGTTTGTCTTCCGTCAACTCGAAGCCATTCTTTAAGAAATTGAAAATATTCCGGCCAACCAAGTAACTAAACGCTGGAATCAATTCTTTCCGGGTCGCGAATTTTTCATCTCGTTTCACGCGTTTCACTTCGCCTTCAAACCCAAGCTTCTCTTCAAACTCCATGTCCGGTTTTCCGTTGTTTCGGTTCAAAATCGCGTTCAAGGTTGAATATTGCGAAAAGCTAATGTGGTCAAAGTATAATGGATTCTTCAAATCTCCTTGTTCCATCGCGAGCGGGTAAATCAAAGACTTGTACGCCTCGTACGATAACTGCCGCGTCTTCCAAGACTTAATCTGAAACTCATCCATCGCGCAAATGTTCAGCTCATCTATGGCATCGTACGATGATCTCAATAAAGCAACGGCTAATGCTATTTCTAAAGTTTTTCTCAAGAAAACCGGAGGGTCGCCCCATTGCGAAATCTCTTTGAACTCGTCGCTGATATCTATGTTCTGTGGTCGAAATAAATCTCCCTCTTTTCCTATTTCCTCCTCCCCGAACGCGTACGAGGACGAGAGGAATACAGAGAAAGGGGAGGAGAATAACGAGGAAGAGGAAAGGAAAGCGAGAGCCATCAGCGCTTCTCTTCTGTTTTTGCACTGCTTAGTGTTGTATCGAGTTTGCGTTTGCGTTTGCGTTTGAGTTGTTGTCGTCGCGTCGTCGTCGTTACAGATATCCAACATTTCTCTTCGACCTCTTCTTCGGCTTCTTCTGTTCGTTCGGTTTAAGGATGAAGCAGATCCAAAAGCACAGAGGACGTCAAAGACACAGCGCGAAGTCAAAGTGAACATTTTCGTGTGCTCGTCGCTCTCTTATTAAGAGTGTGTAGGGCGGTAAACTCGTTCGTTATTATGAGAGAAGGGAAACGGAGATGATGTCGTCGTCGTAGGTGAATTTTGAGAAAAGTGACGACGACGTAAAGGTAAACAGGAATGGGATTCAAGTAATATTTTTTATACACACAACTCACGAAGCATCATATATTTTTATCGGACGAAGAATACCGCGCCTTTATCGAGGACGTTGTTGATTTTCCCTTGCAATCCCTCGTCTGGCTCTGGTGCGGAAAACGCCGTGTTCCCTTCGTCCCCGTCCTCTTTCATCGCTTTACACTCGTCCGAGCACGTCTCGTTGCAATAGTCGTCAGATTTTGGCGCGAGATCTAAACACGCTTTGACGCACTGTTTTCGATGAGTATTACGATGAGTTGGTTGGGTGAAGATGAGAGCGATAAAGGTGAGTGATAAGGTACACCGACGAAAAATGAAAACAGAAAGAAATATATGAATATACATATCGCTCGCGAACGCCGACGAGACTATGATGAAAGAAACCAACGTACCGTCTTTGTGCACTTTTCCACTTGCTCGTCTGCATGTGCGGAGAAGATGTCCGCGTTCCCGGCGATGGGCATCGTCATCGTCGACGTGGCCACAGTCAAGGACGCGGCAAAGCACACCGCCGTTTTCGTCGTAAACCTGAACTTCTCGTTCTCGTTGTTTTCTTTTGTTGTTCTTAAACTTCTTCTTCTCGATGACGATGAAGTTGATGATGGTTTTGTCTTATTTTTCTCTTCTTCAATCGTACAACAACAATAAAGAGAGGGTTGTCGCTTCAGCACTTTTCGCGCGCTCGCGTTGTTGTTGTTCATGCGACGAACAGTGGTGTTGGTGGTCGAGAGTGTCGTCGTCATCTTCATGTGGTCGTTTCTTTTTTTGCTCTTCTCCCGTCGATAAAAAGTGTTACTGTTATCGCGCAGCAAAGATACTAATGAAGAAACTCGTGTCTGATGACTCATCAGAGGACTGATTTCTCTGATTTCTCTGATTTCTCTCTGAGATTTCTCTGATTTCTCTCTTCTCAAATTTATTCCTTTCCTATTTTTTTTGTTCTCACAAAAACACACAAAGAAGAAGAGAGATGTTTCGACGCGCAAAAGTCTTCTCGAGAGTACTCTCATCATCATCATCATCATCATCATCATCATCATCATCATCGTGTTTGTTAAATAATGGAAGAGAAAGAGCGCTCTCGTTCAAATCATCATCATCATCATCATCTTCTTTTCCATCACAACATGCATTTTTGAAACCCTCCTTGAAGTCTTTCTCCTCTTGTGGGTTCAGTGCGGCTTTCCGTCAGACGACGTCTCTTCTTTCTTCTGCATCGACGACGACGACGCGAACAGTATTGCAAAATAACAACTTCATCACCTCATCGGCACAGAAGAAACGATCGTACGTAGGAGTTGTCGTCGAAGATGGGAACGTAGACAGAGCCATGCGAAGAATGAAACGAACCATGATCAACGAGAAGATGTTCGATGCGTTTAAAGAGAGACTCGGACAAGGACGCGACGCCGGGTTTAAGAAACCGAGCGAGAAGAGAGTGTTGGCGTTAAAAGAGAGAGATAGGAGAGTGTTCAAGAAGAAACTGAAACAGAAGATTGGATGGATCTTACGCAGACGAGAACGAGGGTTTTAAACGTGATTTGATAAATATACGTAAGCGAAAAGAAGTACGTATGTTCGCTCGCGAGCGCGCGTTTCTCAAGTCGTCGTCAGCGGTGCCAAAAGTAGTAATATATAATAGTGTTTAGAGAATAAGTAAAAGCGAGAGTAGTAGTCATTTTAGTAATAGTAGAGTAGTTGTAAGTGGTACGCATCAGTCATGGTCAATGTGCCCCTTTTTAAACGCAGTTGTTAGAGTACTTCACGAGAACACCTAAACGCATCGTCATTTTTTGTGCTCTTCTTTTCATGCATCACACTGCAATTTTGTGCAGTCTTTTCTCTTTTTTTTTTTTTTTTTTGGTTTTTTGTCTGTCTCAAGTCTGTCGACGCTTCTGTCAAAAACTCTTGCTTCACAACAAAGAAGAAGAGTTTAAAAGTAAACACACACACACTATATATATATTATAGAGAGAGACGAGTCGGAGTGATTCGTTTTCCTCCTTCTTCCTCTCTCTTTCTATTAGTGAACATCTATCAATCAGAGAGACAAAAGAGAAGGTGTTTGTGTTTTTGCGATTGATTTCCATTTTTCCTCCTCCTCTAAAGAGAGAGTTTTGTATAAATTCCCCCCTTCTTCTTAGAAGAAGAATACAAAGAAGAAGATGGCGGACATCACGCAGATTCTGGTCAACACCCAAAATCCGGATCAAACCGTTCGATCTCAAGCCGAGCAGCAGTTGGAGCAAGCCAAAGAGGCGAATTTTTCCTTGTACCTCTCCTCGTTGGCGAAAGAACTCGGAGATGAGGCGAAACCGAGCGAAGTCCGACGACTCGCCGGTTTGATCTTGAAAAACAGCATCGACTCGAGGTCGTACCAAACGAAGAAGAGTTTACAGCAAAAATGGCTCAATCAAGTCGATCAAAACCAACGGATGGAGATCAAGTCTATGATTTTCCAGGCGCTGAGCTCGCCTGTTCAGGAGATTCGACACACGGCGGCGCAAGTGGTGGCTAAATTTGCCGCTGCGGAGATACCGGCGAAACAGTGGCCGGAGCTGATACCGCAGTTGCAATTGAGCGTTTCCGGTCCTCAAAGTTCCACGGAATTGAAGCAATCGACGTTGGAAGCTTTAGGATACATCTGCGAGGAATTATCGTTGAACGGAGAGCAAGGGGATGATTTTGGCGGCATGGGCGGTTTGGACCAAACCGCGGTGAATACGATGTTGACGGCTATTATTCAAGGGATGGACAAAACGGAAACGAACAACGAGGTGCGATTAGCGGCGTGTAACGCGTTATCGATCGCGTTAACGTTTGCCTCGGAGAACTTTTCCAAGCAGCAAGAGAGAGATTACATCATGCAAGTGACGTGTGAAGCGACGGTCTCGCCGGATCAAAGGATTCGATACGCCGCTTTTGAAGTTTTAGTCGGCGTCGCGGAGGAGTATTACGAGTATCTCGAAAGTTACATCTCCGCAATTTACGATTTGACCGTGAAAGTTTTACACGGAGACGATCCTCAGATTGGTTTACAAGCGATTGAGTTTTGGTCGTCGATTTGCGAGGAAGAAATTGGAAGAAAGGATGCCATCGAAGACGGCGAACGGGACGTCAAGTATCATCAATTCATCGAAAAGGCGTTGGGAGTGTTGACGCCGATGTTGCTCGAGCAGTTGACGAAACAAGAGGAAGGTCAAGACGAAGACGAAAACGCGTGGAATTTAGCCATGGCGGGCGGAACGTGCTTGAACTTGATCGCAAACTTGACCGGCGATCAAGTCGTGGACGGCGTCATGCAATACATCACGCAAAACATCCAACAAGATAACTGGAGACAAAAGGAAGCCGCTCTGTTTGCTTTTGGTGCTATTTTAGAGGGTCCGTCGAGAGAAAAATTAGCTCCTCTCGCGAACGATGCGTTGCCGTTCTTGTTGAACTCGATGAACGATAAGAACACGCACGTGAAAGATACCACGGCTTGGACGATTGGACGCGTCTTTGAGTTTGTGCAATCGCCGGAGTATCGTTTGATCACGCAGAGTAATTTGGGAACGACGTTAGCGGCGCTGACGGAATCTCTCAAAGACGTGCCGAACGTCGCTGGGAAAGCGTGCTGGAGTATTCAGAATTTAGTCACCTCTCTCGGTGAAGATGATCAATTGCGACCGGCACTTTCGCCGTTTTTCCAGCCCATCGTGCAAGCGTTGTTGGTCACCGCGGAGAGACCGGATGCGGAGATGAAGTTGAAAGTGGAATGTTACGAAGCGTTGAACGATATCATTCGAGGTGCGAGCACAGAAACGTTAGTTACGGTGCACCAGCTCATTCCCGTCGTCTTGCAAAAGCTCGGGAGCACGTTCGAGACGCAAGTGACTTCCCAAGACATGTTGGAGAAGCAAACCGATCAACAGGCGTTGTTGTGCGGAACTTTGCAAGTTATCATTCAACGCTTGGGATCGGAAGAAGCGGCGAAAGGCTCCTTGGCGCAGCACTCTGATAACTTGATGACTGCTTTTTTGAGAGTTTTAGCGAATCGATCTGCGACTGTGCACGAAGAAGCCATGCTCGCGGTCGGCGCTTTGGCGCACTCGGTAGGTAAAGATTTCGAAAAATACATGGAGGCGTTTTACCCGTTCGTCGAGGTTGGTTTGAAAAACCACGAAGAGTTTTCTGTGTGCCAAGCGACGGTTGGTGTGGTTGGGGACATCTGTAGAGCATTAGACGAAAAGTTGGCGCAATGGTGCGACAACATCGTGTTTTTGTTGTTGCAAGATTTGCAATCGTCCGAGTTACACAGAGCCGTGAAGCCGCCGATTTTGAGCTGTTTCGGAGACATTGCTTTGGCGGTTGGTCCTTCGTTCGATAAATATCTCGAATTCGTTTTACCCATGTTGCAAAGCGCGACGAGTTTGGCGATGACAAATCAAGATCCAAACGTTGAATTAGACGAAGATACGGTGCAATACAAGAACGATCTCAGAAATGGCATTTTCGAGGCGTACACCGGGATTTTGCAAGGGTTCCGAGACGATAAGTCCAAAATCGCGAGTTTGGCGCAGCACGCGCGCTTTATTTTATCCTTCATCGAAGACGTTTCAAAAGATCCGTACAGAGACGCGAGCGTAACGAGGAACATGATTGCGTTGTTGGGAGATATGGCGGATACCATGGACGGTATCGGCGAGCTGTTCAAAGAAAAGACGTTTTACCAAGCGTTGTTCCAAGAACTTCACTCGCAATCTTCAGATGACACCAACTTTGACTCGACTTTGCACTGGGCGAGCGAGCGCATCGCCCTAAGATTGACGCAATAATACCAGTAATAATATACTAATACGAATAGCTGACGAATTGACTGACGATAGCATAACTAATAAATAATTAAGAATAAGAAGAGAGAGAGAGAAAGGGAGAGAAAAGAAAGACGTGAAGCGCTTTTTTTTTGTAAGAAGTACCAAAGTACAAACGAATCAAATACACGACACTCTTCATAAAGCGTGAACAATTTAATATACGAGTAAACTGCTAAACGCCTTCAACTACTAGTACTACTACTACATTACATTCTTGTTCTCTATGATTGCTGATAATTGAATCTACATTCTTCTTTTGCGTTGCAAAAGTTAATAACTCCATCGTTGGCCATTGTCCTAAACATGATGTCTTCCGTGTCAAAGCTGTGCACTGGGTTCCCATAACTCCTATGCGTTTGTTTCAAACGATAATACTGGTACGGATCGCCTCGCTGGCCTTTTCCTAAACCGTACACTGTGATATTCACGCACAACGGACGTAACATTGCGATACCTACTAAACCCGACGACGCGCAATTACCGCCTTTGAAGTTTTTCGAGTGCTTCTTCTCGTAACATTTTCGGAACTTCTTCAACGAATTCTCCGCCACCGCTCGGATTTCAGGCATGAGAAATAAAGTCTGCACGTCTTTTCGTTTCAACTTATTCTTTACGTAATACGCTAACCGAACGAAATTTTCCGCCGCCGTGCGTGAAGAAATCAGAGTGACTCCTTTTTCCAAAGGCCACCCTCCGCCTCGGTAGATTTTGTTTATGCCGCTTCCGTCGTGGTATGCGATTGTCCACAATCTATTTAATAATCTGTGCGTTGTTTTCTTTCCGACGAACTTTTCGTATCCTTTCGTCGGGGCTTGATTGATGCGCACGACTACATCGTTCGCGTCGATTTGTTTCCCGTAATCCATTTTGAGAAGATGTCCTGAGTTCCCGACGAGCGCACACGTTCGCCAGGGCGCGTCGCCATTTGCTGCTACACTATTTGTCGCTACTACTGCTGGTGCTGCCAAAATATCTCTCCCAGAGTTTGGTAATATGGACGCGGGGATCTTCTTATCTCGATAAGCTCCCGTGTTTTCGTAGTTCTTTCTATGCGCGAGTGTGGAAACGATGGTTGCTTTATTTGCTTTCGCTTTTGGCGGGAAGAGTGCGATGTACTCTGGCGAGCACGCGTGCGAGTGCGAAGCGTGGCGAGAGAACGTTGTTGTCGTCGTAGTTTTCTTTGTTTTTGAAGCAACTGCTTCTTCACTTTCTGCTTCATCTCGTTTGACATTTTCCTCTTCGTCGTTATCTTCGTTTCGAACATCTTCCTCTTGGTCACCAACACCTAATAATCCCCCCGTCTGTCCGTTTTCTTCTTCTTCTTCTTCTTCTTCTTCTTCTTCTTCGTTCTTTCCGTGCACTTCCACCTCATCCTCGACTAATACTTTGGTCGATTCTTCCTCGTCTGGATTTAAGAATCCCGCATCGTCTGCGCCGAGAAGTCCTTTGATTTTTCCTTCTTCCTTTCCAAATGCAAAAGGACTCAAAGGTGATGATGTAAACGACAGACCCACTCCTGCGAGCAATAATACAAAGGAAACGAAAAGAGTTATTATAATAATCAATCGCCGTTGCCTTCTTCCTTTCACATTTATCCCTATTGTTGGTGTTGGTATTGATGCTGATGTTGTCGTCGAAATCATCGTCATCATCATCGTATCCTCGTCGTCGCCATTTTATCGAAGAATACGTACGTGTGGTGAGTACACGTTTTGTCCCGTGAAACTTGTTTGTTGCTTTTTATTTTTGAAGGGGAAATAATTTCCCGGAAATTAGGGTTGTGTGTGCAAAACGGGGTGGACGAATTCTTTTTTTGCTTTTCCCTCACAAAAAACAAACAAAAATTAGTCCCCTTCGATGAGAACAACAACGGGGTTCACCTTTGGCACACACGGTGGAAGAGCAGGATTAAAAACATCCTCTTCCTCTTCTTCTTCTTCTTCTTTAGTCAGACAATTCCTGCCTTCATCTTTGGTGCGCTTTCTCGACGCGCACAACAACAACACTTTTGATTCGTCGTCGTCGAGATTTAGACGAGGAAGGAATTGCGCTTTATTTTCAACGAACGCCGCCGGGAACGATTCACGACAACAACAACAACAACAACAACAAAGAGGAAGAGGAGGAAGAGGCAGAGGAGGAAGAGGCGAAGGGAGAGAAAGAAGAGGAAGAAGACAAGACGTGGATTCATTCGATGATTCCGGTGGTTGGGGCGCTGGTTTACGAAACGCGCGACAAGGAGGAGGAGGAGGAGGAAAAGGAGGAGAAAAACAACAATTAAAACCGATTTTTTCAGCCTCTGCGGAACAACAATATCAACACGAAGTAACACAAAGCGTTGGTGGAGGAGCAGTACCACCTCCGGCACCACCAGGATGGAAACCAAGTGTGCGCGAGGATATGCAAAACGATTTCGATGCCATCAGAGCGGCGACTACGGAACCGCCTCGAGACGGTATGAGGAGTACGACCAAGAAAACATCGTCTTCGCCAAAAAATACGACGACAAACAGGTTCAAAGAGAACCGAGGCAAAGGCGGTGATGAAGAGCGGAAACGATTATTTCAACGACAAATGGATCAATTCAAGCAAATCAGTGATGATTCTGATTCTGACGGAGATGACAATTACGATGATTACGATGATTTACATGATGGTGATGATGCAGACTTTAGGAGCTTCCACGAAAACTTCAAGCAAAGGAGCGAGGCGTCATCAACTTCTACGACGCAACGCGCGCCGAGACAAAGAGAAGGCCGCGAGCGACTCTTTTCTTCTTCCGAAACGAGCAGAAACCCTCTTAATGCACAAAAAAGTAGTAACAGTAGTAATAGAAGAAGAAGAGGTGAAGATACATACCAAGACCAAGAAGCGGCACCCGAACGCGCACCAGTGTCAAAAGGCATGTCTCGCTTTTTCGTCACCTGCCATCCGGGTTTGGAGGAAGTTGTCGCCAAAGAGCTTTCATCGAAAGAGATTCGAGCGCAGCACGTTGAAATAGGCGCATCTGGTGTCTCCTTTGTCGGTACTTTAGAAACTGCATACAACGCGAACATTTGGCTTCGTTCGGGAACGAGAGTATTGTGCGAACTCGCGTCTGGGGATTTAGATCCGCTCGAATCAGGTTTCGATTCCGTGTATGATTTTGTTAAACATTGCGTTCCGTGGCAAGAAGTTTTAATCAACGCAGAATTAACGTTTTCGATCGAAGCGAGAGTGTGGTCAAATTCTCAAATTTCAAGCACGAAACTCGCGTGCACGAGAGCAAAAGATGCCATTTGCGATTACATTTCAGACGCGTGCGGTGGTATTCGCCCGAGAGATCCGCGCGACTTTCGCGGCAACAAAGTGAAAGCAGACGTTCCGTTGTTTATGACTTTGTATAAAGATCGGGCGACGCTTTATCGCGACACGAGCGGTGATTCTTTACACAGAAGAGGATACAGAGCAAATTTATCTGTTCATCGAGCCGCGTTGAACGAAGCCGCGGCAGCTGGATTACTTCACATCGCCGGATGGCCGGAAGCGCTCGACGAATGGAGAAGCCAGCGAGAAGAAGATGACGATATATCGCCTCCTGTATTTATAGACCCAATGTGCGGTTCAGGTACGATGGTTGTTGAAGCCGCCTTGATGGCTATGAATGTTGCACCTGGGCTAGTTCGGTACAAAAATGGTGGATACGCGTTCCAAAATTGGCCAGATTTCAACGAGGACGTCTTTCTCGATTGCATCGATAATGCCGAAAAAAAGAGAATCGCAGAGGAAGAATTCCATCAGTTTTCCGACCAAAAGAATAAAGTGACGTGCTTAGGCAACGACATCCATCCTGGTTCAGTATCGTTGGCACAGCGCTCAGCTCTAGCCGCCGGTGTACCGCACGTCGTGAAAGTGTACCAATCTTCCGTTGACGAGTGGGTAGTTCCGCCTTCGTTATTAGAATCGAAAAGAAGAAGCATTTGTACGAACCCACCGTGGGGGAAGAGAATTTCACTCGATAGTAGAATGAGCGACGTGAATCGTAACGGCAGCGGATCATCAAATAGAGATTCTTCTTACGGAGGCGAGAACGGCTATAACAACGAAGACCAAGACAATGACGAAGAAAGATGGGGTGGTGGCGATGGCGGTGGTGATGACTACAACGAAATTTTGCCGGGAGATGTGAACTCGAACGAAGCCGGAGACGCTTGGAGAAAGTTGGGAATCTTTTTAAAAAGAGAAATGCCAAACCAGTCCGCGTTCGTTTTATCTGGAGACCCTTCTATATCGAGAGAAATTTATATGCGCGCGAGTCGCAAGCACGTCTTGGGGATTGGCGGCGTCGACACGCGATTATTGCGATACGACATTCTTCCGCCAAAACCAAAGAAAGCAGATTTTTAAGTGGAAAATTGTATAAATAAACTAGTTCTTCTACATGTATTGCTTACAATATTGCTAGTACTACTTCCTATCATACACTACGTGGGCCTACTGCTTTTGCTGAACTAGTGCTGCCTCGATGTCGTTGTTGTTGCTTTTTTCGTTGTCGCTGGCTTCGATAAGAGAGACAAATTCTTCCTTTCCTCGTTTACCCGATTTATCGCAGAGCGGAGAATTTTTCTATCAAGCTCCTCAATTTGTTTAACCGGCTTGCTCGAACCCTCTTCCTTCTTTTCGCTCTTTTTCTTCCTTGAGTTACTTTCAATGGTAGCTGTTGTAGATAGTTTCTGGAGTTCAGCATCAATCGAATGTGCGCACATGACTCGTAACGCTTCGGCGAGGCTATACTCTGGAAACTGCGCGCTCATTCGCCTCGCGAACCATAAATATAAATCGTACGCTCGGTGTTGCTCTTCCAAAGTCGCCAAGATGCCCACACTTCGTTGGTTCATGCGCGTCTGCGCATCTGCTCTAGACTTTCTATCGTGTTTGTTGACTGACTTTGGAATCAACTTTACGCTCACGTGACCTTCGTTTAGGAACGCCTTTGCAAAATTCATCAACGTCTTCATACTGTGCAGACAATCAACACTCGTGGGTGATACGGAGAACGTGTAATGATCCTCAATCTCCATGCCAAGGTTTTCTAAATACTTTGCCAATCGAATAACTTCATCGCTCTTGCGCATCTTGTAATATTTCGGAACTATTGCATCCGACGATAACGCTTTCATTGCATCCTCCAAAGTCGCACCTTCAACTTTAGAGCAATACTCGAGTATTTGCTCAAACGTTGGTGCTAAACCCGCAGTTTTCAAAGCTTCTACAGGAGCATTAAGTTGATTTTGTATGAATTGTAAACCAGATACTCCGCTACTTTTTACGATATCACTTTTCGCGTTATCGCCATTTTTTCTATTACCATCAAGAACCATGCCATCGTCCGTCGTCGTCACAACTCCACCTCCTTTATCGTAGTAAGACATTTTATACCGTCCAGCTCTGCCTGCAATTTGTTTCACCTCTGGACTCGACAGCTGTCGAATTTCTACTCCGTCAAACTTTGTTAATTCGTTAAAAATAATGCGTCGAATGTTCAGATTCAATCCCATACCAATGGCGTCGCTCGCGATTAACAAGTCGTATCCCGAATCCGGCTTATTGAACAATTCTGCTTGCCTCGATCGCGCCTCGGGAGGCAATCCTCCGTAAATCACGCACGCTCTCAAGGGCACTCTTCTCTCGATTTCGCTCTTCAGCGCGTACACCGCCTTTCTCGAAAATGCGACAAAACAATCCCCTTTCTCAATGTTTTGCTCCAAACGTTTCTTCGAAAAGTGTTCCTCGGCAACGTTTAAAGGACTCAAGCGCTCGTAGTTTCGTATTCTCAGCTTATCGCCGGTATCCTTGCATATCTTTTCAATCAATTCTACGCAGGAAGTGTCGCCACAAAGATGCACCTCCAGCGCGGGTGTACCTAGTAACGCTCGCGTGAACGCGTACCCGCGAAAATCATCCCCGATAAGATGTATCTCGTCTATAACCGCGCAATCGACAACTTTGTTCACGTCTACCATTTCTACCGTACACGCTATGTGTTCCGCATTTTCTACTCTTTTCAATTCTTGACCAGTAACTAAGTCACATTTCGTGCCAAACTTATTCAGCGACTCGGAAATTTCCCAAGCGAGCAGACGTAAAGGCGAACAATACACCCCCGATGACGCTCGCTTCAAGCGCTCCATGGCCGCGTGCGTCTTCCCGGAGTTTGTCGGACCGACGTGTAAAATGATTTCACGTTGCATAGTCCGCGCCAAAGGATACCATTTACCAGGTTTTTTCATATCCATCAACGTTTTCAACTCCTCCAATTCCGCTTTTGTTTTTGAAGTCGTCGTCGTCGTCGAACTTTTTTTCTTCTTCTTATTTTTCTTCTTCTTCTCCTTGTTGTTTCGTTGTGCGCTTTCAGTCGGACTTGTTCTGGAAGTCATTAATTCTGTGGAAGACGAAGCGTACGATCTTCTGAAGGCGGACGACGATGAAGGCGAGTTGAAATTCTCAATCGTCACCAAGCACGGCCGACACCAATTGTTCTCACTCTTTCTTTGAACGAAAAACGACGGAATCGTCGTCGCGGTCGTTGTTGTTGTTGTTGTTGTTCGTATTTCTTTAAACGAAGAAGCACAAACACCATTTTTAACACTCCCGGCGAGAATTCGAGTCAGGAAAGAGGAGGAAAATAGAGAAGAAGATTTTTGTAAGAACCTCTTTCGAACAACAGACGAGAAGGACGACGACGCACTCATCTTCTCTCTGTTTTTACCACCACCGTTTCTATCACGTGTTCGTTGTGCTCGTCATCTCTCTCTGTTGTTGTTGTTCGCTTTTTTTAAAGCGACGACAAAAGAGTGAAGTGAAGTGCTTTTTTATTTTGAAATCCAATTACTCGTACTACTTTTTGTTTTTTGACGGCGCAAACAGACGACAGAGAATTTTTTCAAGCCGCACTTTCTTCCTCAGAACCTCGACACCCACCCAGACGCGAGAGCACTACTAATACAGATACGATGATAAACAAACAATCATCGCATACAGTATCGCACATAGTTCTGTCTGCGAAGAATGATGGTGCTCCTCCCTCGACTGATGTTTTTGCGAGGCGGAGTGAGAGACCACTCATCAGAGAAGAACGCATTCAATCTCCGAGACAGAATTCGAAGGAGACGAAAATTCAATCGAGGAATTCCTCTGAACGGAGTTCCTCTTCCTCGAACGACGATAATAATGATAACAATAACAACAACAACAACAAAAAGAAAGAGAAAGAGAACGATGGGGCTACGAAGAGATCTTCCTCGTCTTCCTCGACGACATCGTCATCTTCATCCTCGGAAAGCGACGATGAAGGAAGTGGAGGAGGTGAACAGACGAGAGGGGGAAAAATCGAGAGAAACAAGAAGAAAACGAAACAAACAACAACAACGATGACGACGATGGCCACGAAAGAACAAAAAGAGACGAAGAAGAAGAAGAAAAAGAAGAGTAAAACGAAGAACAAGACAAAAGACCGCAAAGAAAAACAGCATGAACCGAAAAATGAAGAGGAAAAAATGAAGAAGAAGATCCGCGCGGCGAAGCGAGGCACGCGCTCTGAGCTCTCCGTCTCCAAAGGCGGTTGGACTAAGCACGGATACGCCTACGACAACGCGAACGTTTTGAACACGACAAACTTAAAATCAAAAGCGGGGATTATCGAACGCATATCCGCGAAAGAAGTCTCCCCAGAAGAGTTCGACAGACGCTTTTCCTTGACGAGAACGCCGTGCATAATCACCGACGCCATGGACCATTGGCCGTGCTTTATGAAAACGTTGAATAGCAAAGGGAAAGAGGATAACCCGCGAGAGTGGACGATTGATAAGTTACAAAAAAGGTTTTCGAAGGATAGATTCAAAGTCGGTTCCGATGACGATGGGTACGCCGTACGAATGACGATGACTGAGTTTCAGTTTTACTGCGACGAGGAAAGGAATCCTGACTACGGTTGCAAAAGAGACGATAGTCCATTATACGTTTTCGACGGTTCTGTCTTTGATAAAGAGAATACGAAAGAGCTCGAGAAAGATTTCGACATTCCGAGTTACTTCTCCGAAGACTTGTTCAAATACGTCGGACATAAACGAAGACCTCCGCACAGATGGGTCGTGTTTGGACCGCCGAGAAGTGGATCCTCAGTACACGTCGACCCGTTAGCGACGTCCGCTTGGAACGCGTTGATTTCTGGACAGAAACGCTGGGTGTTGTACCCGCCAGATAAAGGCTTGTCAAAACCTCTTCTGAAACCAAAAGGTATTGGATTAGACGGAGAATCAGTCACGTGGTTCCAAAAAGCATATCCAATGACACAAACGCGAGAGTGGTCGGAAGTTGGCGGATGTCCAAAGAGTTTCGACGTCGTACAAAACGCCGGCGAGATTATGTTTGTCCCAGACGGGTGGTGGCACGCCGTGTTAAACATCACGCATACCGTCGCGGTTACGCAAAATTTCTGCACGACGCCGAGATTTGACGCAGTGTACAGAGCCACGCGACGGGGAAGACCAAAAATGAGCAAAAAATGGCTCGAAAAGTTGAAAGCGAAGGGCCGACAAGATTTATACGACACCGCCGTGCGCCAGCCGAGACGCTCGGAGTACTCCGAGAACGAAAAGACTTCGTCGTCTTCATCGAGCAGCAGCGAAGGAGAGAGCGACACGGAAGATGCCGACGATCGAATGGTTCGATTAAAAGAAGAGACGAGAAGATTGGCAAAACACGGAGGCAAGCGAGAGAGAGAGGAAGAGGAGGTGTAAAAATTAAACATCACACGTTGAGTGAAACGTTGTAATCATATATATACTAATACTCAATAGTCATTTTAACGCGTCGTCATATGTGTGTGTAAGTTATATAATTCGAATTCACAACAATAACAGCAACAGCAACGACAACAAGAACAACAATGTTTTTAATAATATTCAGATTCGCTATATCAGAGTTACTTTAAGAACGTACACGTGACAAATAAGGTGAGGAACGAGAACAAACTCAAAATCAACTCAGGCGAGAACGACTCTGGGAAGAGAGGAATGTACACCGGAATGATCGAACCAATCAACCAACCGACGAGCATAGCTGCAAAAGTGTGTAGAAAGGACTTTCCAAGCGCCTTGTTCTTTTGTCCGCCTCTTTTGTCGTTGAGAAAGAAGACGCACGCGGCAAAAGCGCAGGCGAGTTGAAACGCCGGTCCTTGCGAAGCCGGAGTCACAATAGACCAGATGGAAATACCGAAATACAAAACCGCTCGTCGCATCAACGTCGTCTTGTCTGGCTTTTCAAACTGGTTCTTAATGCGCTCAACAAATGGCGGCGTGTAATCTTCCTCTTCTTTCTTCTGTCTCAGATTCTTTCTCTTCAAACCTTTCGATTTCTTCCTCGTGTTTAACTTTTCTTTCAAAATGGCGTCCATGGCGAGGTCGATTTGTTCACATCCATCCACATCTCTCATATACTCTTTCACTAAGAAATTCCTCGCCTCTTGCACTTCCTCGAACGAGGAGTCTGCCGTTAAACCTAATCGTTTGTACGGGTCTTTTTCGTTCCTTCTTGGAAACTTCACCATGGGGGCGCTAAAGTCGATTTCGCCTTCCTCAGCCTCCTCTTGCACTCTGGAACCTCCTTCTTCTTCTTCTACGACGTTGTTTTCTCCTAGAAAGAAAGAAAGAAAAAAGAAGTTATCGGGGTCAGTTTATAAAAAGAAAAACGCAATTAATGATATTGAGAGCATATTCCAGACGATGGTGATCCAGGACGATTCTCAGAAAAGAGCAGAGAGAGCTAAAAGAGGGATAAGCGCAGTCTCTTTCTTGCGTGATGAGATTTCTCTTCTTTCTCTTGAACTCTCTTCCCCGATTGGATAAAATAAAGCGCAAACAAAATTTCACTCATCATACATAGGTTCTTCTTCCTTGTCGTCTGAATTGAAAAGGAAAAGCCTCGAAGGGCAGAAGAAAAACGACGAACACGAACGTCGATGCACTAAATGCTACTACTCACCATCGTCTCCTTCACTTTGTACTCTGAACGTTCTCAAAGAGTTCAGCTTTTTGTTTCTATCATTCGTTGTAAGACGCAAAGACAACGACGACGGCGCTTTATGTTGTTGCTGTTGTTGTTGAGTATCTCTGCTTCGTGGGAAAAGATTCGCTCGCACCGCCGCTCCTCGTGTCGATCGTCTCACGCTGCTCGGACGATGACAACGCGGAGCGGTGGTCGATGGAGGTATGTTTACGCAAGACATTTTGGTTCTTCTTTTCGTAAAAAATGAAGAAGCTTTTTGACTGAAAATCACTCATCACTCAGACGAGATGGATGAGTGAGCGAAAAAGAGAGAAATTTACTCGTAGAGACAAAAATCAAACAACACTCAAAAAGTTGTTTAGAAGAAGAAATATAATACTGTATCATAATACACAGTTCTTCTTATCATCAAAAGGAGTAAGAGTAGTAGTACTTGGAGTAAAATGCTGTTATTGTTCTTAATCGCGTCGTAGTTTCCACGACGACAAAAACAAGAACAAGAACAACACACTTTACAGCGTTTCAAAATTAAAGCGTATCTATTTTTATGTATCAGTAGTGAGTAAAGAAAGAGGAGTACTCGTATCGATATATCGATAAACCCGACGAGAAGAGAAGAAAACTTAATCCATCTCTTCCACGCGGCTTTCCTTCGGCGTCGGCGTTCCCTTGACTTTAGACTGCACGGTTTGCACGACTTCGTTCACCGATTTGGTCGCCTTCTTGACGTAAGCGTTGTTCGAAACCTCCGTTGCTTTCTCGTGAACTTTTTGGGACAGATCTTCCTTCGCTTTGACCACCGTTTTGACTTGCTTCAAGTTCAAGGTAGCTTGCCACAATTCGTCGACTTTTTTCAAAAGTTCGAACGAATCGAGTTTTTCGCGGGCGTTTTGGATGGCGGTTTTGATGGCGTCGTACGCTAATTGCGGCACTTCCTTCGTCGCGCTTTGCAATTCTTGGATTTTGAGTTCGATAAACTTCAAGTAGTTTTCTCTCTTCTCCTTCGTCGTCAACGACTTCAAATACGCGATGTTTTCCGGAAACTGTTCGCGTTGCGTTTGAATCGCCGTGGAAACAGAGGTGACCGCTTTCGCCGGATACGAAGCCTTGACTCTGTTCTCCCAAACGGATTGAACAGCCGTCAAGACGCCGTCGACTTTCTTGTCGACGTTCGTAACGACTTTCGGGTACGTCTTTTGCACGGTCGAGACGACCGGCGTGCCGTACGACGTAATCAACCCTTCGATGGTGTTGATAGATCCCTAAAATATTGCGCGTGCGTTCACAAAAGTAAAGTTGTTTCGATTCGTTATTGTTAGTATTTTTTTCTTATAAAGACGACTTGACAAAGAGGACGCGACGACGGTTCGTTCCCGTCGTCCGTCCTTTTTTCACACACACGCAAAAAAAGAATTCGCAACAAACGCGCGTTTGCTGCCAAACTCTAGAAGAAGTCTACTACCGCAGTAGTAAACACGATGCGTAAACACAAGTCGAAGCAGCATCGAGATGATCGAAACCATTACGCTCAATATGAAGACGATGAAGAATGAAAGAAGAAGAGAAAAGAGAGAGAAAGGCACCAAGAAGAAGAACAAGAAGAGAAGAAAGAAAGATTTTGATACCTTTAAAAATGAGTCTTTGCCTTTGGTATACAAATTGGTCAACGTCGGCGTGACGGATCCGTGCGCGTAAGAGATGACATCGATCGCGAGATTCTCGACTGGTGCCAATCTCTTGAGATCGGGAGTCGCGTCCATAAGTTTTGCAGACATAGTTAGTGTGTGTGTTTAAGTGAAGATTTCGAACAAAAAGAACAACAACTTTTGTAACTGTTCTTGAGACAAGAGAGATGAAAAAAACAAGTGGCTCTCGTTCTCCCAAATTTTCTTTCTTCTTCTGCGCATTTCTCATCACACTTTTTGACATCTCATCACTTTTTGCCAAATCACACCCGAAAATAATATGGACGAAAAGTGTTCACTCTTCGTTAGTTTTTCAGAAGAGGACATGCACAGCGTTAGTGTTGTTAAGTTGTTAAGATGATAGATAAAAGCGTTGTCACGATGATACGATGAGCACAACAAAAAGAGACGAGAAAAACGATGATGCGGAGGAAACCGAGCGGTTGCTTCTGGAAGAGCTCGCGCGAAGAGAACAACAACAACAACAAAACAAAGATAAAACATCATCCTCATCCTCATCGTCTTTATTGCTCCAAACCGCGTCTGGGGCGAACAAAGTCGTCAGCGCGACGTTCTCGGCGTTCAACGAAACTTTAAGCACGATATTGGACACAACGAAAGAGCAGGAAGAAGAGGACAAGTTCTGGGAATCCGTGCCGGTGTTACCACCGCTCAAAGAAGGAGAAGAATATGATGAGGACGACGATGGTCGTCGTACGAGTAGTCAAGAAGAAGGTGTGTTGTTGTATTCAGGCGAAGACGATGCGTACATCAACCATCACAATATGCGGCGGGAAAAGAACGCGATGTTGCTCGGTGAAGAAGAATACGATGAGGATGATAGAATGGGAAGAGGCAACAATAATAGTCAAAGCGGTATCATCACGGGCGGTGGAGGCGGCGGCGGGAACTTCGTCGCGGACTTGCTCGTGAACACCTACAAGCAGGCGCAAGAAGCGGAGGAAATGTTGGAACGACGGAAACGAGAAAACGTATTAAACGAACTGGACAACTGGACGACGACAACGAGTGCGACGACGAACAGAATTTTAGATTTTGACAATATGGACGACACGAACACCGAGGAGGGCGAAAAGAATCATAACAACAAGAATGCGAATAACTCGGCAAAAATGAACGCAGACGTGCGAGTCGGATTAACGGAGAGGTACTCCTCGTATCTCGCGAAAGTCTTACCAATAAAATCTACGAAAAGAAGGAAAAACAATGGCATCAACGATGGCAAGCTCATTGACGGCGACCACGACGGCGACGACGACGACGACGATAAACGATTCGAAAAGATAAAGAGCACGTTCATGAGCGATGAAGCACAACGGGAACTCGATAAACTCGAGGCTTCGTTCACGCCGCAAAGAAAGAGTAAAAAATCATTCTTTCGAGACTTTTTGCAGTTTGGAAACAACGGCTCACAAAATAATGCGAAAAACACTCAAAGAGGAGGAGGAGGGGAGCTGCTTCTAGATGACCCGGCATTATTAGCCGCGGTGTCGAAAGAAATGTCAAAAATCGATAAAGTATTGAACGATCTCAAAACGGACGTTGCGATTAAAAATTTAGCCAACGTGGCGAGGAATACCGGCGGAGGACGATTGAACTCTTTTGCGGATGCGTTGGATGCGCTCGCGAGGCATCCCATGTGGGAGTACCAAATTGTTCGGAACGCGGCTATGATTGCTCTTTTGGCTTTATTCACGTTTGGAATATACTTGAAGATATCGATAGAATCGCGAGAAGAAGTTGGCGGTCTCATCGACGTCGGCATACAAAAATCTTCCAGACTTGGAAGAAGAAAGTTCACAGGAAGATAAAAATACGCATACATGTAGCATTAGCGTAGCGATATTAGTCTTAGTAATTAGTAACTAATTCTACTAGGTATTACAACTTGATCTATTTCATCTTCATCAGTACCTTCCCCGTCCTCTTCCACGACCCCGTCCACGACCTCCGCCTCTACCGTCGCCAGAACCGTTAAACTGAGAAGAAGAAGGCGGTGGAGGCACAAAGTTTTGATTATTCCCGCCTCGTCCACCGGAATAAAAGCCTCTCCCACCGCCTCTTCCTCCTCCGCCTCTCTGTATGTATTGGTTTCTAGCGCCGAGCAAGTTGTGATCAGAGTCCGCTAATACGATAGACGTTGTGTGTAAACACTGTTGTAAATTCGCTGCGAGCGGTTTTTTCGTGCGTTCAACGCGAGAAGCGAACGCTTTGAATAAACGCAATCGCAGCGTGCATAACTGCGCGATTTGCGTCAATGGCACTCGAAACGAAATCCAATCGTCGACGTTTAAAAGAGCCGATGGTACGCCTGGTTTCGGAAACGACTCGCCGGTGAGCGGATCGACTACCGGAGGATCGGCTTCAACTTTTACCGTATTTGCAATCAAAACTAAACTCGTTCCCGATATCAGCGTTGAATCTCTCACGTACATGTTCGATTCGTTTCGCGTAATCTCTTCGAAACACGCCAACGTTGTTGTTGACGACGAAGTGTTCTCCAATTCGTCTTGCGAAAATTCAAACCGCGCGTTCACCGAGCCTGGATGAATTCGTACGCGTTCACCTTTCAAAGTCCCAAGCGTTGGCGCTCGACATTGAGGAAGCATTCTTCCAACCAGAGGGTACATGCCTACGGCCAAAACAGCACGCACTAACGAAGTCGCGTTCGTGTTGTACGACGCAGATTGTAAGTTTTGGATGAAACCTCGCTGGGTCAACGCCGTTATTAATTGCATGCGCATGCCTTTAATCATATGCAAAGTCGACCCCGACAAAGAGTTGTTCCACAAAAATTGATTCTCGGCTTGCCGTCCGTTTCGACACGCGACTTCCCACTCTTTGAACGCTTGAACGATGGCCAAGTGATCGGATCCTCCACCAAGCGCATCGGAAAAACCTTTCTTGGCGCGATTCGCATTCTGACGTCCACTATCCGTTCCGATGATAAAGGGAGGCCTGTATGCGCCCGCACACGCGATGGTTAGAATTGGATCCAAAACACCGAGGAGCGAGGCGTACAACAACATTTTGCCGACGCGGGGATGTAAAGGCAAATCAGCTAGATGACGACCCAATCGCGTTATTCTTTCGTCTTCCTCGGCAGACGTGAAGGCGCCAATATCAATCAGAAGCGTTACGGCAGAATCTACAGCTTGCGGAAGGGGGGCTTCCACAGCTCGTTTCAAAAACGAGGCACACGTTGGCGACGGCGCGCCGTTGCTGTGAATCATACCGCGAAGGGTTTCCTGCATCATCTTTACTTGTAAGCAAATCTCTTCCAATGGTGAACGCTGCATTTCTGGGAGCTGAAACTCCGCAAAGGCTTCGAACCGCGACTTTGAAAATAAGCGATACACTTCTCCTGGACGGACTCGACCGGCGCGACCTTTTCTTTGCGTCGCGGAAGCTTTGGAAATCCACGTTTGGTGCAACGTTGAAACGGCCGTGTACGCGTCGTATCCTTTCTCTTTGAGTTTTCCAGAATCGATGACGTATACGACGTCGTCAATAGTGACCGCCGTTTCCGCGATGTTCGTCGACAGCACAACTTTACGAACGCCTCGCGGTGGTTTTTGAAACACTTTGCGTTGGTCTTGCGGAGACACCATCGAGTGGAGTGGCATGATTTGGACATCGGTCAGACCGGCTTGGTCGCTCAGCGCATCCTTAATCTTTGAAATTTCATCCCATCCCGGCAAAAACACAAGTATAGCGCCGTCTGGTTTCGCTCGATTCTTCTCGTGCACGTGCTTGACGAGCGAGCAAACTAAATCTACGTCAACTTCATCGGGATCAGATTCTAACTGGTACTTTGATAAGCGCATCAAAGCGGCTTCGTCTAAAACTACCGGTCCATCGAAAGAACCATCTCTCGCCGCACCGTCTTCTTCCATCATGGCGACGTCGTTATTACCTGGAATACTTTCTAACTCGCGAAGTTGTGAGGCTAAATCTTCGTGTTCGAATCGCTCCGCCCAATCCGATGCTAACATGCCGTTTTGAGATTTCAAGTTTACGTTTGCGCCGAGCTGCAAGAGCTGACTGACTTCCATCGTGCGATTTCTACCAGCCGCAGCCATTAAAGCCGTCGCGCCCGTCGCGGAATGCTGCACGTTCACCAAATCTTCATCTTTCGATTGCGCCGCGCATTGTAACAACCAATCGAAAGTTTCGTCCGACGGCGCAACGAAGGCATTTTCAATCGCCGCACGCATCATCTCCGAAGCTTCCGATGTCGAAGGTTGTTGATGTTGTTGTTGTTGTTGAGAAGAAAAAGAAGAAGAAGCATCTACTTTTCTATGCTTTGACGGCTGAGGATTCGCGAGCCCCGCGTTGTTTCCGCCCCAATTTGTAAACGCTAGAACATCTTCTAAATGGTATTCACGAACTGGGTGGATAAATCCTGGAACTTTAATCACTGGGCAGTCGTCGAAATAGTTCGAAAACAAATCTTCTCGCATCGTCGCGGACATCAAAATCAGCTTCAAGTTTGGATACTTTGGCAACACGTCTTTTAAAACAATCATCAAAAAATCAGCGAATCGATCGCGTTCGTGAAGTTCGTCGATGATTATGTGTGTTAATGACGATAAATACGCGTCCGCGCCTTCAGATGTCAACCGTCTGAGCAAAACACCCGTCGTGACGAGCAAAAGACTACACGCTTTCGAAATCTTCGATTCAAGCCGAATCTGATACCCTACGGTTCCTTCGCCGATATTTTCGCCGCGTTCGCTCGCAATGCGATCGGAAACCGTCATTGCCGATATTCTTCGCGGTTGAGTGCATATAATTTTCGCCGGTTTCCCATTTGCCCAGCAGTCGTCGAGTAAAAACTGCGGCACTTGCGTCGTCTTGCCGCAGCCGGTGGAACCCGCGAGCAGAACGACTTGGTTCGCGTTTACTCTTTCAATGATTTCATCTTTGTATTTGAATACCGGGAGAGTTTGTCGTTTCATTGAAATCTGAGCGAGTTCGCGGACGTGCGTTCGTTTGTGTTCTAACTCTTCGTGCAAACGCTTGTAATCGACGTTATTGCCGAAAGTTGTTAAAAACGCATCCGTGTACGGTTTCCTCGCAGTAGTAGTCGTGGCATTGTTGTTGTTATTTTCGGCTCGAGATTTGGTATTTTCATCCTCCCACGCGACATCTAACGTTCCTCTCGATGCCATTTCGAGCTCGTTCGATGACGGTGGAAACTTGGAAAAATACTCGTTCAACTGTCTTGCCCCCTTTTCCGAGAGATTCAGAGTTCTCGAATCGTCCGCATCGACGGCTATGAACTTATCCGGCTTCGTCACGTGCACTCTTCTCTCCTCCCCTTTGCCGTGCGATTTAGATTTCAATCCCAACTTCTTACACTCCGTGTGCACTATCGCTCGATCGTGATTGGATAAATCCGCGGGGAAAACAATCTCGTCGCAATCGACGTTTGCGCGAAATTCCGCGAGTTGTTTATCGATGGCGATTCGCGTTCCTTCCAAAACCGGACGAATGATTTGTCCTCTCCCTCCTCTTCCACCTCTTCCTCCTCGAAACCCTCTATCACCGCTCATCTTCAAATATAAGAAAGGAACACGAGAGTGTGCGTGTGTATTTGTGACAACTTTCGTTTGAAGCGCGAGTTCTTTGTCCTTCTCTGTCCTTCTTCTTTTCAACAACAAAAAACACAGACGAAAACAAGAAAAAACAAACTTCGTCGTCGTCGTCGTCGTCAGAATTGTGTTCGTAGTTCTCTGTACATCATCATCATCATCATCAACATCATCATCAACATCATCATCAAATACAAATACAGAGGGGAGACTTCACTTTTCCTTTCATCGCACGACAGCCACGCATACAAACGACGCAGAAAAGATGGGTTTCAGACAGTCATCAAAAGCAACTTCCACATCTTCGACTCAAATCCTCATTCAAAACGCAAAGTTCATCACGTCGAAAGATGTCATCGACGTCGCCTCACAAGTTTATGACTC
>JACLAA010006659.1_pt1 | contig 35882 bp, 27 predicted proteins | sample 8027891 | NCBI WGS metagenome assembly JACLAA01 (sample SAMN15724900, study PRJNA655200) | protist metagenome | isolation source: fluorescence activated cell sorting (FACS) single amplified genomes of... | place: Spain: Blaines Bay Microbial Observatory, Mediterranean Sea | collected 2016-01-19 | reverse complement strand
GAGTTGGAGCTGGAGCTCATGCGCGTCGGCGTCTCTACACGAGGTGACCGGCCTAAGGACTGGTCCTTGATCTCACAGAAAGTTGTCGAGACTCTACGCGTGTCGGCCGACCACGAGCGAAGACGGAGCAAGGCCTTCACGGAGTCGGCGGTGAGATTCGTGTGGTCCGTCGACAATGCCTTTGCTGTTTTCGACCTATTGATGGAGTGGTTCACCTTTTCGTCGCTAGGATTGAAGGGCGCCGCTGGTGTCGCGTGGGGGCTAGAAAGGCGCTGCCAGTTCACGAAGCGAGGATGCGACGACGTCATTAACGAAAGCGCCCCGAAGGGACTTTTGAAACTCGCGGCGAACGCGCCATTGTTGACGGTCGATTCCCTGCGGACGATGCAGCTGTTTTGGGTGTCTTGTATCTTTTGTTGCGCGGTACCGCTCTACTTGATGCCGGCCATCCGGCAAGCTAGAGAGCAGACGTTGGGTCTGGGCGAGGGCGGCAAGAAGCTCTCGCCGTTTAGCAAGGCTGGTTTGTATTTCAACGGCATTAAAATAGTGTCCGCTGCTGTCGCTCCAGTGATGACTACTTTATTCTCTGCCTTCGTTTGTGATACGTGTGAACCGTCCCCACGCTACTTGTCGCGGATGTCCGTGCGATGTGGGTCGGCGACGCATGTCGTGTATCTGGTTTGTGGGTTAATGGCAGCTCTGGCGTATTATCCCCTTATTGCTTATCTACAGCCGCAACTGCAGTTCAAGTCGAAATCCCTAGATCTGAAGTTCGAGCCCACTTATTTGGTACTAGTAGCACAAACAAAACTATCCTTAGCGGTGGTCGTGAATTTTTGGTCCGAGGATCGAAGCAGAAGGTGCGGCGACAATGTAAATGCGTCGCAAAGGCTGACGCAGGGGGCGCAGCAATTGGGCATCGCGGCGGTGTTGTGCGGCTTCCTGGCTTATAGGACATTGCAATCTAGACCGTGCATCGTCGCCGAGTTCAACGTCGCGAGGTTCGCGTTGCTGAGCGCGGCGGCGCTGTTTTTGGTCGCGTCGCTTCTTTGTGACGGGTTGCAGCGGGGGATCGGCGTCGGTATTGGTTTATCTCGCTTTATCGCGGCGGGGCTGTGGCTGCTTGCCGTGATGGTCGTTGGTTGGGTGTCCCGGCGGCGGCTGAAGCGCATCGATGAAGAGAGATTGGCCGCAGCGAAGGACGACGACGACGGGGAGGATCCCGTTTTGATGACATAGGCGTCCGTGTAAGAGGTTGTGAGTGATCTTTTCGTGCCGACGAAACCCGTTTTGTCGTGGTTTTTAATTGACAAAAAAGCGCCGTGATGCGCGCGAGCACGCGTAAACGTCGCCGCACACTTCCTCGAGGGTACAACACATACTCATCTATCATCGCTGCACCACCCCCAGCACTGCTGCCATCGCTTTGAGCCGCAAAGACCCCCTGTGCCTCTCGCAGCCAAATCGCAGCACGCCGCCGCAGCGACCGCATAGATCGCGCAGAGTCGCGAGGACAATTCTCGCAGCAACTCTGAACCCATAGACAAGATGATACTCACGCAATGCGCCGCCTGCGCCAAGCCCTTAGAGCACGACGCGTCATCGAGATGCGTGGGGTGTCAAACTAGATACTGCAGTGACCGCTGTCTCCGCTACCACGCGCACAGAGGTGGCCACGACGACGAGTGTGAGGAAATCGCCAACGGTGGTGGCGCCGAACAATACCACGCCGACAAAAAATACGAGGAGGCCGTCGCGGAAGCCGTCGAAGAGTGCGCGGACGACACCGAAGGTCAGACGTGCTACATCTGCATGGACGGCGACGCGGAGGAGGGCCTCGTGCGGATGTGCGCGTGCCGCGGGGCGGCGGGCTTCGCGCACGTGTCGTGTCTGGCGGAGCAGGCGAAGATTTTGGTCGCGGAGGCGGAGGAGAACAATTTGGACTTTGGACCACGTTGGAGGCGATGGAACACGTGCGGCTTGTGCAAGCAAGAGCACCACGGCGTCGTGGCGTGCGCGCTCGGGTGGGCGTGCTGGAAGACGTACCTGAGCCGGCCGGAGACGGACCGGGTTCGGCGCTTCGCGATGACTGAGCTTGGGAACGGTTTATTCGAGGCAGATCAACACGAGGACGCGTTGTCTGTGTACGAGGCTAATTTGGCTATGCTGCGGCGCCTTGACGCTGACGAAGACGACTTGCTCGCCGTGCAGGGCAATCTGGCGACCGCGTATCACGAGCTTGGACGGCTTGAGGAGGCGTTAAGTATGCAGCGAGAGGTCTACGCAGGGTGGCAGAACTGGGGCGACGGCGTTCCTCAAGACATTGCTGTGTGCAATCTCACAGAGTATTTGGTCGCTGCGCGAGAGTTTGAAGAGGCGCAATCGTTGGCGCGCGAAAATCTCCCCACGATTATAGATTGCCATGGACCCGACGACAGTTTGACTCTCGAGGTTCGGACTTGGTACGCGCGGGCCCTCTTCCGTGCCGGCGGCGCTGCAGAAGATGGCGTTTCTGAGGCCGCGACGATTCTCGAGGACGTTCTGCGTAGATCAAAGCGGGTCTTGGGCGACTCTCATCCGGAGACGGAGCGGGCTCGGAAGTTTCTGGAGGAGGTGCGGAGCGCACGCGCAGACGCGGCCGAGGAGTCGTAGTACAGGCTAAGTTTATTCAATGGTGAGTAGTACGATCCCAGACACGCCATCGCATCGCTCTTACAACAACACTGGATTACTCCTCCTTCACCTCCGGCGCCGCCCGCAGCAGCCGTCCCCGGTCGAACGCGACGGGCAGCTCGTCCACGCGCCAGCCCGCGTCCGCCACGGCCGCCGCGAAGGCCTCGGCGGCGCCCTCGTCCACCGTAGCCCCGAGCCGCGCGCGCGCGTGGACCGCGGCCTCGAGGGCGTCGCGCGGCGCCGCGTCGTCGTACAGTAGCAAACGCGCGACGTCCTGCTCCGCGTGGAGGACGTAGGGCGCGCCTCCACCAAAAACGTGGGAGGGAAACGAATCGACGCGGTCGCCTACCGATAACCAGGAAGGGTCGCCGCCGCCCACTAACAAGGATTCGGCGGAGGACGTCTCCGCCGGCGTCGGACAGATACCTGTCTCCAAAAAAGCATCCACCAGCGCCGCCAACCGCGGCGGGTCGAGCTCGACGTCGGCCACGTAGCGCAATGACAGCCAGGTACACGTCAGGTGCGTCGCCGAGAGCGCCGCCCAGGCCGGCCAGACGGCCGTCACGTCGCCGCCGCACGCGTTGGACACGCCCACGCCGAGGCCGAGGCCAACTAATGAAGCGACGATGGTCTGGGAGCCGGACTTTGCGGTTAAATCACCCAAATTGGCCGCGCCTTGCCTATTTGATAGTGCGCGATGGATCGCGGCCCTCGACGCGGAGGCCGCGAGATAACTGATGTTTTTGGCCACATTGGCCAGCCCCGCAATGGGCACGAAGTACTGGGGGAAGGCCGGCAGCGCGGCCAGCTCGACCAAGGCCGCGGCGTCCAAAGCTACGGAGGACCGCAAGCGCCACCGTCTTGGACGTGCGTCCAAAGCTCCAGACCAGATCGAGGCAAAGGCCACGCCACCCAGCATGCCCAGCCCGTCCTTCACGGCCCAGTTCGCCGCCGCCGCTAAAGGTGCGGCGGACGCGTCGCCGACGCCCACCGCCGTCAACAGCACGCGCGTCGACAGCACGCCACCCGCAGACGAACAAGCAAAGCCCGCGAACTGCAACAACGCATAAGTCCCGTAGCCATCTTTCACGGCCTGCGGGTAGCCCGCGGGCAGGAAGGGCGCCAGCGGCCGCTTCCAGGGCCGGCTCTCGTTGTGGTTGGTGGCGGACCAAGTGGCGTTGGTGCTCTCGAAGCGCTCGTAGGCGGCGCCGGCTTCCGCGGGGCGCTGGAGGACGACGCGTCTTGTCGCGAGGGCTCGCCTGCTTACTCGGAGGAGCATGTTTGCCAGTGTCAGCGTGCTTCCGGTGCACAATTGGTGTGCAAACTGTTGTGCGCCAGTGATGCGGCAGACTATCAGCCTGCTTGCACGCTGTTTTTTCGCAGCTCGCACACAGCGCTCTGTGACGCTTTTTGTGCATAAGGCCAAACCCGACACGAAGCGGCCCGCGCCGTGCGCTCGTTCACGCGTACGTGGAGCCTTCCGGAGCAGCGGGACCCGCTGGACTGGTCGTTTTTGCAGAGCCGGCGATGCATCACCTGAAACACCACATCACATCGGCGTCGAATTTTTGCCGCACCAACACCGTTGCTGCAACGACACAACACACAGCGCTCGTTACTATAACGTGTGAAAGCCACCAGTTGCGAACGTGCAACAGCGAACGCCAGCCAGCGCGTTTTACACACCTGCAGCAGCAACACTAAACAACCATGCCCAAGATCTGCGATCTGATCGCCGAGAAGGCAAAAGCGGGAGAGGACTGGGTCTCCTACGAGTTCTTCCCGCCGCGGACCGAGCAGGGCGTCAAGAACCTGGTCGCGCGTTTCGAGAGGATGAAAAACGCCCGCCAACCTTTGTTCTGCGACATGACCTGGGGTGCTGGTGGTTCTACTTCTGAGTTAACGATGGACCTCACTCTAAAAATGAAGGCCATGGGCCTGGAGCCGAACATGCACTTGACTTGTACGAACGTCGAACGCAAGGACGTCATCAAAGCGCTCCAGACGTGCAAGGATAATGACGTCCGGAACATCGTGGCTCTGAGAGGTGACCCGCCCCACGGCCAGGAGAAGTGGGAGGCGACGGAAGGCGGGTTTGAATGTGCTCTGGATTTAGTCAAGTTCATCCGCCGAGAACATGGGGACTACTTCTGTCTGAGCGTCGCGGGCTACCCGGAGGGCCACCCGGACACGATCGTTCATGTCGGAGACGACGAAACGAAACTATCCGCTTCAGAGAGGACTCGCTGCAGGATCACGCAAGAAGAGGGCCAAAGGAAAGTGTACGTGTGTCCGGACGCGGCCTTTAAATTGGAAATGGACTACCTCAAGAAGAAGGTCGATGCGGGCGCCGACGCGATTATTACGCAGATGTTCTTCGACGCGAACACGTATGGGGCCTTCCTCAAGGCCTGCCGGAAGCATGGCATCATGGTGCCGGTCATTCCCGGCATCATGCTCGTCCAAGCTGCTGGAGGGTTTAGAAAAATGACGGCCATGTGCAAGACGCGCGTGCCGGCTGCGGTCAAGGAGAGTGTGGATGCCAAAGCCGACAACGACGTCGCTTTGAAGGCCTACGGCGTGGACCTGGGGGTGCAGATCTCTCATGATTTACTTAAGGTCGGGGCGCCGGGGCTCCACTTTTATACCTTGAACCTGGACAAGACAACTTTAGCTATTGCCAAAAGAGTCGCGGACGACCGCGCGTCTTCCAGAACAGCTAGAGACTGGCTCAAGGCCGCGGCGCTCGCGGCCGGCGCGGCCGTGCTCGTCGCGCTGCTCCGGCGCAAGTGAGGGGTTTGGGTGGTCGCCGCGCCGCCACGCTTCGGCGCCGCGCCGGCCGAGTAATCACTAGTACTCTATTAGTTCGAGACCGAAAGGACGGTGGAGTGGGTCACGACCTCTCCGAGGATGGGCGGCGCCGCGTCAGCGTCTGGCGCTTGGACCGCTTCGACCGTGCCCATCGGGAGCACGCTCGTCGTCCGGAGCATTGGTGGCGTCTCAATCTCGGGGACTGTGGGGGATGTTTTTGCCGACGGTCGGGATTTGCACATTCTATCAATGCAAACGAAGCCACCGACGCAAAATATGAAGCCGGCGATGGAGAGGAGAGTCATCCAAGGGGTGGAGTCGAGGACATCGACTTGCTTTGTGGGCTGGGCGGTCGGCTGGGCGGTTGTTGGCTGGGCCGTCGGAGCAGGAGGCGAGAAGACGTAGGCCGAGCCCGATTTGGAGCCGCCGTCGTCGTCCAAGTGGGCCCCAACCACGACGGTGTCCCCGTCGATCGCCACGGATTTGCCGAAGCTGTCGCTCGACGCGGCGTCGGCGGCCGTCAGCTTGGCCACCTGGCCGTACGTGGCGCCCGCGTCGGTCGTGCGGAAGACGTAGACCGCGCCACCGGTGCCAGCGCCGTAGGCCCCGACCACGACAGTGTCATCGGCGATGGCCGCGGACCAGCCAAAGTAGTCGCCATCCGCGGCGTCGGAGGCCGTCAGCCTGGCCACCTGGCCGTACGTGGCGCCGCCGTTGGTCGTGCGGAAGACGTAGGCGGCTTCCTTGTCGTAGGTACCGACCACGACGGTGTCGCCGTCGATCGCCACGGACCAGCCGAAGCGGTCCCACGACGCGGCGTCGGCGGCCGTCAGCTTGTCGACCTCGATGTAGTTATAGGCCGCCAGCCGCCGCCGATCCGCTGGCGCCTCCACCAAGAGGCAGCACAGCAGGAGAGCGCTGCGCATTGTGCTTCGCTGCCCCGAGCTGGACTGCTGCTGCCCCCGCGATTTATCCCGGGCTGATCATCTATGCTCTCTGTCGATCCGCGCCGCCGCTGCGCAGCGCAAATCATCCACCCTAGTGTCCAGGACGCCGTCGCCGCCATCAGTCCAATGAGGAACAAATCTTACCCCGACGACGAGTCCGCCCGCGGCCGGCAGAAACAGCCCGTCTGCACGGCGCCGCCCGCGAGCGGCGCGCATTGCTTCGCGAGGGCCCTACTCAGATCCTTGCCGCCGTCGCGGGACCGCACGTCGTAGGCGAAGGGCTCGGCCCCGAAGTTCACCTCGACGGCGTCGCCGTGGTCGAGGCCGACGCACGGGTACAACGGCTCGTCGAGGTCTTTCTGCGCCAGCGGGATGCCGCCCACGCTCACGCCGTTGCGCGTGAAGAAGACTTCCCGGCGGTCGCGGTCGACGCCGCATCCCACCACATCGCCTCGGCCGAAGGTGTCGCCGCGCGCGACGGCCGCGCCGTCGCCGTGGAACCGGCCCCCGTCGTCGCCATGATAACCCCAGGACTCGGCGTCCCAGCCCGGCATCAATCGCCCGGCGTCGAAGCCCGCCCGCGCGCAGCCGATGGCCACGCAGGGCGGCGCCGCCATGGCCCTTTCCTCGACCTCCCGCGGCGCGCCGGATAAAGCTACTCGTAGTTCAAAGTACGCGATCAGGGAAGGTGCTACTCGTATGGCAGTACCAGAAAAGGGAAAGGTCTCCTCCTGGACCGCGCGCGGCGTCGCGACGCATTTCGGGGGCGTTTTCGGCTTTGACGAGTGCCGGTTCATCAAGCTTCTAGCGACGGCTAACGGCGATTGTGTGGAGGCACCGGTTAACGCCGGGCCGAAGATCCGTCTTGAAAAACTCCCGTCGGCGGGCGCCCTTTGTTGAGGTGTGGTCGTTATAGTCTGATCGCCGAAGAAGGGCGCGTCCGCGACGCAGGACCGGTCGCCCACACCTAAAGCGCCGCCGAAGGCTAACGTGACCAATCCTGTCGAAGACTCGCCGACCCTTAATTGCGTGCCGGCTCGCAGACCTTTTCGCATTGTTGGGGCGGGCCTGGCGAGCCCATAGAGCAACCTCGGCGGCGCGGCGCACTGTACTGAAGTGTTTGGAGGAAGGTGCCACCTAGAACGACATAGTACAAGCCAGGGCGTATCACTCTGAGCTCGACGGCGCCAGCCTCTCGACAAAACCGAGGCTACTCGTAGCGCAGGCGCATCGAATAACGACACGATCGCACAATCAATCAGCTCCGAGGGCAGCCACTGGTCGGGTTCGAAGCCCCGCGTCTCCTCGATCCTCCGGTTAAAGTTCCTCAAGGCTTCCTCGGCTTCGTCGAAGTCGTCACCCGTCATGGCCGCCTCTTTCACTAACGCCGAGAGGAGCGTGGGCTGGCACATGTTGTTATGTCGTTTTATGCGTACGGGCGCGTTTTTGTGGTGATTTTTAGTGGACAGAAGGCGCTAACAGTGGTGGTCTGTTTTAGCAGATCTCCAGCTGAATAGCCCTCCTGCGCGGTTTACCGCGGAATCGGAGGGCCCGAGAGCAGCGCCCCGATGTCCAGAGGCAGTAGCGCGTGGTCCGGAGTTCAATTCTTATATACAGGCGCGCAAAGGGGCACAAAACGGAGCGCAGCCAAAGCAGACTTTTTGGACCCGGGTTTTGCTCGTGTTTGAAAATGAAAGCGGCTGAAAATCCCGTGAAGGCGAAAATGAACCATCTTAGCACGACTGCCTGGCTTTCAAGACGAATGGTGAGGGTAACAGAGGTGAGATTTCTAGCTCTTTGGCAGACGCTTTTTGAGCGGCCCCAATTGGCCAACCAAAGGATCGAGCGCGCCGTGAAACCCCGTAGGAAAGTCCTCCAGGTACTCGAGCTCTAGGCGACCCACGCCTGGCAGCGCGTCGAACGCGTGCGCCGACGTATTCCAAGCCTCCGGCGACTGTCCACGTGCACTGCCATCCGCGCCCACGCCGCTATCCGCGCCTCCGCGCCTGCCGCTGATCCCTCAAGAACCGCACCAATCCAAAACCCAGCCAGGGAGGAACGCTCGCGGGCCTAGGCTTTTTTCCCGCCAGGCCGGCCAGGCCTTCCGCCGCTCAAAAAGGATGCAGCGCCCCCAGCTCTCCCGCCAGCACATCTCGTCACCCTTGACGGTGGTCGACAGCGACGACGAGGAGGGCCCCGTCGTCGAGGGCTGGTCCATCTTCGAGAACTCCACCGACTCGTCGTCCTCGGAAACCACGCTCGGCCTCGACGCGCCGCAGAGCCCCATCTGGGAGGACCGCCTCGAGTCCTTCCTGCGCCGGCGCCGCGCGTTTAGTGTCGACCACGAGGCCGCGGCGACGCCTACGAAGAAGCGTACGAAGCGCGCCCCGGCGCGCAAGACCTGCGCGCCGGGCCCGCCCTCGGCGCCCGCGCCCAAGCGCGCGCTGCCGGAGGCGGATAAACCGCGTCTCGCGCGCGCCCAGTCCTGGGCCGGCGAGTAGCCGCCCGCCTTTCGTTGTTCCGAACATAGAATTGCCAGTGTAAAAATGGTGTATACACTCCTACCGATGGGGTGCACGACGGGTCCACGCCATCGCTGCGACGCCGCCGGTCGGTGCCCACCAGTTGCCAGTGCCGTTTGAAATTTGATGATGTGAACGCCGTCGTCGCCTCTGAGCAGCCAGGACTGAGCTATCACTCGGGGCGACGGCGTATGAGGGGGGCGGGCGTGCGGTAACGCAGACCCCGCTTCGGCCGGCTGGCTAGGCTCTAAGCGAAGTATGCTAAAACAAACACAAAATCCTTAGAAAATCCCCTGCCACCACCACCGCTCCACGGGCGCGCTGGCGTCGCCGACGACGCGCGCCGTCGTCGCCTGCGCCTCGTTGAGCGCGGCGGCGGCGGCGAGCGCGGCATTTAAAGATGCGACGCGGTCGGCGGACACGACGCGCTCCGTCGCGAAGAAGAGGGATGTGGGAGCGGCGCGGGCCACCTCATTTGTAAGGGCCGTCGCCGCGTGGAGCTGCGTGCAGCCCGTATCTCTCACGAGCAGGCCGGCGTTGGCCTCGGAGACGCCCCCAGCCACGACGACGGCGATCCGCCGCCTCCCACAAGCCTTCTGGAGGGCCCAGAGCGTGCTGCGCCCGCCGCGCGCCGTCGCCGCGCCGCCGGACGACAGGACGCGCGCGCAGCCGAGGCGTTCTAATGCACTCGCGACGCGGTCCACGGCGCGCAGATCCTTTGCTCTTCTTAAGACCTCGTCCGACGCTCTATGGAAGCATATGACGGCGTCCTTGCCGGCGGCCTCGATGAGCGTCGACGTCGCGGCCTCGTCGATGCTGCCGTCGGCCCCGAGGCACCCCAATGCGAAGCCGCGGCAGCCCACACTCCGAAGTGCTTGCACTTCCGCGACCATGTCCCGCAGCTCCTCCTCGGTGTACACAAAGTCGCCACTCCTCACACGCACCAGGGCCACGACGTCCGCCGCCTCGGCCAGCGCCGCGCGGACGAGTGTTGGAGATGGCGTCAGACCGCCGACATGTAACGACGACCGCGCGCAGATTTCCACTCGTGATGCGCCGCCTTTGACGGCGTTGCGAACGCTCTCGCGGCTGTCGCAGCAGGCTTCAAGGACGACACATGGTGCCGGCGGGCTGTCGGTCGGCTCCTCGACCTCCCAGGCTGGCTGCTCGTCGTCATTGGCCATTTTTCGAGGCCTGCTGCTGCCGAATACTGTGCCTTCGATGCTTGTTCGATCGATGCGTGACCGATGGATGCTCGAACGAATGCTTGCACGTAGTAGCTTCGATGGCCGGCTCGGCTCATAATTTCGATGCTAGGTGATGAGACACACTAGGAAGCTTGGCGCGCTTGCTTTAAACGCATTGTGGCCGACGCGATCAGAGATTCTGTGTATACAAGACGCACAGGGGTCCCTGATACGCTGCCGACGCTGCGCAGCCACAGCGAGATCACCTGTGGCTGTAAACAAACTAAGCCTCACTGCTGGGCGCGCGCGCGCACGCTCTTCGACGCGGAGCGCATCAAGCGGCTATCATAGATTAACGCACGTGGTCCGCCAGGACGCGCGCACGTCACACGCGACGGTACATGCCGCAAAAGATGGCCGCCATGGCCGCCGCCCTAAGACAGGTGCCGCCCTTCACGCCCCTCAAAAGAGAACCCACATCAGAAGACGCGCCGACCCAATTGAAAACCATAGACGCGCTGCTCGAGGCGCGCGGCTTCGGCGAGACGGACGCCGGCGTGTTGACTCGAGTCGAGGACCTCCTAGAAAGATACCAAGCGCGGGGCGAGTCCGTCCAGCGGCTCGCCGGGAAGATGTCGGCGCTAGATTCCCATAGAAGAGGCGCGGACGGCGAGCTCGGCGCGGTACCTACATTAAGGAAGGAACTTGAAAAATGCCGAGCCGCCCTCAAGCAGTCCGAGGCCGCTCGAAGACGAGCGGAGAGCGAGCGATATGCCGAGACCGCGCGCGTCCACGAAGCTAGGTCTGATGCCGACCAGTGCCGCCTGAAGCGGACCGAGGCCGAGGCTCGACTACGCCAGGCCGAGGCTCTACTCCGAGAAGAGACCTTGCACAGGAAGCGCGCCGAGAGCAAGCTCCAACAGGCGAAGGCGCGAGCTCTGAAGCCGCAAAAAGCTCATACGTCCGCGTCCGCGCGCGAGCTCTTCGAGGCCGCCACGGGACGGGCCCCTCGACCCACCTCCGCCGCGGACCAGCGCGCGTTAGAAGTAGCGGAGGTCGGCGCTAGGTGTAGAGCAAAGCTCGAGGAGGACGTGGCTCGACTCAGGGGCGACGTCGAGGTGCTGCGGGCGGCCCTCGAGAGCCAACCCGTCGAGCCGAAGCAGATCGTCGACGACGTCTGTGCTGCGCTCGAAGAGTCGAACCTCGAGACGACAGACGACGCCGTCGTCGAAACAACAGTACCACCCACGCCGCACAACTCGCGCACTTCATTGGTAGAGGCCTCTGGAGAAGATCCGCAGTTGCAGGCCCAGCGCGAGATGATCGAAAGAGCGGCGGAACGCAACAAAGATCTTGCGGCCGCTTTAGAACACGCGAACAGCAGATTGGCGGAAGTCGAAAACGAGCGCGAAGCCCTCCAGTCGCGGCCGACCGCTAAACAATACGCCGAGAAGCTCTCGGAGATCTCGTCCCTCGAGAAGAAGTTGTCGGATGTGCAGGGCAAGGCTCGGACTCACGAGAGGGCATTGCGGAGATATGCCGGTACCAAAGAGTTAGTCAGAAGAGATCGGTTGGACTACGCGCTCGATCTGAAGTCCCTGGACGCGATGCCGAAGAACGTCGCCGTGGACGTTGTGCGGGGGGTCTGCCGTGATTTAAGGTTGTCAGATGCAGGTGAGGCGCCGGTAGCGGTGCGGAAATTGTGCGCCGCGACGAAGAAACTTCCTGCGTTAGTCCAATTCGCGAAAAAGGCCTGTACCATGCTCGACGTCTCATCTGTTGGTAGTGGCCCGTTGCCGCTCGAGGCGGCTCTCGACGCTCTCGAAGCCGCGAAGCTTTCCAAAAGTGATCAAGCTTCGTTAGTCGAGCACGTCGCCGCGACTCTAGATTTGTTGCGAAGGGCGGATCTCGCTCCTGAGGGTGATACGAGGGCCGACGCTCAAGCGGTCCGCAAGGCCGTCTCCCAGTTACTCGAGGAGAAGGCCCGGAACGCTTCTAACAATAACGCTCTGAAGGCCTGCAATTCACTGATAGCGGAGACGCCGGACGCGACGTGCGGGCGCGTCCTGAATCGGGTGCGGGAGCAGCTTAATGTACAAGACGTGAAGGGCATTATTCCTTCCTTGTCGCGGAAGCTGTCGCGGTGCGCGGAGTTGGAGACCTTCTGTAGGGCGGCGGCTGATAGATTGGGCGTCGCCCAGCCGGCCCGGACCGGAGCTATATTGGGCGCGATCGACCGGCGGCTGGCGCGGCGCAAGGCGTTGCCGGCGTCGTCGACGACCGCGGGCGAGGTGGACGACTTCGCCAAGGCGCTGGCGGCGGCGCCCGTCTGAGTAAGACTTTGCGTGGAACCCGCGGTTTCCTGAAACTTGCGCGCCGCGACTTACGCCGCGAGATGCCGCGAGATTTAGCGAAGAGATTGTTACGGTGCTAAGACTAGTGGGCAGAGCCCCTGCCCAGGGCTGGGGGGGAGACCCCACGCGTCGCCCATTCATCGGCGGCGCGTGCCGCGTTTTTCATAACAGCATCGAGAGACTTACGTGGGATTATTGTTACGGTGCTAGGACTAGTGGGCGGAGTCGAGAGATACATGGAACGCTTCCTAGTGTGTTACCGCTATCGAGGCTCTGGACTCGATCGAGGTCGCAGAGCCAGAGTAGAGCTTGCGGGTGAGCAGAGCTCTGCAAGACTAGCTTGGAGCAGCGCTGCACGCTATCGACGCGTGAGTACTGCAGCAAAGCAGAGAGCAGAAGACAAAAGCAGTAAAACAAGACAGCCATGGCCGCAAAACCGGAAGACATCATGGGCGACGGCTCCATCCTCAAGACCGTCATCAAGCCAGGCACCGGAGAAGAGAAGCCGGCCTGGGGCAACAAAGTCAAGGTCCACTACGTCGGCACACTAACCAATACGGGAGAGAAGTTCGATAGCAGTAGAGACCGAGACAGCCCCTTCGACTTCCAGGTGGGCAGTGGCGTCATCACGGGCTGGTCCGAGGCCGTGCCGACCATGTTACTAGGTGAAATCGCCAAGTTCACCATCTCGTCAGAAAAAGCGTATGGGCCCGGCGGCTCACCACCAAAAATACCGCCCAACGCTTCGTTAGATTTTGAGATCGAACTACTCAGTTTCACGGATCGCGAGGACGTCTTGCAAGATGGCACGTTAATGAAAAAACAACTAGGCAAGCCCGAAGAGGACTCGTGGGTCACGCCGAACGCGAATTGTGACCTCGAGTTCAAGCTGACGATCGCGGGGGGCGATCAGCACGATGTATCCTGGCCTAGTGGTAGCGGGTGCCCCCACGGCTTGCCACCACGACTACGCGAAGGCCTCTTCGAGATGCGCAAGGGCGAGACGTGTTCATTTTTACTCCCAAAAGACGCGCCGGGCGTGGATTATGAAGTCACACTCGTGAGCTGGGTCGAGAACGAGGAGTGCGTGAGTGGGGACGATGGTGCTGTAGTTAAAAGGATTGAACGGGACAAGACGGTCGGGAAGGACGACTGGAAGTGGCTGCCTGTGTGGAAATCAAATTTCATGGCGCCCTCACTACGTCTGCTCGATGGCGTGGAGGTTCCATGCCATCTCGTGGGTTTCTCGAAATGTGCTCAGGATAACCTAACTCACTGGTTGATTCACACAGGTGCCCGCACGACCTGGACACGGTGCACATTCGTGGTAAGGTGTGGGTGGATGGCGACGAGTCTCGCAGTGTGGACTACGGTGAGATTCCTCCGAACGACGTCGCGTCTGAAAAAGCGTCTGTCTATGTGGTAGACGAGGACCTGGCGACCTCTACTGGTGCCGCGATCTGTCCGGGCGTCGACGCCGTCGTGAAGAAGCTTAGAGTGGGCGAGATCTCGACCGCGATCATCCGCAAGGACTACGGGTTTGCTGAGGGTCCGCTGGCGGGTCAATCATTACGTTGTCGCCTCGAACTGGTCAAAATAGACCCACAAACGCCAAATTGGGAGATCAAGACCACGGACTTGAAAATAGAAGCCGTCAACGCCAAGCGCTGCCTCGGCAACGCCTGGGTCGCGCGCAGCGACATCCCGCGGGCGATTCGCAGATATGGTGCCGCCGTCGAGATCGGCGACAGCGACTACGACATCGTCGACGAGGACGAGAAGAAACGACTGCGGGAGGCCGTGGCCGCGTGCAAATTGAACCGGGCGATGTGCCACTTGAAACTGAAGCACTACGCGGACTGCGACAAGGACTGTGATGAGCCGTGTGGAAATCGAGGTTCGGGCACCGTCGACGCGACGCCTGCTCGATGGCGTGGCGATGCCGGCCACTCACCGCTTGACCGCCACACAGGTTCGGACGTGCTCGACATCGACCCCACATCGGTCAAAGCGCTCTTCCGGCGGGGCAAGTGCCAGCTCGCGCTCGACAAGTGGGACGCCGCCAAGGAGTCGTTCCGGAAAGTGCTTGAGCTCGACGACGGCAACATGGAGGCGCGTCGCGGCCTCCAGTCCGTGCGCCTGAAACAACAGCAGCAAAAAGAAAAGGAGAAGAAATTGTACGCGGGGAAGAAGTTATTTGAGGGGAAGGACCGGCCGCAGAAGCCGCCGCCGCCGCCCGAAGCAGCTGCGCCGCCGCCCGCGGAGCAAGAGGCGCGATCACCCCCCTAAATATTGGTTTTACTACTTACTACTCGTCGCCGTCGCCGTCGCTATCGTCGCCAGAGGCTTCAGGATCGGGCAGGTCCTCGTCGTGGATCCGGCACACGACCTCGACGTCGCAGCGCGCCGACGGCGCGAAGGCCGACACGTACTTCACGAAGCGCAGCGTGCCGGGGTCGCGCAGCACGATCGACAAGCAGTTATGTTGGGCCTCCACACTCAACAAATCCCCGCCCTCCTCGCCGCCCTCGCCACTCTCGCCCGCGTAGACCGCCGCGTCGGCGTCGCCCTCGTCCTCGGCTTCTATATATGTCTCGAAGCCGCCGACTTCACCCGAGGCCCACGCCTCATCATCACTTCTCCCCAGAAAACAAAACGTCGCGTCGACGACGGGCATCGGGTCCCCGGACACGGCCACGGTGTAGTCGCGGCCCGGCCGGAACCTTCTGATCGTAGCATCGCGCGCGACGGGCCGCACGCCCGTGATCCTCGCGAGCAACCGTCGAAACGCCGCGCTTGCCGCCCCATGCTCAACCTTCGCCAAAGCTCGCCCGAGGTCAGAGTCGCCCCGGGGGACGCAGTAGCGCCGCTTGTGCGGCGGGCCCACGACGCGCCAGTTGTCATGAGAACCCTCACGCTCCGCTTGCGCGACCTCACTCGCAATTTCATCACAACAAAAGTCCACCAATCTAGCGGCGCTATCATTCGCGAAGTGCTCCCTTAAACGAGGCCACGCCTTCGGATCCAGATAGGCCGGTGCCACCCAAGTTCCCAAAGCAGACAAGTCCTCGCTCGACAGCGCCCGTTCAACATCGTCCTCGGCCTCATCCCCGTCAAAGGCCTTGAAAGAACGCTGTTCAGCAACACGGAGCTGTCCTAGGGACGACGCCCTTGCCGCGGCGCCGTCCCTCTGTTCCCGCGCGTGGTACCAGCCTGATATCGTCAAGCGCGGCTTCTCTCCAAGGACCTCGGCGACGGCGTGGTGCGACTTGCCCGGTTCCACTTTGAAGAGCAGGAGCGAGTTCCATTTGCAATCGACTCGGTTGCACGGGATCGGTGAGGGCTCCCCATCGACCACGGGAAAGAGCTCGAAGGCGCCTCCATCACCCTCGTTCCAGTCCTCGTCCACCAAGTACAGCACAAAGGAGACCAACCTATTACCGATGACGTCGTCGTGGCACAACAAATGGCCTCCTCGCATGTACACATTGGCCGAGCAGTCCACGGTGTCCCCGATGCGACCGCAGCCCGTGATCCGTTCCACGAGGCGTCTCGTGGATTCCGAGTAGAGGGCGTCGCGCACGCTTAGGAGAGAAGGTGCCTTGTCCGCGAGGTGTGGTGCCGTTTGTTCTATGGTGCCTAGATCGTGCGGCACTTGATAGACTTTAAACAGGTCCGTTTCCTTGTAGTCCGCTCTCAATTCATGAATGGCTTCGCGTCGTGCGCTTTTCAGAGTGGCGTCGTCGATCGCGGGGCGGAGGACGACGTGGGGGTACGGGCTTGCCGTTTTGTATTCCTCTTGTTTCGCTTTGATTTGATCGTCGGTGAGCGGCCGCAGGACGGCTTCGGCGGTCTTCTGGCGCTTGGTTGGTCCTTGGTCCATCGCCTAGCTGCAGTCGGCGGCGTCGAGGCTGCAGTTGTGCGGTGCTCGCTGCGGCGGCGTCGCGGCGCAGCTGTGCTCCGCAGACCGGTTTAACTGACGCTCTGGTTACTGCTGCCAGCAATCAATCAACCTGGCGGGCCTGCATTCCGCCCTACCGCTCCAATTGCACAGGCTGGAGGCTGCACCAAGCTGCTCCAGGCAGTGCACCTGCAGCCACGCGGCGCATTCAAAAACAGCTAGACGCAGGCTTTTTGAAGCGTTTCAATCCCATCTATCACACGCGAACGCAACGTTGACGCATTCGGAAGGATTAGCTCGTCTGCCAGCTGTGACACACGACTGCCACCCCATGCTTCGCCGCTCGTCGCGCAACGCTGCCGCCGAAAATTTGGACGAGTTCGAATGCTCCATATGCGTGGAATTGCTCTACGAGCCCTATACCGGCCCGTGCGGCCATTCGTTCTGCCGGCGCTGCGCCGGCGAGGCGCGGCGCCGCGACCCGCGCTGCCCAACATGTAGAGCGAGCTGGCGCGGCGTCCCCGCGAACCTGCCGGTGTCGTCGGCTTTGGCCACGGCGATCCGCCGCCTCGCACCTTCGGAGTACGCCGCTCGAGCCAATGACGCGCCGCCGTTCGAACCGGTCGCGGAGCGGACGATTGGCGTCTTCCAATTGTATCACGTCCTGCCTCAACAAAGACTGCAGCTCCACGTCTTCGAGCCCCGGTATCGACAACTGGTGGCGCGCGCGCGCCAGCGCGAGCCGCCGACCTTTACAATGTGTGGTCCCGGTGCAATGGTGCTCTGCGAGGTCGAAATCACGTCTTGCGACCAGTCGCGCGACGGCCGCTACTACATCGAGGTGGTAGGTCGGCGGAGATTACGCGTAGAGCGCGACTGGCAGGACAACTCGAATCTACGCGTCGCGGTGGTCTCGGAGCTCACGGACGACGCCATCCTACCGCAGCAGGAAGCGACGCTCGCCGCGGCGGCGGCGGCATTGGTGGCGGCGTCTCAATGTCTAATTCGCGTGACGTTCCGGAAGACGGGGCGACTCGACATGGGCACGATGGAGGTCCTGGGCGCCGACCCTCCTTCCGATTTTGAGCACCTAGGGCTCTGGGCCGCGGCGCTCGTGAACGAGCTGCCTCCTCTGAGTGCCGTGCGCGACATCCGTTTGCATGTGCTCCGCGAGACGGACAGCCTGCGGCGCATGCACTTGGTGCAGGCCGTGATCCACGCCTGCCTCGACGAGCTCGATTCGGCGCCCGCAACGATGCTGGACCGGGTCGTGCGCATCTCGCGGGCCCTGCTCGATTATCGCGAGCTCGGACCGTTCACGCTCGTGGGGGCGGGCGCCGCCTGCGTCGCGTGTCGCACGTGGGGACAGATGGCGATGGTGTTCGTGGCGCTCTACGCGCTGCTGGCGATTTCCGTCATGGGCGTCCGCGCGCCACACGTTGAAGAAGCCGGGTAATGTGTCATGATTGTGATTCCTCGCGCAACGGAGAGAGGAGTGGAAAGGGGCCCGTCACGGGCGAGGCTCCCGCTAGCGGCTCGCCGCGCGTCCAGCTGCTGGCCGAGGCTCCGCTTTGCTCCCGGCGCTAGCAATAGACGCCCGCATAAAGCACGACTCGCTTAAGGGAGCGGACGCATTCGAAAGGCTGCCAACGACGCCCTCGACGCGAAACCGCACCCTGCCAACATACCTGCAGCACATTGGGGCAGCCTACAAAGAGACTAACAAACCATGGGCGCCGGCGCCAGCGCCCTCCTCCCGGCCGAGTGCACGAAGGACGACGCGCGCGCCTTCGCCGGTGAAAGGTGGAACGAGACGTACGACCAGAAGTTCGACGCGATCTGCAAGGACGGGAAAATATCAAAAGAAGTTGTGATACAGCACGAGCACTCTTTTGGACTTGAAATAAGAGACTGGCGGCGCATTGCCGAACATGCCCACCAACTCACGGAGGCTGCGGTCAAGGAAGCGCCACCTGTCTTAGAGGTGGACGTCGAAACGCTCACAGGAAACAAGGCGGCAACGCGACTCCAAGGCGCTTCTAGAAAAACAGCAGCTTACAACGAAAGCAAGATCAAGGTCGCGAAACGCATCAATTGTAGTCTCGAACACGCGGCGGAGCGAAAACAGAACAAGCTCGACGCGTTCATGTCGAAGCTCACGGAAAGAATGGACGCGCTCGAAGCACAAGGCCAGTCGAAAGATCAGCTGTTGGACACTATTGACAAGATGCGCAAGGCGGGCTGGCCGAGGAACCTAGCAACAGATGACCATCCCGGCATGGATCTGCCCGAGCCTCTGACCAAAGACGCGATGTGCGAATTGATGGAACGCTTAAATGAACAAGCTAGGAAGGAGACGAAGAAGAAGAAGGCTCGCAACGGTATTAAGGATATTTTACATGCGAAGTGCGCGCTACAAATTGCGACGGGCTACATGGACGTCGTACGGAAATTACCTTCTGTCGTACATGTGAACACGCAACAGTCCGGTAAGATAACGGTGGTGGGTGACTTGCACGGCCAGTTGCGGGACTTAATCCATATTTTCAGACATAACGGCATGCCTTCCTTTGACAACCCCTACCTATTCAACGGCGATCTCGTGGACCGAGGCGACTACTCCGTCGAAATAGTACTCTTACTATTCGGTTTTGCTGTCGCGGATCCCGGAAGTATCTACATCAATCGGGGCAACCACGAGGACATGACGGTCTGTACGGGCTACGGTTTTGTGGATGAGTTGGTGAACAAGTTCTCGCAGAACACGGCGGGGAGGCATTTACTGGCGATCATCGATACGATCTTTTCTTTGTTGCCTTTGGTGCATGTGATTGATGAGAATATAGCCGTGGTCCATGGTGGCATATCGGACAAATTTGATCTTGATTCTCTGAAGACTATTAATAGAAGGTTATACCGCACCTTAACCGGCTTACCCCAAGCCATTACGCATGATGAAAAAGGAAAAGACGACGAGGGCCACAATCATAAAGACTGGGCCATCCTCATGGACTGCCTCTGGAGCGATCCTGCCAAAGCTTCCGAACGGTTCCCGGGCGATTTGAAGTGCAAGGCGAACGACGAGCGGGGTGGTGGGGTATTGTGGAGTGAACAGTTCACCAAAGAATGGCTCTCACAACATAAATTGGGCTGTCTTATTAGATCACATGAGTGCCAGGACGAAGGCTATAAGACGCACCATGAGGGTAGAGTGCTTACTTTATTTAGTGCGTCGAACTACTACGGCGAGGACGAGGAGAACGACGGGGCTATTTTAGTGTTAAGTCCTTTGCAAGACCCCCCGGGCAAGTTGTTAACTTATAGTACGTGCTACGCGAAGGGTGGGTATGAGAAATTACATACGGCGCAACTCGCCGGCAAGATGGAAAGCGCCGCGCTAGCTAGGGTGGAAGTATGTTTGCTGGACCACCGGAGGGAGTTAGTAACAGCCTTAAAGGCGAAAGACACAAACGGTACCGGACAGTTAAAAAAGACGGAGTGGGCCTCTATAATGAATGATATACTACCCGTGAAGCTGCCGTGGTTACATCTCGCGGACAAGTTCGTCGTGGTCACGAAGAAGGGTGATGTGATTACGTATCTACCGTTGACGGAAAAGCTCGAGGCCGTGTTCGGCGAGAGCGAAGGTTCGTCACAACGGGAGAATTTATTTAGGAACCGGGACGCTCTGGTCAAGCTGTTCCGATTGTTGGATGCCGATCAATCTGGAAGTTTGGATCGAGCGGAGTTCGCTAAAGGTTGTGAGATGATCAATTCTTTAGCGGAAGATGACGAGAAGCTCTTCGAAATGTCTGATATTGATGGGTTCATGGACGCGTTGGACGTGAACGGCGACGGGGCCATCTCTTTTGCCGAATTTTCCGATGGATTGTTGAATCATGGCAGCATGGCCGCGCACTCGGGCGCGGAGATCGGCGTGCACTCGCCGGCGAAGCCCGTCGCGGAGGCCGCGGAGCCGGCAGCCGCTGAACCAGAAGCGGCTCCAGAGGAGGGGGGCGAGGAGACTGGGTAACGAGTCATCTTGAAATATCCAAGTGTCGCGGCGATGGCGTGAAGGTGCGCCATCGACGCGACTCATCGGCCAGCTAAGACACACACCACAGTAGTTAAGAACTACCCGCTCGCCACGACGTCGGGTCTCAGAAACTCGTCGAACGACGGCGGCCCGCGCGCCGTCGCGCCCTCCTGCGACCGGAAACGACTCCGCCTTCTCCCGGGAGACCGGCCCGGACTATTCTGAGAAGAGACCCAGTACTCCTCGCCGCTTTCGTCGACCTTCTGGAGCCACGCCGGGTCGCGCTCCCAGCGCGTTTCCCCCGAAGCCTCGTTCCAGAAGAACGTGTCTCCGGTACTGTTCTCGACGAGTTCGTGCCAGCGCTGTTCATTTCGCATGGAAGGCGACGCCGCGGCCCAGGCGGAAGCTCGCGCGAAGGCGTCCTCCAGTCCTCGCGCTGCCGAATCATCGGACTCGTGCGACTGCCTCACCGTCGACTGGCGCTTCTTCACGTCGGACTCCACAGCAGAAGCAAAAGCTGACTTCTCGGGAGATTTCTGGGCCGTTCGGCCCTCGCACGTCGCCCACGGCGAGAAGCGGTCGTTCTTTATGGTGCGAACGCGGAACATCACGTGACAACCAGGAGATAAATTTCTTTTGCGAACTTTCGGCGCCTCGAGATTGCGAGAAGCACTCTCCCAATTTAACCCATCATCACAACTCCACTGCAATTGCCACTGGCCGCCTTCCCCTTCATCCCATTCGAGCTCCAGAGAAGTCGCTTGGGTCCCAACGACTCGCAACCGTGAAGGCGGCTCGACGAGCGCCCCGTCTCTACGAAAGGCGTCCGTGATCTGTTTCAAATTCTGGGGCTTCAAAGCTATGATAGCCCCGGTATCTTCGATTTTTATCTGATACCTCTGTTTCTTATCGTCGTACTTCTCTATTATAGCCAACTGATTATTGAGTTCCGGTTTCGAGATCAAGTCCTTGAGGACCACTTTACAGCCCGGCTTCAGGAGCAACTGATGACTCGGTCGGATGGTCCCGTTCGAATGGGCCACGAAGGTCCTCCCCAAAGGCGAGGTCCCTCCAAATTTCTTCATGAGGTTGTCGAGCTCCTCATTATTGTTCAACGCTTCGGCCGCAGCATTGGCACATTCCTTGTAGAAGCCGTCGTTGGCATGCCAGGCCTCGTCCCTTGCCTTTTTTGCCGCGGCCTCCGTCTGTTTCTTCCTGTGGTCTCGCGCCGCGTCCATTTGTTGTTGCGCTTTCGCGTATAACCTCTCAGCTTCGGCCAGCTCACCTGCACTTCGAGCACGAGCCGCGGCGGCAAAGGCCTCGGCGTGGGCGCGTCTAGCAGCTTCCTCGGGATCCTCCTCCTCCGGTTCCGTGCGCCAAGCCGACGTGGACATGCCCCGCGTGTTGTTCTTTTGTTGGGAACGCCACCTGCGCGGAGCATCACTTGTTTGCGGCGTCCCTTCCTGCTGTGAGTGACGTGTCGCCTCGATGGCGTACGAGCTGTGACGCCATCGCCGCAACACGCGCAACACGGTCTCTCGACGCGGTCCGAACGGCCTCAAAATCGAAAAAGAAACCACCCACGACCTCGTCTGATGGACACGAGTCGCGCCGATGGCGTGAAGGCACCGCAGCACCACGGGACACCGCGCGCGGACCAGGCCTCGTCGTCCTCGGTCATGTCGTGCGTCTCGATGTCGTCGTCGTGTCTGTATCCGGGCGTGGGGTCGCTCCTAGCGCGTCGTAGCTTCTCCGCTCTTGCCGCTTCGCGCTGCTGCTCGCGCTCCCGCGCTTCTCTAGCGTGGACCTCGAAGCGCTCCCGCCTTATCCGTTCCTGCTCGCGATCTTCCGCCTCCTGCCGTCGTCTGCGAATCTCCTCCTCCCTTTCTCTCTTAACACGAGCCTCGTTCCGCAATTTCTCCTGCTGGCGGTTGCGCTCGGCCTCGCGCGCCTTCGCGGCGTTGATCGAGTCCTTGCGCTGTCGATCGTTCTGGCGCTTCTCGTTCGCGGCCATTTGAGCCGCTAAGTCGTCGGCTTCCCGTTTCCGAGCGGCCGCGGCCGACGCGCGCCGTCTAGTCTCTCGTTCCTGGACCTGCCGCCGCGCCTCGGCGGCGGCGTGGTGCCTTTGAGCTCTCTTGAGATCGGCCTCCTCCTCGGTAGGCTTGGGCTTCGGCTTTTCCGAGGGGGGTGGTCGGTGCGGCGCCGGCGGCCTACGTCTTGGTGGTGGCCTCGTAGGAGCCGGCTCCGCAGCTGTTGGCGGCGTCCGCACCCGCCCAGCAGCAGACGTCAAGTAAGTGTTCGCCTCGTTGATCTGCTTGAAGCGCTCGGTCGCCTCCTCGACGTTCGTCGGGTTGCGGTCGGGATGATACATCAAGGCGAGCTTGCGGAAGGCCTTTTTTATGGAGGCGTCGTCGGCGGTGTCGGGCAACCCCAAGGCCTTCAGGTGCTTCGTGCGCGCGGACGTCGCCATGGTGTCACGCGGTGTCGGCGTCTGCGCGGCTACTCTGGGTCAACCGGGCCTCGGGGCGCCGGCGGCGTGCGGAGCTGCCCCTGGCCTGGCAAGCCTCTTGGGGCAGCCCAAGGCTGTGTAGCGGCAGCCCCCCGCAGGCGTGCGCCTTCAGACGGTCAGAACCGATGGCTCGTGCGCCTGATTGATCGGTGGCGCGGCCCGGGGCCAGCAACGGGGCATGAAGGCCGCTCTACACCGGCCGCTCCAGCCAGCGCCTGGCAGTTCGCGCGGGGTCGGGACGCGTCGCCGGCGCCTCCTATCATTCTCGTCGACCTGTCTTGTCCGCTCGGAGGACGTCTGCTGCGGCAACCCGACCAGCAGGCAAACCTGGAGGCACTGCCTGCCTCGCTTAGGGCAAAGGCAGGCTGTAAAAAGAACGGTTACGGGGGCTGCGCAACGTGGTAGAGCTTCGCATGTGCCTACGGCTCTAGCAAAGGGTTAAATCCCTTCAATTCAGCCGCGCACGAAGACGCGCGGCTTGAGCCCAGGCAGCAAGTAGCCCAGGCGCTAAAAAGACAAGGCCCGCGCCAACAAGGCGGCGCGGGAAAGACCCCCAAGGCCCCAAGACCACAAGAACTAAGCATGCCGAACCAGCGCACGCGCCAGAAGAAGAAGGAGGCGGCGGCGGCGGCCGCCGAGGCGAAGAAAGAAGCCGCGAAGCCCAAAGCCACGGCGAAGCCCGCGCCGGTGCCGACGCCGCCGGGCGGCCGCCAGCGCGGCGTCTGCCGCTGGTTTGTGGACAAGAAGAAGTACGGCTTCATTTCGAGTGGAGATGGTAGAGATATATTTGTCCACGGGGCGGACCTCAAGGAAGCGATCGGCGAGGGCGACACGGTCGAGTATGCGGTGGTGGACTTCAAGGGAAGACCCAAAGCTATTGAAGTCACGAAAATAAGTGGCAAGGAGCCGCCGAAGCCTCCCCAGCCGCCGACGCCGCCGCCGTCGCCGCCGGTCGTCATGCAGCCGCCCCCATCATTGCCGGCGCCCGTCGCGCGGCCCCCGGCGCCGCCGAAGCCCCAAGGCCCGCCCCCTCGAAGACGAGGCGTCTGCCAGTGGTTCACGCCGAAGAAGAAGCACGGCTTCATCAAGCCCGATGGAGGCGGAGCGGACGTTTTTGTCCATCAGATGGACCTGCGGGCCGGCACGGAGATCACGGAGGGCGACACCGTCGAGTTCGGGACCACGGACTATAAGGGCCGCGAGAAGGCCGTGGACGTCATCAAAGTAGATCCTGCGGTACGTGCTGCGGCCCCGAGAGCGTTGGCGCCCCCGGGCGTGCCCGCCAAGCCCCGCGTGAACATCGCGCCGGCGCGGCCTTGGCCGAAGGTCGACGCTGGGTTACAACAGGCGGCGTCCGCGCCGGCGCCGGCCAGCAACGGCGCGCCGCCGCCGCCCGCGGCCCCGCCGGCGACCGGGCCCTGGGGCGCGCGCGCGGCCGCGCCGGCGGCGGCGCCGTCTCCGGCCCGCCGGCCGTCCTGGGGCGCCGAGACGCCGGCCGCCGCGCCGGCGGCGCCGCCGCCGGCCGCCGCGCCGCCGGCGCCGGCGCCGGCGCCCAAGCCCCGCGGCCCGCGCGGCTGGGGCCAAGTTGACTCGAAGCCATCCTTCGCGGACGCCTCCGCCGGCCCGACGCCCGGCGAGGCCATGCGCCGCGCCTGATTCTGAGCGCCGCATCCGCCCGTTCCCTGCCAGACGTCTGGCCTCTCGCAACACCGCTCGCTTGCGGCCCAGCCCGGCCAGGGCCAGGCCGACTAACATTGAAATTACTAGACATGCGTCCCGATGGCCCCCGGCGCCGTCAGCGCGATACGCCATTCATACAGTACACAATGATTACGCCGCCGGCTCCGAGCGGGGCGCCCGAGCCCACGGTGGAACCGTCTGCCGTGCCGACGTTTGAGCCTCGCGGAGCCGTGAGCCGACCAGCCAGCCACGGCGGGCCCTACGCCTCCTCCTCCGCTGGGGGAGCCGACGGGTCGTTCTTCAGCAGGTTCGACACCATCGTGCCGACGTCGCCCTCGACCTGCTTCTGGATGGCATTTTGCCCACCGTTCTGAATACTTTTCAAGGGTACAGGAACCCAGCGCGGCACGTCGAAGGACGCAGTCACGGACGCCTCGCAGACCAGTTCGTTGTTCTCAACCGTAAAAACGCTCGTCGACGTCGTGTCCATGATTCCCGCCATGGCCTCGACGATGCGACAGGCCCAGCGGGGACCGGTCGTCTCCATGCGCTGCTTGTCGAGCGAGATGGAGATGGATCTCGGATTTTGACGGGTCAGGGAGAACTCCATGACCGGCTGGAGCTTGACGAGGGGGAACGTCGCGCCCGAGATGCGACCCTCGTAGTTGCCTCCTCCCAGATCGCTCACCTCCGAAATGGCATCATTCGCCGCGACGATGGCCCGCTCGACGGGGTTCTTTGCATCGGCGAACCACTTATCGAAGCTCGCCGGCGCCGGCGCGCGGCCCGTCGTCTTGACCTCCCACTTGACCGTGCGCGCCGCGTGGGCTACTACGGTCAACAACGGGAGCAGCCTCATCATCGCCTGCGTCGGAGAGCGTCGCGACGCGGACGCGGTCACTGCGAGTCGGTTTTTATTAAAGAGAGAGGTCAGGCCATCTAGTAATATGGAATTGGTAAGACCACATGATAAGCGGGAGACTAATCCCTTCGGAGTAGCTGGTTGGTTGGCATCATACCTCTCATCGATTGCTGCTGGGTTGTTTTGGAGAGGACGCTGGTTTTTGCTGTTTTGTGCTTGTTTTGAGCACAGGTTGCAATCGGCGTTGCACAGGTCGGCAGCGACGGGTTTGCGCTCGCTTACTAACGAGTCACAACGGCGCGTAGCTGCACCGCTATGCCGCGTTGGCAGCGGCTTTGCTTGCTTTGCTCAGCTCTAGCGCGCTTGCACGCTAGCTCGCGGTTTTTCCTCCACGAGGCATTCGATCGTGGCCAACGCCATCGCCGCGGAGCCCATCCTGCATGCAGGGTACCGCTCCAGCCCGCATGGAGTAGCTGGCTCACACAGCTGGCTTGGCAAATCGAGGCGCCGCGGGCAACGATTCGTGGCGCAGACGTGGTCGACGGCTTGTTTTTTGATACGTCTGCTGCGCAACGAGCATTACTTGTGAGCCGCAGCTCTCAATTTGAGAGACACAGGGAGAGCAAGCCAAAGGAGAGCAAAACCACAATGCGGCGCCTCCTCCTCCTAGCCGTGGCAGCAAGAGCCCTCCAACCCCTCAGCCCCTGCCGCGCGACGAGAAGCCGGCACCTCGTGTCAATAAGAGCCGAGGCCGAGCCCGACGTCGACGAGCTCAAACGGCAGGCGGAAGCGCTACGAGCGGAGGTCGAGACGTTGCAAGCCGAGGCGCAAGCGGCGAGAGAAGAGGAGCTGCGGCGGAACCCGCCGCCGCCGCCGAAACCTGTGAGAGAGCGGCCCAAGCCCGTGAAACGGAAAACTGAAGAAGAGGAGGGCTTCGCGCAGCCTTCATTTAATCTCTTCGGCGGCGACGACGACGACGAGGCTTCGAAGAAGAAGCAACCGGTGACCGACGACGAGGTGGAACTCGCCTCGAAGGCTCTGGCGTGCTTGCCCTATTTACTCCCGATGAGCGACGCGATTCCCTTCGGCCAGTACGTGATCAACGACTTTCCCTTGATCGCGCTGCCTTTATTACCGTTCGCGCCGTTCGTTGCATTATTAAATGCGATCCCGTTTGGGGGATTTATCGTGTTCATCGGATTGAGCACGGGCTCGCGGAACCCGCAGTTTCCCCGCTTCGTGCGGTTCAGCATGCAGCAGGCCGTGCTCTTGGACATCGCGCTGATCTTCCCACAGCTGTTCCAGTCGATCTTCGGGGCCACGAATATAAAGGTGCCCGAAGCCTTGGTGGAGCCCGCGTCGTCCTTTGTATTCTTCTTCATCTTCGTGGCGGCGCTCTACTCGTGCGGCTCGAACGCCCTGGGGAAGCAGCCGAACCAGATCCCGATTATATCATCTGCTGCCGAGCAGAGCATCGGGCCGTTCTAAGGAAGACTAAATAGACTTGTACCGGGCGCGCCCCACGTCGAACTTTCGCTCGCGGCCCACGCGCGCCCCACGCGTGCCCGGGAGCTCGACCGCCGTCACGGACGTCTCGTCGAGGACGTAGAGCGTCGACCGGTGCTTGCCCTTGCCCTGCGTGAACGTCGACCCGTGAGTGATCGGCGACGTCGCGTCGATGGCGTGCTATCGGCGTAGAAGTACCCACACGCCATCGCCGCGTAACGCCGAGTCGCACGAACGCGAGGTTGGCCGCCGGGTCCTTGCCCGGTAGTTTAATTTTCCCGAGCAGCTCGCCGTCGCGCGCCGCGGCGACGCGGCGTCCGTCGTTCTCATACGGTTTCGTTGTGAAGAGTAAGCACGGAGCGGCCTCGCCTTCCGCGCCGTGCTCCAGGAAAACAGCACCTTCGTGAGCCGAGAGCGCCATCGCCTCGCCGGTGATCAGAGCTGTAGCTTTTGGCTCGGGTCCGACGAGACGGTCGAATTCACGGCTAAACGACTCAAAGACGACGCTCTCGCGATAGCTGCAGTGGCGGTCGCCGTCGACCCAGTCGCGCTTCTGCAGGTGTGGCTCCGCGTCGTGGCATTGCGCCGCCGCGACACAAGCCAATGAAGCAAGGAAGAGAAACATCATATATCCTAAAGTTTCACGCAAAATTCACTCGCGTGGGTACAGCTTGCAAAGAAATAACCAAGCGATGAACGAGCAAGCACCGACGGCAACCCATAATGCACGAAAGCGATGGCGCAAAAAAAAGAGAGCTAGCGTTACGACACACACTAGTATTCGCGCCTGCTTGATTTTGGCAGCACGGCAGCGTTTTACAAGCACGCGTCCGCCGAGGACCGCTGCATCGTCGCATCGCTCATAGAAGAGGCCGCTGCGTTGACCTTAGGCGGCAGCGAGCGGTTTAAGCAAGCATTTATTTAAATAACCAGCTGAGAGCGACTGCAGCGCGCACTTAGCCTCGCCGTATACAGCCAGCAGCAATATACTGCAGCGCGCACTTAGCCTCGCTATATACAGCCAGCAGCAATATGGATTACCATATGAATCAACTCCGCCAGGCGACGGCGGCCGTGGACGCCGAGATGCGCCAACTGCGGGAGCAGGTCGCCCGGGCGCGGCGGGAGCGCGACTCCGCGCGGCATCAGCGCGACCTCGCCACGAACCAGGGCGACATCGCCCGAGCCGAGGCCGCTTCGGCGGTCGACGCACTCGGTGCCATGCGTGGCGAGCGCGACAGGTTTCGGCGCGCGTACGCCGAGGCCACGGCCAAGACGTCCCGCCTCGAGTCGACGCTCCACAGATTCACCGCCGGTAAGTCCTGGGAGGAGCGCCATCTCAACCGCCTGTCAGTCGCATCGCGCCACCCGCGCCCGCCTGGCCCGCCCACCGCGGGTGGATCCTCCAGCGATGACGAGTCGGTGCCGGCACCGCGCCGGAAGTGGGCTCCGCCGACGACCGCGACGTGGCGGGTCAGCATCGACGAAGCAGACGAAACCCCGCCGCTCGGGAAGCGCAGACGCGGCGCGGCCCTGCGGTGGTCGGCGCAAGCAGACACCGCCTGGCGCCTCGCCCTCGAATTCGCGTCGCCAGTCGCCGCGGGCCGCGTGGCGGTTGTCTGCCGCGCCGCAGCGCGCGGTGCGACGGACGAGCTCCTGTGGAGCGTGTTCGCCGCGCGGGCCGGCGTTAGTCGCTCGCTCACGACGAAGCACCTGTCCGGCGACGCGTCGATGAGCCGCGCCGACGTCGTCGCCGCGTGCCCGGACGTAGACGTCGCCGACGCGGTGTCCGACCGGGTGGAAGCGACGATCGCCGGCGGCTTGTTCGGGCGCGGCTCGCGGCGGCACTACGAGCGCGCGCGCCGCGCGATTCTCGGACGCGTGCGCGAACTCGAGGTGGAGCTCTCGCACGACGAGATCTTCGGCTCGCGCGACGAGATCAACTTCTCGCCTGATCTTGAGCAGTACGACCTCAAAGGGACACTGGGACGACGAACGCGAGCCGCTGTTCCGAGAGCTCCACTACCTCCTCGAGTGGCTCGAGCGCGAGGACCGCCGGCACGGCCGGCTGGACCGGGCGCCCGACTGGAAAACGCACGTGTCGCCGCCTGAGGACATCGACGGCCGCGCCATGCACGTCCGCGTCGCGGACCACGACCGCCACGACATGCACGACGGCAGCGCATGGGCGAGGTACCTCAAACAGCTGGACAACCGAGGCGGCGAGCTGCCCGAGTCACTCATCGGCAGCTGGTCCCGAGACGGCTCCCGGTCGGGGCCGTGCTGCATCCCGGGCTGTTCATGTGCGTGCCGCTGCTCCTCGCCCGCGCTCGAGACCGATTTGCGGTGGTGCGCCGTCGTGATCCACGGCGACGCGCTGTATTACGATCGGCTGATTCTCGCGACGCCGGCGATCGCGCCGGGCGACCGCGTGCTGGCCCTGGTGCCCGACGCTCGGCGCGGCTCTGTCTGCGACGGTTCGGTTCCGCCGCCGGCTTGCATGCGGCCGGCGGTCGTGAACACCGTCGACGCGGCCGGCTCCTATCTGCTCACATTCGACCGACCTTCGCCGCCGTCAGCTAGAGCGGCGTTCCGCGACTTCGTCTACGGTCGCGTCGCCGTGCTCACCGTGCACACGTTTAAGGGCTACGACGAGGACGATTCGGACGACTCAAACGTCGAGCGCGGCTGGGTCAAGACCACATACTTGTATCGAAGCGCGCGGCGGGCCATCGCTGCGTGCCTCGAGATCGCAGAAGCTGACGCCCACCGGGTTCCGCCCGACGAACCAGAGTACCTCTGGACAAGGTACGCGCCGCCGACGCAGTTTCCGTTGACGGCGGCGGAGCGGGCGAACTGGGAGGGCTTCTATGGTTTTACCTCCAAGGTCGATCAGTTTGCCAAGACGGCGTTCGAGGCGCAGCTGCCGCTCTTCTGGTGCAGAAGGCGCGTCGAAGATTGTCCGACGGTCCTCACCATCGAGATGCGCGGCATCGACGAGCAGGTCATGACGAAGCAACTCGTGGGCGCCGGCACGCCGAACGCGCGCATGGCCACCATCCCGATGCGCGTAGACCAGATCAACGTGACGGGTGGTGGCTCGATGGTGGTCCATCGCACTGGAAGGGGGAGAAGGAACTGGCGGGTTGGCTATACTCCCGGCGGACCGCTGCTCGACCCGCGCTACGACGACCCACACTTCAAGGCGGACTACGTGCACAAGTTCCCCGCGCGGTGGGGGAGCACGTTGGTGGACGTCGGGAACGGAGCACCGCCCGGCCCCCCCCACCGCCGGATAAGATTCCTGTGTTAAACACTTATACACTAGCTCCTCACCGCCTTCCACCGGATCGCGGGTCCCGCAGCCCCGCGTCGAGCAGCACCTTCTTCAGATCCGTCTCCGACACGAACGCGGCGTGCTCCGGCGGCGCTTTCAGAGTTGACGCGTCGAGGAAGCGCGGCCGCAAGAACCGCAGCTGGTCCATCGATACCACGCGTTGATCATGACCTTCTTCGTACCTCAGAACTAATAGCGGCTCCCACTGCTCCGTCGTGCGCTTCTCGAGTAGAGCGCCATCATCGAGTCGCACGTCGAACGCGCCCGATTCGTGGCACGCGATGACGACGCCTTCCTCCCTTGTAGCATCAAGCTTCGATTTCGAAATACCACCGCCGCCGCAGCGCCGTACCCAGGCTCCTACCGGTACATGACCGGGCTTGACCGCATCCCGCCAGGCCTCCGGGCTTCGACGCTTCCGAATCAAATCCAAAGCGACGCCGTCCTCCCTGCCACCATCATCATAGGCCAAACACGTGGTCCGGCCCCTGTATGCCGCTTTCGCGACCGTCGCGGGCCACGCCGGCGACCGGCCGCGCCAGTAACCCTCAACACGCTCGCCGACGCTCACGGAGGTCGGAGCGCCCCCACTGCGCGGATGAGCCGCCGGCGCATCAGTAGCCAGCCCCACGATCACGCCCCGCCAGCGCATCGAGCCCCGACTAGTTCGACAGGACTCGAAGGGCACGCCGATGACGTAGCGCCACAATTCACCGGAAGCTGGTGGGTGTAACGGATCGGTATCCCGTTCATCTTTGATATGTTCCGTACTCAAAGCTCGCGCGTCGACGGAGTAGTGCTTAGCTGATTTAGCTGCCGCCTCGACGAGGTGGTCGGCCGCACTCTCGAGATCCCCGAGTCTCGCCTTGCGCTGCGCCCAGCCGGACCAGAACTCCCGTCCATAGGAGACCAGGAGAGGCTCACCCGCTTGGATAGGCTTCGTCGCCACGATGAAGACCCCCAAAACACTGGGAGGTTTATTGGTCGACGGTTTTGCATCATCAGCAGTAACCTCGCGGAAGTGGCAGTTCGCTTTCAGTTGGGTCTTCTCGTCGTCTCCCTGCGACGCGCCGCGCGCGCTGCTACCTTCTATTAATGCAGGCGCTCTGGCGGAAGCTAGGAGCTCGTGCTGCTCGAGGTCTTCACTATCACCACCTAACAACCCTCCTTCGTCGTAGACCACCCGCCACAGCGGTGCCGGGGCACCGGAAGCGTCCCGGAAATCACTTTCCGCTTCATCAACCCAGGAAACCACAGTACCGTCCGCGGTACCTAACGCCGAGCTATCCTCGGCGAAGACGGTCCTCCTCACCCTTAACCCAACGTGCCGCGACCCCCAGGCGCGCCATTTCCTACCACCCGGCGTGCCCTTCACGGGGCCTCTCACTTTTTTAGCTTTCGGCGTGCGCGGCTGGTTCCGCGCTTCTCGCGCTGATTTCGCGACGAGCGCTTCCCGCGCGTCGGGCCCGCGCGCGCAGTTGATGAAGGGCGCCGGCGAGACCTGTGTGAGTATTGCGTGACGTCGCGTCGACGGCGTGGGGCGTGAGTCTTCGCGCCATCGAGCAGACGCAGTCACGGGAACGTGGGGCGCCTGAAGTTGATTTCCGCACCGTACAGCACGTTCTGCACGCCGAGGTAAGGCAGGACAGATAACCCGGTCTGCGCGAACTCGTAGCGGTACATGAGCCACCGCGCCGCGGCGCGCGGCGCTCGCCTCAGTAGGACGGCGATCTCGTAGTCGGTCGCGATGACGCCCGCGTACGGTAGCGCGCAGCCGGCCTCGATGCCGCGCGTCGCGACGACGCCCTTTTCTCCTCTCAATAAAGGATGAGCTCTATCGTTCTCCTCTCCAGTTAGATTGACGACCTGGGCCGCGCGCGCGAGGGGGCCTTTCCCTAAGCCTTCGGCGAAGCACTTTTGGATGGGCGCCGGCACGGTCCGTAGGAGCATGACGCCCTGGTCTCCCGCTAAGGCTGCTCTAGCAGCAGCACCGGGCGGTCGATACGGCCGCGGGCCCTTCTCCGGAGACTCATCTCGACGCTTCCGCTTCCTACTATCGTCCCTATCCTCAACCACTTCCCTAGCGGCGTCTCTCGCTCTCCGTAGCCAAGACGCGTGGGGTTCTGGCACTCTCGTAGACGGTAAGAAGGCCCAGCAGTTCGAGCCCCTCGCTAACGCATCATTGGTGGGCCCGAGCGTCTCCTCGGCTGATTTAGAATCCCAGCACACTCTCACGAGATCAGAGGCGCGCTTCATGCTACTGCAAGCCTGCTTTTGGTCTTGAGATTCCTCAGGAATGATACCGATGGTATGTTGCTGGCCGACGCAGTCGACCGCTAACGTAGCTCGGCGAGCCTCCCTTCTAAATGAAGTTTCGAGAGAACAAGCATCACTGCGCGTCGACGCCGCCCGACATAACGGCCCGAGGGCATCGGCCAAGGCATGCAACGCCGCGACGGGCGCGTCCGACGTTCTAGAATCCCAGGCCCACGGCCAGTCGCTTTCGCGCGGCGTCGTCCGGTTCGGATCGCTCCCGTTGTCCTCCGAGAAGTCGTCCAGTAAAGCGGCTAGAGGGGCGACGACACCTTTGAGAGCGTCGTCTACTTTCTGCAAGCGCTCCATGGCCGACTTCGTCCCTTCATCTTGAACCACTGCTGCCGCTCTGCAAGCATCGGCCGCTTGCACGGCGTCTCTCCTACCTTTTAGTACTTCCCTCCATGCTCTCGTTTCCTGGGGGGCTATGGTGGTTCCTCTCGCTAACGAAGCCGACGTCGCTCTCGGTACGGTAGCTGAGGGTGTGGCCGGTCTAAGAACAGAGGGTGCTCGCTCGGCGAGTTGTGCCGTATAAGCATCTAGAGGCGCGACGGATTCGACGACGCGAGAAGGTTCCTTCTCGAACGTCGCACCAGAGCCCGCTCTTATAGTAGTAAGTAAAGGCCGCCAGTCCCGCGCGGGCGGGGGGCATCTATCGCGCGTCTGGGCTCGCCTACGAGGCGCCTCCAACGGATTCGCTTGGCCCGACCGCGGCGGCGCCAAGAGAAAAGCCTCGTGATCTGGGTCAGGCCAAACTAATGCATCTCTAGTGCCATCAATAGCGTAGCGCACGTGCAATCTGGGCGGCGCCGCTCCCCTGGGCGGCGGCGCCCAGCCGAAGGCCGCCCAGCACGCCGAAGCGGGTGGTGTGGCGTAGGCCGACGCCGGTTGCACGGCGCCGTCCAACGCGGGCTCCTCGACAGCCGCGGCCTCGTACCACTGGTTCTGGTCCCATAATACTCGAACCGCATCACCGACTCGAGGCGGGAACAGGTTCGGGTAGAACTCCCTCCCCGCACTCGATGACGGTGCTAGGCTCTTGGCATCTCCTTTGGCGCCGGCTCTGAGTCTCGTAACCATATCTAGAAACTGGGGCGGGGCGGCCCGTCGCGCCTCCATCTCGTCGCAGCCTCGTAATAATTCGTCGCGCTCCTGGGCGCTTGCGTTTTTCCAGTCTCCCTGGAGGCGTGCCGCCAAGGCTTCATCTGTTGAAGGTAGGGCGTCGACGCGCTCCGACGACGTGAGGAGCCGCGCCTTCCCCGCCGGGTCGCCGTAAATCAGCACTCGTAGTCTACTCGATTGGCGATTATCTTCCTTGCGGCACAACCACGCCGGCCGCGCGCGGCCGTCATCTAGTACAGCTAAACACAAGCCCTCGACGGGGTAGCCGTCTGCTTTGCCGTCATCGTCCAATTGGCCCGGTTCCTTGATGGCGGCCATTTTTAAAGTTTCTCAAGGGCGGTTTCGGCGGCGCGGAAGGTGACCCGGCGCGGCCGGCTTTTTTACTAGGTTAGTGGTGAGTTGTTGTTGCAAGAGCACAAAGAGCACTTTGAGCGCTCCCTGCTGTGCTGCTTAGCGATTACGGCAGTGCGGACAGCACTTTTTGGCGGGATTTTGGACAGCGCTGCTGGCCTCCGCTGCTGCCGCGGGAGCGTGTTTTATCTGCTCAACTGACACCTGAAGACCTGTGCAACGTTTTTAGAGCGTCGGCTCTGTGATTGCAATGGCGTATCAGGGTGCTTTTTGCGAGGTCAAATCGCCTGGTTGGCAAGCCTTGAGAGCTAAATCTAGAGCGCGGTGGTTGCGAGGAGTTGCCTCATCAGTCCGTGCCGCAGTCGTCTGGCGCGATGAATGCAAGAATTCTAGCGGCCAGAAACGCCGCCGCCGCTCTCTGTGGCCAAGGCGCTCTGCTTGTGGTGTTGCTGCAGCCAAAACTGTCGCAAATCGCTTCATTCGAGCACCACTCAACGCTTGAAAATGAGTGAGCAAGTTTCAAGCCCCAGCTCCGAGCAGGCAGCAAGTCCAGCACCTGCCACAGCTGAGAGCAGCAAGCCGTCGAAGGTCCAGAGATACGCAACCGAAGCAGCTGTTCTGGCGCTCATGACAAACGACAAATTCAAGAAGTTCTGCAAGAAGAAGTGCGGCGAGTGAGCGCCCGCGTCTCGCATCCCAAAACGCTATCGACGCGTGATCTGCACAGGTGCGGCTGCGTGGCTTTCAAGCGCTTCGCCAAGATGTCGCCCCTCGTCGTGCGGGCAAGAGTCGGGAGCCTCTGGTGCCAAAAATGCGGGCGTCTGCTCTGCGAGGCGCATCGCAACCAGCACTCCTGCGAGATGGAAATGGAGGAATTGGAGCGGCGTAGGCGGGTTGACGTCGACGCGATTCGAGAAGGCATCAAGCGGCAGGAGGAGGAGAAGGAGCAGCGGGCCGCCGACGCCGACGCGCTCAAGCGGGCCGAGGCCGGGGCCAAGGCGGCGCGCTACCGTTTGTGGAAGGACCGGCGGCGACACGTCGCGGGCATCTCGTCGAGCGTCGCGAGCATGGTCCAGCGCTGGAGCGTCCAGGCCGAGGCGGGGCGCAAGCGCGACCGATTGTTAGATATATATACGTCGTGCACTGTGTGGAAATCAAATTTGAGGCGCGTTCGCGTCGACCTCCACGCCATCGACGCGACGCCTGCTCGATGGCGTGGCGATGTCGGTTCAACCGCTCGACGTTTCCACACAGGTCGTGCAACCGCATCAACCTGCGGCTCTGGAACGAGGTCTCGCAGCCGGAGATTTCGAGTGATATCGACATGGACGCCTGGAGGCGGCTCTGCCGCAACTACGCCGACGCCTGCGCGTTGACGGGAATGGTTATATTGGTGGAGGGCGTCGAGCTCGACCTGAGGTTGCCCTGGCTGCGGGACGAGGACCAGGACTGGCTCGACGTCCCGGTCGAGGACAACGAGGTCGACCTCTCGACAGCGGACCCGCCAAGTTAATATATATAAGTCTTAGTCCCGAGCCGCGACCTACACGGCGTCCTTGGCCCACTCGTGCTTGTCGATCTCGTCGTCGACCTCCTTCTCGATGTCCGGGTACGCCTCGTAGACGTCGTCGACGGTCGTGGCGTGGCCGACCTTCTTGGCGACCATGACGTTCATCTGCTTCGTGAGCTCGTCGATGCGCGTTTTTGATTCCGCGATCTTCGTCTGAGCCTCGGCGAACATGGCGTCGTACTCGGCCTTGGCCTCGTCGAG
>JACLAA010000316.1_pt1 | contig 35891 bp, 23 predicted proteins | sample 8027891 | NCBI WGS metagenome assembly JACLAA01 (sample SAMN15724900, study PRJNA655200) | protist metagenome | isolation source: fluorescence activated cell sorting (FACS) single amplified genomes of... | place: Spain: Blaines Bay Microbial Observatory, Mediterranean Sea | collected 2016-01-19 | reverse complement strand
TCCAGAATTTCGCCTCGCTGTAACGATTCAGTCAACCAATCGTGTCGGACGACTATTTTCCTAGATTCGCTCAGCGCGCTTTTAATTTCGCGACTCAATTTTTCGCTCGATTGAATAACGACGGCGTGTATCTCGTTTTGCTCCTCTTGCGCTCGTTTTAACGCTTGGTTCAACGCTTTCTTGGTCATTTTCCCGCACGTCATCACCGTGTTTGCGCCGGCGTGGAGCATCAAGTTTGAAAACTCGTCTTGGAAAAACGTGTTCCCGAGTAAAAGAAACGACGTGCCTTGAAAGTTCAACTTCGTCGGTTGCGTCGCGTTTTGACCGTCATTTTCCATAATTCTGTTCTTTTCCAAGGATTCGCGGACCCATCGGACCGAACGTAATCTCGCACCAATTGCTCGCGCGTATAAGCACTTCGCGGTCTCTTTCCTTTTTTCGCTGTTGTTGTTCATCGTCGGGAGGACGACAATTTGCTTGCGCGCCGGAACGCGTTTGCTCGAGCTGAACTTCGGAATGCTATCGAATAAGCGGCCACCATTTTCGGTAATAGAAGCGCGCATTTCGTTCATCACGCGCGAGGTTGGCATGCTCGTAATCATGAAGGATAATCCGGAAAAAAGAGCGGTGGTCTTTCCACCACCACCACCACCGGTGATTGATTTCCTCTTCTCCGCCGAGTCTTCGACGGAATTTCGTCGCCGACTTTGTTGTACGCTTTGGGTCGATTTCCGTCGTTTATCCGTCGCTGATTTCCTCGATTTTGTCGCGGTAGATGTTTGTTTTATCGGCGTCAAGGACATACTTATGGTCCTAGCGGCGGCGTGGACGGACGAAGTTCGTCGCATTCGGACGTTTGATGCCTTTGCTTTTTGACCTAACGACCTCGAGGCGCTCGCTACTTTTTCCTCGCGTCTTTCGTTCCATTTAATCACGCGTTGTTGCGCGCTTTCGTCTCCGTCGATGGCTCGAACGTGCATTGGCCTACACGCGTTGCACGAACTGTAGCGGCACTTCGGACATCCAGAGAGGTAGTTCGACCACGTTTGCCCTTTTGACGCGGACGAAAACGTCGCCGTCGACGTCGGCGTTTTGCTCGCCGGCGGCGGCGGCGGCGCTGCTTTCTTCTTTTTGGTGAGAGCAGTAGAAGCTGGAGGCGATATCTTTTGCGTCGTCGTCGTTGCTGCTCTTGCGCTTCTTCTTATTTGCGTTGTACCTCGCGGCACAAACGGTGATGGTTGAGGCGCTTCTTCTTCTTCTTCTTCTTCTTCTTCTTCCTCGATATCGACGTCTTCTTCTTGTCTTTGCGTGTCGTCAAAGAACTTTTTCGGTTTCCTTTTCCTCTTTGACGCGCGCATAGCGTGTGAAGAAATCTCACTCTTCCTCTTTCTTCCGCGCGGTTCTTCGTCCTCCTTGTCTTCCTCTCCAAATTCTTCATCGTCGTCGTCCTCCAAATCGTCAAAGTCTTCTCCTCCGTCCTCTTTCCCATCTCTCGCATTTCTGCAATCATCATCGTCCTCTTCCTCTTCCTCCTCCTCGGACGAAGACATTTCACCATCGCCGAGTATCACAGGCATGGAGAACTTTACGTTCTTTGGTCGATGCAGCACACCACCTTCGTCGTCTTGTTGCGTCAGTTGCGATCGATACACGATTTCGTCCTCCTCCTCCTCGTCGTCGTCGTCCTCTTCGATTTCGTCCTCTTGGTCTGTCTCGTTGACGCGTTGCGAGTAATATTCAGCGAGATCCGGCGACTGGTTGTGTTTTTGTTCGTTGTCGTCGTTGTCGTTCTTATAATCGTCACCATCACCTTCTTCTTGTTCTTCTTTTCTATCTCCTTTACTTCGTTCTGTTTGCATTTCCACGTCGCTGGAGTTTGGATTTAAAGACTGCGGCGCTACGCTTTCAATCCCAAACGCTTGTTTCTTTCTCGTTTCCATTTGTTTCCTCAGCGCGTTTTCAGCGGCTGAGGCGACGACTTTAACCGTCGCCACGTGCGCGTTTCCGGACGGAGCCGTGGCGGAAACGTTCTGCGTTCCCACGGAAAGCTCCGTGGCGGGAATAACGGAGCCTGCGTTTCCACGTCTCGGCGGAAGCGGCGGCGGTTGTTTATTTTTCGCCGGTGGCGCATCCGCCGGCGTGGCCAGAATTGGTGCACCAGCACCTTCTTCGTCGTCTTCTAATGCTACATCTAGCGCGGCTTCCGCGGCGGTATCTTCTATGACGTCATGTGTCGCATCGTGTGCGCGTTGCTGCGTGCCTTCTTCCTTGTCTTTTTCTTCTTCTTTTTCTTCTTCGTCCTCGGACGCGATGACTTGCGTGCCTACAATTTCTATCTCTTCGTCATCCTCAGATTCCCCCTCTTCTTCTTCTTCTTCTACTACTACTACTTCTTCTTTTTCTTCTTCTTCTAAATCGTCCTGTGTCGCCGCAATCGTCGTCACGGGCGCCGGTTCCGTCGCTCTTTCTCCTCCACCTTCCTCTTCCTCTTCCGCAAAACTCGGCTCTACGCGTTGCGTTCCTTGCGGATCAACCGTCTCACCTCCGGCGATCCCGCTCGCTCGAAACAAATCGTTCCTCGACTGTCCGACGCTGTTGTTGTTGTACTCATTATTATTCGTTTGCGTTTGCGTCGGCGTCCCGCCGTACTTCTGCGTCCTATCTTCTTCCTCGTCTTCTGCGCCTCTTATTTCTTCTTCTCCTCCGTCTTCTTTTTCCTCGAACACTGTTCGTCGCTCTTCCATCTCTTCCTCCTTTCCCGCTCCGGCGCCCTCGCCTTCCTCTTCCTCCGCGACCACCGTCTCTTCCGTCTCCCATCCTCTCGATTCGAGTTCAAACGTCCTCTTCGCACTCTCCGTGTTCATCTCCGTCAACTTCTCCGTCCTCTCTTCTCTCTTTTCAATCTCGTTTTCTTCTTCTTCTTCTTCTTCTTCTCCTCTCCTCGTCGTCGTCCTCGAAAACGTAAACTGGTCCATGTTTTCTTTTTGCCTCGCCATCTTCAAAACCATCCGACCTTCCCTGGCTAAAAACGATTCCTCGTCGTCCTCCTCGTTTCCTTTTCCTCCTCCTCCATCGTCATCGTCTCCGTCGTCTCGACGTGCTCGACCTTCGGCGGCGGTGGTCCTCCCGACGACATCACCAAAACCACCAACGAGGGACAACGCGGACCGAATCGCCTCTCGCTCGCCACCAGCCACGACGGCTCGTATCGCGTTTATTTCGTTCCCTCGTTTCGTCTCTTCGCACTGCAGGAGTAACTCTCGCTCGGTCGTTTCTAGATCTGTTTTCGTGAATCGAAAGTACGAATTCTTTGAAGCGTTCGTTGTTGTTGTTGTCGTTGGATGATGATGATGAGGAGGAGGTTGTTGTTGTTGTTGTTTCTTCGAGGAGGAAATCATTTATCTCTCGCGCGCTCTCTCGGAATATCACGCGCTTCAAACGCTCTGTCTGTCTCTCAAAAGTCCCAAACGATCTTTGTTCTGAACGACGAAACCGAGACTGAGAGAGACTGAGAGAGAGACTTAGAGAGAGAAAGGTGTGTGGTATAATAATAAAACAAGCGTGCGAAAAGAATGGTGTTTGATGAGTGTTTGATGCGCAGAAGACTCTCACGAGAGAAAAAAAATCGAAGGAGTTACAAAAAAACACAAGAGCAGAGAGAGAGAAAACACAGACAGAGAGAAGTGAACCAAAAAATAAAAAAAAGCTCTCTTTGTTGCTCTTGCTCTTCTGTTTCTCTCTCTCTCTTGTTTTTTTTTTTTGCTCTGCTTTTTTTTTCTCTCTTTCTCTCTTTCTCTCTCTTTCTCTTTCTCTCTCTCTTTCTCTCTCAGGAGTGTCTCTTTTCCCCTCTTTCCCGCAATTCTGATGAATCTGCAAGGTTTTCAGAGAGCGCCACTTTGCTGCTCAGAAACGCGCGCTTCAACGCGAGAAAAGAGAGAGAGAGAGAAAGACCAGAGAGAGAGAGAGAGAGAGAGAGCGTAAACCAATACTCTTTACCGACGGAAGTTTCTCTCCTTTGCTCTTTCTCTCCGCCATTACCGCGAGGAATTAGACCACAGACGGAATATTCCTTTCTCTCGGACGGAGGAAAACAGAAAACTCACATGTTTTCCCTGGGAAACCATCATGAAGACGAAGAGGAGGAGGAAGAACCACCGACGCCGATGAACGCGTCGCTCTGGCCTTCCTCGAATACGAATACTAATAACAGCAATCACGCGAACAACAAAATCGGATCGAGAGAGAACACCAAGGAGAGGAGTGGTGCGAATAAGAACAACCAAAACCAATCGAACAACGGGATGTCGACGTTTGATTACGACGTCGATGTGCCCGGGGATTTGGATTGGTTGGATGGGTTTTTGCGAGTCGAAGACGACGAAGACGAGGAGGAGAACGAAAACCAAAACGCGGATCAAGCTTGGGGGGTAGGGAAAGGCGCGGCGTGGAAGACGGAGGCGATAAAAACGACGGGGAAATCCGGCGTGAAGAGAGGGAGAGATGTGTCAACGGCGTCCTCGGCGGAGAAGAAGAAGAAGAAAAACGCGGCGAGCAGTACGAGTAAGAAGAAAACGATTCAGACGACGACGCCGCCGGAGACGACGACGACGAAAGCGGCGAGTAATAACAACAACAACAACAACGGGAAGATTAGCACTAGTAATACCAATAATAATAATAACAACAACAACAACAACGCGGATTCAGATCGGTGTCGATTGCGGTGGACGCCGGAGCTTCACGCGCGGTTTTTGAGATCGGTGAAAACGCTCGGCGGTTTGGATATCGCCACGCCGAAAGGCGTCGTCGAGCTGATGCGAGTGCAAGGGGTGACTATTCAGCACGTGAAATCACACTTGCAAAAGTACAGATTACAAGAGCAGCAAATGAGCAAAGCGACGTCCAACGCGCGATCGAAGGCGTTGAGCATCGGGGAGAGGAGTTTTTTGACGTCCACGTTTGTCGGGCTGCCTCCGATAATCGCCAACGAGGAGAAGGTCATAGCGAAAGTCGCCTCGATTATGAACAATCAACGACCCGGGGCGACTACTTCGCCTCCAAACGCCACCGCGAATAAAAATACTAGTAGTAGTCCTGAAGGTACCGAGAACAACACCGGCAATAGAAACAGTACGCCAGGAGGAGATAATAGCGACGGTACCATCATGTTAGGAGTACCGCCACTGGATGAGAAAGAGAAACGCAGACACATCAAAGCCGCGCGAATGGCTGTTTCGGCAAAGAGAAAGAGGGATAAAGGTTTGCGATTCCCGGACGAGGATGTAAATACCTCCGCGGAATTGGCAAAGCTCGCGGCTGTGAATAAAAAGTTGATCCTTACCAACGACGTTCCCAGAGACGACAATTTTAAGAATAACAACGACACAGACGACGATGACGTCTTCACGGCGGCTCTTCCTCACATCTCGTCGCCGTTGAAGGCGCCGATGATGATGAAATCAGCTTTAGGCAGCGTTGGCGGCGGCGCGAAGTTGCCCGAAGACGTCTCGGCCGTGCTGCTCAGACAAATCGAGATGCAAAAACAATTGCACGAACAACTCTTGAAACAGCGAAAGTTACAAACGGCCATCGAAGAGCACGGGAAGTATTTACAGAAAATCATGGAGGAATCTGCGACGGAGAAAAAATCCAACTCGTAGTAGCGCGGCGTGATTGATGCGTTTTCTGTATCGTGTATTGAGTGTATCTATGTAAAATTACAGCAAAAAAAATTCCATCGAAGTAAGTCTCGGGCTCTTACTCCTCTCTCTCAAACCTCGCCTTTTCCTCCTCATTCTCCCCGGTTGCAATGTTTTCCTCGTTTACAAATCTTCGGAGCATCTCCTGGGCTACTCTTGGTTGATCCAAAGGAACCATGTGCCCGGCCTGGCTCACTTTCACGAACGAGAATCGTCCGTCGTCGTTTTCTATGACTTCTCCACCCGTCCATCCTTCTTCTTCGTCGATAACGAATGGCGACGAAAACTTCTTCGCGAACTCTTCTCTGCCGCTCCACTCCATTTTTCGCGTCCAATCTAAATTGCCGGCGAAATTACAAATAAAATCGCTTTCGCCGGCGTAAATCATCCCTCGCACGCCGTTTTCCAACATGTCCGGAATGAGCGGTTCGTAATCTCTCATCCAGTCCCCCATCATCTTCTCGTGAACCTCCATATTGCACGTCTCCCACTTGCGATTGCCGACGCCGAGCGCCTCTCGAGTCGATTTTTGATTCAGAAATTTCCCGATTGGCGAGAAGTCGTAGCATAAATCGCCCACGCATTCTTTTCGAACGTCGTACACGTTAATCGGCTTCCCGCCTTTGTTCTCAGCCGCAATCTGCAGCAACGCGTTTGGAATGTTCTGACAGTACTCCACGGCTTCGATGCACTTTTTCGATACCGTCGCGTTGGAGTATCTCTTACCGTTCTCGTTGTTACATTTTTTCGCTTTCTTCTCGCACGTCTCTAAATATTTCGCGTTCACATCCTCGCCTTGTAACGCTGTCACGATTCCAACTCCAACGGAATACTTCGCGTACGCGGCGTATTGAATTTCCGGATCGGTTAAACCGTTTCCAATTGCGAAGCCTTTCAAATTCAAATTCAGGCTCCCTTCATCGTTCTTCGACGCGACGAAAGCTCTGTGAGCGACCGCCGGAACGTAATGTCCCGCGTAACTCTCGCCGGTGATAAATAACGGATTATCCGCCAATTCCGGCCTGGAGAGGAAAAAGTCTTGAAGAAACTCAAAGATATCGTTGGAAACCGTCTCTTCATCGCGAGCCTCGTCCGTGTTATCCGACGTCCAGCTAAACCCAGTGTTTACCGGCTGATCGACGTAGAGCAGATGACCGACCGTATCCCATCCGTATTTCGTTTCTTTCAAAACGTATTTATCCTCCGAATTTTCGTCTTTGTTTTCAATCACTTCGAACGGTCCATTTTCCGCGAACGCGGCGAGCTCAGAGGAGCAACCCGGGCCTCCCGTCATCCAAAGCACGACCGGAACTTTCTCTTCGCCTCCTTTTCTACCTCCTTTACTCGCTCCTCCTCCTCCTCGGTGTTCAAAGAACATGTAAAACATGTGCGCGTCGTGCGTCGTTCGATTCAACTTAAAATACCCCGCCGCGCGTTCCAAAGGCGTAGCGTTAGTATTACTCGCCGTCTCCTTTTCCTCGTCTGAGAAAATGATATTCCCGGGAGGAAACGCCATCGCTTTCTCTCGCAACCGACTCGTTTTCTGCGTCCAAAGAACACCACCGTCGTCATCGTCTGTTTTCTTTGATTCTCCGACCCCACCGGCGAAGACGAGATCTCGTTCATTCCTCTCAAAATCGGGAAAGAGGTCAACGACGTCTTCTTTCTCGCGAGAAGAAGAATACGGACGACCGGAGACGAATACAGACGACGACACAGACGCCAGAAAAAGGAGAAAAAGAAGCGTCTTCTTCCGCGACTTTCCGCTGCTTCTTCGTCTTCCTCTCATCTCTGGGTCGTCTCGCTTTTAACTGAATTCTCCTTTCGTGCAAACGATTTACGTTTGCACTCCGACTTAAAATCGTCGAAAAATGCGTCTTTCAGATTGAATGACAACGAGAGGAGGACTCCAGGACAACAACACCAATAGCTCAATGAATAGTGAGCTGGAATTGATCGCTCTCTGTTATTACTACTAATGGCGATTTATCCAAGAGATTTTATTCTTCTTGGGAGGCCAAAAGTAGACCAAAAAATCGACTCAAAAAGAAGCAAAAAAGAGGACAAAAAAACCAACGAGAGAGAAAAGAAGAAGAGATCGCCTCTTCGCCTCATCAATCATCACAAAACACACACGCTCTCTTACACCATATATATTTAAAACACCATGGGCATCACGTTCGCGAAATTGTTCCAGCGCCTCTTTTCGAAGAAGGAAATGCGCATTTTGATGGTGCGTTTGGGAGACGTTCTGGTTTTTCGGTCGTTTGTTTAGCGGTTTCTTTCTTTCTCTTTCATTTTTTCTCTACCGCGCGAATTCGTTCGCTCTTTCGTTTTTGTGGGCGAAAGAGCAGCGAGAGAGAGGAGAGATTTTTGAATCGCGATGATTTTTACGCGCGCGTTGTGTTCCTCCTCAACGTTCCATGTTGGGATGCGAAGCGCGCGCGTGGGAGAATGAGACGCGTTTATGTGCGCGCAATATGAACGCATCGTTCGATCGAATCGATTCTCGCGGGAAAGACGTGGAACCAACCGCGAATCTCGTCGGTTCGTTTTCAAAGCGCGTGCGACGGAGGAGTCCCTCTTTCGCCTAAAAATTTTGGTTCACTTTTACGAGAGAGAAGAGACGTTTTTCGAGTCGATTGTAGTACTGACTCTCATCTCTCTTTTTTACTCTAAACGCGGAACACACACACAGGTTGGTCTCGATGCCGCCGGTAAAACCACCATCTTATACAAACTTAAGCTCGGAGAAATCGTGACGACGATTCCGACCATCGGTACGTTTTTGATTTTCCTCCTTCGCGTCTTTACGAACGGGTTCTTTTCCTCTCGTTTTTTTGTCTTTTATAACTTTGCGCTTAAAATTGGGATCGAGCGGGCGAACGAGAAACCGCAAAAGCTCTCGTCCACTCGTTTTCTTTCGACTTTGAGCGACCGAAAACGACCAAAAACAGAGAGGAGGGAGTTGCAAGTAAAAAAAAAAACTATATTTTTACTCTCTTTTTGCGTTCAATATAACAACTCACCACGATCTTACCGAAACACTGAAAACGATACAGGTTTCAACGTCGAAACGGTCGAATACAAGAACATTTCGTTCACGGTGTGGGATGTCGGAGGACAAGACAAAATTCGTCCGTTGTGGAGACACTACTTCCAAAACACGCAAGGCTTGATCTTCGTCGTGGATAGTAACGATCGCGACCGTATTTCCGAGGCGAGAGATGAACTTCACCGCATGCTCAACGAAGACGAACTCCGCGACGCGGTGTTGTTGGTCTTTGCGAATAAGCAAGATTTGCCGAACGCGATGACTGCGGCTGAAATTACGGACAAAGTCGGATTACACTCGTTGAGACAAAGACATTGGTTCATTCAATCTACGTGCGCGACTTCGGGCGAAGGCTTGTACGAAGGTTTGGACTGGCTTTCGACGAACATTGCAAACAACTAATAGAAAAACGGAGAGAGTGGGAAAGAGAGAGAGTGGGAAAGAGAGAGAGAGAGAGAAAGTGGGGGGTGGAGAACGAGAGGAAGAGAGTTGGAGAGATCGAGAGAGAAAGGAAACCGTCTTATCAGAATTTGAAGAGAAAGAAAGCTGTATTTAGTAATAATAAAATATTGATTGTTTGTTTAGAGAGAGAGAAAGAGAGAATGTAGAGTAAGAAATGAGGAGGAGAGGAATATATTGAATCAGAGCGCGAAGCACTCGAGAAGAGAGTACACGACGAGGACGACGATGAAGCCGCGACGTGCGGCGAGTCACAACAAAGTCGTTCGCGCCCACCGTTCTTTTTCGCACATATATAAAAATTAGCCGGATGTTTTAGTAATAAAGGCGTATATAATAAGATAAGAGCATACGCGCACATACATACACATACACGTTACACAGAATCGTCCACCTCTAATTTTCGCTATTCTCTTCTAACTTTACTCGACGTCGTCCGCGTTCAACGAGTTACTACGCCCCCGGCGACGACGACATCGATGTATTCCTCTGATTATACTCCTCCGCTAATTTCATCAACTCTTTCGGGTCTATTCTTCGACTCCCTTCACTCATTGTCGTGCTCAAATATACCCTCTTAATATAATTCGACATCGCTGGCGCGCCTTTCCCTTTCGGTCTGTTTTGCAAAACGCTCGCCATCAAACACGACGCGTTTTCTACGATGGCGTCCTCCTCAAAACTCGTCTTCCCAATCCCAGCATGCAAGATCGAATTCTTCTCTGCTCTGTACTCCACTCTCCCTCCACTCTTCGCATCTCTCACCGCCTTCCCAACCTCCGCGGTTAACGTTCCAACTTTCGGATTCGGCATCAACCCTTTCGGCCCGAGCGTCCTCGCCAACCCGGAACTTTTCAGTTTCGACACGATCCCCGGCGTCGCCACGCACACGTTCACTTTATTCAAATCCTCAAACTTCCCGCTCTTAATTTGTTCAATCAACTCTTCACCCCCAACCGCGTCTGCCCCGGCCTGTCTCGCCATCTCCCGATCCTCCTCGTTCTCCGCGAACGCCAACACGTAAAATTTTTTCCCCGTCCCGTTTGGCAAGTTGCACGTCCCTCGAACAATCATGTCCGACCGTTTCGGATTCACCCCTAACCGAATGGACATCTCCACCGTCTGGTCGAACTTCTTCTTTCCTCCCATAGCTTCTCTCGCCCATTGAACGGCAGAGCGCACGTCCGAGATCGGCGTCGTCGTTCCGTCGTCGTTTACCACCGTCGCTCGGTACATCGGCTGCGGCAGTTTCCCCGCGAGGAGGTGAAACACGTCCTCCTTTTCACCACCACCGCCTTCTTCTCGCGCTTTTTCTGTTGCCGCTGTTGAAAACAGAGACGACGAAAACGCTGCTCTGAAGGTGGTGGAAATACTCGCGTTCGAAGTCCTCGCTCTCGTCGAGAGGAGGAGGAGGAAGAGATGCTTGCCTCGTTCGAGCGATGATGGTTTTTGCAACGGGGCCATGGTAATTCTTCTTTATTAGCGTGCGTTTGTGTTGCGCGTAAATTGTTGAGCAACTCGCGTCCGACGACCTACAGAGAGAGTGGGCAGGCACTTTTAACCAGTCGTCTCTTCTTCGGTGCAAATTCACCTTTCACTCTCCGGATCTCAACAAAGTGCGACAAAAGCCAGCGTTTGTTTGTTGTTTCCAAGCTTGTCTGACAAAAATAACTCTTTGACTGAGAGAGTAAGGGAGAGTACCCTTTCGTACTTAAAATTTAGGGTTTAAGTGCTTAAGTCGTACTCACATTTGACTCTCTGAGTGCTTCTTTCTTACTCCGACAGAAGAGAGATGAGACCGCAGAAAATTCTCTCTCTCTCCCTTTAAAGGTATATTTCCATCATCATCATCATCATCAGACGACGACCGACCGCGAACGACGAACAAAAAAGAAACGAGACTCCACTCTTGCTGCGATGACGACGACGACGACCACGACTACCGAGAGAAAACAAAACTTTAGATCGTTCCCTTCCTTTGCGAAGAAGAAGTCAAACAATAAAAACGACGATTCGAACAAAAAATCGTACACCCGAGATGACGTCGCGAAACACAATCGCTCGTACGATTGTTGGGTCATCGTCCACGATCGCGCGTACGACGTGACGAAATTCGTCCCGAAACATCCCGGGGGGAACATGATTCACGTCAACGCGGGAGGGGAGTGCACGGCGCTCTTTGAGTCCTACCATCCGCTGAAAGCGAGAAAGGTGCTGGAGAAATTTTATGTCGGAGACGTGGTGTGTGATGAGGATGGGGAAAAGGAGGAAGAGGAAGACGAAAGCGGAGCGAGGAGAAGAACGACTTCGATTTCGACGACGACGACTTCGACGAAGGAAAAAAAACAGAAGTCAAAATCTGAAATGAAAGCACCAAAGTACAGATCGAACGGCGAAGAGGACGAGTTTCATTACGAGTGCAAACGAGCGGCGGATAAATACTTTAAAGAGAACGAGTTAGACCCGAGAGAACATCCGGAAATGTGGGCAAAGTCGGTCGCGATTTTATCCGGAGTCGTTTTGTTTCATTACCTATCGTTTTTTAGCGCAAACGTGGCGTTTTTCCCGTTGGCGTGCGTGTTTGCCGTGTTGCACGGGGTGTGTAAAGCAGAAGTTGGGGTGTCTATTCAGCACGACGCCAATCACGGGGCGTATTCGAAGAATAAGAAAGTTTTGCACGCGATGCAGTTGACGTTAGACATCGTCGGCGCGAGTTCGTTCATGTGGAAACAGCAACACGTGGTTGGACATCACGCGTTTACGAACGTAGAAGATATCGATCCAGACATTCGATGCGACGAGAAGAACGATGTGAGACGAGTGAATTACATGCAACCGCACGCGTTTTTCCACAAGGCGCAACACGTGTATTTAGCGCTCATGTACGGTTTGTTGTCGTTTAAATCGTGCTTTTTCGACGACTTCTCCGCGAGAAAGAGCAACAAAATCGGATGGGTCACGGTCCCGAAATTCGAACGACGAGAAGCCGTCGAGTTTTGGGGATCCAAAGCCGTCTGGGCGTTTTACTACCTCTACTTGCCCTTCAAGTATTCCCCGCACAACGACTCGTACGCGAAGCTCTTCGCGTTGTGGACGCTGACTGAATTCACCACCGGTTGGCTCCTCGCGTTCATGTTCCAAGTCGCTCACGTTACTCCAGACGTGGAATTTTTCAAAGTGGACGAAAAAACTGGCGTCATTAGCTCGAACAAATCTTGGGCGGAAGCGCAACTCGCCTCCTCGGCGGATTTCGCGCACGGGAGCAAATTCTGGACCCACTTCTCCGGCGGATTGAACTACCAAGTCATCCACCACCTCTTCCCTGGCGTTTGCCACGTCCACTACCCGCAATTAGCGCCGCTCGTCATGGACGTGTGCAAAAAACGAGGATTGGAATACGTCGTCTACCCGACGTTTTGGGCCGCTTTGCGAGCGCACTTTCGCCACTTAAAAAACGTCGGCGGCGGTGCCTTCAAAGTGCCGAGTCTTCACACCGTAGGTTAATAATACTAATACTAATGATAACACAAAACGAATACATAGGCGCACACTCATCGCAGCGCGCTCGTCGTCTTTTTTCAACTCGTCCATCGAGGTTGTTCTCTTCTTCGATTTTTCTTCTCGCTCTCGCATACGAAAATCCGCACTTAACACACAACAACTTTTATTAAATTTCAGCTCATAAGAGAGAGATGCCGCCCGTGGTCAAAGACGAGAAGAAGCGCGGAACGAGTGGTCTTTTCAAGACCACCGCGCTTGCCACGGTTGTCGCCACCTTGACGAACGTCTTCTTCTGGAGTAAGAAGAAGAAACCGGCGGGCAAAAACGTCACTTTGCACAAGACGCAAATTCGTAAGCTTTACAGACGAGTGTGGAACCAACCGGAGCAGATTTCCCGCGATCACGCGTGCTCGGAGTACATCCACCCGGAGCACATCTTGATCGATCCATCGAATCCGAACCCAAAACCAGGAGTGGAATCGTACTGCAACGGGGTGAACGCGCTGAGGCAAGCGTTACCGACGATTAAGATGTACATCGACGATATGATCGAGCAAGGGTGTAAAGTGGCCGTGCAGTTAAGCTTCGTGGCGAGTTTAGGGGAGAGGAAAGCGAAGTGGACAGGGACGGCGGTGATGGAATTCGAGGACGATTTGATCGTCAAGACGTGGATTAACACGGATAGTATCAGCGCGATGATTCAGTTAGGGTTGGTGAATGATTTGTTGAGGACGAATAGCGGTATCGGGAGCGAAGTCGCGACGACGACGACGGGAGGAGCGAAAATTACGAACAAGGTGCCGTTGAGAAGAGATAAAGAGGCGGTGGCCGCGGCGCAGGCGCTTTTGGGGAGAACCGAGGAGCATCCGACCGAGGTGTTAACTGGGAAGGAATGGTTGGAATATTTCGACGCGATTCAAGAGGAGGAATGGGAACACGGGAGTCAGATGAGTCAGAAAGAATTGGAGCTGCAACACGACGATTTAAGCGGGTTGGACGTGGTGGTTTAGGCCACTCTTTGCTGTACATACTACACGCTACTACTACTACTACTACTACTACTATTGTTATTATACTAGAACACATCGATTAGTTTTAATGCTATCTAAAGTCTATTGTCACATACATATCTACAACATCTTTGGATTCTTTATTATGCCTTCTCCCCGCGCCGAGCGAACTTTTTCTTTAAACTCCCAAAGATTCTTTGACATAGTCTACCGTGATGAGTTGAGTGACGACGATGAGAACAGTCATTGGTATTCTTTGTCTCAAGCCTACGAACAAACCAGAAACCGAGTTGTCGTCGTCAACGAACGCTTCGCACTCTTTTTCTTCCTCGTCTTCTTTACAATATCGTCGCGTCATAATCGTATCCCCGGGCTGAGATGCTACCGTTGCGAGTACCCCCGCTGCAATCGCCGACATCAATCTCAACGCAAAAAACAACTCTCCGTCCCCTTCTTCTCCTCCGTATACTCCCAGCGTCCCCTTTACGAACCCATTCACGAGGACGTCGTACGACACCAATTGCACGGCAGTGTACGGGATCATTTTCAAATACACCGGCAACAAACTCTCCGCTATGTCCTCTAGAAAAGCGTCAAATTCTTCGCCAACCGCTGCGAACAAACTCTTCTCCCGCGCGTACGTCTCACTCTCCACAATCTTCACTCTCGCTCTTTCAAACGGTACCAACGCGAAGCTACCGACCGCCTCCGCTACCATCGCCGCCAACACCAATTGCGCGATATTCCCTCCGCCGTGAAAATAATATCGTTTCAACGTTTCAAAGCCGCCATATTTACACCCACCCTGTATCAAATATCCAAAAAATGTGGCCCCTAATCCTCGAGTTAACGCTCTCGCGCCTTCGTCTTTGACGATTTTTCGCGCCAGTTCCCTCGCGCTCGCATTCGAATTCAACTCCGGGTTTAACTGAACTTTTGTTTTGATGACGTCCAAAGGCACCGATAAGCAATGGCTCGCAAAACATCCGATGCCGCCGGCGGAAAAGTATTTCAAAATGGCGACGACGATTTCTTCTTCGCCCTGCGGAAGCTCCTGGAGAGACGCCCTCGTCTTGGTAAACTTCCTTTTCTTCTTCTTCGTTTCCTTTTGGGGAAGCGGCGAAAGGTGTTGCCCTTTTGGGGAAGAAGAAGATGACGACGAAGGACGGAGCATCGCGCCGAGACGAACGCGCATCATCATCTCGCCACAGAGGAGGAGGAAGAGGAGGAGGAAAAGGAGGAGGAGGAGGGCGTTTGATTTCTGTCAAGAAACGAACGCTCCGCCAAAAAGAAGTGAGGAGGATACAAGAGGTTGCATTTGATATCTTTAGTTTCAAGTTTTACGAGACACCAGTCTTCTCTCTCTCTAAGTCCTCGACCGTCTCAAAAACCCATCGATTTCGCGGACTAACCCGTCCAGATTCTCCAACTCTTGCACTTTCCTCTGGCTCCCGTCTTCGGCGGTGGCGGCGCCGCTGCCGGGTAAGACGGTCTCCCTGACGTCGTCGAACAAACCTCGCAAAGCGCCGAGAGGACTCGGATCGTCTTTGCGAATGCCGAACGAATCGAAAAGGGTCGTCGACGCGTCGAAGGCGATGTTGGCGGAATCGACGATAGACTCGGGGAGAATTTCAGTCGGTAACGGCTGCCAGAGCGGGGAGATGTGATCGCCGGGTTGCGTTTTGACGCTGAAATCAGCCACTCCGTTCGCGCCGCCGGTTTCGCTACTACTTTCGTTGCTGCCGCTACTACTTCCGCTACTACTTCTACCGCCGCTATTCACTTCCGTCAAGACCGCGGCTAAAACCGCCGTCTCGTCGATCGTATCGTCCCGAAACTTAATCAACAACGTGTTCGGCCCGGAATAATATTTTTTAATCAACTCCTTCGCCTCCTCCGGCGTCGGCTGGAACTCCTTCCTCCCGTTGCTCACGTCCAACAACAACGGCTCCAACTGATCCACCACGGTCAACAACTCCTTCACCGCTTCCGGCGCGAAACTTCTCACGTTCCTATCGACGTCCCTCAAACTTTCTCTCAACGGCGATGCCGCTAACGGCTGCAACACCGGCGATATCGCGGATAAACCAGGCACAAAAACCTCCGCAAACAACGGCACCGCGTCCGTCGCCGGTTTGTTGTTGTACGAAATCAACACCAACGCCTCTCGATTCAACTCGTACCGAGAATTAATCAACGCGTGAACGTGCGCGCCCACCGAGTGCCCGATCGAAACTACCGGTAACGTCTGTAAATCCGCGTCCAACTTTGCAAACGCGCGATCGAACTTAAACTGGCAATCGTCCACCACTCGCAAGTGGTCGAAACTCAGCTCGTACGGCGTCGCGACGACGACGCACGAGGATCGCGCGGCGAGCTTTTCCAGAAAAACGCGATACGTGAGCTGAGGAGACGCACCCACGAACGCACCGCCGATGAAATGGCACACGCACGTTGGTTTCTTCTTCGACTTCGAGAACGAAGACGACACAGACGACGACGCTTCCGCCACGGCTTCCTCCTCCTCCTCCTCCTCCTTTTCGCTTTCGCTCCCCCCAAAGTTAAAGACGCCTTCTTTCGTCGGATCAAACACCCACGAATCGTCCACTTTGCGCCAACCTCTGCTTTCCGCGCCTTTCGTCGCTTCCGCTAAAGCTTCCAGCGATCGTTCGAGGTCTTTGAACGGTGTCGTTTCCGTGGTCGTCGTTCGCGAAGAATCCTCCGAACGTGATGACGACGACGACACGGAGGACTTCCCAAAAGCATTTCTTCTCGTTGTTTTTGTTGTTGTTCTTTGTCTTCTTCCTCGAGAGGAGACGAAGACCGTAGGGTGTGCTGCTGCCGCTGAAGATGACATGCTGGGGTGTCGTTCAGTGCTCTGAACTGTATCGAGTGCGGAGAAAACAGCGCGCGCAAGTTGAAGTTGAGAAAAGAAATGTAAGACAATTAATTGTGTGTTGTTTTACTGGAGCAGTCGAAAAGTGAAGCGACGAAAGGAATGCGTAAAAGCTACACATACTACGCGTATATATATCGTTTAAAATTACTTCAACGGAACAAACTTCTCGCCACCAATACCTGCTCTGCCGTGCGAAATCGGCTTGTACGTGATGGCATACTCCGCTAAATAAGTGCCCACCATCTCCGGCTTGATTTCAACCGTGTTGAACACTTTCCCGTTATACACGCCGACGATGGCGCCAATCATCTCCGGCACGATGATCATGTTTCTCAAATGCGTTCTGATCGTTTCTGGCTTGTCCATCCCTTGCACCTCTCTCTTCGCCTTGCGGAGCTTCTTCACCAACGCCAACGGTTTGCGGCCGAGACCTCTGCGGAATCGACGTCTTTGGCGAGCGCAAAAGAGTTCGACCAATTTGTCCGTTTTCAATTCGAGGAGTTGTTCGAGGTCGACGCCGCGGTAGGAGAACTTTTTAAACGCTTTCTTCGTCTTTTTGGACGGGTCGGTGACCAAGGCGTCTTCTTCGGACGTGTCTTTCGGCTGTTTATTATAATTCATCGTATGAACAAATGAGAGAGAGAGAGAGAAAACAAGACTTTGGTTAGTATTTGCTTTGACAGAGGAAAGAGAGAGAAGCCCCAAAATGGGAGCTAAAAGAAAAAAAGCCGTCGTCAGCGCGCGCAGTCCACCACCACCCAAACAACACCACCACCGGCGAACGAACGTCGTTCGCGTGCAAAAACATTACGCGTTTCATCCAAATCCGCGCGTTCCGTTCGCGTTCCACCTTCGCGACGAGAGACGGGAGCGGAGCGAAACATCATCATTTTTGCGCGTCGTTTTCCCCAATGCGTGAGAGCAGCATTTCCAAAGAGAGAAAAAGAGAGAACGGGGGCCCAAAAGCCGCCTGCCTTCTTTGCGAACGAGCGTTCTCCTCTTTCTCTCTCGATTCGAACGAGAACGAGATTCTTCTTTCGCAAATGTGTAACAACACAGAGAGACCGCGAGGGATACTCCTGCGCGCGAGTAGAGACGTACCATGATAAATTCTTTTACTATAGTGTGCGCGAAAGTTGTTGCGAATTTTTTATGGAAATGTCACAAAAAAAGACCAAAAGAGGCAGAAAACAGAGAAGAGAAGTCATCAACTCCTCATCATGGGGAGTACTAAAGAGCGCTGACTTTGACTCTTTTTCGGAGGAAGAAAACAGAGAGAGAGAGAGAGAGAAAGAGAGAGTAAGGCCGAGGAGTGTTTTTTGAGAGCAACAAAACGCGTTCGTGAGAGACACGAACGAGCGTGACACGAATCAAACGCGGTGAAATGGAACGAGAAGAAGAAAAAGAGGAAGAATTGGAAAAGAAGAAGCTTTGCGACGAGAAGGAAAGCAGCATTTCTTCTTCCTGGGTGGACTTGGAACCGCTCTTGCTCGAATGCTCGCTTCAAATGCGATCGGGAGAACTGATCCACCAAAAGTCGTTCGGTTTGTTCGAGGCGATGTCGGCGGTGGAAATCATGGATCCGAAGATGGACTGCGGGTGCGTGACCGGCGGCGGTGGTTTTGGTGATGAAACGTCCTTAAAAGAGGAGGACGAAAACGAGGACGTTCGAGGAGTACGGTTACTAAAAAGAGACGATGATATCATCGCCGCGCTGACATCATCGAATGAGATGAAAGTCGTCGTGGATATGTTAATCGCGAGAGAAAATTCCTGGCACGTGGGGAACGCGTTGCCGCCGACGGTGTTTTCGTGCTTGTATTTGAAAGAGGAGGCGTTGAAGAAGTTGTCGTCGTTGTCGTTGTCGTCTTCGCACGCGTGGCCGATGAGGGCGTTTGAGGCGCTGATGACGACAACCTTACCGTTCGTTGGATTGATAAAGAAGATGGTGGAAATAGGAGATATTTTTGAAGAGGAGGATTTCAATCCGCACGATTACGGGTTGAAAGTGCCTTTGCCGGAGTGGATGCAGAGGAAAGAGAGCGGCGCGGGGGTGACAGCGGCGGACGTTTTGGACGGAGACGCGTGTGTCGCGAAGTACGAAGAAGTGTTGAAGGAAGGGAAGGACGCGTATGGGGACTCTGAGTTATATCGGAGGATATGTTTGAGGTTCGCGTTGTATCGCGCGTTCAAACGGATCGCCGACGTGCCGACCGAGGAAAACGGAAAGAGGATTAAGAGAGATTTCGAGGAGGCCAGAGCAACCGCGAGACGTATTCTCGAAGAAGAGGATATAAAAGGTATTAGTAGTACGAATAGTGATAGTAATAGCAACAGAGGAGAGATTAATGGTGGTGGTGATGGTGATGATACTAAAGATGATGAAGAACACGCGATGTTTGACGCTTCGGCGTGCGCGCACGCGCTCGGCAACTCGCCGCCTCGCGTCGTCGAGTTGTTCACCGTGAAGCAATCGTACGAGTATTACTTGAAGTTATTGGACGAATTAGACGTAGTAATTGAACGTTTATACGATTCAGCCGCGGCAACGACGACAAGAACGCATTTGGAGTTATCCTCGGACGATTTCTTCCGTAAATGTCGCGATATTACCGATCGAGACTTCCTGGCGTTGTCGCGAAGCGTCGCCGCGTACGTCTCCACCGTTGGCGGCTCGACAGATTCTCACTTAGGCGTCGACTCGGTAGATTTATGCTTGCGTTCTGTTTTCGCGCAAGTCCCAGAGAAAGTGAGAGTAGACGATTCTGAGCAGAAATTGAGCTCGTTTCAAAGAGCACCGTTTGAATACGTCGCGAGTGAAATAAAAAAAGGCAATTACAATGCCGTCACGGTGACGTGCGAAGATACTGGCGCACAAACAGACGGCGATCCCATTGAAATCTTAGCGACGTTTAAAGACGAGTGTCAGCGGTCGTGTTCGTTCCTTTCGCGCGCCTATTTTGCGTCTCCATCGCGAAGGCGGCGGAAGCTTCGCCGGTGTCTCGACGAGCTTTCGCATTTGCAAGTCGCGTGTTCGCACGTGGACGCGCTCGGCGTCGCTTCCTTATTTTTGAAAAAGAACATAAAGAACGGAAACGATGCCATCGACGAGGAGAAAGTGCATGAATTTTGCGCCAGAGCGTTCCAGCTTTGGGCCTCGCGCATCGTCGCCGACGCGCAGTTTGACATCTTAAAAGTTGGTTTCCAATGCGAGCTGTATAAAAGCTACGAGTTGGCGTCGGTGTATTGGTACATGGACAATTTAGTCGTACACGCGCTCAATGCCGACCAATACATCTACGAAGCCTTCAACTGTAACACCGAGGAAGTCACCAAGAAGTCTATGGATACATATCTCGAAGCTAATATATTTCGAGCGCGAAGTAACGCCGCGCAATGCGTCCTCGCCGCGCTCGAAAAAGTCGGGCTCATCAAAATGCCCAAACGTACTTTCACGCTCGCCACCGCGGAGGCGCGTTTTTTCCAACGTTTCGCGCACTTCCAAGCTAACTTAGACCCGGTGCCTTTATTTTGGGACGACTACGAGAAGCACGTTCGCGGCTACGAGAAACGCCCGGCGGAAATCTTACTCCGTCTGGCGCACGGTCAACTCCAACCGTTGATTGAAATGTTATCGCAGCAAATCGAAAGTTTGCAAAAGAAGATGAACAACAAGAAGAAGAACGAAGCTGCCGCCGCCGACGACGACGCCGAGGACCAAAAAGCAAACGAAAACATCGCATCATTGCGCGCGATGCAATGCCTCGCCTCCTTAACCGCGACCAAAACGAAATGCGCGAGACTTTCAGCCACGTGCAAACTCCTCGGCACGCTCGCCGAAGACGACCTGCGAGCGACGTGGACCGTCGACGTCCTCCAACCACCGTTTTCTTCTTCTCCCTCCTCTTCTTCTCACGAGGAGGCCAAAGATTACGACGTCTTCTTCGCCTTATCCGCCTCGCGAAAAGCCTGAAAAAAAGCGGATGTAGCAAAAGCGTATTTAGGATATTTAGCAGCACATTTTAACGAAGCGTTGTCACTCCAATTGGCCACACAAGAAATCGCTTTTTGCGCAGAATAATGCCTCCTCCTTCTCAACCTCCTCGTAATGATCGCGCTGAGAACACGCTTCTCTCCTCCTCTTCCTTGATTTCTCAAATCCGCGCTTTGCTCCGTCGTCTGACGTGCTCGTCGTCGTCAACTTCGCTCGCCGGGAAAATCGACGCCGTCGAATCGATGCTCGAACTCTCAAGAAGAAGAAGCGGAAAAGGGAACGGTGGTCGAGGAGAAGACGGTTTCACGACGAATGCAACACAAAACGACGATAACGATGACGATTTAGACGATTTAGACAATACTAATAGCATTCCCTGGGCCATCGATATCGTTCGAGCGAACTGCGTGTTGCCTTTGCTTGGAATCGTTCAGTCTGTGCGAAGAAACGCGCTCACGTTGGAACCGATCGAAGAAGAAGAAGAAGGCGGGGATAATGCGGACGCGTTGCGTTTAGCGGATGGAGCGTTGTTACTCCTGGCAGAACTCGCGAACGTTGGTCAGAGTGTGCTCGAAAGTGTTGGATTCGAAGTGATTCGCGACGAGGAGACGGGTACGTGCGCGTACGTGCACGCGGAGTCCGGGATGCGTACGAACGAGTTGCCGAGAGTTAGTGCGATGATGGACGATACCGACGATGGGGAAGGGGATTGGCCGTTGGATGTCTTGTGCGAGTGCGTGAGTTTGTTGGCGCCGAGTGGCGTGGACGAGAAGAGGGGAGAGGTTTTGTGGCAGGTGAAGGTGGTGGACTTTACGTTAGGAGAGGAGGAGAAAGGAGAGGAGGATTTAGCCGTGGTGGACGTGGCGTTGGAGGAAGAAGGAGGAGGAGCGGATGGTCGCGACGTCGCGAGGGCGTTAATTCGTGGCAGTTGGAGAGGGTCGAATGGAAAGGTGGAAGGCGAAGTGAATCCAGAGGAGGTTTTGGGGTGCGCTTTGGATGCGTGGAAGGACGCGATGTTTGCGTCCGCCGTGCACATGGCCAGGGAAAGAAAACGCAAAAAATCTCTTAATTCATCCGTCTCGCTGTCGCCGACGACTGTTTTGATTTTTGGTTTGCGCGACGGGTCGTTGCCGACCTTTCTCGCTCGACGATATCCTCCGAACGAGTTAGAGTGCGTGGTTGTAGAAAACGATAATCGCGTGGTGGAGTTTGCGGAGAAGCATTTCAAGTTTTCCTCGAAACAGCCTGGCGTAGAAGTTAAAATGCTTCTTCCAATGAATGAATATTCGTCGGACGCGGAGACTCGAGACTTCAAGTGCGACGTCGTTCTCGTGAGCGACGGAGCGCAGTACCCGGTCGAAAAGTACGTAAACTTGGAAGGCTTGACGATACCGGTTGTGGCCGTCGCGAACGCGAAGACGCTGCCGCACGCAAACATTCTCGAACCGACGTGGTTAGGACCAAACATTGTGCGGTGCGTCGATCCCTCGATTGAAGCGAACGCAGAGGAGGATGTAGAACTAGAAGTAGAAGTAGCAGTAGAAGAAGACGCATCTCGTGCGGCCAAAAGACATAAACAGAGCGGTTTAGAGGAAGAAGAGAATACCAAAAAGGTCGACGCCTTTTTCAAGCGATATAGCGTTAAAAGCACGGACTTGTTACTTTTCAATTGCGGATCCGAACTGCTTATGCGCGCTTCGAAAGAGACGAAATTAGAGAATTTACCCTTCGTTATAGATAGCATTGACCGGGTTCCAGGCGCTTGGAACGTAGGTGGTAATACTAGCGCCGAGGTGGAAAAGATGGAGAGCTTCACCGTTGCGTTCGCGGAGAACGAAGACGATGGTTTCGAAGATAAAAATGCGCATCAAAACAACGCATCGCACGCGAGAAAGAATCTGGACACTTCCAATGCGGCGTTTAGTCTCTTTGGAGATGATGATGACAACGACAATACAACGGAGAAGCAAGAAGTAGCGGTGGACGAAGATGTAGCCGCCCGATGGGAACGCCTTTCGGAGTCACCGGCGCAGTGCGCGTCGTATTTCACTCGCGAACGCATCGCCGCGGTACAAGATAGAATCAAATCTACCCACGATTGGAGTCTCTTTCAAAAAGACGTGCGCTTGTTGGGATACGCTTCGCCGAAGAATTCGGCAAATGTCACGGCGTCCAAAGAAGAGGAGAAAGAGTTGTTGATAAAATTTAGCCGCGTGGTGGAAACTTTGAAACGGAAAGGATACCCGGCGACGCTGGCGTTCGTTACCGATGTCGCCTGGGAGATTGTCTTGAAACTGTGGACGATTGCGGAAGAAGTGTACGATCACGAAGAAGTTGTTTTGGAACCGTCATTTGCGGCGTACGCGTTGGAAAAACCAGCGTCGATCCTGGAAAAAAAGAAGAGCGAAAACGGAAATAAGAAATACGTCGGGCAGAATTTTGGACAGCCGCACCGCGACTACGCGCGCGATGACGACGCGCTTTCGCTTTGGCTTCCACTCAACGATGTAGACGTGGATAACGGATGTATCTACGTACTTCCAAAAGAGCACGATCACGAGCGAAACGCTTCCAAGAACGGCAGCCATAAATCGAAACCGGACTTCCCGATTGAAAAAGCCGTCGCTTTAGCACCGGTAGAAGGTGGCCGGGTTCTGGGATGGTCCGGCGACGTCGTGCACTGGGGAACGTCTTGCCAAGCGTCCAGCGCTTTACCGCCGAGGCAATCCATTGGCGTCGCGTTTCGGAAGAAAAAAGCGAACGACGCGACCGGAACCGTAGGCAAAACGCCTTCGATGACCAAATCGGAAGCGTTTTCCTTGGACGTTGCGGGACGACTGAAGGCAATTACCGTCGCGCTCGGCGCGTTTGAGCACTGGTATGGAAGCACAGATTCTATCAAGGCTAAAATAAGCTAAATTTGCTAGTACTACGGTGTGCATTAATGAGCTAGTAACTATATTGAGTATCCTAAACGTGATCAAAATCAGGCGCTTTTTCGGCGAAATAACTCGATCCTTCCTCTTGAAGCGTCTGTAAAACTTCAAACACAAACGCCGTCAGCGCCGCGCTTCTCGCCGCTTTCTTCGTTTCTGCTCTCATCGTAACTTCCACATCTTTCTCTCCCTTCTGTTCTCCTTTCGGTGGTGCCCCGTTCTCCATCTTATCTCTCACTAACTCCACCAAGCGCTTGAACCGCTTCGGATCGTCCGCGGCGAACTCTTTCTTCGCGCTCACCTCCGGCGCGAACGTCCCGTGCGCCTCTCTTTGCCTCCTCGCTCGTTCGCCGTCCGCGCTGCTATACTCAGCTCTCGAGTAAAAATTCTCCGTCGCTCGCTCCCAAATCGCCGCTCGCGCTTCTTCCCCGAGAGACTCCGAAAACATATCCGCGTACACATCCAACATTTTCTGGTTGGAAAAAATATTGAATTCTCTCTCGATTGCATCGTACGCTTTGACGTAGTTCGCTCTCAACATCTCTCTCACTTTTTCCAGCTCCTTCATCTGTTCTTCCGGGGGAAAAGAAGATGTCGTTACTCTTTGTTGTTGTCGTTCTTCTCGTTGCCTCTTCACCCCAACCATCGAGAGGCCGAGTAAAATACCGGCGAAAAGAAACAGACACTTAAGAATTTTTCCAATCGCGACGAGGTCTTTTCGTTTCCTCGCTTTCGACCCCGAGGTTGAGCTTTTGTTCGACGACGAGGACTTCGATGAAACCTTCTTCTTCGTCGTCGTCGTTTTCGCGTCGTCGTCGACGCCTTTTTTTCGCCTCCGCATCACGCTCTGAAATTTGTGCAGAAAAAGCTCTTCTTTCGTGAGTTGAGTTTTTAGTGATGATGTGAAGAAAAAATTTCCTTCGCGAGCGAAAGTCATCATCGCAGCACATCAATCCCGGCTCTACTTCATCGTCTCATCCCGCAGTTCATAGTCCAATCTCTGAAAAGTAGACGATAGTCTTTTCCAATGTTAATGGTGCTCCTTCCCTTCGCGATGGTTCGGGTCGTTGTGCAAAGCGTGCTTCGCCGAGGAAACGAACACGTAGACGTGGACGAACGCAAAGACGAGGACGAAGAGACCGCGGATAGAAGGCGAATCTCGGAGGAGGCGGAGGACGAGGGAGATTGACGCGTCGAGTTTCTGACGACGGGTGGTATTGCCTTTCTTGAGCGCTTTTCTATCGTCGTCGATGAGAGTTCCTTCGTTTCGGCGCGGGGCTGCCGCTGCGGCGGTGCGTCGTCGTTGCGTTCCTTTTTCACCTCTCTCTCCTCCTCCTGTTGGATGGACGTTGAATTCGTCTAAAACGCTCGCGCGATACGAGGCGGCGTTGCTGTTGTTCTCATTTTTACACCTCGCCAACTCTCTCTCCGCGTCGGATTTTTGCGACTCCAGCCCTGCTAACTTCATCCTTCGAAATTGTAACTGTTCGTCCAACGAGCGAAGTCGACGTTGCATTTCCGCTCGATAATCGACCGAGTTTTCGCGATACCGCGCCTTGTTTTGGTTTTGTTCGTATATTTGTTCGTCTAAAAGTTTCAACTCGCGTTTCGCCTCCTCGACGAGACGGTTGAGTTGGCGCCTGCGCTCTCTCTCCTCCGCGTTTTCTTCTTCTTCGGTAGCCTCGGCGGCGACTGTCCTCGTCGACGCAGACACGGACGCCAGGCGACTTCTCTCAATTCTCAACCGTTCCTCTGCTTCCGCTATTCTCCTTTCAATCTCCTCCACTTCCTTCTCCGCCATTTTTTTCTCCCTCTCCGCCTTTTCGCTCTCCTTCCTTCTCTCCTCTTTGGCCAATCGACACTCCCTCGTCGTCTTCTCGCACTCGCCTTGGTCGTTCTTCATGGCCATCACCCGCTCCTCCTCGAACCTCTCCAACTCCATTCGCGCATTTCTCTCTCGTTCCAACAACCGCTCTAATCGCATCGATTCCTGCATCTCGTGTTGCCTCGCTTCCATGCGTTTCTTCGCCTCCTCTTCCTCTCGAAACTTCCTCTCGTTCGCTCGGGATTGAAGCGTTTCCACTTCCGCCTCGAGCGCGCGCAGCGCCGGCAAAAGAAGCTCCGTTTGACGACGCAAACTTTCCCGTCGATGTATTGCGTCTCCATCATCTCCGTCTCTGAGAGGAGAGAGATGAGGTAAACGAGGCGCGTCGTCGTCCTCGATGGCATCATTAAGCGCTCTCAAAATCTCCTCTGCACTCTCCAACCGTTTCGCCTCATCCTCGAGATTTTCTCTCCTCTTCCTCTCGTCGTCGTCGTCGTTTCTCCCGCCGCCGCTGATAAAACCTCTCGCGGTTATTTCCTGTATGACTTTGTTCGTCACGATGGGTAAGTTTTTCGCGATGGTTTCTTTCAAATCTCCGTCCGTTTCTTTCGATATCGTTTGCGCCGTTTGGTCCAGGTGTTCTAAATTCGAAACGAATGTATTCACGAAATTCATCTCTCTTTGCTCTGCAGGTGAACTTCAGAGATTTTGAGACCGCGAGGAAACACACACAGAGAGAAAGAGTCGTAGCAGATCGACGACTTCGGCTTCTTCTCGATTCGCGTTTATTCGTACGCGTGTAAAGTAAGAGTCAAATGTCGAGTGATTTTGAATATTTTTACTCGAGACACGAAAGAAAAAACTCCATTTTATCCACAAACAACCACCGAAGAAAGGAGACATGTTTACGCGAAACTTTTACCATTTCTCTCGCTCTCTCTGACAGCATGACGACGATTTTTACATCATCATCGTCGCGTTTTTTGTCGAGAAGTTCTTCTTCTGCGACGTCAAAGCTTTGTTTGAGGAGAAGTAAAAAATGGAATCCCCTCAGCGAGGGAGGAAGGAGACGAACGAAAACGCTCAGAGTTTGGCGAGAGATTAACGAGCACGTGACCGCGGTGGTGGACGCCTCGTTCAGAGAAAAAGACGAGGAGGAAGACGAAGAGGAAACCGGGGGGTTAGGAGGCGTCGTTTCAGACGCGGCGGCGTTGGAGATGTATTTGAGATTGGAATCTGGGAAGCAGCGAGAGTGCGTGGAAACGTTCGTGAGCGAAGAGGCGAGGGAAAAAACGTTGAGCGCGACGAGCGTCGTCGATGTGGAAGAACGTCGCGGAGACGAGAAAAAAGGAAACGAAACAACGACGAAGAGTATGAAACTCCGGGAAGCGGAAAGAGCGGCGGATATCTTGCGGACGCACGGTTTGGTGTTTTTGAAATCTGTCGTCCCGGAGGAGACGTGCGACGAGATTTTAGCAGACTTGAACGCGATATGCGACGAGTGTAAAGAGACGTACGGCGACGCGTTGCGAAGGACGGACGTGTTGCTCGGAGTGGGCGACGACAACGGCAATGACAGTGACGATGGTAAAATCAATGGGGTGAAAAAAGCGTTAGAATTCGCGTGCATAGAAGAAGGAGGGAACATCCGGAACATCCTCTCCTTCGTCGAGGACGCCACGGAGGACGCGGTGTTAGTCGAACTCTCCGTCCTCGCCACGGAGAAAGGCGCCGACCGACAGGTATTGCACCCAGACGTCGCCTACGACGCCCCGCACGAAACCCTGTATTCCGTTTTCATCGCGTTGCAAGACGTCACGCAAGACATGGGTCCGACTCTGTTCGTTTTAAACTCTCACGACAAACAGACCCACGACCAACTCCCGAAAACCAAATGGACCGAGAAAGAGTTCGACGTCTTGCGAACGAAACGAGCAGTCGAAGCGCTTTTGAAAAAAGGCGACGCGGTCCTATACAACGCGCGTGCGTTCCACCAAGGCGGTGAAAACACGAGCGGTCGCCGCGCGTTGTTGACGCTCACGTTTCTAAAACCTCCCGTCCCGCCGGCGCCGACAAGAAGAAACAAAGAGTGTTTGTGGAGCATCCGCGAGGACGTGTTTCGGAGACAAATCACCGCGAAAGACTTAGCAGCCGGAGGAGAGTAGACGTCAAAGTCTAGTTTTACGTAGTAAATGTGTAACGTAATAAGATGATGATGAATTGAAGAAAAATTCATAACACTTGTTTTATGGTGCACTCGTCTTATAAAAACTGGATAAAGTGGTCCTTGAAAAAGCGTCTCGTGGTCGTTAGTTGCCACAAAATTATTAAATTACTCATCATTAAAATCTCTCTTCTTTCCTACGCTGTCGCGCGTAAGACACGTAACAGATACACACGTAACATCACAGATAATACACAATCTCAAGTATTCTAACGACGAGACCGTTATCCAGAAAAGAAAAACGCTCTTGCTCCCTTCTTCTTCTCGGATACATAAAATGATGATGCGCTTGGCACTCCGACTTCCTTTACGTCGCCTGGGAGACAAACGATGGTATTCAAGCGCCGACGGCTTCGACGCCACTTCATCGTCGTCTAAAGCGCAACCGCCCAGCGAAGCCATCGACGGTTTCTCGGTGTTTCCGCAAGAACTCCCATCGAACGCGCAAGACCCATCGAAGGACGATTTCATCAACGACGCGACGTCTCCACCTCGAACGCGAGAGCAACAGATGGAATACAACAAACACGAGAGTTTACGAGACTGGTTAGGGAGGCAAAGCCGGAAGCGGAGCGTGGACGAGATTGTCGTTCTGACTGGGAACATTCACCGAGGAAGCGAGATATTGCACAACGCGGTGTATAACAAAGGGACCGGGTTTAACCACTCGGAGCGGGAACGCTTAGGCGTGAGAGGGCTAGTGCCGCCGAGATTTTTCTCCATCGAGCAGCAAGCGGAGAAGATTTGGCAGCAACAGGTGGTGATGCGAGAATCGAACGCGCCGAAGATTGCGCGATGGCGTCATTTGCAGGCGCTGAAAGATAGGAACGAGACGTTGTTTTACCGATTGTTGCAAGAGCACGTGGAGGAGTTAGCGCCGGTGATTTATACTCCGACGGTTGGGGAGGCGTGTTTGAACTATTCGCGTTTCTTTCGACGCGCGAGGGGGATGTTCTTTACCAAAGACGACGTCGGGCACATGCACTCGATGACGTATAACTGGCGAGGAGACGTGAAGATTGTCGTCGTGACGGACGGGTCGAGAGTGTTAGGGTTGGGCGATTTAGGCGCGCACGGGATGGGGATTTCGGTTGGGAAGTTGGATTTGTACGTCGCCGGGGGTGGGTTTGATCCGCAGGAAGTTTTACCGGTGTGCTTAGACGTCGGGACGAATAACAAGAGCTTATTGAACGATAAGTGGTATTTTGGATTGAATTCTCAGAGGTTGGAAGGGGGGCGATTATTACCGCGTGATTGACGAGTTTATGCGCGCAATTCGACACCGATGGCCAAACGCGCTCATTCAGTTTGAAGATTTTCAAACCAAACACGCTCTGGAGATTTTAACGAATTACAGGAACGATTATTTGTGTTTTAATGACGACATTCAAGGCACGGCGGCGGTAGTATTAGCCGGCGTATACGGAGCGTTGAAGGTGTTGGGAGGAAAGGACCGATCGGAAATTCGAAAGCAGAAGTTTGTCATGTGCGGTGCCGGTTCAGCGGGCATGGGTATCGTCGCCATGTTACACAAAGCGGTCGTGAAGAGCGGCGGTTTGAGCGAAGAAGATGCTTACGATAATTTTTACATCATGGATAATAACGGGTTAATTACGAACGAGCGTAAATTGGAGTTTCCGAGGGAAGCCGCGGTGGAACCGTTCGCAAAAGCGAGGAAAGCGACAAAAGAGTTACCAGACGGCGCTTCCTTGTTGGACGTAGTGACGAAATCAAAGTGCACCGCTTTACTCGGCGCATCGACGGTGAACGGGTTGTTTACCGAGGACGTTTTACGGCAAATGGGCGAGCAAAACGAACGGCCGATTATTTTCCCTCTGTCCAATCCAACCTCGAACGCGGAGTGTACATCGGAAGAGGCGGCGAAAGCGACCGACGGGAGGGCGGTTTTTTCGAGCGGATCGCCTTTTGAAGACGCGAAAGGCGCCGTCTCCGGACGACTGATGCGCGCGAACCAAGGAAACAATTTGTACATTTTCCCCGGGCTCGGATTAGGCGCGCTGTTGAGCGGTGCAAAGACGATTTCCGAGGAGATGCTGGTATCTTCAGCAAAAGCAATCTCGGATATGCTCACCGAAGACCAAATTCGAAGAGGTTGTATTTTTCCGCTGATTAAAGAGATTCGTAACATCTCGGCGAGAGTCGCCGTGAGGGTCATAAAACAAGCCGCCGAGGAAGGACAAGCAAAAAGAAGCGTAGTGGCAATCATAGAATCGGATGATGAACACGACACAAAGTTGTACAAGTATGTCAAAAGAGCTCAATACGTGCCTGAGTATAGGCCGACGGTATTTCCGGTCGAAGAAAGTCGGAGGACGGTTGACGACTATTAATCAATGCGCATACGTAGCAAACAAGAATTGTAACATCGACGGAGCAGCAGCTTGCACTAAAAAAAGAAGAAGATACGCGCGCCTATCTAATTGTTCGCATGTGGACGCACTGTAAATGGATATTATATCGTTCTCATAGTATTATTATTATTATTAACAATGGATCTTTCTTTTGAATTCTCGAGCGCGAGTTTTACAATTTTAATCAAAATTCTCTCTTACGCCGCTTTGACCGCGTCGGTCAACGCCTTTGCGGTCGCCGCGATGCCGTCCCAATCGCTGTTTTTGATCTTCTCTTGGTCAAACGCCGGCGCTACAAAACCTACCGACGACGCACCGTTTCTTAAATAGTCTTGGCACGTGTCCAAATCGGTTCCGCTCGTCGGGTTAATTCTCAAATGCGGCAACGCCGAAGAGACAGCTTTCACCCACGCCGGTCCGCCGGCGACGCCTGGAAACAACTTTTGAATTGGCGCACCCAACGTGTACGCGTAGTGTAACTCAGTCGGCGTTTGACAACCTGGCATGCACACGATGGTGTTTTCTTTGCACCACTCCACAACCGACGGGATAAGAATCGGTGAAACGATAAATCTCGAGCCCGCGTCCATGGCTTTCTTTGCGTCGTCGACGCTCAGCACCGTCCCGACGCCCATCATAACGTCCGTGCGCTTGGCGAAGTTTGCAACCGCGTCCGCCCATCCCGGTGTCGTCATTGTAAACTCGACGAGTTTAAACCCACCTCTCACGGCGGCGTCCATGGCTAACTCGACTTTGCCTTCGTGCAGCGTGCGCAAAACAGCGCACGCTTTGTGCTGAAGAATAGTCTTCAAAACTTCGTCGTAATCCGATTGCGATCTCGCGTACGACGACATGTTACGCTTAAACATGGCGTTGTTACTGTTTCTCGTATTGTTTCTGCTGCTTCTGACATTCGTTCCTCCTTTATAATAATTATTACCGAAATACTTTTCTTGGCCGCCTCTCGCCGCGGAGTGCATCCCTTTCATGAAACCTCCAGTCGGCGTAATCCCTTTGCTCGTCAATAATTTCCCCAACGGCGAATCTTCTTTGATCATCTTCGAGTGAAACGGATAATATCTTCCCGGTGGCCCTGGGTTTTGCTCCAACTCCGTCTTCACCACGTCCTCGATAATCTCTCTCGAGTGCGCGATATCGTACACCTCCTGCGCAACCGCCGCGGGTATGACCACCGCCCCGTCTTGATCCCCAATGATCGCATCCCCTGGTCTCACCGTGACCCCACCGCAATTAATCACCAAGTTACACGCCCACGGTTGGTGCACGTGCGGTCCTTGCCTCGGCGTCGTCGAGTGGCAAAACACCGGGAACCCGTATCCTCGCAACACCGCGGTATCTCTCACCGACCCGTCCGTGACTAAACCCGCGACTTTCTTCTGCATCAAACGTAAAAACTTAATGTCCCCACCGACGGATTCCCACGGCCCGACCGAGTTCATCACGATCACCTCTTTCGGCCCGGCGAGCTCGAACGCTTCGTATTCCGGACTGTCCATCCCGGCGGGTTTATCCTTCATAATATCCGGCCTTTGCGGGACGAACTGAATGGTAATCGCCCGGCCGATCGTTTTCGGCTGGCCTTCCGTCAGCGGCCTCGCGCCCATGATGTGCGACGTTGGCCATCCCATCACCCATAAGCCATCGATTAAAGCTTGCGTGGATAAAGTCCCGAGTTTTGCCAACAACTCGTCCGAGATTTCCGTCGCGTTTCTCGGGGGTCCCGAGGCCATGCACCGGACCATCATCGTTTGAGCACTGGCGGCGGCGGTTTTATTCGTCGTCGTCGTCGCGGTGTTGACGATAAAGGGGGTGGTCGGAAAAGAACCACCATTACCACCTGCCCGAAAGAACAGAGAGGAGGAAGCTCGGAGCGTTCGCGACGACGCGCGACGAAGCATTTTGTATGTGTAATAAGGCGTACCTCTTTACAGAGAAAAAGTGACCGAAAAACCCTCTTATCCTCTTTTTAACGAACTTAATAGTTTAGGGTGTAGGGTTTAGCTTTGTGTTTTTGCTTCTTCTTTTCTACGCTTACTGCTAACTCTTTCCGCTCAAAGTGTTACACTATTACTATTACTATTGCTATTATTATTCTACTACAGATCGAGCGAGGGTCGGTGCGGGACCGCGTCTGGAACGGCGACGACGAGTTCGACGAGTTCGACGTCGTCGTCGTCTTTTTGTCGTTGGGCGTTGGTAGTTGGGGTCGTCGTTTCCGTTTCCGTCGTTTCTGTCGTCGCTGAAAAAATAATAATTTCTTCGCGTTCCTCCGCGCGACTTCTCGCGACGCAGTACACGCCGACCACGGTGATTGCGATGCCGGCAAATTGAATCGCTTCCAGCGATTCGTCCAGAAACGTCAACCCGAAGAGCACCGTGAACGCGACTTGGACGCCCGAGTACACCGTCGGTAACACGCCGTTGACTCGGGTAATCGCCCAACTGTTAATGCCGTGCGCGATGACGGCGCTCCCGAACCCGGAAAAGAGCACGCCACCCCACGCGTACGCGGGGACCTCGTTTTCCCAATCTATGTCTATGAAAATCTGCTTCAATCCTCCGGCGAAGAATATCCACGTCCAGGCGAAAAGAGTCGCTCGAAACAGAAACGTCATCCCGTAATTCTTCATCCCACTCTTCGTCGCTTTCACCACCATCACGACGTAAAACGAATACGAACACGTTTGCAACAGTAACAGCAACACGTCCTCGACAGACGGACCAACCTCGTCGAAAATCCTGTGCGCTCTCACCGCCAACACCGTCCCCGCGAAACCGAGCAAACACCCGAACGCTTTCAAAAAACACATCCGCTCTAAACCAAACGCGAACGAAAGCATAGCCGTGCACACCGGCATCAGCGGCTGCACGCTCGCGACCGCGATCGCTCCAGACCGCTCGTTACACACGAACACGAGTAAGTACGCGATCCCTAAAAAAGTCCCCATCGGTACGAACCAAAAGCGTTGCTTCCAGGAAATATCTTTCGTTTGCGTCGGTTTTTCCATCTGTCCAAAGAAGTACAAGAACGGCAACGCTATCGCCAATCTCAGCGTACAAAACGCAAACGACGGAATATGTTTCAAAGAAGGATTCGCCAAAGTGTGCATGAGCGCGAATATGAGTTGCACCAAAGTCAACGCCAAGTGCGTGGTACACGTCGACGGCGTTTCGTATTCTTTTCTCAGCCTTGTTTTTATATCGTCGCTGTTCATTATTAGAGAGTTTCCCCAAAACTCACTGTTATTTTCGTCTCTCGCGCATCACTTCTCTCTCTCAAATCCTGTTGTCTTCTTCTTCTTCACGACAACAACAAAATCTCTGTCTCTGTCTCTCTGTCTCTCTCGTGGTGGTAGTGATAAGTGATGTTGGTAATCTGTTGTGCAGCAGTCCTCTGTGTGAAAAGACGACAGTTGTTTTTTTCCTCTTTTTTGAGCCTCCAAATTTTTTTCCTTTCTTCTGTTTCTTCTTGGGCAAACAAACAAACAAACTCTTTTTAAGTTAAGAATCATGTGTGAAAAGACAAGCGAAAACATCTGATTTTCGGTCACTTTTTTTTAGACGACCAAAAAAAACAAAAAATTCGTCGGTTAAAAATCTCGATGAATTTGCTCCTTTGAGAATATTCTTCGATTGTTTTGTTTTTCCTCAGACATCTGGAGAGATATAATCTCTCTCTCACCTCTCTCTCACCTCTCTCTCTTTTCTCTCTTTTCTCTGCGGTGTTCGCGGCGAGAGAGACGAAGAAGAATTGCAGGTGGTAATCTCTCTGTTCTCTTCTTCTCTCTCTTTCATAGTAGGAGATTTTTAGTACGTGAGTGTCCTCCTCCTCCTCCGCGAAAACACTTACCCCCCCCATATCTTTGTTTGGTTTGTCCGTTGAAGAAGATTTTGGAGATAAAAAATGACGAGGAAAGAAGAAGAAGAAAGATTTGTACCCGTAACGCCTTCTCTTTTTAACTTGCGCGAGACGTTCTCTCGGCTGGAGCTTTCACGCTCGGAAGAAGAGGAGGAAGAGGAGGAACAGGAGCTGCGCGCGTTGTTTTCCTCGGCGCACGACGAGGAGTCTTCTCATCATTCTTCGGACGATGTGTTGGTGTTTTTAGAGACAAAGACAAAGAGGAAAGACTTTGACGAGAGTAAAGGAGATGATGATGATGATGATGATGAAGAAGACAAAGACAAAGAGAATGGCGACGATTTATTAGTAGACGACGAGGACGACGACGAATCGAGTTTACCGTCGTGCGCGATTTGTCTCACCGCGCCGGCGTTGGAAAACTCGTGTTTTACCGTCCCGTGTTTGCACTCGTTTTGCGCCAGGTGCATCGTTCGGTGGGCGAACTTTCAAGAGGAGGAGGAAAACGAGCAGAGGAAGAAACGCGGGTTGTCGTCGACGCATCATCAGCACCATCGTCACGGCAGCGGTGGTGGCTCGAGCTTTGCCGCGAAGTGTCCGTCCTGTCGAGTGCCGTTTGAGAATTTGTTGTGTTATCGAGAGTTGGACGGGTCCGTGCATAAGCTTCGCGGAGAGTTGGATTTACGGGAACATCCGTTGTGTTTGTTGAAACGCTCGAAATGGTTGGGTTTGGAGAAAGACGAGGACGAGATGCACGGCATGAGACGGTCTTCGTATGAGGAAGATTCGTTCGAGGAAGAAGATCGTCGAGATTTTCATCGCTATCATCAAATGAAGTCATCGAACAACAAGAGCCCCGCGTATTACGACGACATCGACGACGAGTACTTCGCGAAAAGAGGCGGCGCGAGAGTTGTTATTGGGAACCGACGATTTGGCGCGAACGGCTTCGTGGCAAGCGGACGAGCGTTGGCGCGACCGATCCAGCAACCGTCGGTGAAGAAAGAAAAGATGAGGGCGGCTGCGTTTTCGTCTTCGCCGAGCAATCAACACTCGATGTCGAAAATGAAGTCATCGCCAACGACGAAAATAACGAGCGCTTCGCCGCCGACGCCGGCGGCGACCGCGAAAGGAGCGTTGTTAGGCACCACGCCACCGCTTTCGTCGTCCACGCCGGCACCGAAAGGAAAGAAATCCATGAAAAAGCAACTCCAAAACGAGAAGAAGAGACTAAAAGATCAAGAAAAAGCGGCGAGACGATTAGCCACGCGAAAAGAGTACCAAAGGAAAGTACCGATTGAAGATTCGCAACCGCGCATGGCCGAAGGGTTTAAGACCGAAGAAGAAGAAGAAGAGGAGGAGGAGGAAGAAGAAGAAGAGGAAATAGGGGAAGGCAGCAGAAAAGAAGAAGAAGGAGCGAACGAATCGCCAAGGATGGCTTCGTCGGCAGTCGTTGCCGAGGTCATTATGTAAAATCTAATACTTGTATCATCATCATTGTATAACAACAACAAAAAAAAAGCCGAAAACGTTCCAAATGCACATATTTTCTCCGCCGCCGCCGCCAAATCAATTACCTTTCGAAGCGTTCAAGACGGTTTCGCGCATGCCGGCGTAATCGGCTTTTTGACCCTCGTTGAACAACTCAAACTGTCTCGCCGCTTGGCCGACGAACATGTCCAACCCGCTCGCGACGGTTAAGCCGCACTCCTTCGCCTCTCTCAACAATCTAGTCTCGAGCGGGTTATACACCGCGTCGAAACAGACGACCGCGCCGGATTTTTTAATAGCTTCTTTTGGGCACGGCGTTTCATTTACTCTCTCGCCAACCATCCCTAACGACGTCGTGTTCGCGATGACGTCTATTTTCAAATCCCCAAAATTCCCACTCGCGACGTCTTCGACAGAAATTGACGTACCACCGCACGCCTCCGCCAATGCATCCGCTCTATCTTTACTTCTATTCGCAACGACTACGTTGGCTTCTTTAAACTTTGCACCGAACGCTAACCCTCTCGCCGCGCCTCCCGCGCCTAA
>JACLAA010001305.1_pt1 | contig 35904 bp, 22 predicted proteins | sample 8027891 | NCBI WGS metagenome assembly JACLAA01 (sample SAMN15724900, study PRJNA655200) | protist metagenome | isolation source: fluorescence activated cell sorting (FACS) single amplified genomes of... | place: Spain: Blaines Bay Microbial Observatory, Mediterranean Sea | collected 2016-01-19 | reverse complement strand
ATATCTCTTCTTCGTAATCTTCCTCACCGTCGTCGTCGTGATTGAAATCATCGTCGGAAGAGTCATTTGTCCTCCTGTTGTTCTTTTTCTTCGTCGGCGTCTGCCTTTTGCCCCTCTTCTTCCCACGCGAGATTTTCGTCGAACCGTCATCATCAACATCATCATCATCATTTCCAAAAACAACATCGTCGTCGCTTTCAAACCCGCCATTTCGCTGCTGCTGCTCAAACTTCTTCCTCGCATCTGTTGCAGCGGCGCGTTTAGGCGTCGTTCGCGTGCTCCCAGCCCTTTCCATGGTTGGACTCGCCTGCGGAACAATTTTCTTCTTTTGCATTTTTTTTTCTTTTTCCCCTTTCACAACAGTGTCTTCGACATCGGAAAGTTTAAGACTTCTCCGCGCTTTGGGAGAGGTTTTCACGGGCGTCGACGTCGTAGAAACTGAGACCGATTTAGTTTCCTTTATCGGTGTCTTTCTCTTCTTCGTCGGCGTGCGCATCTCTCCTTCTTTGCGATAGATTTTATAAAGAAATGAATTGATTAGTACATGCGCACTTGTAGTCTTGTGCGGCGAAAAAAATGGGCGATCGAATTCTGCTTTCGCCCCTTCGTAAAAGCAAGCACAGTCAAGAAGAAGAAGAAGAAGAAGAAGAAGAAGAAGTTTGAGGAGGCGATGCTCCTTACCTATTCTCCACGGTCTTCCGTCTTATTAAATAGTATCAAAGAGGGATAATATATAGGCGCGCGCGCGCGCGGAGGAGTATTGAGAAAATAATTTATGCAGACGGACGTGGTTCATCTCATGCCTTTTTTTTCTTTTTTCTCTCGGAGAAAAGAGGGCTGGTGGCGGGAAAAAACAGAGAGATCTGGAGATCTGTTTTTTTTTGTTTGTCTCTTGCTCGCCTTCGTCTCTTGTTCTCTCTCGTCCCCCGACTTTACCTTTTTTTTTCTTCCCCTTCTTCTTCTTAAAAATTCTCCATCCTCCTCCTTGTCCTTCTCTCAAAAAAGAAAAGAACCTCACAGTTTCGCGTTTTTTGTCCGCATTGCATTGCTATTACTCCTAGTACTATTGTGCTTCTTGTTGGCCGTGGTGGTGGTGGTGATTGCATCGACATAAAAACTTCAAACGCGTACGGTTTACATCGTAACTATCATAAGTAATAGTAGTAGTAGCAGTAGTTGTGGTATCCATCTCGGCAAAAGACATCAAAAATGGCCAGTATTCAAGCATCGATCGCGAAAGCTGCGAACTACGTCTTTAACAACTCAGAAGTCATCCACTACGCTCTCATTCCACTCATCATTGTCGTCGGCATGCGCACGACGCCGAGACCGGACTTGATCTCTCTCTTGACGCCCGTTTAGAAGTGAAAATAGAACGTGATAGACTATTACTACGTTGTTATTCTATTGTTAATGTACATCACCGACATCACAAAAAAGCGAAGAACGTGTTTAAACTCTTTCCATTCATTATAATTCAAAATACAATCTTATTATCAAACTAATCCTCCTTATTCAGTCGACGATCGAAAGCTTCTAACTCGAGCGCCGAACTGTCTTTTTGGCCTTTCCCTGACGACGAAAATATGGAATCCACCTCTGAGACAAATTTTCTGCTCGCCTTTGATTTCGCTTCGGTCAATTTTCTGCGCAACTTCTCGTCCGGGCGCTCTAGACGCAAAAGTGATTGTAAACGCACGGTATTTCTTTGGTCTATTTGCTTATTCTTAATTCCGATTCTGAAGTTTCGCAAAATTGGAATGGCGAAGAACAGCGCCGCGTAAACTTGCAATGCCGGAAGAAAACCACCAATCGATTGGACCAACTCGGCGTTGCGATACAGGACCTGGGGATCTGACATCAAACTACTTAACCAAATCACGCCGACAAAGTTGACGACACCAAGTGCCGCAGACATAAATTTTTGGCTCGGATCAGCCAGAGAAAACGACCAACGCTCTTCTTTCGCCAATCCATTTGTACTACTACCGCTATTACGTTTTAATCGATTTTGTTGTTTCTTTTCCAAAGCAGTGACTTGCGCGGCTGGGAATCTGTAGAAAATGTTTCCAGAATCATCCATTTCCGGTGAACCTTGGAAACGAGTCAACACTGGCAATACAAACGATTCGTCCGAGAGTTCTGCAGAAACTTCGCGGTCTAAAAATGGGGCCAACTGTTCTGCCGTGACAACCCCTCCATTTTTAGCGATGGTTTGTCCTATAAGTACCCAGCGCTCGCGTTCAAAGTCATTATTCGGGTCACCGTCCCCAAAGACAAATGAAAAGACTGCCTCAAAAAAGTTCATCTCGTCTTTCGCGCGTAATCGATACGGTCGACGGTAATAGTACGGATCGAGATACCAGAAAATATCCCCTGGGTAGAATCTAGGACCGAAATACATCATGCCGCCACCTCTGTTCGATCTTCGGTCGTTCCGGTCATCTTTCTGCGAGGATAACAGCGCAAATATCGTGGTGTATACGATAACAACAGATGCCACCAGAGTTGTTCCGAATGACACCCGCACGAGGTATGAAAGAAATTCTTTCACCTTATCTACAGCCGGTTCCGTTTTCAACTTGAATGACTTCGCTTGCAACAGTTGTTTATATCCGCTCGGAAAAGCGTACACTAAATCTCCGTCATTTGTAACTTCTAGAGAAGCGTTTGTATCGGCAGCTAAAGCAGTTAACGCTTGCGTAGCATCGAAGAGTTGAATGCCCGAGGAAGATGCGACGTCTCCAGCGGTAACTCTCCGGCTTCGACTTTGGTCTATGGCGTTAATCACCGAATCTCTCACGTTTCTTTTGATGGCATCTGACTCAATGCGCCCTCCCGGTCCAGGCACTGGTTCATCGAAATCTTCTTCATCTTCGTAATTACTGAAATTGCTATTATTATTATACGCGGTGCAGATTGGAAATCTTTGTCTCACGGTGTGGATATTTGACGATGATGACGATGACGACAACGAAGAAGAAGTTTTCTCACCGCGTTTCACAGAGTGCCGACAGAAAGAAGAATAAGATGATGATGATGATGATGATGATGATGATGATGAAAGAAAGAGTTTCAACGTCGATCTTCTCTGTCGCTTTCCTGTCGAGGAGGATGAGAAAGAAAAAGTGCCAATAGCTGAGCGCGAGGATATCAAGTTTGGGCGTATCGATAACATCTTCTTTTGTTTGCCAAAATGTTTTGACGAATTTGGTCAAGTAGCCTTGGGCTGACGACTGAGATGACTGGAATCGCAATTTCGCCTTTCCATTCCAATTGTGTAAAAACGGAGAAGAAAAAATGAAGAAATGAACAGAAAGAGCAGAACGAGAGGTGCATGTACTAACATATAGAATATCGAATAATTTCCTTCATTTATAGTTCTTCTGAAGTTTCGTACGCTTTGAGTACGAGTGGGTTGTACACGGTACTTTTATGTATGACGAAAGACGTTTGGGCGAGCACATGGATGCGAATGGCCAAAGCGTCGAATTTTTCCGCAACAATGCCAGAGCGACAGTTGTTCAATCGCGAGAGCATAGTTTCGAGCGCATATTTACCGCCGAGAACTCTTGCTACGAGCGCTTCGCGAACGTTCTTCAGCAAAGCCTTCGAAATCTCATCTGATGATTTTGCAGGGGCGCTCTTTTCATCCAGTACGCCTTCGCCAATGAGTTTCAGCAGCATGCGCTCGACGAGTGATATCGTAGAGGTACTTCGCGAAGAACCAACTGCTCGGGCAACTTCTGCGGCAACATCTTTAAGTTTGCTCGTGTCGACACGCAGAATTGCAGAGATACGGTTGTTTAAATCACACTTCATCTCTGGCGTAACAGAAGAAACGCCGGGCGGATGAAGCTGTTCGACCAGAGCGAGGCAAGCGCACGACAACAAAAGGCGCTGAAATGAATCTTGCGCTCGATTGATACGCGTTGCATCAAAACATAACGTTTCTGGTAACTCGGAGTGTTCCTCTCTGTGACAAATGAGATCAATGAACATCAATCTGACGACACCTTCGCAGGAACTCGCTCGAACACTAGCCCAGTCCACGGTAACACGTTCATCATTATCAACGAGACTCACTTTATCCATCTTCGAATGGACAGTCGTGTCTTTTAATCCTGCACGAATTATCTCTGGGATGTTGTGAGTGTTATATTCGTTCAATGTGGACTGCTGTTTCTTCAAAATATCTCGAAGTAGACCGCTCGATTCGACTAACGGTGCCAGTTCGCAAGCGCTCTTGAAAAGCCACTTCTTAGTGTTTGGTAAGGCTTCATTGCACGGAGTTACGTCGAGATTATGCAATTGACTAAACGTATCACGAATCCAACACATGGCAATATTGGAATCGGGTCCACGCAAGAGGCGACGCAGTTTTTGGACGGCAAGGATGGTTTTCCCTCTGGAGATGTCCTCTTTGAGCTCGTTTGTCATATCCCATAAAAATTGGAGCACAAGTATAATTGTCTCGGAGTAAGAAGCGTTTTCTAACGCGTTCATCAAAGACTCGCGTTTGGCTTTCGATTGCGACTCGCGCGCATCGCTACCGAGATTAACTAATAATGCGAACGAAGCGTCGAGAGTTTTCGTTAAAAGTGATTTTAAGAGCGCCGTTTCCTTTCGCGCAAAAATTATTTGCGCAAGCTCTCGTTCATTCAATAATTCGAGTGCGCAACGCGTAGTCGTATCGTTTCGTTTCCAAGACTCCGGTATGAGAGAGTGAATGAGAGCAACTAACTCACGAATGTTTGCCACGACCATATTGTCTTCATTGGAAGAATCGAGCGTCGGGGACTCCAAACTTTCTCGAACCACGTGCCAGAACGCGTTTTTCGCTTGAACGCGTACCTGGTGTTCGAGCCCAGCAGCTGATGAGGCGATTGTGGTAGTGTTGGTGGTGTTATCCTTTTCTTGCGTATCTGATACGGTGTCTTCTAACGAAAACGGTAGCCACGTGATGTCTGCGAGTAATTCATGCATGATTGACATGCGCTGCAAGCGCTCATTTCTGCTTTGAGCTATATTTTTCTTTGCCTCTTCTTTTTCTCGCAATAATTGTTGCGAATGCTGAAAGCGCTGTTTGCGTCTCGCTTCAAACTTCTTTTCTGAGGCATCTCCTTCGGATTCATCGAGCGAAGAATCTCTGGTTTCATCCAAGGCGTTCAATGTAGCTGTTCTTTCAGATCTTACGTTCTCATGGGTCGCGCGTATGGCATCATCAAATCTCAAAACTCCAACATCACCACTAATTTCTCTCACTTTTCCTCGTAAAAGCTCTCTATCGGAGCACGTTTGCTCGCGAATGGCGCTGATGTCGTCGATCGGCTCTTGCGCGTTTGCTTGTGAGGAATTTTCTCCACATTTCCTCAACATGGATGCCTCCATAGCTACAGCTATTCGGATCAATTCTGCTTCTAAAGCAGTTGCGTCGCTAATTTTCCAGACGCTAAAGGCGCGAACGTACTCGTCCCAGATTTCTGCAAACTGTACAGCTGCTTCGTTATAGGTGAGCACATTCTTTTCGGTACTCTTAATCTGTTCCACGGGAGTCAATCGTGCTTCAATCGTCGCATCAATAGCTTTCACCAAACGCACTGATACGCTTCGAAGCTCTTGTACTTCGTACGGTTCATCATCTTCCGTGGCATATTCTCCCGTCACCATTTCAGGGTGAGCGCAAACCATGTACGCACACATGAGGATACGAGTTGGAAACCTTGGAATTACAATATCATCCAAAGAACCGATCCGATCAGTATGATGTTGTTTTCCTTTGTTCTTCGTAGGAGGAAAAAGGAGACGAAGATGTGATTGCGTCGTGATGCTCTGTTCCTTACCAAGTGTATCTAATCGAGAATCCAAACGTTTCAACCAGAGTCGCATTCCATCTAACACGTCTGCATCTTGCAACAATAACGCGAAATCATCGTAATTCGAACTTTTCCGCGCGGTATCCAATGATAATTTCTCGATGATGCTTTTACCCAAGGCTTCTGTAGACGATCTACTCTCCGCATAAACTCTCCAGAGTCTTTGAACGCGTTCGACGCGGTGGAGGTGTTGTAAGCGCTCCAAAGCCTTTTCTGGAGATTGTTGCACTCCACACTTGGCACGAATTCCTTTACGAAAGAGCACATAAGATCGTTTCACCGCTGCGTTGCGTTGCTTTTCCTCTAAAATTTGTGAATTCTTTAAGGATTTTTCTTCGTTAAAGTTCTTTTGCGCTTTCACCACGTCTTTGTGACGGCAGTTGAACGCATTTGCTTTTTCGCGTTTATTCTGCACGCTGAGAGTATGCAATGCTCTTGCACGGGCAAGTTTTTGTTCCAAACACCTATTTCTGTACACAATAGCTTCCTCTTCCTCTTCTCTTTTGTCTTTGTCTTCTTTCTCAACGTCTTCCCCTTCACTGGAGTCAAGAAACAGACGTCGTTTCGGTTTTTGTGAGCAAGATGGTGAAATTTTTTTTCTGGAGTGAAGGTTTTCTTCATCATCATCAACATCCACAAATTGTCTTGTCATGCAAAAACCACCAATTCGCGAAGAAAAATTCGACGGCTTTGATATACAATTGGACTTCTTCCTTCGTCGAGGAGGCGAGGACATGGTCGACGCTTTTTGCACCGTCCATTCAAGAAAAGCCTGAAAAATGCAGATAGATATGCACATGTATTGTTAGTGTTCTTTGAAGCACTCAGTCCTCTTCCGGGTTGAAAGAGTGTACGCGCGTACGAGTACAAAAAAAATCTCGGGGACGTGAATTCTTCTTACCTGTCGCTTCAATTTTGCTTTTTCTAAACGGTGCTCGAATGACTCTGACTTCCTCTGATGTTGCTGATGATGATCTAAAATAGACTTCAGACGATCTGGGAGCACGAATCCAAAATCTGCCATCTTCCTTTTTTTCTTCTCGCACGTCTTTTTGTGTGGTGCCGTGACTCGAGAAAATCTTTCAATAATTACGTGCGAGAAAAATTTGTGTGCGGGATTGATTTTGGATTGATTTCTGTTAATTTTTTTGTCTTCTTCCCTTTTGCTTTTGTCTCGTCCGTCGTCTCTCGTCAATATCCTCGTCAAAAACTTTGTAAAAAAAAAGAGGAAAAGGGCCGTGGACGTCGATACCTCTATGCGCTCGCTTCTTCTCTCCCTCGCAGATCGGGCGCCGACTATGCGCGATTCATTATCTTCTTCTTCTTTGACCACTTCTTCTTTGACCACTTCTTCTTGTTCGGCGAAAACAAAGACGACAAAAAAAGTGCTCAAGATGTCGATGAAAACAGATATTGATGAAAGTGAAGAAAACAGACGAGGACGAAGAGAGCGACGAGAGATCCCCTGGTTATCGACGACGAGTGAAAGAGAAGACCAACTAAAATTCAAAACCCAAACTTCATCGCGCAGAGATTTCGTAGCGTGGACGACGCTCCTTGTAGCACAAAGTAACTCTATCTCAGCTTTCGCAGGACAGCAGCAACAACAAACGCGTTTTACGCAAAGGTTCCCGACTCTTTTCCAGCCTTTTCTCGGTGAAGGAACAAAGAAAACGATAAAGACGACGATAGTTGAAGGCAGATGCTGGGCTTTGGAACAGACTATTGAACTGGGACCGTTGGAAACGCCTTTACGATGCGTTGTCGTTCGCTTATCTTCTGGTGACTTGTGGGTGCACAATCCGCTCGCGCCGACCGATGAATTTTTTCGATTAGTCGAATCGTGCTCCGCAGACGATGGTGGAGATGCACCATCGTCTGCTTCTGCTTCATCTCGCGTATCTTCGATAGTAGTGCCGACATACGCTTTAGAGCACAAAATATTTGCTCGAGATGCGCATGAAAGGTGGCCCGAGGCCGAAATATGGGTAGCGCCTGGTCAGTTTTCATTTCCAGTCAAGAACGTCTCCAACGCATACGTTTATGGCACAGAATCGAACGTGTTTGTGCTCTCGGAATCAAACGATGAGGCACAAACAGCGACAAAGCAACCGACATGGAAAGACGAGATCAACTACGAGACGCTCGATGTTGGTGCGTTTAACGTCGCGAATAGTAATGTTCAAATTAAAGAGTGCGCATTTTTTGATGTCAAAACAGGCATGTTGATTGTCACGGACGCGCTCGCGAAGATTCCTTTGACGCCACCGGTCTTGTCTTCGAAAGAAAAACTCCTTCTCGTTTCAAAACGTTCGACGAAAGATCCACAGCCGGATGATACTCCGGAAAACGTTCTCACGGGTTGGAAGAAAACGGCGCTGCTCGTAACTTTCTTCTTTCCAGAACACGAGGAATTGGTTTCGCCGAGTGAAGTCGTTTGGACTGACGGGTGGGAAAGAAATTTTGACTCCATATCGAATCGGTTACTCGTACCTCCGGTTGTTCGAACACTGCTCTATGCGCAAAATCCGAAGGCAGTTCGTAATTGGGTCGACCGAGTGAGCGCGCGATGGGGCGAATCCATGAAGATCATCGTTCCAGCGCATTGGGATGCCCCCATTGATGCAAACGTGAATGAATTTAGAAACGCGTTTCGATTCCTCGAGGATGATCGCAAAGATCCTTTTCTTGATGGCGATCTGAAGCGCGGATTGACACCGATAGCAAAAGCAGTTTTGAAATAGTCTTATTCGTAAATGTTAGTATTTGTTGTATAGGTACATAGTAATTATTTTTGCGCTCATAATTATATGTAATTATGTATTCTCTTTTTCTCCTTAATCTCCTTGTTCTGCGTTGCCCAAGTATGCTGGTTCAGTCGGCGCGTACTTCACATTCTCTAAGGCATCGTTGGAATATTTTGTGGTTAAAACTGCCGTAGAAATATGCTCGTCAGCAGGACGTATTTCGTATGCATCAATAAACTTCCCAAAATGTTCCACGAACGTCTTCTTCGTGTGTTCTATTAAGCCATCTGCGCTCATCATTTTCTCCGCAAACTGCGTCGCACGTTTGGAAATCGATGCACATTCATCCGGATTCTCCTTGGCCCACTTTACTCTTTCTTCTAAGTTTGAGAGATCTGCATCGAGTGGAATGTAGTGCACCCATGGCTGAATATCGTCGTAAAAAGAATCCCGCATTGGCGTTTCGTGATGAAACAGAACGCCAGGCATGCCGAGAAACCAAAGTGTAGACTTCCACGAAGTACCGCCCCCACCTCCAAAGTCCGCAAGATACTTGTACTGCGAGTAACCGCAAGCATCCATCTCATTGGATGTAAAAATATGGAATTTATCGTCGATGCAGGAAGATTGCGGAGCGCGTTTGTTTCTGTCCGTGAATTTTATGTCGAAACTCTCCGGATGCAACGAGCCGAGGACGGCAGCATACAATCTTGGCGGAACTCGTTTTTTCACCGTGTCTCCAAGTGGCGAATGCAACACTGAATCTATAATTTCAGACTTACTCGCGTGACATAGCCCAAGTTCGCGCAGAAAATCAATTCCACTCCCGCTTCCAATACTTTCGTACTCCGAAAGATATCGCCAATCTGATCCTCTCCAAACCATTTTTGGAATGAGCGAGTTGAACTTGTCAATTCTTGCCGCGTTACTATCGTACTTTTCGATGTACATTTTATCTCCAGAGCATTGCGAAGGCGAGGAAAACCAGTTGCACTGAGCGTATTTGTCTGGGTCATACGCGTGCGCGATGCACGGCGTGAGCGGCAACGTTGGCGCCTGTAATAATCCTGCTATCTTTGATGGGTCCTTTGGTACCGTTCCAAAGGTGAATATTGGCGCTGGAATAGAGCCGCATCCGCTATCTGACCCAGCGCACGAGTTTTGCGGATAGTCTTGAGTCGCCCAACCCAAATGGAGCGGTAGATTTGCTGGATTCGACGCATCAAATCTGTCGGAAAACTCAGTTAAAGCGACGGCGTATAAAAAGTCAACCGCGCCAGATGATCTGTCGTCCACATTCAACTCCTCGTCGACTTTTTTGAGCGTCCACATGGTGAACCCGAACTTCGGCGTCCAGCTGAGTATGTGCATTGGCATTCGGGGTTGTTCAGGAAGAAGCATCGTTCGCGAGTCCAAAATATCTTTAAATGAAAACGATTTCGGTATGCTATAACTTCCCAGTTTTCCTTCTGGCCGTTTTTGTTTTTGGTGTTTGTTGTTATTATAATTCTTTTCTTCGTTCTTCTTCTTACTGTTATTACCACCGTCACTTAGTCTCGAAGGAAAAAACGTCGCGAGGAGTTTGTTTGTCGCCGCTATTGCCGTCGTCGTTCCCGACGCTGCTACGGATGAAGCTGCCGTTTTAGTTAAAATGTTAAAATGTGGAGGTGATCCGATAGTCACGGCAAGGAAAAGTAACGAGGCCAAAACGCTCATGCTAAAAACATTGTGCCATATCGCATTTAAGAGCTTGTCCACGCCCAGATAGGCGCTCCATGTCGTGTACTTGTTGTTGACTATCAAAGATTGCGAGTCCGAGGAGTGCGGTTTGCTGTACCTCATCCTTTCTTGCCGTCCGCCCTCTTGAATTTTTATTCTTTCTCAGATTTTTGAAAGAAAACAACGTTGGAGAAGAACAAGATCGCGCGATGTTCGTTAACTACGAAGCTTTTCTTGTTCTTATTCTTCTTCGTCTCCTTGCGTGCGCGTGTTCTCGCTTACGAGCGAGTGAAAGTGTCGCACTTTGTGAAGTGTCCGATCTTTTTTTGCAGGGTGTTTTTTTTTGGGTGTTCCAAGGTAGAAAATAGAATTAGGGTGTTACACTTTTCCCCCTTCCTCCCCTTTTTTCTCTTTCTCTCTTTCTCCCTTCCTCAAACAAAAGCACTCTCCACTCATTTCTGTGAAATACGATGGTGAAAGTGGACGAGGAGAATCTCGTCACACCCGTCGGTGATGGTAGGAATAGTGCACAAAAGATGCGGGACCGTTTGAAAGCGCAGGCTTATTTGGGAGAGCAAAATTTTCTCGCCGAAAACAGGAGACGAGAGGAAAGAAAGAAGACGAAGGAGAAAAACGATTATCCCGACGACAATTGGTTCTCGACTGAAGACGGGACTTTCGTCGTCGCTACAAAACGGTCTAATCCGCAATTCCCATCGAGTACTTTCTCGCAGTTTTCTGAAAACGAAAATGTCGTTCGGAACGCGCGACGACGACGACAACAACAACAACAACAACAACAACAGCAACAACAACAGAGACCAGAAAATTTTTTCTCTCAACAGTATAATAATACGAATAGCAAAACAACAAACAAACAAGTTTACTTCTCGCCGCCGCAAGTTTTGGAGGACATACAAGGTACACTGGCGGGCCAGAACGGTATTGCTTCGCACATGGTGTGTCAATGCGACGAGGCGAGTCAATATCTCACCATCAATCCAGACACGTGTGGAAACTGGGAAGGCGAGGGCGGGAGGAAACAATACGCCCAAAGATGTCCGGTACACTTTCCATTCGCGTGGACTTGGAAAAGGGATGTGAACACCGGCCCGATGAAAGGTGAGACTTGGATGTCTGCCGCGCGGATGCGGGATCAACGTGCGAAGGAGGTCGAATGGGAAACACTAGAGTTAGAGCGACGAAGACTCGCGCTCAAGAGTATTTACGATCGAGAAAACAAACACCACCCGTTGAATTACGAATTACAAAGCGAGACTAATACAACAGGACGCAGCGAAGCAGTTTATGAGAATGAGAGAACAAAAAATCAAATGCAACGAGGAAAAAGTACCGCTAGTACTTCTTCTATCACAATGTTCACGAGAATGGTGAACACGTTAGAGTCAATTGGTCACAATATCTTCGGCGAAGATGATGACGAGTATTACGACAACGATGAAGAAACAAGAAGGCAGAGAAGGAATGACGAAATGGTTGTTCGAGACGTACAAAATGCGAGAGAGTTTGCGCAGTTTATCAGAGACGAGGGCGCTTTGAAGTATCTCTCATCGTCGTCGCTTAGGGGAAAAATTAATGAAAAAGCAAACAAGAATCCAAATGGAATTGTCGACCGGTCCACGAAAGAATGGTTGCTCAGCACTTCGAAAGCTTCCGTCAAATTTTCACAGCTACATGATGGACCTGGGTACGTCGTGTATGAAACAAGCTTCAATTACTACGTAGTTACGCACGATGAGAGCTTGAGTAATTGGATTTACGCGAAACTCGATCGTACAAGTTCGCGAATGCGTATTGAAGAAGGCGGAAGGAAGCGAACGGAGGCCGAAATGAACGCATTTTTGCGAGAGGTGAAGAGGAATGAAGGCACCGTAATGAAAGTAAGCGCTGGTGTCGGTTTAGTTGTTTTCATTGAATTCACCGAGCAGGAAGAAGGGTTGACAGTAGATTCCGTTGAAGTTGAAAATGCGTTGAAGAATCCAGAGGGTGTCATTTTGCGAGATGAACTCAAATTTCGAGAAAATATGCGACGAGAGCAAGAGTTCAACTTGAATTATTTGCACATCGAGCGAGTGAACCTGAACAAGTGGGGTGCAAATGGAGCTCAGTTTGGCGTGAAGAAAGATTATGTCGTCTTCAGTGGTGCGGATAGTGTGAGAGTTCCGAGCAAATCAAACGCCGAGCATGCCGCTTTGATGAATATGCACCGAACGACCGAAGCTGCCGCTTTCGCGGAGAAATCTCGATTAAAGGCCAAATATCGCGAAGAAGCTTTCAAAGCGCGACTTTTGCTAAACGGCGGTGAAGTTATCGATCGACATTCGGGGGGTGGATCGAACCAAAAGTGGGTGTACAAATACGGTCGAAGATTGAAAAAAATTGAGAATGCAAAACCAAAGCCACCACCGTCGTATGGAAACAAAGATTTTAGTAGTAATGGTCCCATTGTCGACTCTAAAAGTTCATCATCTAACATCGGCGATACAAGAAGGCTGCTCGGATCGCTTGAGCAATCATTGTTTGGTAAACGAATCGTGAACGAACTTTTAGAAGAAGACAACCAGCTCTCCTTCTGGGAAGGCACGCCCGTAGGTATTCGGATTTTGCCGGACTTTACTGCGCACAGTTACATCAAGCCTGGTGACGTTCGAAAAGTGAAGAGAATGAACATGCAAATATATCGAACGAAACTGTTGTCCGAAACGGAATCGGTTGCAAACTTCTTCGTTCCTCTTCTCGAGACGGCGTTGAAAGCTATTTCGCCTCAGTTCTTAAAGATGAATAATAATAATAGCGACGAATACGAAAGGAAAGACAACGTCACCGACGACAACGAAGGCGACGAATGCTTAGACAAGGATGGAATTGATATTGTACAGAAATATTTGTACTCAGATTCAAGAATACCTTTGGGTACGCGTTTGGTCAAGTTGCGTTTCCGAAGCTATTCCAGGCACGAAGGCGAGCCGAGACGCGTTCAATAGTAATAAAGCGATGTGAAATAACAGTAATAGCAGCAATGCATGATGTACACATAGTCAATAATAATCAGTCATCCCGATGTTAGCTGATTTTCTAATTATTCTATTCCTAGTTGACGTTGTCTGACGTATTCAGAATACAATGGAAGCGAATCGCAGTTATAATCTTCTTCCTCGTCTTCTTTTTTGTGTTGTGTTGATGTTTCTTTTCTCTTCTTTACTTTTCGACGTCGTTGTAACTTAAAACTGAGCTCGTCGACTTCTCTTCGCAAACGTCGATTCTCTTCCTCCGACGCATGCATTTTATCCAACACGCGCTCGAGTTCCTCCGACTCGTGTTTATGTTCATCCGTTTCGTTTTCGTCCTGGTCCTTTTTTTCCACCAATGTTGCAACTTCTTGGCGGTGATGATGAATTTGCTCAAACCTTTGCCAGAAATATTCCATCTCCGAGTCGAAAGAAACGTTATCGCGCGGTGCAGACATACCTCTATATCACGTCATTGGTATCGTGTTTTATCACCAACGAAAAGGTAAAAAGTTTAAAAATCTCAAACTTTTCTTTATAACGACGACTCTGTCATCTGTGTGCATTTTTATTACGAGAAAAAAAAATCTTTAATTTTCTTCTTCACTTTTGGCATTTGGAGAGCACACATGATATCCTCCCTCGTTCAAGGCTACGGAAGCGAGGACGAGAGTGACGCGGAAGAAGGGAAGGGAGAGAAAAAGAATACTAAACAAGAAGATAATGATACTGGTACTGCTAAAAGGGAACTGAGACGACGTCCTCTCAGTGTTCCTTCGACGCTCGAAAATAGCAGCCGAAGAAGTAAACAACATCGCCACACACAGAACAAGAATAAAGACAAAATCAATCCTGAGATACAAGCGCGCGTGGAGAAGTATTTAGAGGCTAAAAGAACGACTCAAATGAACATAAACAGTCAATTGAGGGAGCCGAAAGGGTTTCGCAACCCGTATTTCCTTCAATCTATCTTCGACCACTTTGAAGTGGAACAAGATGGAAGTGAGCTTCCAGGACGGAGAAAAGAAAAAGATCAAGAAGAGGAAGAAGACGCGTACGAGAGAATAGCATTGAGACAAAGAGCCGAGGCTGAAGATAGAATTAGGAATAGAACGAAGATAAGTTTTGTACAACAAAAAGAGGAAAATTTTGGAGGTGCCGATGCACAGGAACTGATAGATAAGGCGAGAGAGCAAGCCAGAAAGCTAAATGAAAGAATGGCCGCCAGAGGAGGACAAAGATGATGATGACGACGATGAAACTCTCTGCTTTTTATTTAATTATAGTTAATTGTACCATTGATACCATTGGTACCCTGGTACTTTAGTCGTAACAGTACCTACCTGAGGTAGGTACCATGGTAATAGGTATTGATATCGTCTAGTATATATAGCTATTTCTGTTCCGATGTTTCTTTAGATTATTTCGTTTGATCATCACCATCACCATTTCCTTCTTTTTCCTCCTCTTCCTCTTCCTCTTCCTCTTCGGAGTCTACTAAAGCGGTACCTGGATGTTCGCCTTCTTGAGGCACCCACAAACCACTGTCCACCATTCTTCGCATGTAAAACTTGGCATCTTTCATCGAAAGAGCATTGACGTATTCACGAAGCGCTTCGACGTCACCAGATTCAAACGCACTTTGCATTTCTTTCGGCAAGCTCTCAAAAACTTCAACCGGATCGAGGCCTCCTGGTCCTAGCGGCGGGGTTTCTATGTCTTCCACTGTTTGGGTGGTCCCTTCCACTTTTTTTGCGTCTGCTTCTTCTATTTTTTTCTTTTCCGCGCGTTCGATTAGCTTTTCGACGTATTCCATCTCGGCGAGCTCGTATTCGCGCAAGACTTTTTCGTCGTTTTCCAGCAATCGCACGAAAAATGGTTTGTATTGGTCCAGCATAGTTCTCTTATTTGCAGTCGCAAAGTCGGAAATAGACTTCAACGCGAAACCGGCTTTGGCAGTACTGAGTACCTTCTCTCGACCTACGACGCCGTCCATTTCTTCATATAGAGCTTTGAGCAAAAGATATCCGAGCGCATGTTCGCACACCAAGTGCGTATGTTTCGAGAGATATGCCTCTATCCGCGCGTATGGATTCTTGTTTTGATTTTTCGTCTCTTTGTCGCCGCCTTCTGCGAGCGTGTCTAGCTCTTTCTCATACTTTTCGCAATACGCCTCGTACGTCATCTTCTGCGCCTGGACGTTTACGGAAACTTCCGTTGGCACGCAATCCTTGCCAACAAGCGATTTTGAAGTCGTAACTTTGCACAACTCTTCCGCGCTAAAGGTTCGTTTCTTCTTTTCAGCTTCCAACTTTTCCTCCGTGTCTCTAAGGGTCGTTTCCAGATTGTTCAATTCGTCTCTCACGCGTTGTAACGCATCCTCACCGCCCGCCAAACTCCCTTCGACGATGTCAATCTCCAATGTTTTAATCTTTTTCTTCGTTTCTTTGATAGTTTTCTCGTATTCTTTGATTTTCCCGTCGATTTCAGACGCTTTATTCTGTTGACTTTCTCTCTTGATTCTTCTGAGAGTGTTTGCTTCTATAAATTGCGCACCCGGGTGCAAGTCTTCGTCGTCGCTCAACTCGAGCTTATCCCATTTGGAATAATCAAATCCAGCCGGCGGCGTCATCCGCTCTTTTCTGCCGATGAAAAGAATGCAGATTCATTTGACCAAAAATCTTCTTCTTTTCTTTCTTTTTTCTTTTTGTGATTTCTCTTTTCCTTTTCTTCAATGACGGCATAAATAACGAATTCCATCTTTTTATAGACATGCTTCGAACCGCGTCGCGTCGATCGAGCAGATACAACAAATACAGTGGTAGTAATATATGTAATAGCAGTACTCATGATGTTAGTATCAACGATTGGTCTTCTCCATCCTCCTATTTGATGAGAGACTTTGTTTACGGAAGAAATTCATTGCCAACAAGAACAGGATTGCTGAAACAACAACGACAATGTAGAACGGTGATGACGATGATGATGCAGCACGCCAGAAGCAGTAGTTTTGTTCCATATAACGGCAACAACATCAGTAATAACACGAGAGCGAATGCAAACGCCTATATTCTGAATAATGATAGTAGTAGTGGTAACAAACGGCATACCTTCGCTTCTTCCGCTTCTTCAATAGACACGCGAAGTGAAGAAGAAGAACAAACTCGATTCAACGGCGCAGCGAGAGCAGAAACGACCATTGAAGTTGGTGAACAAAACGTGAGTGTAAAAGTAGGGTTTGAATCCGGCGCGATTGCTCGACTTACGGATGGTGCGGTCGTCGCTGACTTGGGCGACACGGTTGTTCTGTGTACGGCCGTCGCATCGCGGGAGAAGGGCGACCCGAGCAAAGACTTCGTACCTTTACTGGTAGACTACCGCGAACGCGCATATGCAAAAGGATCGATTCCACCAACGTTTACGAGACGAGAGGGTGCGCCGAAAGACCGGGAAATTCTCGCCATGCGAGTCATTGATCGAACATTGCGTCCCCTTTTTCCGAAAGGCTGGTCGCAAGAAACAATGATACAATCAATTGTTTTAGCGAGTGATTTAGATCAAGATCCCGCAGTTCTTTGTGTCAATGCGTGTTCTGCGGCGCTCACGATATCGTCTATTCCGTGGGATGGACCAATCGGTGCGTGTAGAGTTGCAGTCATGAAAAACGGATCGATTTGCGTAAACCCGACGTTTCAGGAGTGTGACGAAGCTTCACTAGTTTTCTTCTACGCTGGAAACTACGACAGAGCGTTGATGATTGAGGCGCACGCTAACGACGAGTCTGGTGTGAGTGAAAAAGACGTCGCGAAGGCTTTACTCGCTGCGCACGAAGCCGCTAGATCGTTGATTGAACCGCAGTTGGAATTGAAAAAGAAGTTGGATCTCAAAGCAATTGAAAATAAGAAAATGCCGAAAACGAAACAGGAAGTCGCCGAACCTGTAGGAGGAAGATGTCCAGAGCTACGAAAAAATGTTTTGACGCGATGTAAGGAAAGGTTGCGAGGTATATTTGACGAAAAAATTCAAGACAAGCACGAACGTGGGAGGAAAATGGCTGAATTGAAAGCTTTGATTTACCAAGAGATGCTCGCAGATTACGGAGAGGAGGAAATGAAATGGTCGGAAAAAGATGTTGACGGCGCATTTTTTCATAACGCCTCCGTTTTGATGCGAGAAATGGTACTCGAAGATGATATACGAGTAGATGGGAGAGGTATGGATGACATTCGTGATTTACGCGGTGAAGTAGGTGTTTTACCGTCCGTCGTCCACGGTTCTAGTGTATTTGAAAGAGGTTCCACCCAGGCGTTAGCCGTCGTCACACTTGGTGCTGAAGCAGATTCACAAAAATTGGACAGCCTCGTTGGACCATCCAGCAAGCGTTTAATGCTTCATTACTCTTTTCCAAGCTTTTCTGTGAACGAGTCCGCTCCACCTCGCGGTGTTTCGAGAAGAGAAGTTGGCCACGGCGCGTTGGCGGAAAAGGCTCTCGCAGCGGCCCTTCCGGATCCATCAACCTTCCCGTTTGCCGTTCGAATAAACGCGGAAACGCTGGAGAGCAATGGGTCTTCGTCAATGGCTGCTGTTTGCAGCGGAAGTTTGGCATTGTATGATGCTGGAGTTCCTTTGAAAGAACACGTAGGCGCGCTTTCAGTTGGACTCGTCATGGATGAACCTCTTTCTGATGCTGATTCATCTTCTGCGAGCGGCGGTGAAGAAGTTCCAAGGTACAAAATTATGACAGATTTGATGGGTTTAGAAGACGTTTTAGGTGATATGGATTTCAAAATTGCTGGAACGAGGAGCGGCATAACGGCTATTCAACTGGATTGTAAGCCGAAAGGCATCCCTTTGGAAATTTTAATTGAAGCTATGAACAAAGCCAGTGTTGGTCGAGCAAAAGTCATCGACGTTATGGAGAAGACGATTTCAACGCCGAACATCGAGGCGAAGGAAAATGCGCCTCGATCTACTCGTACAAAAATACATCCTTCTCTCATTGGAAAACTTATTGGACCAGGCGGATCTATCATCAAGGGATTGGAGAAGGAAACAGGTGCGAAAGTTGCGGTATTGAACGATGATGGAGAGGTTGAAATCTTTGCAAAGACGAAGGAAAGTCATGATAAAGCGTGTGCCTTTGTCGAAGCCATAAAATCTTCCTTCTTAGAAATTGGCGCGAATGTAGAAGCAGTTGTTGTGGAAGAGAAACCATTCGGTGTTATTCTCGAGTTACCAAACGGTGATCAAGGATTGATGCACGTTTCGAATTTCGCTCACGCACGCACAGAAGTTGCCGAAGGTGTGTTCACTATAGGAGAGAAAATTGAAGTACAAGTAATTGAAAAAGATATGAAAGGAAACGTGAAGTTTTCCAGGAAAGCTTTACTTCCGGGAGGGAGGCCACCACTCAATCGCGGCGCGGCGGCAAGCCGCAAAAGACGAATAGTTCCGAATCCAAAAAAATAGAAATTAAAACAGTAGAGAGGCTTATAGCAAGTTGCGTAAGTGTGCAGTGATGAGTGACATGCCAAGTGAATTTTTATCGAAGCGTTACTTACTTACTGTAGTACGTATGTTTAGAAAAGAAATATATAACAAAGCTACAAATAATAATGGTACAATCCTAGACAATAATAACTCACCACCACCACCACCAATTAATCATCTGCCATGACGACATCTTCCTCTGTCGTTTGCTTGTGATGTTGTTGGTGTTGCAAGGCTCTAATTTTAGGGACATCCCCGAACGGATTTTGAGAAGACTCGCTATTTTTTATCGAGTTCCAAGCGTTCAAAGCTGCTAATGTTCTCCCGTAAGTGGTCTCTAAACTCTCCTTATCCGCATTTACAAACTCCTCTAGTAAATCTCCATCTGATGATAATCGAACCTTACGCCTCGCACTCATGGTTTGCTTTGCTAAATCCGTCGTGGTCGGTATGTTGGTTAAAATATGCGCCTTCACCTCTTCGCCTCCAGCGGCGTTTGAAATTCTACTTACTAAACATTCCACTCTCGCTTGCACGCGAGATATCATTTTGGACAGCACCGTGGTGTCGTAAAACGGTTGTTTCGAGACTGAGACTAATATTGGCGAACGCAAGGCAACTCGAGACAGTTTATCGTGCTTTTTCAAGATTTTCACCAAAGCGGTGAAGTTGATATTCGTCCAATGTTCCATCAAGACCAACTCGCCGTGGAAGTTTGCCAACTGCACGCACAAGTCCGCCTCAGTCTCTAAGTTATTTGCTTCGACAGTAGTAGCATTTGCCATCTGTTGATGTTGATGTTGATATGAAGATGGTGCATGTCCTTCATTTTTCTCGTTCAACGTTGCCCGGTCAGCACTAATATTCGTTTTATCTCCATCATTCGCATTCTCATAAACAAACAGTTTATCTTCCCCGACGATTTCGCTGAACATTACGTTCATTCTGCTCTCTTTCATCACTAATTCTTCCTCTTTGTTAATAAAGAACTCGTTGAATTTCATGACTTCGTGTTGTAACAATCGAATAAACTCTTTCTCGATTTCGGGGTTGTCGTTTCCACTCGGTATCGATTTCAACGTCTTTTTCAAGGCTTTGTACTGAAGAAACTTATCTCGAATATCCTCCGCGGTGTTGTTCACCACGGATGCGAGTTGATGGCCAAACTTCATCTTTTTCGTTGTTCGTTGGGTGCGTGTATTAATGAGTATGCCGAGAAGACTTCGTTGATACTCTCTATAAACGAGCGCGCGCAATCTCTCTCTCTCTCTCTCTCTCCTTCTCCCTCTTTTTTTCTGAGGAGCCCTCTCTCTCAATGCTCAAAATATTCCTTTTTTTCCCTTCTTCTCTCTTTTCTCTTGGATTGGACGTTGGAGAGGGTTGTTGAGAGTACTTTTTTAAAAAATTCTTATTCATGCAGCGATTTCGCCTTTCGATTCAAAAGTGCTCTCACGACGACACGAGTACCTCACAAAAACAAAATATTCGCACATGTTCCTTTGCGCCGCTCACAATGGCACGATTATTTCGTCTACCATCATCGCGTCGTCGTCGTCGAGGGGAAGAAGACAACGTCCGGAGAAATCATTTTGGACGACGACAACAATAAAAACAAGAACTTCGATTTGTCTTCAGGCATCGTCATCTTCTTCAAACAACAATGAAGAAAAGGAGGAGGAGGAAGACATCTTCGAGGTCATACGGGAGAACTTGCCATTTTTTATAGGTGGTATGGTGGCCGGGACGTTTGGTTTATCCATAACCGATGACTCGAGTCCACTGAAAGGATGGGTAGAAGATAGGAAGAAGAGTAGCATGAGTAGCTTGAGCCAACCGTCACCTTCGTCGATACGGATACGGCAGGAAGAAGAAGCAGTTTTTACCGTACCGACGACGAAAACGACGCTTGAGAACAACAACAACGATAACATTAGTAGCACAGAGTAACAAAAGTCTTATCATTTCTTTTGTATCATGGTATATTATTCCCTTATATATTTATTCCAACACACAAAATCTAAACCAGCTAATTGACGTCTCTTTTTTCTAATCCCAACTCGTATAGCCACCGCCAGAGTAGCCACCTCCGCCGTAACTACCTCCCCCGTAGCCACCGCCTCGGTCACCCCCGTAACCTCCACCTCCACCTCCACCGTGATTACGAAAATCTCTCCCCCCATATCTGCTCCCCCCGCCGGAGCGACCTTTGGATCGACCGCCGTAGGAAGATCTGGATGCGAAACCACCCAAAAAGGAAGGAACTTCTTGTCCAGCTTCGGACATAACGTCCATGAGAGCCCTAGCTATGCCGGCATCTTTGTCTCCGAACAAAGCAGTGGCTTGACCTTTCTTACCCGCGCGTCCAGTTCTACCAATTCTGTGGACGTAATCGTCGATATCTGTCGGCAAATCAAAGTTCACGACGTGCGTGACGTGAGGAATATCCAAACCTCTTGCTGCGACATCTGTAGCGACCAAGATTGGAGTTCTCCCTGCCCTAAACGACTTCAACGCAGCCTCTCTCTCGTGCTGCGTGCGATCACCATGAATGGATGTCGCCGGTTTTCCTTGCTCGCACAAAAAGTCTTCCAATTGATCGGCACCTCTCTTTGTTTCAACAAACACAAGTGTCAAACCTGGGACAGCTTCTGTCAAATCCAAAAGCATTTGCGTCTTGTCGTAATAAGATGGAACGTAGCAGACCGTTTGATTGATGAGATCTGTAGAGGAGCCAACGCGACCAACGGTTAAAAAGACGTAGTCGTGTAAGAAATCAGCTGCCATTCTTTGAATCTCCTTTGGAAAGGTTGCCGAGAAGAGCATCGTTTGACGCTCACCCGTACGAGGCATGTCTCTTTGCTCAACCAACTGTCGAATTTGCGGTTCAAAACCCATATCCAACATCCTATCCGCCTCATCCAATGCCAGGTACTCGCATTTGGCCAATCCAACTTTAGCTCGGTCGATTAGATCAATTAGTCTCCCTGGTGTCGCGATGAGAATGTCGCAACCGCGCTCCATTTCTCGAAACTGTTCGACAGCTGGAGCGCCACCATAGACAACCACTGGTCTGCATCCCGTCTTGTATGCAAACTTTCGCGCTTCTTCATGAATTTGAATGGCCAACTCGCGCGTTGGTGACAATACGAGTGCTAATGGAAACGTTTTCCTACCTCTTTGTCCACCGCTTCCAGTCAAGAGGCCGCGATTGAGAATGCCGTAAATAATTGGAAAGCAAAACGCCGCCGTCTTACCAGAACCAGTCTGCGCACAAGCCATCAAATCACGACCAGCGAGGGAGATTGGAATTGCGTGACGCTGGACCGGTGTTGGCTTTTTGAATTTACACCTTTCGATGTTGGCATTGATTTCTCTTCCAAAATCCACGTCCTTGAAGTACTCGATTGGCTTCGGCGGGTCATTACCAGACACTTCCACCGGAATATCTTCGTAAGCGTCGAAATTCAAACCGTGATTTTCGGTTTGAAACATTTCCGTTTCTGCATCCGCTCCTTCCGCTCTGGCTCTGTCTTCAGCTTCCATTTGAGCGAATGGATCGGTCTCGCGAAAGCGAGATCTCCCCGTGTCCCATCCACCTCTTCTTCTGTCGTCGTCTCGTCTCCCGAACGACGAGTTCGAGTAATCTAAATTATCTCTATGTCCTCGAGATGAGCCTCCCCATCCTCCACCGCGAAATGAACCGCCTCCTCTGTCATCTATTTGAAAAGAAAGAAAATGTTACGTTGGTCAATATTGCTTGTTTTGGCTCCGGAAATTTTCTACTCCCACTTGGGTTTTGGGAGCGCGTTGTCGATTGATTTGAAATTTTAGCGCGCTCGAACGGCATACTCTCGCGATCGATGTATATCCTCCGCGATATACGTTTCGGATGCAAGAGTATGCTCTTTATTTGTTTCGAACGGTAGCGTTTACGTTTTATTTCTCTGAGAATAACCTACCTCGAAAGTCTCGTCTGCCGCCACCACCGCCAAAATCCCGGCGGCCTCCAAAGTCGCCGCTGCTGCCTTGTGGCCGATTTCTCAGGTGCGGTGGCACGTACGTTTTTTCTGCACTCGCCTTAGGAGTGCTCGTTGTTTTTGTCGGTTCATCGTTACTCAAAGTTCCCAAAGGTGGTAACTCATCGGTATCGTCAGCCCAGTTATTCGCCATATATTCGCGTCCGCTTTCTGGCGCTCTCTTTTCTTTCTCATTTTTTTACGCGTAAATACGAGTTCAATCGTGTGTTCATCCGTCCTCCTTGACTTTTTTTACTTTTTTTTTTTCGTTTGCCTTCTCCAGCATCCAGTGCCAGTGCCAGTTCTCTTTTGTCATCTTCTCTGAACAACATCAAACGGACAATTCAACAGTAACCAAAGGGAAATAGAAAGACACGCACACAGAAGGAGTCACAGAGAGAATGGATTCGCACTTGGAAGGGTCCGGAGGTGGATCGCTCTCGCCGCCGCTCTCCAACAACAACAACAACAACAACAACAACAACAACAACAACAACAACAATAACAACAATAAAGGAGACATCCCCGAAGACACCGAAGAGATTCAACCTATAATTCCTCCCTCGAGACCGATGCACGCAGCGATGTCGAATCCATTTGTTGATGGTAATGGCGATGGTGGTGGTAATGTGTATGCAATCGCCCCGGGAGCATCGATTCAAAACTCCGTGCATACTACGCGGCGGTTTGCGCAAAGAGCAACAGATTCCTCGTCAACGATAAATCAACAACAGAACGTGGAAAAAGGAGGAGGCAAAAATACGTACAATACCAAAGCGAAACCATCCACATCGGCTGCAGATTCCAACGGTACCCGAGGAAACACGAATGAAGGGAATGCTGAAGTCGATGGATATAACGACTATGATAACGGTGGTGAAGAAGATGATCACAAATCAAATGAAAACAACAAGAAGAACAAAGCGAGAACAACGAGAAGTAGCGGTAGTTTACACTCTGAAGAAGTAGAAGGAGGCGGCGCTCCTAAAGCGGGAAGCTTGAATGGAACAGAAGCTGCAAATACCGACGGTAGACCTGAAGTAGAATCCAAAGAGAAGAAAGTAGTAACACAACAAAGAAGGCGGCGTCAGATAGGTAGTACGAATAATAATAACGAAGATGGAGTGGACACCTTTGGGGAAGCAGCGGCGGTTGTAAACGAAACCGCTCCGCTCCCACCAACAAATGAGTACGAATACAAAGAGCCATGGGATATTCCTTCTGCAGAATTAATCCCAGCTGCAATGAGTTTAAAATGTACTGCTGATGCCTATCAAAACGACGGGCGATTTGATAACGCCGAGAGAACGTATGGCATGGCGTTGCGATTTATCGAGCACGAGTCTCTCTTCGCCTCAGTTGGTGAAAATGTCAAGAAACAAATAACAGACGCAAAAGGAAATAATCTTGATATACAACTTGCTTCAAAGAGTGAACTTACCGTGGCATGTTTGATTGAAGCCTCCGTGTGCGCTTTGAAGCGTGGAGATGCTTCGCGAGCGGGCGATTTAGCCTCGAGGGTGTTGAACAACTCAAAGAATAATACTTTGGCGCTAAAAGCGCGAGCGCAGGCTCGCTTAGCCGAGGGCGATTTCCGAAACGCACTCGCAGATTGTGACGAAGCTTTGAAGCTTGAGAAGCACGTGGATAAGAAAGCTGAATTTGAACGTTTACGGAAAGAGATCGAAACGCGTTCCGAAGAGTTATCGCCTATGTGTGGTGGAAAACAACAACAGCACGAGTTTGAGTATGGCATACAAAATGCTGCGGTGATGCGAAACACATTTGCAGCATACGATGGTGCTGATAACGAGCCGCCCGTCGGAAAGAACGTGACAGCGATGCGAACGATAACTTGGCAAGCGGAAGTGGAAGGTGAATCTGAGGGTGGTAGGACTACGATGGATACAGAACCGGGTGCTGCGTTCAAAGGCATCGTGCGAGAGAAGATTATTGAAGAAGGTTACGATAGAGATCACGGTCAGACGTTGTTAAACGTAAATGTCGAGAAGAAAGATGATCCTAACGGAACAACAACAAATACAAACGTTGGGGATACGACGGCCCAACTCAATAAAACGCACCTCCCGACGCAACAAGCAACAACACACGAACAACCTTTGCGTTCGCAAGATGGTGGGATACAAGGATCTCTGTTGATAGGTTCTGTCGGAGGTGGGGGTAATCACAGAACCCCGGTGTCGCGAGATAGCAACGGAGTGCAAGCAGTACTAATTTCGAACTCAACACAGCGAGCGTTAGGCGGCACTTATTCGATTCAGAAAGACCATCGTCCGACGGATGCGCTCGTTGAGAGCGACACAGACGACGAAGAGGGAGAGGAAGTGTGCGGAGGAAAATGATTCGCTTCGATAAAAATAATAGTAGATTTGAAACTTGCGAAAGACTATTTGTAATAAAATTGATTTCTAGATTATCACAACACGGTGCACTCTATACATACCCATTCATCTTTCTCGTAAATTTCAAACTCTGCACAGCCTTCCGAAGTATATTTTTTAATCACGTCGGTGGCTTGCTTTCCTGCTAAAATCCCAGACAATCCTATTTTCCCTCCTTTTCGAGTCATTTTGACGAACTTAGATGCTAGTTCGATGTTGGGCGTTATCAATATATTTGCTACGAGTACGTCTACACTTGCCGGTTCCTCAGCGTCCAGTTCCGTCCCGTCGCCGAGCACCGCTTTGAACTTGTCTTGGACGCCGTTGATGACCGCGTTGGCCTTCGCTGCTTCAACTGCCATGGCATCAATGTCTACTCCGTACGCTCGGCCAGCACCTAATTTTAGAGCTCCAATCGCAATAATACCCGTTCCACAACCAAAATCAACCATCTCATCGTCCACTTTTATGTGTCTTTTCAGAAACTGTAAACACAAAAGTGTTGTTGGGTGTCCTCCCGTCCCGAACGCCAAGCCGGGCGTCAGCAGGATGTCCGTTTTGTATGTTTCGTTCTTCTGTTTTGAAATTTCCCCATTTGTCCTCGCGCATCGTATGATGAACTCATCATCTACGAGGATATCTTTGTAGGAGTCCAAAACGACATTTTGCCAATTGTTTGCGTCGACGTTGTCGTAGATAGCATTCATCGGTCCCAACTCGCTTTCCAACTGTTTTACGGCTTTCTTCGCGTCGCTCATAAGAACGTCTTTGCTAAAATATAACTGTACGTTATTAAACAACCATTGCTTCTTCCGTTCCCACTCGTTCCCTTTGGAGTCTCTGGAGTAGAAAATTTCTTCCTCTTGATCCGTTCCTTTGAAGGCATCGTCATTCACTTGCGCAAACTCTGTGTACCCAAACGTTTCAAGCAATTCAGAAATTTTTTCCGTCGAGTCGCGTGGAACTCTTTTCAAAGTGACTCTCGGCACGGTTTCCTCTAGGAAAGAAGAAGAAGAAGAAGAAGAAGAGGAAGAGGAAGAATTCAAAGATGATACTATTCTTCGGCACTGCGTTTGAGCGAAAATGGAATACGAAGAGAACGGAGCGAGCGCATTCGCTACTACGCTCGCACACCGCATTATTTTTCTGACGAGAATTTTGGGAGGGAAGAAATATAAAAATTCTTTTCCACACTTCTTTTTTTATTACACCTTACCTCTCTCTTTCTCTCTCTCTCTCTCTCTCTCTCTCTCTCCCTAACCATAATCCTAACACTATCCGCTAATCGGAGGAGGGAGTTTGTTGTTCTTCCGCTGCTGCTGCTGGAGGTGGTGTTTGTTTCATTTGTTGCTGTTGCGGTTGAAAATTTTGCCTCTGTTGATAGTGTTGTTGTTGATGATGTTGGAAACCTCCTCTTTGATAGCCTCCACCACCCATGTGATGCATCCCACCGTCTCCTCCAAATTGACCACCAACGTGCATTTGTGGCGCGTATTGCATCATTGGGTTAACATACGGAGCACCAGGGCCCATGCCATACCCCATCATCGTGTTCATTTGTGCCATCTGTGCCTGGTAGTTCATGATGACTGCTCGTTGCGCGGCGCTAATGGCGTCCTGCGATTGCATTGGCGGTGCAGCAACGGCCACAGCGGGCTTCTTCGTCGGGATGAAAGCAGAAGCTTTCGCAGACAAAGTAAAGGCTGGCGCATCAGCAGATAGTTTCGAACCAGTCGGCGTTTTTTTCGCTGCCGTCACCGGAGCAGTGGGTGCTTGTTGCGCCACCGGCGTAGTGGATTCCGCCGTTGTCTTCTTTGCGTCCGCCATAGATGCCACACCCGCGGGTACTTTACCAGATGTTGATCCCCACGCTGGTTTCGACGGTGGCGGCGCCGCTTTGAAGCCTTCACTACCAGGTGCTCTCGAGACGGACGAATACTTCGCTTCTTCGTCATCGTCAAAATCTGAGATGAGTTTTTGGTTTCTCTCTTCCGCAACGTGCGGATTCGAGGACACTTTACCCTCAATTTCTCTCGCGATTCGTGCGGCTTCTTCTTCAGAGATGCCAATTTTGGACTTGTCGATTTGTGTCGTATAAACAGACTCGTCGAATTTAGTTTCCACGCCGAACAATTGTTTGTTAGCGGCGAACTGATCCCATTGTCCAGGCGGTGCCCTCCTTCCCCATGCGCCGCCTTTTGTATCAAATCGTCCATTTGATCGTCCACCTCCTCCTTGTCCGTCTTCCAACCCCCCAACGTTGGCTGAGGTATCATCGTCTCCGGGCGTCCAAGCGACCAACGTTCGATTTTGCCCCGTTGCGCCTTTGGAAATCCCCCCATCAGTAAAGTCATTCATGTCGTTCATTCGAGATGGCCCCAAGGCCAGGTCGGACATCCCAACGTTGAACGCTTGAATCCACGCAATGTCCTCCAACAGAACTTTCTTCAACTTGTCCGGTTTCTTTCTTGGCGCTTTCTTCGGTTCTTCTCCGTTTGGACCTCGAGGCGTAAGAAATCGAGTCCACGCGTACGCCAAAACGATGTGACTTTCAATTTCTCGAGTGTCGGCTAAGACGCCGTTGAGTAACAGTCCGGACGTGAGTTGCACGTCGACCGAGTAGCCTTTCAAGGCGGATAAGGTGAAGATCAACCGGTCTTTCGCCGTGACAGTCATATTTTACGTATGCTTTTCCTTTTTATGTATGTATATGTATGTATACAAAGGCGCGCGCAGAAGGCAAATTCGATCACCTCCGCCCCCTAAAAATGGAGAGAGAGAAATTTAGGTGTTTTCCTGACGTGGTGAAGAGGAAGAAGAAGAAGGTGTTTTGGTGTTGTGACAAGTTCGTTAGGCAGTGTGGTTAAGTGTGAAAACTCTCTCTCTCTCTCTCTCTCTCTCTCTCTCTCACGTTCAAGAGGAGTTGAGCGGGCGAGTTTCGACTACCGCTGAAATTGTAAAGATTCTTCTGAGAAAAAAAAAATAATAATTTTGGGTGAAGATGAATTCGACTTTATTGCTCACAAACACACACAGAATAGAAATCGCTCCTCGAGTCGCTCGCAGATACCACGCTAAAACTTACATCAAATTCTATTACAATTTAACTCTAGCACTAAAACTACTGGCAATTTACAACATAATCTAAAACTTTACACGTCCTTCTTGTTGGTGCTTTTGTTCACGAGCGACATCAAGCTTACCGCTGGGGCTACCTTTTGCGAGGTAGTTCTTCGGTCGTAAGTGCCTTTTTGCATCGCGGATGAATGTCCCATGTACATGGCCAATGCCTCTAACTCGTTATCAGAGGCAACGCCTTGGCCTCTTACGTGTGTAATAATCATATCTCGTACCAAGTGCGGATTGACCTTTTGTCCCGTCACACGTAAAGCGCATCGCGAGAATGCTCGTGACAACTCCGACGCAGTGTATGGTTGGCCGTTTGGTCTCGTAAAGACGAAATTATGTTTCGGTTCAAACGTCTGGCGGTATTCGTTCAACCAAAGCTCCAAACCTGGATAAATGCGCGGGTCAAGTACCAAATTCGGACGCGTGCCATACACGTTCCCGGTCTTATAATCGGCGGCGTTGTGCTTAATTAACCACATTTTCGTGGACGAGTCATAAAACAACGTTCGGTTAAGTTCCAACTCACGCAACGTTCGCTGGCGATCGGGTACGCATGCTAAAACCGCGAACATGAGGTAAAGTTGTATGCTTCTTGCAATGTCTGCTTTATTCCTCGGCTTACCGCGCTTATCGAAGCCGGCACACTCGAGCTTCAAACACTCGACCAGAACGAGATATTTTGGCCAATCTAACCATTTCTTGGATTCGTCCGCCGCTCTCGGGGCCACTCGTGCACGCGCTCTCGAACCGCGTTGCAATCGCATCAGTTCCTTCACTAAATCCGTATTGATTTTTTCACCAGTACTTGATAGTAAAGAGTTCTTATTTTTATTGGATCTGGAAGATGCTGATGATGTCGATGCCGATGATGATTTTGTCAACGGAGGGTAGAGCCATTTTGCAACAGCAATGAGCGAACGCACGTACGCATCTTCCGTGGAACTTAGTATCCCTCGCGTCTCAACCATCCATTGCATGTACTCGATGGCATACTGCGCGCCTTCAGAATCTGAAGACGGAAACGCATCCTTTAAGCTGTAGTTTTCAGCGTTCTCATCCAAGCCCTTCACGTTAATCAAATACCCACAAAAAGCTCGAGCAACATCGCGATGGTTTTTGACCGTCTGCGCACGAACTGGGACGCCTTGTTGCCCGACGCGTCGCGTCGTCATATCTCGAACGAATTTATCGAGCTCTTTCTCGAGCGTTTTAGGTAGATTGTTTTCGCTGATCGCGTAATCTGGCAATCTTCGACGCGAGGTCACGCGCTGCTCGCTCAAAGGCACGTCTCCCGGTCGTCTATTCGTCCTGTATTCCGTCGACGGTTTCTTTTTATCATTATCTTCAAAGTATAGTCTCGATTGTAAAGGCAAACGGGCATCGAGAGGAAGATCACCTCCTATCCATCCATCGATGTCGGTGAATTTCATAGGAACTGCTTTATCCTCGTCTCCCTCTCTCCCTTTCGCCGTTGATTTCGAATGCTCGACGTCATCTTTTGCTTTATTCTTTTCTCCTGATGAACCCGCCAAGCGTGCCAAGACCGCGTTGTACAACTTCATCGGTAGTTTCATCGCCGTCCACTCTTCTGGTTTCACTAAAATCGTCCCGTCTTCACTGGATATCAAAGCGTCAATGTCATCGAACCAATTCTCCCTCAATATCTCGACCACTTCTTCTGCCTCTTTTGGCGGTCGGTTGATATCCACAAAACACGTTCGTACTAGAGTCGCGAGCAAATCTTCTTGTTTTACTTGTTCTTGTTCAGCTCTTTCCTTACGACGCGCTCGAGGGATACCCGACGGACTTCTCCAACGAGAAGAAGAAGAAGAAGAAGAAGAAGAAGAAAATATCGGTGCCAGCACTTTATGTTCTCTTCTTCTTCTTCTTCTTCTTCTTCTTCTTCTTCTGCTCGCTTCTTCTTCTTCTTCTTCTTCTTCTTCTGAAGTTCTTCGCGTAGTTGTCGTGCGTATCATCGCTCGGGAAGTGGTGCACAGCATCTTTCTCCTATTCGCACGACGACGATGATAAAGATGAGAAGTAAAAGCATCGCGGGGCGGTATCAACGCATTCAGCATAATCGCAGAACAACGCATCGCACTCATCATCGCGTGCACATGTTACCACTTTCGCTCTCTTCTCTTCCCTCTTCGAGAGCGCTTTTTGCACGTTTTTTTTCTCCCGTAAAACCCGTGCGAATAGAAAAAAAAATTCAAAAATTATTCATCGTCGTCGAAAAGACAAAAGCAACCGACAAAAATGACAAATGACAAACACCAAAACACTGAACAAAAAAAAAGAAGTGGAGTGGGTACCAACTCCATACGTCAGCTCTCTATTTTTTGAGTAAAAGACAACTGAAAGTTCTCTTTCTCGCCAGAAAAATCCCTCGATATAGGCACGAATATCAACACGACGCGCGCAAAGCACGTCTTCGCGCGCGGTGCGAACGACGGAGAAGAAATATTTGTTTATTTTGACAGAGTCGAGGCGCTTTGTGAAACGCAGAAAAGGATCATTCTTCGTAAAAAGAGTGATTCGGGGACGAGAGTTGGTGGTGTTTTGAAAGACGTCAAAGAAGATGAAGACGAAGGCAAAGAAGAATAAGAACGTCAAGAACAAAGGGAAGGGGAAGAAGAAAGGGCCAGCAAATTTGGAGTTACAAAAGCTAGTCGCGTATGCACGAGATAAGGCGACTGGTAATGGTAGCAGTAAAGGTACCGAAGCAAAACACGGGCATAATTTTCAAAATCGGGAGCGAAAGAAACAGAAGACCACGGGCGAAAATAATAATGGTTTTGCGTCTCCTCCGAATGACAATAACAATAAAAGTAATAAACGAAGAGAAGGGAAACCGTTGGACACCGAGCGGAAACGGAAAGTTATGGATGCCGTCAATAAGGGAGGAGGCGTGGATAACTTCAGCAGGGTTAAGCTGCTGAGGCTTTTCAATGAACATGATGATGAGGAGTTGTTTCGGTACATAGGGAAAAAGAATGAAGAGTTAGAAGTGATGTGTCTCGAAGATTTGAGAACGCTTTACACGGCAATCTACGATCATCTAGACAATAAAGAAGAGGGGATTGCATACGCGAAGAAGCATTTGGCCTACGTGAACGACATTGGTGATGCTGATGCTGATGCCACCGCCGCCGAAGACGATAACGACAACGGCTTCGAAAAGGAAGAAGCTGATGCAAATAAACGCAGCCGATACCTTGTATCTCCAAAACAGAATAGAATGTCAGCACCGATAGTGTACGTCTCGCCTGAAAAAGAAGAAAACTCAGACAAAGACCTTGATTTGTTTAAAAAAGAAGAAAAAAGATATGGCAGAAACCGGAACAAGAAGAAGCGGAACATCAACGAAGGTGATGTGTCGATGATGAACTCGAAGAAAAAATGGAAGAACGAAAATAACACCAAGGCAACTAAAGGGAAGAAAGCGTCAGAAAACCGCGCTCGCAACGAAAAAGGGCACGTTTTGACGGAGAAGAATGACGTGCGAACGTCTGAAATGAAGAGCTCCAAATCTGCTCTTGCTTTAGCTTTACCTTCTAATAGAAATAGCAAGCAACAGAGATCTCCGAAAGGGGAGTGGAACAAAAAGAAGTTTTACAGAAAATTTAAAGTTGAAGACGAAGTGTTCAAAGTCGGTGACGATGTTTACGTGTGTACTCCAGAAACGGTTGATTTTCCTGAAGATGTGGACCACATCTGTGAGCTTTGCAAAATGCCAGGCTTTGAGGAAGGCGCGGATGGCAAAGCAGTCGAATCAGAAATGCTCGAGTGCGATTATTGCGTGAGATCATGGCATCTTCAGTGTTTAAAACTAGATCACGTGCCAGAAGAGACATTTTGGAGTTGTCCAATGTGCGTTGCTGCACCTTCTGGTATTGCCGCTCCGCAAAATTTCCACGAGAGGCGCACACCTTGCGGTGAATTTCTGGCAGGGAGACTTTGCTTAGCTAGAATCGAGAGCATCTGGGCAAACGTAGATGAACTCAGCGACGAAGATCCAAAAGTTCGAGAGGAGGCATTCAAGTTTATCGCTCGCTTGTACGTGTTACCGGAACATACGCACACGGGAAGGCAACGTCATCACATTCGCCGAGAAGTGTTTCTTACGAACACGAAAGATGAGGAAAACTGTGCCGCGATCCTTATGCGCGCAAAAGTTCTCGAGCCTGCCGCGTTCCGCTCCTCTGGCGGCGACGACGACGTCTACATGTGTGAGTATTCATACGACCAAAACTTTTCCCGCTTTCGGCGGAGAACCGAATGGGAAGACTCTGATTTCTCGGAAGATGAATTTGATGCCGAGGCTAAAAATATCCTGTGGAGCGAAACCGAAAGCTCAGACGACGATGAAGATTACGATAATCAAAAAGAGAAAAGAAAGGTAGCAAGGGCAGAACACGTGCGACAAACGAAAGCAGATATTGCAGCGGCAAAGAAAGCTGCGGCATCTAAAAAAGGGGCGAATGCATCGTCAGAATGGAAAGAAGCCATTGGCTTGGGTAAATCTGGCGTCTTGGCCATAGACTCGGCTCAAAATAATGGGTCGCGCACCGCAATTGAGCGCGCGAGAAAAGCGTTACAGTTGAGTTCTGTCCCGGCGAAGTTAGAATGTCGAGAAAAGGAGCGTGAAAAGATCATGCAGTTTACTAAAAATGCGATCGGTGGGTACGGTGGTGCGTCTTCATGTCTCGGCAACTCGCTTTACATTTCGGGCGTTCCCGGCACTGGGAAAACGGCAACAGTTCGCGAAGTTATAAGAACGTTGCGCCAAGAAGCCGCTAATAAGAAGGTCCCAAAGTTCACCCACATCGAAATGAATGGTTTGAGGCTACAAACGCCGCAACATGCCTATAGTTTAATCGCAGAGGAGCTCACGGGCAGAAGATTTTCACCGAGCCGCGCGGCAGAATGGCTCGAAAAACGGTTCAAGGAAGGCAAAGAGTCGGACGGAAGAGTGCTCGTTCTCGTCGTGGACGAGCTCGATGTTCTCGTCACGCAAACGCAATCTGTATTGTATAACATATTTGATTGGCCGACGTACAAAGCGAGCAATATCGCTGTCATTGGCATTGCAAATACGATGGATTTACCGGAGCGTTTGTTGCCGAAAATCGCATCTCGCCTAGGCTCTGGTCGGGTGACATTTAATCCATACAACACATCCGAACTGATAAAAATTATCGAAGCACGCTTACGCTCGACGGGTGATTATAGCGGTGACGGTAAATACGACGCGATTACGCAAAATGCAGTGCAGCTGGCTAGCATGAAAGTGGCGCAAATTTCAGGCGACGCCCGAAGGGCTTTGGAGTTGTGCCGGAGAGGCATCGAAATCGCCGAGGCGAGGATCGAGCGCGAACGCGAATCAGGAGAATTGAACTGTGTCTCTCGATGCGGGCCAAGCGATATATCCAAGGCGCAAAACGAAATGTTTTCGGCGACGTACATGAAAATGTTGAAAGGACTTTCGAAGCACGAACGGATTTTCCTCGCAGCTTTACTTTTGCGCACGAGACAACTTGGCTATAAAGAAGTGTACGTCTCCGACGTTCTCGAAGTTCACGAGAAGCTGTGCATGAACCATTCTGTGCAATCGCTTCCAACGAGTTTCGAAACGACCATCGTGTGTCGCCTACATTCCATGCGTTTGGTATTGGCCGACCCTGGATACATGCGTCGGCTGCAAAAGGTAAGCTTAAACATTCCACAAGAGCAAGCGATGTACTCTCTCAAAGACGATATGCTTTGTGCGGACATGCGGTGGATAAAAAATGCGCTGTAAAATACTACTTATACTACTTTACTAGAATTCAAAACTAAGTGCTTTACTACTCCTCGTACTTACTTCATTCACCCTCTCGATGCTTGCTCGAGCTCTGCCAATCGTGCTTTCAAAAGGCGAATTTCGTATTGTTCTTGCGTCAATGATGCGACGGCTTTTTGTCTAGACTTTGCCGCGGGCCTCTCGCTTCTATTGTTCGCGTGATGTTGTTTTTCTTTCCCAATCTCTTTCATCATCATTTGCCGCGAGCTCTTCACAAAATCGTAAAACTCTGCATCGTTTATATCTGTTGGATTAACTTTTGTTTCTTTTTCGTTGTGGTGGTGGTGATGATGTCCTCTCGCTCGATGTCTCGATTTCGTCGACGGTGAGAAGAACACGACGGCATCCATCGAGAGCGAAAATAGAATAGTTATGTACGTCCACAGAATCCGAAGAAAACGCACGATAAAATTCTCCATCGGTGGTCTTTTTCCTCGCGGTCTTTCCAGTTTCTTGTTTGGATCATCGTGAGCATCAACATCGTTATCATCATCTTTATCTTCTTTAGCGTCGTTTTTCCCTCTTCCGCTTCGCCGTCGTCGTAAACCGTCTTTTTGATTTTTTCCTTCCACTCCAACAGACTGCTTCTCCTTTTTCCTCTCTTCTCGCGTCTCGTTTCTCGTACCAGGTTGAGCAGCGCGAACGGCTTCTTCTTCTTCTTCTTCTTCGTTACCTCGTTCTAATGCACTCGTTGTATTCGCGTCCGTCGGGTGTTCGGGTGCGTTTGCGTGGTCATCGCTTTTAGACGCAAAAGAAGAAAACTCTTCGCTCTCGATCCCCTTCATCGTTTACGCGCACCGTCTTCTTCTTCTTCTTCTTCTTCTTCTTCTTCTTCTTCTTCGGCTCGACCTTTTTGTGTGCGAGGACGAACGAACGAACGAACGAACGAACGAACGAACGAACGAACGAACGAACGAACGAACTCTTCCTACACTACTAACACTTATGCTACGTTGTACTAGTAAACGACTTTTTAACAAAGACAAAAAGTGTGATGCAAAACACAAGACTAATAAAAAAGAGGTGTTTTTTTTGCCAGGCACCTTTTTTTTTTCTTTTTCCAAAAAATGAGTCGTCTTCGTGTTGAGTGCGACGGAGACGGAAAACGCCAGAGATAAAGACGCGCGTCTTTTCCCTCTCTTTCTCGAGTCGATCGATCGACGAAAAGAGGGGAGAACGAGCGAGTGAGTGGATGACTGACTGAGTGAATGCGTTGTGCGCACACGTAATACGAAAGATGAAGAAAATGCTAAAGCAGATTTCCTCCCGGGAGTTTTTCTCCTCGTCGGGGAATAAAAGCAATTTCACGAATAACCACCATCCGGAAGGAGGATCTCTCCTTCTCGGAAAAACTATTCAAGTGGAAGGGAAAAGGTTTCGTTTGGTGGAAGTTCTTTCCTCTTCTGGTGCATCTGCGGTGGTGTATAAAGCGAAATTCGAAGCTCCAACGACAGCTCTGTCTTCCTCATCTTCTGTTGCTGCTAATACGAATATTAACAGTCAAGAAGACTTTTATTGCGCGATGAAAGTGTTGGAGTTACCGGACGACTCAACGTTCGTTAAGAAGGCGAAAACGGAATTATCGGTGCACAAGTCCTTATCGAAGAATGTGAACGTGGTGACTTTATTCGGCGCGGAAATCCGAGCGGCG